>Ga0247779_1000184_pt1 | contig 46908 bp, 45 predicted proteins | sample UWRJL221509R5_FD_179925 | JGI IMG/M metagenome (GOLD analysis project Ga0247779, IMG submission 179925) | Plant litter microbial communities from Arlington Agricultural Research Station in Wisconsin, United States - UWRJ-L221-509R-5 | ecosystem: Environmental > Terrestrial > Plant litter >...
GAACACGGGAAGGGGCACGGGGATTGCCCGAGAGTGCACATCCGCATCCAGAACAGGAGCACAACCATGATGATCAACAAGCTCGACACCTACCCGTCCGACGTCAGCCTCCAGACGCTGGACGATCCGGCCCGCATCGCCAGCTATTCCGACACGACCATGGGCAACCAGGGCCCCGGCCCGCGCCTGCTGACGGCGAGCACGCTGAAGGGCGACCGGGTCATCAACCACCTGGACGAAACCCTGGGCCACATCGACGAGATCATGCTGGACATGCTGCAAGGCCGCATCGCCTACGCGGTGATGAGCAGTGGCGGCTTCCTCGGCCTGGGTGAGCGCCTGTTCGCGATCCCATGGAACGCGCTGGCGCTGGACCCGGACCGCGAGTGCTTCGTGCTGAAGGCCAGCAAGGACCGCTTCGAGAACGCGCCGGGCTTCGACAAGGCCCATTGGCCGAGCCTTGCCGACCGCAGCTGGCACGAGGACGTTCACCACTACTACGGCGTAACGCCCTACTGGGAGTGAACGGCGTGAAGCTCAAGCGGCTGGGTGCGCCTTGACCCAGGCGATGAACTTGTCCATCCACCCCTGCAGGAACTTGCGGCTGGCTTCGCCGATCTCGCCGTTGGCGTCGACCAGGCCGTCCTTCCACTGGATGAAGGCTTCGGGTTGGCCCAGCGTGGGCATATCAAGGTAGGCGAGGATGGGGCGCAGATGGGCCTGCGCCAGGGCCGAGCCGATCGCGCCGGGCGATACGCCGACGATGCCGGCCGGCTTGCCGGCCCAGGCGCTGTGGCCATAGGGGCGCGAGCAGTTGTCCAGCGCGTTCTTCAGGACGCCCGGCACCGAGCGGTTGTACTCGGGCGTCACGAACATCACGCCGGCCGAGGCGGCGATGTCGGCCTTCATCTGCTGGACGGCCGGCGCCTGGTTGGCGTCGTCATCCTGGTTGTAGAGGGGCAGGGCGCCGATGTCGAGGTGCTTGAAGGTGGTGCCGGCCGGCGCAAGTTTCTCGAGCGCCTGCGCCAGCTTGCGGTTCATCGAATCGCGGCGCAGGCTGCCGACGACGACGGCGATCTGGAGATTGCTGTTGCTCATGCGGGAGTTCCTTGGGTTGGTGCTGAGGGAGAAGAAGGCCGGGCCAGTATGCCGCGCCGCCGGCGCGGTTGCGCGGCCACCAGGCGGTGGATGAAGTCGAGCTTGGCGATGACCGGCGTCGGCAGCACGAAGGGGTAGCTGTCGCGCATGCCGAGGCAGCGGTCCATCGCGTTGACGAATTGCGACAGCGGCAGCCACTGCTCGATCAGCTGCGGCGGCAGGGGCGCCCGCGGATCCAGCGGCCGCGGCACCACGGGGGCGCTGGGCGGCGGGAGCGCATTCGCCAGCCCCAGGCCCCAGCCGGCCGCGGTTTCCAGCGCGTCCTGCATGTGCAGGTAGTGGGCGAAGCACTCGGCCCAGTCTTCCCAGGGGTGCGAGCTCGCATAGGCGCTGACGTGGCGCAGCGGCCAGTCGGCGGCCGGCGCCTGGTAATGGCGCTGCAGCGCCTGGGCGTAGTCGGCGCGCTCGTTGCCGAACAACTGCCGGAATTCGCCGAGCCAGCGGCGGCTGCCGCTGACCAGCCGATCCCAGAAGTAGTGGCCGACCTCGTGCCGGAAATGGCCCAGCAGCGTCCGGTAGGGCTCACCCAGGCCGGCGCGCACCTGCTCGCGTTGCGCGTCGTCGGCCTCGGCGATGTTCAGCGTGATCGTGCCGTGCGCATGGCCGGTGATCACCGGCTCCACCGGCGTCAGCGCCTCCAGGAACTCGAAGGACAGGCCCGCCTCGGCATCGTCCTGCTTGTTGGGCAGCGGCAGCCGCAGGGTCAGCAGGCCGTGGAACAGGCGCCGCTTGGCCTGCTCGATGCGTGCCCAGGCCTGGCGGTTCTCGGGCTTGTCCAGCGCCGGGATCACCGCCGTGGTGCGGCAGCTCAGGCACAGGTGCTCGCCGGACTCGGCCGGCAGCATCCAGTTGCAGACGGGCAGGGCGGGGTCGTCATAGTTGCGGCAGGGCTTGTACGCCGGGCCCGGCGACCCGAGGCGTTGCCAGCCGTCGTCGAAGGCGAGCAGCATCATCTCGGCCGGCGCGAAGCCGAGCCGTGCGCCGCAGCGCTCGCAGGCGGTGTTGTCGAAGAAGACGCGGGCGCCGCAGCGGCCGCAATGCATCATCCGCATCGGGTGGACCTTCCAGACATGAGAAAGCCCCATCCTGGCATGGATGGGGCTCCCGGACTAAGGGACAGAAGGCTTAGCGGCGCTGAATGTCCTTGGCCGCCTCACGAGCGTCACCGACGCTCTTCTGGACCTTGCCTTCGACCTGCTTTTCCAGGCCCTTGGCCTGCTGGCTGGTGCTGCCCACGACCTCGCCGGCCTTCTGTTGCAGCTTGCCCGCGGCGTCCTTGGCGGCGCCCTTGATCTGATCCTTGTTCATGGTGAAGCTCCTTGGGAAATGGAAGACGTGCCAAGCGTAGAGCCCTCTGGACTCGACGACTGCGGGACGCTGCCGGGCTTGGGCGTGGGCATCGTCCTACCGCTGAAAGCCAGCCTTGCGTCCTACATCCATCCAGGCGCGGCACCCACAGACGCTGGCGGGCGCGCTGCCCAGAATCGGCGCATGACGATCGACTCCGCCCCGCCCGCCGAAGACGACGACGTGCCCGGTGCGGAGCAACGCTGGTGGCGCAAGCTCGGTCCGGGCCTGATCACCGGCGCCGCTGACGATGATCCGAGCGGCATCGCCACCTACTCGCAAGCCGGCGCGCAGTTCGGCTACGGCACCTGCTGGACCTTGCTGCTGACCTTCCCGCTGATGGTCGGCATCCAGCTCGCCAGTGCGCGCATCGGCCGCGTCACCGGCAAGGGCCTGGCGAGCAGCTTCGCACTGATCTGCCCCGGCTGGCTGGTTCGCGCGCTGGTCGGCCTGCTGCTGGTGGCGAATGTGATCAATCTCGGCGCCGACCTGAACGCGATGGGCGACGCCGCCACGCTGCTGCTGCACGGCGCCTCCAGCCATACGGGTACGGTGCTGTTCGTGATGGCTTTCGGCGCGCTGTCGCTGCTGCTGCAGGTCTGGCTGCCGTACCGGCGCTATGTGAATGTGCTGAAGTGGCTGACGCTGCCGCTGCTGGCCTATGTAGCGCTCGCCTTCGCGGTGCATGTGGACTGGGGCCAAGCCCTGCGCGGCGCCGTGATGCCCCACATCGACGGCAAGGCGGGGCTCACCACCGTCGTCGCCATCCTCGGCACGACGATCAGTCCCTACCTGTTCTTCTGGCAGGCCTCGCAGGAGGTCGAGGAGATCGCCCGCGTGCCGGCCGACCAGGCGCTGTGCGATGCGCCGACGCAGGCGCGGGCGCAAACCCGGCGGATGAAGCTGGACACCTGGGTCGGCATGGCGTTCTCGAACGGCACCGCCTTCTTCATGATCGTCGCCAGCGCCGCGACGCTGCACGCCCAGGGCATCACCCACATCGACAGCAGCGTGCAGGCGGCCAGCGCGCTCAAGCCGATCGCCGGCGACGCGGCCTTTGCGCTGTTCGCGCTGGGCATCATCGGCACGGGCATGCTGGCGCTGCCGGTGCTGGCCGGCTCGGCCGCCTATGCGATGGCCGACCTGTTCGGCTGGCGCGCCGGGCTGGACCGGCCGCTGCAGCGCGCACGCGCGTTCTACGGCGTGATCGCGGTGGCGATGGTCGTCGGTGCGCTGATCGGCAGCGCCGGCTGGAATCCGATCGGCGCGCTGTTCTGGTCGGCCGTCATCAACGCCTTGATCTCGGTGCCGATCATGGCCGCGGTGATGATCGCCGCCGGCGATGCGCGCGTGATGGGGAAGCTAACCTTGTCGCGCCGCTGGCGCTGGCTCGGCTGGGGCGCGACGGCCGTGATGGCCGCCGCCACGCTCGCGATGTTGGCGCTGTCGCTGACTACTTGAGCGGGCTGCGGCGCTCGCCGTGGTGGTGCGAGTGCGATGCCTGCAGTTCTTCCTGATCGCGGTGCCGCAGCCACGCCGGCTTGCCGGCATTGCGTCGGCGGCGCTGCTCGTTCTGCTCGTCGCGCAGTTCGCTGATGAACAGCGAATCGTCGTCCTCAATGTCCTCGGCAGCGATGCCGCGGAACAGCGTGGGATTCACGCCTTGGTGGAGCCTCTGACCCATCGTCGATGCCTCGAGAGAGAAAAAGTGACGGTGCCACGCGGGCAATCGGTGTGCCGCCCGGCGCGCGCAAGATTGACCGATCGCGACCGCTTACCGACGCACAGTCGCTCGCTCGTCCTACAGGCCCCGGCAGGCCTCAGGACCACACTGGATGTAACACGAACTCAGGAGAAGCCATCATGCTGAACAGTGTGAGCCGCATCCGCGGTACCGCAATCAACGCCCTCGACGGCGACATTGGCAAGGTCAGCGAGGCCTACTTCGACGACCAGAAATGGGTGATCCGCTACCTGGTGGTCGACGCCGGCTCCTGGCTGGCCGAACGCAAGGTCTTGATCTCACCGTATTCCGTCCGCCATCCGGTGGAAACCGGTGAGCCGCTGCACGTGAGCCTCACCCGCGAGCAGGTCAAGAACAGTCCCGACATCGACACCCACCAGCCGATCTCACGCCGCCACGAGCGCGAGTACCTCGGCTACTACGCCTACCCCGACTATTGGGACGGCGCCGACCTGTGGGCGATGGGCGGCTACCCCTTCCTGCCGCTGATGCCGGTCGTTCCGGTGGCGGGCCAGATACCGCCGCCGATCGACGAGAGCCAGATCCCGCCCGAGGACATCCACCTGCGCAGCTCCGCCCACGTGGACGGCTACGACATCCAGGCCACCGACGGCAGCATCGGCCATGTGAAGGACTTCGTCTTCGACGACGAGTCCTGGGCGATCCGCTATCTGGTGGTGGACACGCGCAACTGGTGGCCCGGCGGCAAGAAGGTGCTGATCGCGCCCGGCTGGATCCGCGAGATCAGCTGGACCGAGGGCAGCGTGTCGGTGAACCTGACCCGCGAGCAGGTCAAGGCGAGCCCGGAGTTCGACGAGAACATGGTGGTCGATCGGGACTACGAACGGCGTTTGTATGCCTCGTACGGCCAGCGTGGGTATTGGGATGAGCACGAGCCTTGACGACTCAGTCCAGCCATCCCCCTGAAAACCCCGCCGCCTTCAGCCCCGCGCGCAGCGGGGCGCAGCGTTGCATCAGCTGCCAGATCATCGCGCTGCGGTAGTTCTCGATCATCAGCACGGTCGGTCCCTCGTTGATGCCGAAGTGGTAGGGCGAGACCCAGCCGACCGGGTCGTCGTGCTCGCCATGGAAGACCGGGTTGAATGAGGCCTTGAAGCCGTAGGGGTTGGGCACTGACAGCTGCAGGTGGGTCATGTGCGAGATCGTGGGCGCGACGATCTCGGGCGCGAAGGGCAACGATGCCGCTACGGCCCAGGGCGCGATCGTGCCGTCGTCCGGGCCGTAGGGGGCGCCGCGGGCAACGTAGTCGTAGAAGGTGCGCTCGATCCCGTCGACCTTCTTCGTCACGTTGCCGGGACCGTCGCTGGCGGTGATGCCCCAGTTCATCGCGTTCAGGTGGCGGAAGCCCTGCGGATTGCGGATCGCGTACTGCTGCTGAACCAGAGTAGCGCGGCGGCTGTTCTCGAAATAGTCGCAATCGCGCTCGCGCATAAAGGCATCGCGAATGCCGCGGAAGTCGCACCAGATGTGCGACATCTGGTGGATGAACAGCGGGCCGGCGTAGAGGTGATCGATGCCGTAGATGGTCTTCCACTCGTAGGTGGCCGACCAGGCGCTGTAGCTTTCCGCCGGGATTGGGTGCGTCGGCGAGCCGAGCGCCAGCAGGTACAGGATCAGCGCCTCGTCGTAGCCCTCCCAGCGATAGGGCAGGAACCCCGTCTCGGGCTTCCAGCCGTGGCGCAGCGTGGGGCCGCCGTCGAGCATCCATGCCCAATCGACGCGTTCATAGAGCTGTTGTGCGAGCCGGCGCAGTTCGGCCTCCTCGGTCTGCGGCCGGTCGAAGTACTCGGCCGCGGCCAGCGCGCCGGCAATCAGCAGCGCGGTGTCCACGCTGGAGAGTTCGCAGCGCCAGGCGCGCGCGCCGCTGTGCAGGTCCAGAAAGTGGTAGTAGAAGCCGCGATAGCCGGTCGCGGTTTCGCCTTCGCCCTGCTCGCTGGCGGCCAGGAAGCGCAGCATCGTCAGGCTGCGCTGCAGCGCTTCCTCGCGGGTGATGAAGTGGCGGCGCGCGCCGACCAGCCAGACCGTCAAGGCCATGCCCATCGCCGCGATGCTGGCGGGCCAGTCGGTTGCGGTCTTGTCCAGCACCAGGCCGTTGTCGGGATTGGTCTCCTCGATGAAGTAGTTGAACGAGTTCATCTGGAGCCGGCGCAGCGTGCGTGCGTTCAGCGAATCGCCGAGGCGATCGGGCTCGTGCAGCGATGCCACGGGGGGGCGGTCGTCGATGGCCATGCGGGTCCCTACAGTTTTGGGGCGATGATCGCGGCCCGCCGTGCCCGGTGCTGTAGGACTGGGCCTGCTTTGCGACCCGCAACATTCGCTGTGGGCATGCCGATTGCCGCCCCGGGCCTTCATCAGCGTCAGGCGGAGAGAGCTCATGAGCCATTGCTACCGGGACCATGCCTACGTGATCGAGGCGACGCAGGACGGCGGCGTCTGGACCGGCCGCTTCCGCCTGCTGGGCGACCCCGCCAGCGTGCCGCCCGACCACGCGGAAAAGTTCACCTGGGTCCCGATGGACCCTGGCTGGGCGACCCAGGCGGAGGCGCAGACCAACGCCGAAGAGGCCGCGCACGCGGCCATCGACGCGATCTATGGCGTGACGACGCGTCTCGCGGTCCAGCCTTAGCTCGTCCGGCAGGCGCTCCAGTGCGCGCCCTCCGCGATCACGAAATCGCGAAAGGCGGCAGGCACGCCGCTGAGCACCGTGTCGCGGCGCTGTACGAAGCACCAGTCGATCGTCTTGGGCATGTCGATCACGTCGAGCACGACCATCATCCCGGCCTGCAGCTCCACCTGGAAGGTGTGGGCCGACAGGAAGCTGATGCCCATGCCGCACATCACGGCCTGCTTGATCGTCTCGTTGCCGGCCAGCTCTAGCCCGGCGCGCACCTGGATCGCCTGCGACTGCAGCAACTGCTCGAGGAACTGGCGCGTCGCCGAGCCGGGCTCGCGGAAGATGAAGTGCTCGTCGCGCAGGTCGGCCCAGCGCAGGCGCTTGCGTAAGGCCAGCGGATTGGCCGGGTGGGCGACGATGCAGTGCGGGTGGCGGGCGAAGCTGGTGGCCTCCAGATCGCTCTCGGACGGCGGGTAGCCGCTGATCGCGATGTCGAGCTGGTGCTCGCCCAGCATCGCCAGCACCTCGCCTCGCTTGGCCACGGTCAGCTTCAGCCGCACCTCCGGGTGCAGCTGGTTGAACGCATGCATCAGGCGCGGTGCGAAGTAGTGGGCGGTGGAGACGACGCCCAGGTGCAGCAGGCCACGGTGGCCGCGTTGGCCGCGGCCCGGCTCGCTGCCGTAGCCGGCCAGCGCCTCCTCGGCCGCGCGCACCTGCGCCGCGATGATGCGGGCATGCTGCAGCAGCTCGCGGCCGGCGTCGCTGAGGCGGCTGCGCTGCGGACCGTTGAACAGGGTGACGCCCAGTTCGGTCTCCAGCTGCCGGATCTGCAGCGAGACGGCCGGCTGGCTCATTGCCAGCACCTCGGCGGCGCGCGAGAAGCTGCCGTGCTGGGCCACGGCCTCGAAAACGCGTAGCGCGCGCAGGTTCAGCGGGCCGGTGGCCTGGCTCATCAGGACTTTCCCTTGGGTTTCTCCGGTCGGGGCCAGAGCTGGCCGGCGATTGGATGGAATGCTGCGACTCTATACGCTCGCGCTTATGGACTCAATGAGTAATCATCAATTGGCTTAATGGAAGTGCCTGCCTAAAGTGCGCCGCAGGAGACACGACCCATGACACAAAAGCCTTTCCCGCGCTGGGACGACGAGCGCGCCGCCACGCTCGATGCGCCGAACCTGTTGCTGTACCGCTCGAACCTGCTCGGCTCGGACCTGCGCATCACCAACTACGGCGGCGGCAACACCTCCGCCAAGCTGCGCCAGACCGATCCGCTGAGCGGCGAGGCCGTCGAGGTGCTGTGGGTCAAGGGCTCGGGCGGCGACGTCGGCTCGATGAAGCTGGACGGCTTCTCGACGCTGTACATGGACAAGCTGCGCGCCCTGAAGAAGCTGTACCGCGGCCTCGAGCACGAGGACGAGATGGTCGGCTACCTGCCGCACTGCACCTTCAACCTGAACGGCCGCGCCGCCTCGATCGACACGCCGCTGCATTCGTCGCTGCCCTATGCGCACGTCGACCACATGCACCCCGATGCGGTGATCGCGATCGCCGCGATGGAGAACTCGGAAGCGATCACCAAGAAGGTGTTCGAAGGCACGGTCGGCTGGATGCCCTGGCTGCGCCCGGGCTATGAGCTGGGCCAGCAGCTGGCGGCCTACAACGACGCGCACCCCGGCCTGCGCGGCATCGTGCTGGGCGGCCACGGCCTGTTCAGCTGGGGTGACACCGCCAAGAGCTGCTACGAGAACACGGTGGACCTGATCGAGCGGGCGCAGGCCTGGCTGGAACAGCAGCGGGTCTCGCGCAAGCTGCAGGTGTTCGGCGGCGCGAAGCTGCAGTCGCTGGCCGAGGCCGAGCGCGACGCGACGCTGGCGAAGCTGATGCCGGTGCTGCGCGGCCTGTCCGCGGAGGGCGGGGCGGCCAAACTGCTGCACCTGGACACCTCGCCGGCCGTCGTCGAGTTCGTCAACTCGCAGCAACTGGAGCCGCTGGCGGCGCTGGGCACCTCCTGCCCCGACCACTTCCTGCGCACCAAGATCCGCCCGCTGATCGTGCCGGAGTCGGTCTACACGCAGACCGGCACGGCGCTGCGCGACGGGCTGAAGCAGCTGCTCGCGGCCTATCGCGCCGACTACAGCGCCTACTATGAACGCTGCAAGCGAGCGACCAGCCCGCCGCTGCGCGACCCGAACCCGGTCGTGATCCTGCTGCCGCGCATCGGCATGGTGACGATCGCCAAGGACAAGGCCACCGCCCGCATCGCCGGCGAGTTCTACGTCAACGCGATCAACGTGATGCGCGATGCCGATGCGGTGGACCGCTATGTCGGCCTGCCCGAGCAGGAGGCCTTCGACATCGAATACTGGCTGCTCGAAGAGGCCAAGCTGCAGCGCATGCCCAAGCCCAAGCCGATGGTTGGCAAGGTGGCGCTGGTGACCGGCGGCGCCGGCGGCATCGGCCAGGCGATCGCCAAGCGCATCCTCGCGGACGGCGGCTGCGTGGTGCTGGCGGACATCGATGCCGAGGCCTTGGCCAGCGTCGGCGCCGACCTGGCCAAGGCACATGGCAAGGATCATGTGCGCGGCGTCGCCTGCGACGTGACGTCCGAGGCCAGCGTCATCGCTGCGTTCGACAAGGCGGCGCTGGAATTCGGCGGCGTCGACATCCTCGTCAGCAATGCCGGCATCGCTTCGGCCGCGCCGCTGGAGGACACGACGCTGGAGCTGTGGAACCGCAACCAGAGCATCCTCGCCACCGGCTACTTCCTGGTCGGCCGCGAAGGCTTCCGCCAGATGAAGGCGCAGGGCACCGGCGGCTCGATCGTGATGATCGCCAGCAAGAACGGCATGGTGGCCAGCAACCAGGCTACCGCCTACTGCGCGGCCAAGGCGGCCGAGATCCAGCTGAGCCGCAGCTTCGCGCTGGAAGGCGCACCGCTGGGCATCCGCAGCAATGTGGTGAACCCGGACGCGGTGATCCGCGGCTCCAAGATCTGGACCGGCAAGTGGAGCGAGGAACGCGCCGCGGCCAACAAGATCGACGAGGGCGATCTCGAGGCCTTCTACCGCGAGCGCTCGATGCTCAAGCGCAGCGTGTTCCCCGAGGACATCGCCGAGGCCTCCTACTTCTTCGCCGCCGAGCACCTGAGCGCCAAGAGCACCGGCAACATATTGAACGTGGACGCAGGTAACCTCGCCGCCTTCACCCGATAGAACAGCACAGCGCCAGAGGAGACAACGATGGCACGCATCACCCCAGAACAGATCGCCGCGCATAACGACAAGCTTCAGCGGCACGCCCAGCAGGACTACCAGACGCTCGGCGAGCAGCTTGCCCGCCGCGGCATGGACATCGACAAGGTGCGCGCCCAGGTGGCGGCCTACGGCGTCGCGATCCCGAGCTGGGGCGTGGGCACCGGCGGCACGCGCTTCGCGCGCTTTCCCGGCAGTGGCGAGCCGCGCCATGTGTTCGACAAGATCGAGGACTGCGGCGTGATCCAGCAGCTCGCCCGCGCCACGCCGACCGTCTCGCTACACATCCCCTGGGACAAGTGCAGCGATTGGTCCGAGCTGCGCCAGGCCGCCGCCGCGCAGGGCCTGGCCTTCGACGCGATGAACTCCAACACCTTCTCGGACGCGAAAGGCCAGGCGCTGAGCTACAAGTTCGGCAGCCTCTCGCACACCGACGCGGCGACGCGGGCCCAGGCCGTGGCGCACAACATCGAGTGCATCGAGATCGGCAAGCAAATCGGTTCCAAGGCGCTGACCGTCTGGGTCGGCGACGGCAGCAACTTCCCCGGCCAGAGCCACTTCCGCCGCGCCTTCGACCGCTACCTCGACAGTTCGCGCCAGATCTACGCCGCGCTGCCGGGCGACTGGCGCATGTTCCTGGAGCACAAGATCGCCGAGCCGGCCTTCTACAGCACGGTGATCCAGGACTGGGGCAGCAGCTACCTGGCCGCCACCGCGCTGGGCCCGCAGGCGCAATGCCTGGTGGACCTCGGCCACCACGCGCCCAACGTCAACATCGAGATGATCGTGGCCCGGCTGATCGCCGCCGGCAAGCTGGCGGGCTTCCACTTCAACGACAGCAAGTACGGGGACGACGACCTCGACGCCGGCAGCGTCTCGCCGTACCGGCTGTTCCTGGTCTTCAACGAACTGGTGGCCGCGGCGCACGAGAAGGTCAAGGGTTTCGAGCCGGCCTACATGCTGGACCAGAGCCACAACGTCACCGACCCGATCGAAAGCCTGATGACCAGCGCCGTGCAGGTCTTGCGCACCTACGCGCAGGCCCTGCTGGTGGACCGCGCGGCGCTCGACGCGGCGCAGGAAGCCAACGACGCGATGACCGCATCCCAGTTGCTGAAGACCGCCTTCCAGACCGACGTGACGCCGCTGCTGCAGCGCGTCCGCCAGGATGCCGGCGGCGCCATCGATCCGGTGGCCTGCTACCGCGCCAGCGGCTACCGCCAGCAGGCGGCCGAGCAGCGTCCCGCGGTGCAGGGCGGCGGCGGAGGCATCGTCTAACGAATTTCTTTGGCCGGGAGGGGCGCTGGCAACCATCAGCCCCACAACATCAACAACGACCCACAGGAGACAAACCACCATGATGAAGATTCGCAGAACCGTGCTGCTCGCTGCCATGCTGGCGGGTGCCGCCAGCATGGCGCAACCGGCCTTGGCGGCCGACAAGATCGCCGTCGTCGTCAAGAGCCTGGGCAACGGCTTCTTCGACGCCGTGCACCAGGGCGCCGAGGACGCGGCCAAGGAAATCGGCGGGATCGAGATCATCTACACCGGCCCCGCCAAGTCGACGGCCGAGGGGCAGATCGAGATCATCAACACGCTGATCGCGCAGAACGTCAAGGCCATCGTCATCTCGGCCAACGATCCGGACGCGCTGGTCCCTGTGCTGAAGAAGGCGATGGCTCGCGGCATCAAGGTCGTCTCCTTCGACTCCGGCGTCAAGAAGGACGGCCGCCTGATGCACCTGGCGCCCTCCAGCACGGAGCTGATCGGCCAGAAGCTGGTGAGCATGGCTGAGGATGCCGGCGGCAAGAACGCCGAGATCGCCGTGCTCTCCGCCACTGCCCAGGCGACGAACCAGAACGAGTGGATCGCGGTGATGAAGAAGGTGATGGCCCAGCCCGAGCACAAGGGCCTGAAGCTGGACGCCGTGGTCTATGGCGATGATCAGATCGACAAGAGCTACCGCGAAGCGCAGGGCCTGTTCAAGAGCTATCCGAACCTGAAGGTCATCGTCGCGCCGACGACGATCGGCATCGCCGCTGCGGCCAAGGCCGTGCAGGACGAGAAGAAGGTCGGCCAGATCTTCGTGACCGGCCTGGGCCTGCCGTCCGAGATGGCCGGCCACGTGCACAGCAAGGCGGTCAAGTCCTTCGCGATCTGGAACCCGATCGACCTGGGCTACTCGTCCGTCTACGCGGTCAATGCCTTCATCAAGGGCAAGGCCAAGGGCGTCGCCGGCGAGAAGATCGCCCTGGGCAAGGTCGGCTCCACGACGCTCGACGCCGACCTGACCGGCGCGATGGCCGAGCCTTTCGACTACAACGAAAGCAACGTCGACAAGTTCGCCAAGATCTTCTGATCGCGAGGCATTAGCGGAACACAGAGAGCACGGAGGGACACAGAGGTCACGGAGAAACCCGCGACCTTCTGAATTCCTCTGTGTCCTCTGTGCAATCTCCGAGTCCTCTGTGTTCCAGAAGTCTTGAGTGAACCCATGTCCCACGACACATCATCACAGCCGCTGCTGACCTTGCGCGGCCTGCACAAGCGCTTCGGTCCGACGCACGCGCTGCGTGGCGTCGACATCGACCTGATCCCCGGCCAGGTGCTGGCGCTGATCGGCGAGAACGGCGCGGGCAAGTCGACGCTGGTCAAGACCCTGACCGGCGTGCACCGGCCCGACGAGGGCGAGATCCGCATGAACGGCGAGCTGTGCCGCTTCGGCCGCGCCAAGGATGCGCAGGCCGCGGGCATCGTCGCCGTGCACCAGGAAACGGTGATGTTCGAGGAGCTCACCGCGGCCGAGAACATCTTCATCGGCCGCCAGCCGATGCGCCGCGGCGTGATCGACTGGGCGCGGATGAACCGCGAGGCGCAGCGGGTGCTGGACGAGGTCGGCGCCGGTTTCGCGTCGACCACGCCGGTGCGCGAGCTGAGCCTGGCCCAGCGGCACCTGATCGAGTTCGCGCGGGCGCTGTCGCAGCAGGCCAAGGTGGTGATCCTGGACGAGCCGACCGCGGCACTGTCGCACGCCGAGATCCATGATTTCTACGGCATCGTCCGCGGCCTCAAGGCGCAGGGCGTGGCCATTCTCTTCATCACGCACAAGTTCGACGAGCTGTTCGCCGTGTGCGACCGCTATGTGGTGCTGCGCGATGGCGCCTCCGTCGGCGCGGGCCTGATGGCCGAGGCCGACGAGCCGGGCCTGGTGCGGCTGATGGCCGGCCGCGCGATCGAGCAGATCTATCCAGAGGTCAAGTCCACGCCGGGCGAGACGGTGCTGCAGGTCAAGGGCCTGAGCCATCCGACCGAGTTCCACGACCTGAACTTCGAGTTGCGCCGCGGCGAGATCCTCGGCTTCTACGGCCTGGTCGGTGCCGGCCGCAGCGAGGCGATGCTGGCCCTGATGGGTTTGAATCCCGAGGCACGGGGCCAGGTCTTGATCGAAGGCAAGCCCATCGACATCCGCGAGCCGGCCGATGCGATCGCCGCGGGCCTGTCCTACGTGCCCGAGGAGCGCCAGCGCCAGGGCGGCATCCTGCCCTTCTCGGTCGGCCACAACATGAGCCTGGCGGCGCTGGCGGGCCCGCGCCACGGCATGCACGGCCATATGTCGCGCGGCAGCTGGCTGTCGGGCCTGCGCGAGAAGGCATTCGCCGAGGGCATGATCAAGCGCCTGTCCATCCGCACCGAGTCGGCCGACACGCCGCTGTCCTCGCTGTCCGGCGGCAACCAGCAGAAGGTCGTGATCGCGAAGTGGCTGGGCCTGAACCCGCGCATCGTGATCCTCGACGAACCGACCAAGGGCATCGACGTCGGCGCCAAGCAGGCCGTCTATCAGCTGATCGCCGAGATGGTCGAGCACGGCCTGGCGGTGATCCTGGTCTCGTCCGAACTGCCGGAGGTGATGCACCTGGCGCACCGCGTGATCGTGATGCGGCGCGGCCTGCAGGTACGGGAGTTCAGGCAGGGCGAGGCGAGCGCCGATGCGGTGGTGGCAGCGGCCTCGGGCCTGGTGCTTGCCGAATCCGCACCCGCCGCCGCGCCGATGCCAGCAAAGGAGTGGGCCGCATGAGCACGCCGAAGAAGAAACGACAAGTGCGCCGCGAGTGGATCCTGCTGGCGATCATCGCCGTGATCTCGCTGGGCGTCGGCGCGCGGGCGCCGCTGTTCCTGAGCTGGCGCAACGCGCTGGACACGGCCAATGATTCGGCCATCCTGCTGATCCTCGTGCTGGGCCAGATGGCCGTGCTGCTGACCCGCGGCGTCGACCTGTCGGTGGCCGCGAACCTGGCGCTGACGGGCATGTTCTGCGCGCTGGCGGGCAAGGCCTGGCCCGGCATCAGCGTGCCGGTGCTGCTGGCGATCGCCATCGCCGCCGGTGCGCTCCTGGGCGCCTTCAACGGCTGGCTGATCACACGCTTCGACCTGCCGTCCATCGTCGTCACCTTGGGCACGATGTCGCTGTACCGCGGCTCGATATTCGTCGCCAGCCGCGGCACCTGGGTCAATGACCAGGACATCCATCCGCTGATCAAGGGCCTGCCGCGCGAGACCCTGCTGGGCCTGCCGGTGCTACTGTGGTTCGCCGCGCTGGTGTTCGCGCTGGCGGTCTGGCTGCTGCGCTGGCGCCGCGAGGGCCGCGAACTGTATGCCTATGGCGGCAACCCGTCGGCCGCGCTGTATGCCGGCATCCCGGTCAAGCGCCGGCTGATGATGGCCTACACCCTGTCCGGCGCGCTGGCGGGGCTGGGCGGCCTGCTCTGGGTCGGGCGCTACTCGATCGCCTTCCCTGAACTGGCCTCGGGCTACGAGCTGACGGTGATCGCCGCCTGCGTGATCGGCGGCATCAGCATCGGCGGCGGCGTGGGCACGGCCAGCGGCGCGCTGCTCGGCGTGCTGTTCATCGGCGTGATCAATTCGGCGCTGCCGGTGATCCACGTCTCGCCCTTCTGGCAGCAGGCGATCGCGGGCTTCGTGATCCTGGTGTCGGTGGTCGTCAATGCGCGCTCGCAGCGGCAGGCGGGGCGGCAGATCCTGGAGCATGGCGGGGGCAAGAACCGCGCTGCGAACCTGCAAGAGGTGGTGGCATGAAGGCCTTGGGTTCCTGGGAGCGGGTGCTGATCGGGCTGATCATCGTCGTCTACCTGGTCTTCGGCTCGTCGATCGAGGGCTTTCTGTCGCCGTTCGCCATCGCCGACAGCACGACCAATATGTCAGAGAAGGCGATCATCGCGCTGGCCATGGCCATGCTCGTGATCGCCGGCGATATTGACCTGTCGATCGCCGCGACGATGGCCCTGTGCTCGCTGGCCATGGGCCTGGCGATGAAGGCCGGCTGCGGCCTGCCGCTGATGCTGGCCGCCGCCTTCGCCACCGGCATCGCCTGCGGGGCGCTGAACGGCTGGCTGGTCACGCGCTGGCACCTGCCTTCGATCGTCGTCACCATCGGCACCTTGTCGCTGTACCGGGGCCTCGCCCTGGTGCTGCTGGGCGACCAGGCGATCACCGGCTACGGCGAGCCGCTCAGCACCTGGGGCAACGGCTACCTGGGTGACCTGATCGGCTGGCCGGCGCTGATCGTGCCGATCGAGTTCGCGGTGATGGTCGTGATGGCGCTGGCCGTCGGCCTGTTCCTGCATCGCACCGTGCACGGCCGCCGCATCTATGCGATCGGCGCGAACCCGGTGGCTTCCCGGTTCTCGGGCATCGGCGTGGACCGCTACCGCTGGGGCCTGTTTGTGTTCGCCGGCGTGATGGCCGCGTTGGCCGCCGTGCTGCTGACCGGCCGCATCGGCAGCACCCGCCCGAACCTGGCGATGGGCTGGGAGCTCGACGCGGTGACCATCGTGATCCTTGGCGGCGTGGCCATCGAGGGCGGCCGCGGCAGCATCGTCGGCACCGTGCTGGCGGCCGTGCTGCTGGGCAGCTTCACCTTCGCGCTGGGCATGCTGAACGTGTCCGGCATCGTGATGTCGATGATCATCGGCGCGCTGCTGATCATCTCGATGGTGCTGCCGCGGCTCCTGAAGATGCGGCGCCGTGTGGCCGCCACTGCCTAGAGCGCAATCGGATGAAGCATCCCGCACTACGCTGTATTCGGGCCGAGCGCCGGGCCGCTCCCAAGCCGGCCCACGTGGCGATGTGCTTGCCGGTCGATCCGGCAAGCATCGCCGTCCCCTCGGGGGACCGACCAGCGTACCCGCTGGGCGAGGGGCTCCAATGACTGCATTCGACTATTCGCTGACCGGTCCGAACGCCAGTCTTGCGATCGAGAAGGGCCTGGCGGAGGCCGACTGGTACCGCAGCCCGGTGCCGCGTGACAGCCTGCGAGAGCTGCTGCAGCGCCGCGACGGCCCCGCCATCCGCGACACGCTGCTGTGGTTCGCCTCGCTGGGCCTGACCGGCTGGGCCACCGTCGCGCTGTGGGGCACCTGGTGGGTCGTGCCGGTCTATGCGCTGTACGCGGTGCTCTATGCGACGGCCTCCGACTCGCGCTGGCACGAGTGCGGCCACGGCACGCCGTTCAAGACCGACTGGATGAACAACGCGCTGTACGAGATCGCCTCCTTCATGGTGATGCGCGAATCGGTGATCTGGCGCTGGAGCCACACGCGCCACCACAGCGACACGATCGTCGTCGGCCGCGATCCGGAAATCCAGGTCAGCCGGCCGCCGGTGATCCGCCAGCACCTGCTGAGCCTGTTCAACATCGGCGGCTACCGCGGTTACTTCCCCGGTTTGATCGGCCATGCGATGGGCCGGATGACGCCGGCCGAGCTGACCTTCGTGCCCGCGACCGAGCACCACAAGGTCTACCGCAACGCCCGCATCGTGCTAGCGCTGAACGCCGCCGCCGTGCTGCTCGCGCTGCTGCTGCAGAGCTGGGCGCCGATCTTCCTGATCATCGTGCCGCACCTGTTCGGCAACTGGCTGATGATCGTCCACAACTCGACCCAGCATGCGGGCCTGGCCGAGAACGTGCTCGACCACCGGCTCAACTGCCGCACGGTCTACATGAACCCGTTCAGCCGCTTCATCTACTGGAACATGAACTACCACGTGGAGCACCACATGTTCCCGCTGGTGCCCTTCCACGCGCTGCCGCGGCTGCATGAGCTGATCAAGGACGACTGCCCGCCGCCGTACCCGTCGATCCTGTCGGCCTGGCGCGAGATCATTCCGGCCGTGCTGCGCCAGAGGAAGGAGCCGGGCCATTCGGTCAAGCGCCCGCTGCCGGCGCCGAAGGGAGAGGGCGCGAGCAGGGGCGTCCAGGCCGGCATCCGCTCCGATGCCGAGCCCGATGCCGAGGGCTGGGTCGCCGCCTGCCCGGCCGCCGCGCTGAAGCCGGCCAACGCGCTGCGCTTCGACCATGGCAAGAAGACCTTCGTGCTGGTCCGCGCCGAGGACGGCGGGCTGCATGCGCTGGACGGCATCTGCAGCCATGGCAACACCCACCTGGCCGATGGCCTGGTCAAGGACGGCATCATCGAATGCCCGAAGCACAACGGCCGCTTCAATCTGGCGGACGGCTCGCCCGCCCGCGCGCCGGTGTGCCGCGGCATCGCCCGCTACCCGCTCGAGGAGCGCGCCGGTAGCCTGTACCTGAATCCGGCGCGGGCCAGCCAGGTCGAGGCGCGGGAGAGCAAGACCTGGCACCTGCGCGTCGTCAGCAACCGCAGCGTCGCGACCTTCATCAAGGAGCTGGTGCTGGAGCCGGCCGTTGCCGGCGAGGCCTTCGGCTTCACGCCGGGGGACTATCTGCAGCTGGACATTCCCACCTACGGCGAGATCCGCTTCGCCGACTTCGACATTCCCGAGCCCTTCGCCCAGGCCTGGCGTGCGCAGCACCTGTTCGATCTGGTGGCGGTGAACCACGAAGCCGGGCGCCGCAACAACTATTCGCTGGCCAGCAACTCGCAGACCGAGCGCGGCCTGCTGCGCTTCAACGTCCGCATCGCGCTGCCGCCGGCGGGGCAGGATTGCGGCCCGGGCGCGGGATCGAGCTATGTCTTCTCGCTGAAGCCGGGCGACACGGTGACGGCCATCGGCAGCTTCGGCGATTTCCACATCAAGCCGACGCAGCGCGAGATGGTCTACATCGGTGGCGGCGCGGGCATGGCGCCGTTGCGGGCGCACCTGAGCCATCTGTTCGATACCGAGAAGACCGCCCGCAAGGTCGGCTTCTGGTACGGCGCGCGTTCCCGGCAGGAACTGTTCTACCAGGCGGACTTCGAGAAGCTCGCTCGCGAGCACCCGAACTTCTCCTTCCATCCGGCCCTGTCCGCGCCCTTGGCGGAAGACGGCTGGACCGGCCATACCGGCTTCATCCACGAGGTGGTGCTCGACCACTACCTGCACACCCATCCCCGGGCGACGGCGCTCGAGTACTACCTTTGCGGCCCGCCGCAGATGATCGAGGCCTGCATCACCCTGCTGACGATGCTCGGCGTGCCGGCCCACCAGATTGCGTATGACGAGTTCTGAACCATGAGCGAGAAGATCGCCTTCCGCATGTTCCTGAATCCCGGTCAGAGCGCCGAATACAAGCGCCGCCACGACGAGATCTGGCCCGAGCTCGCCAGCCTGCTGAAGGACAGCGGCGTCAGCGACTACAGCATCTACCTCGATGAGGAAAGCCATGTGCTCTTCGCCGTGCTGCGCCGTTCTAGCGGCCACACGATGGACGCGCTGCCCGAGCATCCGGTGATGCGGCGCTGGTGGACCCACATGGGCGACATCATGGAATGCAATGCCGACGGCTCGCCGCGCGTCGAGTCCTTGCCGTGCATGTTCCATCTGGATTGAGCATGCCGAACGACCTCACCCTGGTGCTCGACATCGGCAAGAGCAACGCCAAGCTGGTGCTGATCGACGCCGCCGGCGAGGTCCTGGCTTCCGCGAAGAGCGCCAACCAGTCCGCACCCTCCGCGGAGTTCGGCTTCGTGGCGCTGGGCACCGGTCCGCTCGCCGACTGGATCGAGCGCAGCGCGCCCGAGCTGCTGCAGGGCAGGGCGCCGTCGAAGATCAGCGTTACGACCCACGGTGCGGCCTTCTGCGCCTTGGATGAGGCGGGCCTGGCCCTGCCGCCGATCGACTACGAATGGGATGGCTACGGCGAGGTCACCGCCGCCTTCGAAGCCTCGCTGGCGAACTTCGCCCACCACGGCACGCCGCGCCTGCCGCAGGGCCTCAATGCCGGCCGGCAGATCGACTACGTGCTGCGTCGCTGGCCGGAGCTGGCGGCGCGCATCCGCTGCTGGCTGCCCTATCCGCAGTACTGGGCCTGGTGGCTCAGCGGCGCGGCCTGCAGCGAGGTGTCGTCGCTGGGTTGCCACACCGGACTGTGGGCGCCGGCCGAGCGCCGCTACAGCGATTGGGCGCAGGCCCGCGGCATCGCCTTCGCGCCGCTGCGCCAGGCCTGGGAGACGATCGGCACGCTCCGGCCGGCGCTACTGCGCGCCTGGGGCCTGCCGGCCGGCGCCGAGGTGCAGGTGACGGCCGGCGTGCACGACAGCAATGCCTGCCTGGCCCGCTACCTTCGCCAGGACTTGGACGGAAGGCCCGATGCCACCGTGGTCTCCACCGGCACTTGGTGCATCGTGATGGCACCGGGCGCGGACATCGCGCGCCTGTCCCCGCAGCGCGATGAACTCGCGAACGTGGCGGTGGACGGCCGGGCGGTCGCCACCGCGCGCTTCATGGGCGGCCGCGAGTTCGCCACGCTGTGCGGCGGCGCCGATCCCGCGCTGGGCACGGCGCAGGCGCTCGAACAGGTCCTGCGCGAAGGCTGGATGGCCCTCCCGGCCTTCGCCGACAGTGGCGGGCCCTTCATGGGCCGGCGCGGCACGGTTCTGAAACAAGGTCAGTCGGTCGGGCTGGAGGCCGTGCCATCCGTGCTGCGCCCGGCGCTGGCGGCGCTCTATTGCGCCGACCTCAGTGCGCTGCTGGTCGGCGACCTGGGGCAGCAGGGGGCGGGCGGCCCGGTGATCGTCGAAGGGCCGATGGCGCAGAGCCCGGCCTACCGGCTCGCCATCGCCGGCCTGCTGGGCCCGCGGCCGGCCTACCGTTCCACCGACGCGCTGGAAGGCACGGCGCGCGGCGCCTGGATGCTGGCGCGCTGGAACGGGCAGACCGGGGCCGGCGCGCAGCTCGAGCGGCTGAAGCGGGCCGCGCCCGCGTTCGAAGAGGCGCTGCGGATCCACACGCAGGCCTGGCGGACCGCGAGCACAATGAACTGAAGCCCGCGAGGGAATCTCAGGAGACTTGCAATGTCGGAAGAAGCCTTCATCGTCGCCGCGGTGCGCACCGCCGGCGGCAAGCGCAAGGGCCGCCTCGCCGCCTGGCATCCGGTGGACCTGGCCGCCCAGGTGATCGACGAACTGGTCGCGCGCAGCGGTGCCGACCCGGCGGCGATCGACGACGTGCTGATGGGCTGCGTCAGCCAGGTCGGCGAGCAGGCCACCAACGTCGCCCGCAACGCGGTGCTGGCGTCGAAGCTGCCCGAGTCGGTGCCCGGCACGTCGATCGACCGGCAGTGCGGCTCCTCCCAGCAGGCGATCCATTTCGCGGCGCAGGCGGTGATGTCCGGCGCGATGGACGTGGTGATCGCCGCCGGCGTCGAATCGATGACGCGCGTGCCGATGGGCAGCCCCAACGCGCTGGCCGAGCAGGCCGGCATGGGCTGGTACCAGAGCCCGGCCGTGCTGGAGCGCTACGACGGCGTGCGCTTCAGCCAGTTCCTCGGCGCCGAGATGATCGCGCGCAAATATGGATTCGGCCGCGAGGCCTTGGACGCCTTCGCGCTGGAGAGCCACCGCAAGGCCGCAGCGGCCACGCAGGCCGGAGCGTTCAAGGCCGAGATCCTGGCCATCGACGGGCATGACACCGATGAAGGTATCCGCTATGACGCCACGCCCGACAGCATCGGGGCCGTCAAGCTGTTGCAGGAGGGCGGCGTCATCACCGCGGCCAACGCCTCACAGATCTGCGACGGCGCCAGCGGCGTGATGATCGTCAACGGGCGCGGCCTGAAGGCGCTGGGCGGGAGCGCGAAGCCACTGGCCCGCATCCACCACATGAGCGTCATCGGCAGCGACCCGGTCATCATGCTGGAGACGCCGATCCCCGCCACCGAGCGCGCGCTGCAGCGCGCCGGCATGGCCATCGGCGACATCGACCTTTTCGAAGTCAACGAAGCCTTCGCGAGCGTGCCGCTGGCCTGGCTGCAGGCGCTCGGTGCGGATCCCGCACGGCTGAACGTCCACGGCGGCGCAATCGCCCTCGGTCACCCCTTGGGTGCATCCGGCACCAAGCTGATGACCACGCTGGTGCACGCGCTGCGCCGCCGCGGCGGGCGCTACGGCCTGCAGACGATGTGCGAGGGCGGCGGCATGGCCAACGGACGATCATCGAGGCGCTATGAAGACCTGACCCCTTCGGCGCGACGGCGCCATTTCATCGAGTCGCAATGAAACGGCGACATACTGCAAGTTGTCGCGACAAGCCTGCTGGTCCAGACCTGGCATCAAGCTTGCTAAGTATGTTGCGTACCGATTGTCTCCTCCATCCGCCAGGATGGATTCGAGCCCGGGGCGGGAGCCCCGGGCTCCTTTTTTTGACGGGACGAAAGGGCGGGTCGGCTCTCCGGCCTGACGGCACCTCCGAGCTCGAGGTCCAGCTGCTGCAGGATGTTCGTGCCGACAATGGTCAGGCGCAGATGGCCGCCGTCCCATTCGAGCCAGCTCAGAGACACATAGTCTTCGATATAGCCCGCCGGGATCTCCGCTGCATTTCGGCGATGGAGCGCCGCCACGCTGCTGGAAAGGGCGCCTCGGAGCTGGCTGAGACGGGATCGCGGAAGCATTGAGGTGAGCATGGGCGCTCCTTTGAAGTGGTGCATGGTGAGCCGCTCGCCCGGCAGTCATTCAGGCCTCGTCGGAGCTCGGCCAGGTGAAGGACTGCGAGACGACGGCGGCTCCCACCCATATCACCATGCCCCAACCGGTGTGGCCCAGGACGAACAGCAGTGCCCCCGACATCGCGAGTACCGCGGCGGCGATCAGCACGATGCCATTCATGTTCAGGCTCCTTCTCGATGCGGGACGGGGACAGGGCGGCCGAACCGAGCCTGCGCGCATTGAGGCGCCGAGGTCGGTGCGCCAGCGCACATAGCTGGCACGGCGGGCGAATGGGCCGGGGTCAGGCGCTGAGGCGGTAGCGCAACTTGCCCAGGCGGCCGCGCCAGTAGATCTGGCGCCCCTCCAGCAGCAGCCACGCTGCCTCGCCGGCCAGCGGCACGCGCATGCCGTCGCGGGGGCCCAGTCCTTCCAGCGGCCCTCCCATGGCGCCAACGCTGTCCGGCTCCCCACGCGCCGCTGGCGCGCGTCGCTGCGCACGCTGTCGACCAGGCCGGTCTCGCCGAATCTGAAGCGCAGGGTTACCGATAGCGCGCCGTCGGTCAGCGTCGCGTCGGCATGGCGCTCGTCCACCGCGGGTCCAGTTCACGCGCTGGCCGGGCAGCAGTGCCGTGGGGTACCAGGGTGCCTCGGCCAGGAATCGCATCAGTTCGTCCCGTGCAAGATCTTCCCCGGCCTGCGGACCGCGACCTGCTGTTCCGCCGTGAAGGCTTGTCAGCGCCATCCAACCCAGCGCCCAGGGGTTCGCCAGCGCACAGACCGCCGCCCGGCAGGCGCCTAAGCTCTGGCCCCGGCATCCCCGCCGATCCATCCCCCTGAAAGCCCTTATGACCGACGTTACCGACAACGCCTCCGCGACCGTGGCTGCGCGCAAGACTGGCCCGCACGACGATCTGCTGTTCGCGGCGCACCGGTCGGGCCACTTCAAGCACCTGATGGCGGCCATCAAGGCGGCCGGGCTGACCGAGATTTTCGATGGCGAGGGGCCCTACACCGTGTTCGCCCCCAACGACAGGGCCTTCGATCGGCTCACCGGGAGCGTGCTGGCCGATCTGCTCAAGCCCGAAAGCAGGGTGAGGCTGGCCGCGATCCTGAAACTGCATGTGGTGGCCGGCCGCATCTGGGCGGGCGCCCCAGGCGACAAGCCCGTTGTGCTGACGTCGCTACAGGGCGAGTCGCTGACCCTCGACGCGGTACAGGGCCTGCGGGTGAACCGGGCCCGCATCGTCGCGCGCGACATCGAAGCCTCCAACGGCGTCCTTCATGAGATCGACACCGTGCTGATGCCGGCCGCGGGCTAAGCGCCGTCTGCCCGGGCCTGCGCGGCCGGGGCGTGCAGACGCTTGACGCGATACATCGCGGCGTCCGCGCTGGCCAGCAGTGTGTCGACACAGACGCCGTCGCCGGGGCTGGCCGCCAGGCCGAGGCTCGCGGGCAGGCTCATCCGATGGCCGGCCACCTGCATGGGCGAAGCGATGGATGCGACAAGCTTGCCTGCCAGTGCCGTGAGCTTGTCGGGGCTGCCCACGTCGCGCAACAGGCAGGCGAACTCGTCTCCGCCTAGGCGGCCCACCACGTCGCCTTTGCGCAGCGCATGGCCGATGCGGGCCGCGATGATGCGCAGCGCCTCGTCGCCCGCCGCGTGACCATGGCTGTCGTTGACGAGCTTGAAGCCGTCCAGGTCCAGCATCATCACGGCGACCTGTGCGCCGTCCGCCAGCGCTCGCTGGACACGTTCGCGAAAGGCGGCGCGGCCGAACAGACCGGTCAGGTCATCGTGCTCGGCGCGGTGCAGGTGGTGCTGTTCGCGCTGCCGACCCGCCTGCAGCTGCGCTTCCAACTGGTCGCAGCGCAGCAGCGCGGCCGCCAGGCTGTCCTGCAGGTCACGCAGTTGGCGACGCAGTTCGACCTCCCGGGATGGCGTGACGGCCCGCATGGCCGGGGTGTGTTGGGGGAGGGCACTCATCGTGGCTCGGACGGCGGCAGCGTCATGGTGTCGACTTTCTAGGCATGCGCTGCGTCGGCGTCAGTGCGCCAGCGTACGGAGCGCGCGATCCGGCGAGAAATTCATGCCCAGGCGGTAGGTCTCGCGGTCCTGCGCGTAGCAGCTGCAGGACAGGGCCTGCAGGCCGGCGCGGTCACTGACGGTGATCCAACCGCGGTGATAGCGGATCAGGCCGGCCTCCTGCAAGCCGCCCGCCGCCACCGTCACGCCGACGCGGCGCACGCCCAGCCGATGCGCCAGGCCATCCTGCGTGACCGCGAAGCCCTCGCCCTCGGCACGGTCCTGGCCCATCAGCAGCCAGCGTGCCAGCCTGGCCTGCAACGGATGGAAGTGCAGGCAGGCCGCCGCCGTGGCGGAGTGGCGCAGCTGAACCAGCAGATAGCGCGTCAGCAGCCGGCGCAGGCCCGGGTTGGCGGGCAGCACTTGCCGCAGCGCGACGAGGGGCAGGCTCCAGGCTTCGCCGCCCTCCTGCACCAGCGCGCTCACCGAGCTGGTGGCCGCGCCCAGCAGCAACTGCACGCCCAGCACGCCCTCCCGGCCCACCATGCCCACCTGCACCGGTGGGTGGTCATCCAGCGGCGTGAGCAGACAGACGAAGCCTTGCGTCGGGAATAGCAGCGCGCGCGCGGGCCGGTCCTGCATTGCCAAGGGCTGCCCGCCCTGCAGCGGCACATGGGCGCCGTGGGCCAGCAGTCGCCGCAGCTCGGCGGCGGGCAGGTGATCGAGCAATTGATTGGCGGTCATGGCCCAGTCTGCGCGCGAGTCCTGGGGCGATGCTGTGCGCCAACGCACCCAGCCGGGTCAGCGCTTGTCCCGCAGTGGCGTGTTCAGCAGCCGGTCGTACTCGCGCTTGACGACCCCATAGCACTCGCAACTGCGCTGCTCCAGCGCGGGGCGGTCGATCACGGTGATGTGCCCGCGCGCGTAGTCGATCAGCCCGAGCTTCTGCAAGTTCAGCGCGGCCTCGGTGACGCCCTCGCGACGCACGCCCAGCATGTTGGCGATCAGCTCCTGCGTCATCACCAGGCGGTCGCCGCTGATGCGGTCCAGGCTCAGCAGCAGCCAGCGGCACAGCTGTTGCTCGAGCAGGTGATGGCGGTTGCACACGGCCGTCTGCGCCATCTGCGTCAGCAGCGCCTGGGTGTAGCGCAGCAGCAGATGCATGCCCACGCCGTAGCGGTTGAACTCGTTCTTGATGGCTGCGGCGCGCAGCCGGTGGCAGCCGCCGGCGCTCTGCACGACGGCGCGGCTGGGCGTGGTTTCGCCGCCCATGAAGAGCGACACGCCCACCACACCCTCGTAGCCCACCACGGCGATCTCCGCCGAGGCGCCATCCTCCATCACATAGAGCAGCGACACGATGGCCGTCGTGGGGAAGTACACATGGCTCTGCGGTCGGCCCGACTCGTAGAGCACCTCGCCCAGCCGCAGCGGCACGAACTCCAACTGGCCGGACCAGCGCGCCCATTCCTCGTCCGGCAGTGCCGCCAACAGGCGGTTGCTACGGGGATCCAACGAATCGGGCGCTGCAGACATTCGAATTCCAGAGTCGTCGTGATGCCGAAACGTCGAGTCTAGCCAGCCGCATGCCGCTCGTTCGTTCGCTAGCGTACATAGGCACTTCTCCTCTCTCGATGGACGCCTCCTGCTGCCTCGGCGCCCGCCGAGGCAGCCGGATCAACGGCTCGGCGAGCGCAGCAACAGCACCGTGCCGGTGTCCGTGACGACCAGCACCGTGCGCATCGGGTGGGTGCGGATGTGCTTGGGCGCGCCATCGCGCTTGGCCGCCGGCTGGCGCACCGCGTCGGTCGGGAGCCCGGGCACGGGTTTGGAGGGATCGATAGCGTGGGGACGATTCATGGCAGGCCCTCATTGGGAACATGGTGGCGCCGCCGGACGCAGCGATTGCGGGGCAAACCAGGATCGGTCTTCCGCTCCCAATCGGTGGAACAGCGGCCCTGCCATCCTGCGCGGGCGAATCCTTCAGCGTCGGTGCGTTGTCGAACCGACGGCGCAGCCCGCGGCCGCGGCCAAGACCGGTCAGAGCCGAACGGCGCCGCAACGCCTCATGCGCTGGTTGAGCGTCGAACACAAAGGCCCCAGAGGTTTCCCTCTGAGGCCTGTATTGGTGGTGGAGAGGAGGAGGATCGAACTCCCGACCTTCGCATTGCGAACGCGACGCTCTCCCAGCTGAGCTACCCCCCCAACGGACGCCAACTATACACCGTCGTCGGAGCGTTCCGGCGGCGTCAAGGCCGAGTCGAGGCACACTGGCGGCTGTCGCACGAATGCCGCCCCCGAGGACCGCCCCGATGAACCGTTTCGACCCCGATTGGCTCGACGCTCAGTACAACAACCGCGCCCGCGTCGCCGACAGCCTGGTGTTGCTCGATCGCTGGACGCAGGCTTCGGCGATGGTGCGCCAGGGCGTGCGCTGCGCGCTGGACATCCGCTATGCGGAGGACGGCGATCCGGCTTCGACGCTCGACGTGTTCCCGACCGATGTCGCCGATGCACCGGTGCTGGTCTTCATCCACGGCGGCTGGTGGCGGGCGCTGGACAAGTCGGACCACTCCTTCGTCGCGCCGGTGTTCACCGAGGCGGGCGCGATGGTGGTGGTGCCGAACTACGCGCTGTGCCCGCGGGTCGGCATCGAGCACATCGCGCTGCAGCTGACGCAGGCGGTGGCCTGGGCCTGGCGACATGCGCGCGAGCATGGCGGCGATCCGAACCGCATCGTGCTGGTGGGCCATTCGGCCGGCGGGCATCTGGCGGCGATGCTGTCCTGCTGCGACTGGAAGGCGGTCGGCCGCGACCTGCCGCGCGGGCTGATCAAGGGCGCGATGTCCATCTCCGGCGTGCACGACCTGGAGCCGATGCCGCACATCGGTTTCCTGGCCGAGGACCTGCGGCTCGACGCGGAGCGCGCGCGTCGGCTGAGCCCGATCCATTTCCCGCCGCCACCGCTGGACATGCCGTTCCATGCCCTGGTTGGCGCGGACGAGAGCGAGGAGTTCCGCCGCCAGACCCGCGCGATCCGCGAGGCCTGGGGCGCGCGGGCGGTGCCGGTCTGCGAGGAGGTGGCCGGCACGAACCACTACACGGTGCTGCACGACCTGGCCGATCCGCAGGGCCGCTGCCATGCGCTGACGCGCCAGTTGCTGGGCCTGCGCTGGTACAGCGGGCTGCACCCCGCGCCGCCCTGATTGAGGTCTACAGCAGCGAGCGCGCCGCGGCCTGCAGGCTGGCCACGCCACCGTCGGGCAGGGTCAGGTCTTGCGCCTTCGCCACGTGCGGGTAGTGGCCGCTCAGCGAACGTTCGTAGCCGGGGTCGTAGTGCTCGCGGATCAGCTCGCCGAACACGGCCGCCCATTCGCCGGCGCGCGCCTGCGCCTGCCAGCGCTTGACGGTTTCCTTGCCGCGCAGCGCGACCAGGCCGTCGAGCTGGCGGCAGAAGCCGTCCGGGTCGGCGGCGAAATGGCCATAGTCCTGCAGCAGCAGTTCGATGCGGGCTGCCTCGGGCATCTCGACCCACAGGCAGTGCTCGCTGGCGCGCATCCGCTCGTGCAGCAGTTCGGGCACGCGCAGCTGGCCGATCTTGCGGCTCTCGCTTTCGACGAACACCGGCCGCGCCGGATCGAAGGCGCGCAGCTGCTGCCAGACCAGGCTGTCGAAGCGCTTCTGGCTGGGCTGCGGCGCATCGGGCATCGCACCGAGCACCGAGCCGCGGTGGCAGGCCAGCGCTTCCAGGTCCAGCACCTGCGCGCCTTCGGCGGCCAGCGCCTGCAGCAGCCGCGTCTTGCCGCTGCCGGTGCGGCCGCACAGCACGCGCAGGTCCAGCGCGCCGGGCAAGGTCTCCAGCAGCTGGCGGACCTCGGCGCGGTAGGCCTTGTAGCCTCCAGTCATCTGGCGGGCACGGAAGCCGATCTGGCCGAGGAACCAGTTCATCGCACCGGAGCGCTGGCCACCGCGCCAGCAATAGACCAGCGGCCGCCAGGTCTTGGGCAGGCCCGCCGTATTGGCCTCGATATGGCGGGCGATGTTGCGCGCCACCAGGGCAGCGCCGATCTTGCGCGCCTCGAACGGCGAGGCCGCATACAGCGTGCCGACGACGCGGCGCTCCTCGTCGTCCAGCACCGGCCAGTTGATCGCGCCGGGCAGGTGGTCTTCGGCGAATTCGGCCGGTGAGCGGACATCGACGATGGCGTCGAAGTCCGGCAGGCGGGCCAGCGCGTCGGCGGCCTCGACGGTGTAGCTCATGGTCTCTTCATGCGGGCAGCGAGACCGCGTCCAGCAGCTCGCTCTCGATTTCCAGCTGTGCCCTGTTCTGCTGCAGCAGCGGACCGTCGACGAGGAAGGTGTCTTCCACCCGTTCGCCCAAGGTCGAGATCTTGGCGAGCTGGAGATTGATGTGGTAGCGCGCCAGCACGCGGGCGATCGCGTAGAGCAGGCCGGCGCGGTCGCTGGTGGAGATGGTCAGCAGCCAGCGCTGGGCGCGTTCGTCGGGCCGCAGCGCGATGCGCGGCGTGTACGGGAAGGACTTGACGCGCCGCGACAGGCGCCCGCGGCGCGGCTCGGGCAGCGGGCCCTCGGCGGCCAGCGCCTGCGTGAGCTTGGACTCGACCAGCGAGACCAGGTCGCGGTGATGCAGGTCCAGGTCCGGGCTGATCACCTGGAAGGTATCCAGCGCGTAGCCCTTGCGGGTGGTGTGGACCTTGGCATCGAGGATGTTGAAGCCAGCGCCGTCAAAGTAACCGCAGATGCGAGCGAACAGGTCCGGCCGGTCAGGAGCGTAGACCAGCACCTGCAGGCCTTCGCCGACGGGCGAGGGGCGCGCGCGCACGATCGGCGTCGGCGACTCTACGTGGCGCCACAGCGAGCGCGCGTGCCAGGCCAGATCGCCGGCCTCGTGGCGGGCGAAGTAGCTCAGCTCCAGCGTCTGCCACAGCGGCTGCTCGGTGCCGGGCAGCTGCGAATGCAGGGCCAGCATCTGCTGGGCCTCGAGCTTGCGCGCCTCGATCTCGGCGTGCAGGTTCGGCCGCGCACCGCCCAGCGCGCGCAAGGTCACGCGGTACAGGTCCTCCAGCAGCTTGCCCTTCCAGGCGTTCCAGACCTTGGGGCTGGTGCCGCGGATGTCGGCCACGGTCAGCAGGTAGAGCGCCGTCAAGTGGCGGGCGTCGCCCATGCGGGCGGAGAAGGCCTCGATGACCTCGGGGTCTGACAGGTCTTCCTTCTGCGCCACGCGCGACAAGGTCAGGTGCTCGCGCACCAGGAAGACGACCAGCTCGGTGTCTTCCTTGCTGATGCCGTGCTCGCGGCAGAAGCGCTTGACGTCGGTCGCGCCGAGGTCCGAGTGGTCGCCGCCGCGGCCCTTGGCCACGTCGTGGAACAGCGCGGCGATGTAGATCAGCCAGGGCTTGTCGAACTGCGCCATCAGCTGCGAGCAGAACGGGTACTCGTGCGCATGCTCGGGGATGACGAAACGGCGCACGTTGCGCAGCACCATCAGGATGTGCTGGTCCACCGTGTAGACGTGGAACAGGTCGTGCTGCATCTGGCCCACGATCGCGCGGAACACCCACAGGTAGCGGCCCAGCACCGAGGTCTGGTTCATCAGGCGGAACACATGCGTCTGGCCGACCGGCTGCTTCAGGATCTCCATGAAGGTGGCGCGGTTCACCGGGTCGCGGCGCCAGGCGCCGTTCATCAGGCCGCGGGCGTTGTACAGCGCGCGCAGCGTACGGGCCGAGAGGCCCTTGATGCCCGGCGTCTGCTGGTACAGCAGGAAGGTTTCGAGGATCGCGTGCGGGTCGCGGTGGTAGAGGTCGTCGCCGACGACTTCCAGCATGCCGGCGCGGTCGAGGAACTTCTCGTTGATCGGCTGCATCAGGCCCTGCTGCGAACCGTTGATGCGCTCCTCCAAGTTCAGCAGCAGGATCTGGTTCAGCTGGGTCACCGCCTTGGCAGCCCAGTAGTAGCGCCGCATCAGCACCTCGGACGCGCGCTGCGCCTTGGTGCTCTGGTAGCCGAAGCTTTCGGCCACGGCGGTCTGCAGGTCGAACACGAGCCGGTCCTCGCGGCGGCCGGCCACCACGTGCAGCCGCGCGCGCACCAGGCGCAGCAGGCCTTCGTTGCGCTGCAGCTGGCTGCTCTCGAAGGCGGTGATCAGGCCCTTGGCGGCCAGGGCCTGCCAGGTCTTGCCCAGGCCCGCCGCCCGGGCAATCCAGATCAGCACCTGCAGGTCGCGCAGGCCGCCGGGGCTTTCCTTGCAGTTGGGCTCCAGCGAGTAGGGCGTCTCGTCGTACTTCGTGTGGCGCTGGCGCATCTCCAGCGTCTTGGCGCGCAGGAAGGCCTTCGGGTCCATCCGCTCGTCCAGCGCCTTTTCGAGCTGGCGATAAAGCGGCTTGGTGCCCGCGAGCAGCCGCGATTCGAGCAGCGCGGTCTGGATCGTGACGTCGCCGGCGGCCTCGCTCTGGCACTCGCCCAAGGTGCGGACCGAGGAGCCGATCTCCAGGCCGATGTCCCAGCAGGCGGTGATGAAGGCCTCGATGCCGGACTTGAGCGGGCCGTCCATGTGCGCCTCGGCGCCATCGGGCAGCAGCACCAGCACGTCGACGTCGGAGTAGGGAAACAGTTCGCCGCGGCCGTAGCCGCCGACGGCGACCAGGCAGGCTTCGGCCGGCAGTCCCGCGCATTCCCACAGCCCGGTCAAGGTGCCGTCCACATGGCGGGCCAGCTTGCGCAGCAGGGTTGCCGCGGCGGTCACCGTGGGCCGCGCCGCGCGGAACGCGTCGATCAGTTCCTGCTTGCCGGTCTTGAAGTGCTGACGCCGTGCGCCCAGTTCGGCGGTGCCGAGGGTCGTCATCCGTCGGGCTAACCCGTGATGCCAGCGGCTGCGGGCGCCGGCGCGGCCGCGGTGATGAAGGCGGGCGGCGGCGGACTGCCGGCGGACAGCGTCATGATCTCGTAGCCCGTCTCGGTCACCAGCACCGTGTGCTCCCACTGGGCGGACAGCGAACGATCCTTGGTGACGATGGTCCAGCCGTCGCCGGTTTCGCGGATCTCGCGGCGGCCGGCGTTGATCATCGGCTCGATCGTGAACATCATGCCGGGCTTCAGCTCGTCCAGCGTGCCGGGACGGCCGTAGTGCAGCACCTGCGGCTCCTCATGGAACACGCGGCCGATGCCGTGGCCGCAGAACTCGCGCACGACGGAGAAACCGGCATTCTCGGCGAAGGTCTGGATCGCATGCCCGATGTCGCCCAGGCGCGCGCCCGGCTTGACCTTCTGGATGCCCTTCCACATCGCCTCGTAGGTGAAGGCGCACAGGCGCTTGGCGGCGATCGAACCCTCGCCGACGATGAACATGCGGCTGGTGTCGCCGTGCCAGCCGTCCTTGATGACTGTGACGTCGATATTGACGATGTCGCCGTTCTTCAGCGGCCGGTCGTTCGGGATGCCGTGGCAGACCTGATGGTTGATCGAGGTGCAGACCGACTTCGGGTAGGGCGTGTAGCCCGGCGGGCAGTAGTTCAGCGGCGCGGGGATGGCCTGCTGGACGTTGACGATGTGATCGTGCGCCAGCTTGTCGAGTTGCTCGGTCGTGACGCCGGGCTTGACGTGCGGCGTGAGCATGTCCAGCACTTCGGAAGCCAGGCGCCCGGCGATGCGCATGCCCTCGACATCGGCGGCGGATTTGATGGTGATCGTCATGCCCGGGATTTTAATCCGCCCAGACAACCATCCCTGTCCAGGCCGTCACCAAGACCACAATCCCGAAGGCGATCCGATACCACGCGAACAGCTCGAAGCTGTGCGTGGAGATGAAGCGCAGCAGCCAGCGCACGCAGACCCAGGCGGCCAGGAAGCTGACGACGAAGCCTACGCCGAACAGCGGCAGGTCGGCGCTGCTCAGGTTGTGGCGTTCGCTCCATAGGCTGTAGACGCTGGCGGCGAGCAGGGTCGGGATCGCCAGGAAGAAGGAGAAATCGGTGGCCGCCTTGCGCGACAGGCCCAGCAGCATGCCGCCGATGATGGTCGAGCCCGAGCGGCTGGTGCCGGGGATCATGCCCAGGCACTGCACCATGCCGACCTTCAGCGCGTCCATCGGCGTCATCTGGTCGACGTCGAGGATGCGGGCGGTCTTCTCCGGCTGCACGCGCCGTTCCACCCACAGGATGATCAGGCCGCCGACGATGAAGGCCGCGGCCACCACCGGCGCATTGAACAGGTAGGGCTTGATGAACTTCTTGTACGCCACGAAACCGATCACCGCCGCCGGCAGGAAGCCGATGATCACGTTGGCGACCAGCTTGCGCGCCTGTGCGCTCGATCCCATGCCGCTCAGCGCGCCCCAGATGCGCTGCCAGTAGACGATCACGACCGCCAGGATCGCGCCGCTCTGGATCGCGATGTCGAAGACCTTGGATTTGCTGTCGGTCATGCCGAGCAGCGAACCGGTCAGGATGAGGTGTCCGGTGGACGAAACCGGCAGGAATTCCGTCAGGCCCTCCACGATGCCCATGATGGCGGCCTTGATCAGCAGCAGAACGTCCAACGCAAACTCCCTCCGGATGAAATTGGCCGCGATGATAGCGGCCGCATGCTGTCGATCTGCTGACCGGCCGGCTCCAGGACTCTAGAATTCCGGCTTCGCTAGATCCGGCTCAGCCGGCGGATGAGGAACACATGAATATCGAACAAGCCCGCTTCAACATGATCGAACAGCAGATCCGTCCCTGGGACGTGCTGGACGCGGGCGTGCTGGAACTGCTGGCGGTCGTCAAGCGGGAGGATTTCGTGCCGGCGGCGCACAAGGCGCTGGCGTTCATGGACACCGAGATCCCGCTGGGCGACGTGTCCAAGGGTCAGGTCATGCTGGCACCGCGCCTGGAGGCCCGCCTGCTGCAGGAACTCAACGTCGCCCGCCACGAAAAGGTGCTTGAAGTCGGCGCCGGCTCGGGCTTCATGGCCGCGCTGCTGGGCCACCGGGCGCAGCGCGTCGTCTCGATGGAGCTGGACGCCGCGCTGGCCGAACAGGCCGCCGCCAACCTGAAGCGCGCAGGGGTGCTGAACGTCACGGTGCTGAACCAGGACGGCGCCAGGGGCCTGGCCGCCGAGGCACCGTTCGACGCCATCGCGCTGTCGGGCTCGGTGGAGGCCGTGCCCGAGGAACTGCTGCAGCAGCTGAAGGTCGGCGGCCGGCTGGCGGCCATCGTCGGCGACGAACCGGTGATGCGCGCACAGCTGTTCACCCGCGTCAGCGAGAAGGACTTCAGCACGCGCATCCTGTTCGACACGGTGGCCCCGCGCCTGTCCGGTTTCGCACGCCGCAACGCCTTCGCGTTCTGAGCGAAGCGCGCGGCCGGCGCCATGCAGCCTGTCGCCGTTTATTGCCGTCAGGGGGCGCGAAGTCTGCAAGTCGTCGCATTTCTGCAGCATTGCGGCCTTGATTCCGTCTATAACCTCGCCGGTGGCATTGACGCCCGGCCGCAACTGGCCGAACCTGCGGTGCCGCGCTACTGAAACCGATAACGAAATAAGCGATGAGGACACCCATGCCCGAGATCCGTGCTCTGAACCTGAGCCGTTCCCTGCTTGCGATCGCGGCCCTGGCGGCCGTCGGCACCTCCGCCCAGGCGCAAAGCCTGCAGGCCCTGTACGAAGCAGCTCACGCCTATGACGCGACCTACCTCGGCGCGCGGGCCACGGCGGAGTCGGCGCAGGGGCGGGCGATCCAGGCGGATTCGGCGCTGAAGCCTTCGCTGGGCCTGGGCGTCTCGGACACCTACACTCGTACGAAGCTGGCCAGCGCCTCCGGCATGCCCGACTACGGCAACAACACGCTCAGCGCCGGCCTGACCGGCAAGTACGCCGTCTATAACCCCGCCAATCGACTGACCGCCGAGCAAGCGCAGCGCGGCCTCGAAGTCGCCGCGGCGGATCTGTCGGTTGCAGAGCAGGACCTGATCGTGCGCCTGGCCACCGCCTACTTCGACGTGCTGGCCGCACAGGACACCCTGTCCACGGCCCGCCAGGCCAAGGCCGCCATCACCGAGCAGCTCGCCTCGGCCAAGCGCAACTTCGAGGTCGGCACCGCCACCATCACCGATACGCGCGAAGCGCAGGCCCGGTCCGACCTTGCCACCGCGCAGGAGATCGCTGCCGACAACGACCTGCGCAGCAAGCAGGTCACGCTGGACCAGCTCGTCGGCCGTCGCGGCGTCGCGCCGCGGCCGCTGGCCGTGCCGGTCGCGCTGCCGGCCGTGATGCCGGTCAACGCCGACACCTGGGTCTCCACCGCCATCGAAGGCCATCCGCTGATCCGCAAGGCCCGGCTGGGCCTGGACGTGGCGCAGCTCGAAACCAAGAAGGCGCGCGCCGTCGACGGCGTCACCGTCGACCTCAATGGCACGCTGGGCGCGCAGCGCGTCAACAGCAGCCTGAACTACGGCTCGCCGCAGGCCGACGCGCTGAACGGCGAGGGCACGGCCAAGTCGGCCAGCCTGGGCGTGACGATCACCTACCCGCTGTATACCGGCGGCTACGCCCGCGGCCGCGTCGCCGAGGCGATGTCGCTCGAGGAGAAGGCCCGCACCGACGTGGAATTCGCCGTCCGCGGCGTGGAGGAAAGCACCCGCCGCGCCTTCCTCGGCGTGCAGTCGCTGAAGGCCCAGGTGTCGGCGCTGGAAGCCGCCGAATCGTCCAGCCAGCTCGCGCTGGACGCCACCAAGCTCGGCTACAAGGTCGGCGTGCGCGTGAACCTGGACGTGCTGAATGCGCAGACCCAGCTCTACACGACGCAGCGCGACCTGGCCAAGGCCCGCTACGACGTGCTGGTCAACAGCCTCAAGCTGCGCCAGGCCTCAGGCCAATTGCAGCCGACCGACGTGCTGGCGATCAACCAGTTGTTGGCACCCTGACCGACACGAGAACGGCATGAGGCGGCGGGCACAATACCGCCCATGCTTTTTCTGCTCTCTCCCGCGAAGTCGCTCGACTACGAAACGCCGGTGCCTGAAGCCATCCGGGCGCTGGCCACCGAACCGCAATACATCCGCCAGGCCTCCGAGCTGATCAAGCTGCTGCGCGCCAAGACGGCCGGCGACATCGGCGCGCTGATGGACCTGTCCCCGGCGCTGTCCGAGCTCAACGCGAAGCGCTACAAGGCCTGGCGCACGAAGTTCACGCCCGAGAACAGCAAGCCGGCGATGCTGGCCTTCAACGGCGATGTCTACGACGGGCTCGATGCCGGCAGCCTCGGCCTCGAAGATGCCCGCTGGGCCCAGCAGCACCTCTGCATCCTCTCGGGCCTCTACGGCCTGCTGCGCCCGCTAGACAAGCTCCAGCCCTATCGCCTGGAGATGGGCACGCGGCTCGAGAACCCGCACGGCCCCAACCTCTACAGCTACTGGGGCGACCGGCTCGCGCTGCACCTCAACAAGCTCGCCGCCGCCGATCCGGTGCCGGTGATCGTCAACCTGGCCTCGCAGGAATACTTCAAGGCCGCCGACCGCAAGGCCTTGAAGCCGCGCGTGATCGAGTGCCAGTTCGAGGACTGGAAGAACGGCCAGTACAAGATCATCAGCTTCTTCGCCAAGCGGGCGCGCGGACTGATGGCGCGCTATGCCGTCACGCAGCGAATCTCGCGCCCGGCCGACCTGCCGGGCTTCGACCTGGACGGCTACCGCCACGCGGCCGAGGCCTCGACGCCGGAGCGCCTGGTGTTCCGCCGCCGCCTGGCTGATTGAAGAATCGAGGAAAGAAGGACAAGACCGATGAGCGCCCAACAGATCATCACGCCCGAGCTGCGTGCCTGGATCCTTGAGCAGACCCAGGCCGGCCACGGTCGCGACCAGGTACTGGCCGCGATGCTCGGCAGCGGGTGGGACGACGCCGTCGCGCACCAGGCGCTGGCGGACACGCTGGCGCCTGCGCAACCTTCGTCCGGCGGTGATGCACCTGCGGCCAGCAAGGTGCCCGAACCGTCGCTTGACGGAGCACCACCCTCCGTCTGGGCCGGTGATCGCCAGGTCAACATTCTGATGGCCTTGAAGCACCCGCGAGTCGTCGTCTTCGGCGGCCTGCTGTCCGATGAGGAATGCGACCAGCTCGTGACCCTGTCCGCCGCGCGGCTGGCCCGCTCGGAAACGGTCGCCACCGGCAGCGACGGCAGCGAAGTGAACGCCGCGCGCACGAGCGACGGCATGTTCTTCGAGCGTGGCGAGAACGAGCTGATCAAGCGCGTGGAGGCCCGCCTGTCCGCGCTGCTGAACTGGCCGGTGGACCACGGTGAGGGCCTGCAGGTGCTGCGCTACCGGCCGGGTGCGGAGTATCTGCCGCACTACGACTATTTCGAGCCCAACCACGTCAGCACCGCCACCATCCTGAAGCGCGGCGGCCAGCGCGTGGCCTCGCTGGTGATGTACCTCAACACGCCCAAGGCCGGCGGCGCGACGACCTTCCCGGACGTCAGGCTCGACGTCTCGCCGATCAAGGGCAACGCCGTGTTCTTCAGCTACGACCGCCCGCACCCGATGACCTTGAGCCTGCACGGCGGCGCGCCGGTGACCGAGGGCGAGAAGTGGGTCGCCACGAAGTGGATGCGGCAGGGCGTGTTCATCTGAGCGAAGTCTGAGCGAAGCCTAGAATGCGCGCCTGTTTTCCGGAGTCCATCTTGAAGAAATCCCTCGTCCTGTTGCTGCTGTCGTCCTCTCTCGGCCTGGCCCTGGCCCAGACCCCGGCGCCGCAATCGGTTCCGCCCGCCGTCGCCGGCCGCACGATCACCGAGCCCGCACCGGCCGCGTCGGCCAAGAAGAAGCCGCAGCACCACGCGGCTGCGAAATCGGCGAAGTCCGGCAAGAAGACGACGGCCGCGAAGAAGGCTCGCAAGAACGCCGCCGGCAAGCACGCCCACGCTGCAGCTAAGTCCACGCACGTGGCCAAGGCGGGCGGCAAGCCGGGCGTGAAGGCGAAAGCGCACAAGCGCCACGTCACCGCCTGATCGGCGGCGCGCGGCTGGCGTGCCACGGTGCGCCAGCCGTCCATCGGCCCGTTCTGCACTTCGTCGCAGGACACCGCTTCAAGCCTCATTCCCTCGCTGAGCCGCAGCGATACTCGCGCCCGGCGAGAACGCCTCGCCGGACATCGGCGCCAATATCGCGGGGAGAAAAAATGAGTTCATGGGCTGCCAAGGCCAAGGCCTGGCTGCGCAAATTGCGCTGGTGGATCGCGATCGCCATCCTCGTTGCGGGCTGGCGGGTCTATGTCCAGGCGACCACGCCACCGCCCCCGCCGCCACCCACCGGCGAGGTCAAGCTTGCCGACATCGTGCAGACCGTGCAGGCGGCCGGCACCCTGCAGGCCAAGACCAAGGTCGACGTGGGCGCGCAGGTCAGCGGCCTGGTCAAGGAGATTCCGGTCGTGCTGGGCCAGGCGGTCAAGAAGGGCGACCTGCTGGTGCTGCTCGATCCGGAACTGGCGCAGAGTGCGGTGCTGCAGGCCGATGCCGCGGTGGCACAGCAACGCGCGCAGATCGACTCGCGCCGCGTGGACCTGGAGGCCGCCAAGCGCGAGCTGGAACGCCAGCGCCGCCTGCTCAAGGGCGAGGCCACCGCCGCTACCGAGGCCGAGAAGGCCGAGAACGACCTCGCCAAGATCGAGGCCGACATCCGCGGGCAAGCGGCCAATCTCGTGCAGATGCAGGCGCAGCTGGATCGCAACAAGCTCAACCTCGCCTACACCCGCATCACGGCGCCGATGGACGGCGTGGTCGTCAACATCCCGGTGCAGGTGGGCCAGACCGTCATCGCCGTGCAGATCACGCCGGTGATGGTCACCTTGGCCGACCTGGACACCATCACCGTGCGCACCAAGGTGCCCGAGGCCGACGTGCAATCGCTCGCGCCTGGCCAGAAGGCCAGCTTCTCCACGCTGTCGGGTGATGGCCGCCGCTACGAGGGCAGGCTGCGGGTGATCCAGCCGGTGCCCGAGCGGGCCGGCAATGCGGTGTTCTACAACGCGCTGTTCGAGGTGGACAACCGCGACCGCAAGCTCTTCACCGAGATGACGGTGCAGGTCGACATCGAGACCGGCGAGGCGAAGAAGACGCTGGCCATGCCCATCGTGGCGCTGGGCGAGCGTGCCAAGGACGGCGCCTATGCCGTCACCGTCGTGGGCAAGGACGGCAAGAACGATGCGAGGCAAGTGACGACCGGCCTGCACGACAACGCCAATGTCCAGGTGGTCTCCGGCGTGAAGGCCGGCGAGAAGGTGCTGCTGGCGCCGCCGCCGGCCTCGGCTGCTTCTGCCGCATCCGCCTCCTGAGATGGAACCGCACGCAGGCGCAGCGGTCTTCTCGACGCAGAGGACACAGAGACGAACAGCCGAGAACGCAGAGGAATTCCAACGCAGTTCCTCTGCGACCTCTGTGTCTCTCCGTGCCCTCTGCGTCCAACAAGTCTTGACCTTGGCACAGACTCGGTTTCATAAGCTTCAGGTGGCGCGTAGCGCAATGGATTACTGACATGGCGCTGATCGAGCTGAAGAACGTCGAGCGGCACTACCGGCTCGGCGACAACGACGTGGCCGCGCTGGCCGGCGTGAGCCTCACCATCGAGGCGGGCGAGTACGTGGCCATCGTCGGCCAGTCGGGCTCGGGCAAGAGCACCTTGATGAACGTGCTCGGCTGCCTGGACAAGCCGACGACCGGCCGCTACACGATTGCGGGCCGCGACACGGCGGCGCTGGAGCCCGACGAACTCGCCGCGCTCCGCCGCGAGCACTTCGGCTTCATCTTCCAGCGCTACCACCTGCTGGGCCATCTGGACGCGCGCGCCAATGCCGCGCTGCCCGCCGTCTACACCGGCCAGGGCACGGGCCGGCGCCTTGAGCGCGCACGCCAGCTGCTGGAGCGCCTCGGCCTCGCCGAGCGCATGCACCACAAGCCCAACGAGCTGAGCGGCGGCCAGCAGCAGCGCGTTTCCATCGCCCGCGCGCTGATGAACGGTGGGCAGGTGATCTTGGCGGACGAACCGACCGGCGCGCTCGATTCAGCCAGCGGCGCCGAGATGCTGCGCCTGTTGAGCGAGCTGAACGCGCGCGGCCACACGGTCATCATCGTCACGCACGACCACAACGTCGCGGCGCAGGCCCGGCGCGTGATCACGATGAAGGACGGGCACGTGATCTCAGATGCCGGCACGCCCGCCGGCCACGTGCCGCGGCAGCCCGAGCCGCCGCCCGCGTCGCCGAGCAACCGCCTGCAGCGCAGCTTCGTGCAGTGGCGCGAGGCCGTGCAGACGGCCTGGTCCGCACTGAAGGGCAGCCGGCTGCGCACGGCGCTGTCGATGCTGGGCATCAGCATCGGCATCGCGTCGGTCGTCTCCATCGTGGCGCTGACGAGCGCGGCGCGGCAGTCGTTTGAGTCCGACCTCGCCAGCTTCATTTCCGGCCGCATCTCGGTCTGGCGCGGCAACGCGATCCTCCCGCCGGGTGCCCAGCCGAAGGCCTTCCAGCCCGGCGAGATCGACGGCCTGCGCGCCTTGCCCGGCGTGGTCGGCGTCAATCTGGAGCGCGAAGCGCAGATGACCGTGCGCCAGGGCTCGCGCGACGCCTTGATGACGGTGCGCAGCGGCGGCCCGCAGACCTTGACGGCGCGCAAGCTGCGCGTGGCCGAGGGACGCTACTTCAACACGCTGGACCTGCGCGACAGCGCGCAGGTCGTCGTCATCGACCAGAAGGCTCGCGAGGGTCTGTTCAAGAAGGGCGAATCGCCGATCGGCCGCACCTTGATGCTGACCTTGGGCGGCATGCCCGATCCCGCGGCCGCGGCGGTCGGCGTGACGGCACCAGCCTGGGCCGCACTGCCGATGACGGTGGTGGGGGTGGTGGAGAGCGACGCCGCCCTGCTGTCCGGCGGCAACTGGCTCGGCGAAGTCTTCCTGCCCGACAGCACCTTCACGCGCAAGGTGGATGCCCGCGCCGACTACGACCACTTCGATCTGCTGATCAGCCCGAAGACGCCGCCCGAGCAGGTGCGCGAACAGATGACCCATCGCCTGCGCGCGCTGCACGGCGCGGAGGACTTTTCCATCTGGAGCGGCGAGGAGGAGTTCCGCAAGGTCACAAGGATCACCGCCGGCCTGGCGGGCGTGTTCGCCGGCGTGGCGGCCATCGCCCTGGTGGTCGGCGGCGTGGGGGTGATGAACATCATGCTTGTCTCCGTTTCGGAGCGCACGCGCGAGATCGGGATCCGCATGGCCGTCGGCGCGCGGCGCAGCGACGTGCTGCTGCAGTTTCTGGTCGAGGCGGTGGTGCTGTGCTGCCTCGGCGGCCTGGTGGGCGTGGGCTTGAGCTGGCTCGCCGCCTTCGGCTTCAACCAGGTGCAGCAGCAGCTCCATGTCTCGGTCAGCTGGGATGCGCTGCTGGTGGCTTTCGCGGTCTCCAGCGGCGTGGGCCTGCTCTTCGGCACGCTGCCGGCGCGGCGTGCCGCGGGCCTTAGTCCGGTCGATGCACTGGCACGCGAGTGATGACGATCATGAAACGAATATTCCTGTTGGCTCCCTTGCTCCTTGCCGCTTGCGCGGGCGCGCCGATCGCGCCGCCTGCCGCCCCCGAGGCGCCCGCACGGTGGGCCGACACGCCGGCAGCGGGCGAGCTTGCCGCCTGGGCGCCGCTGCTCGACCCCGCGCTGCAAGCCCTGCAGCAGCGGGCCCTGGCCGCCAACACCGACATCCGCCGCGCCGCGTTGGCCTTGCAGGCCCAGGAACTGCAAGCCCGCTTGCAAGGCCTGCGCATCCAGCCGAGCGCCAGCCTTACGTACAGCGCCAACAAGCCGCTGGAGTCGCAGGGCTCGACCATCAACGTCAACGGCGTGCTGATCCCCGTGGGCTCGCAGGCGCAGTGGAGCCACAGCTACGGCGCCTCGATCGGCGCGGGCTTCGAGCTGGACCTGTGGAACCGCCTGGCGCAGCTCGATGCCCAGCAGGCACGCCTGAGCGAAGCGGCACAGAGCGATATCGCGGCGGCCCGCCAGAACATCGCCAGCCGCGTGGCCGAGAGCTACTGGACCCTCGCGGCCAACGAAGGCCTGGCCGTGATCGCGCGCGAGAAGGTGAGGGTGGCCGAGCAGGCGCTGCCGCTGGTCACCGCCCGCGTGAAGGAAGGCAAGCTGGTGCCTCTGGAAATCGGCCGGACCTCGGCCACGCTGCAATCCGCACAACAGCAGCTCGCGCAGGCCGAGGCTGCGCTGGCCAAGGCGCGCGTGAGCCTGGCTCAGCTGCTGGACGAAACTCCACCCGGCCCGGCCGTGCAGCCCGTGCCGCTGCCCAGCGCGCCGCTGCCCGACTGGACGCCCGACGACCCGGCCCGCGTGCTCGAACGCCGGCCCGACGTGCACCGCGCACGTCTGGAGGTTGACGCCGCGCTGGCCAGCGCCCGCGCCACGCGCGCTGCGCGCTATCCGCAGCTGAGCTTCAGCGCCGGCCTCGGGACCGGCGGCGCAAAGATGAGCGACTGGTTTGCCCAGCCGCTGTTCTCACTGGCCTCCAGCCTCACCGTGCCGCTGATCGACTGGCGGCGCCTGGACCTGCAGGACGCGCAGTCGCGCAACGCGCTCGACACCGCTGCGCTCAACCTGCGCGACAAGGTCAACGGCGCGCTGGCCGAGGTGCAGGGCCTGCTGATCGACCAGCGCCGCATCGGCGACGAGCGCGCCGCCGCCGACTCGCAGTTCGCCGTCAACGCCGACGCCGAACGCCTGGCCCGACTCAAGCTCGAGGTCGGCTCGATTGCGCGCGCCGATGCGCTGCAGGCGCGCGCGGCCACGCTCGATGCCGAGCAGGCCGTGGTGCAAGCCCGGCTCGATGCCTTGCTCAATCGCCTTGCGCTGCTGCGGGCGCTGGCTGTTCCGCTGGATATGCCCCTGGCCGCACCTCGCTGAGCAATTGCGGGCAACATCACGGCTTTTTTGCCGATGACCCAACCCGCTCCATTGACCCGCGGCCTGCTGGCCCTGCTGGCCGCCACCTGCGGCCTGCTCGTCGCGGCGCTGTATTTCTCGCAGCCGCTGTCTGCGCTGATCGCCGCGGACCTGGGCCTGGCACCGGAATCCGCGGGATTGCTGGTCACCTTGACCCAGGTCGGCTATTGCGCCGGCCTCGTGCTGCTGACGCCGCTGGGTGACATCGTCGAGAACAAGCGCCTGGTAATCGTCACGATGTGCGGCTCGGCGCTGTCGCTGGCGCTGGCGGCCCTGGCACCGAACGGTTCGAGCTTCCTGGCCGCCTCGCTGCTGGTGGGGCTGACGGCCTGCGCGGTGCAGATGCTGGTGCCGCTGGGCGCCCACCTGGCGCCGCCGGAGCGGCGCGGGCGGGTCGTCGGCACGATCACCGGCGGGCTGCTGCTGGGCATCATGCTGGCGCGCCCGGCCTCCAGCGCGATCGCCGGCATGGCCGGCTGGCGGGTGGTGTTCGGGGTCGCGGCGGTGGTCGTGCTGCTGTTCGCGGCCGTGCTGGCGCGGCGGCTGCAGCCGCTGCAGCCCGCTCATTCGGCCAGCTATGGCTCGCTGATCGCGTCGCTGGGCACGGTATTCGCAACGCAGCCGGTGCTGCGCAAGCGCGCGCTGTCGCACGCGGCGCTGTTCGCCACCTTCAGCCTGTTCTGGACCGCCGTGCCCTGGCTGCTGCTGGCGCAGGGCTACACGCAGCACGCGATCGCGCTGTTCGCGCTGGCCGGCGCGGGCGGCACCTTGATCGCGCCGGTGGCCGGGCGGCTGGCCGACCACGGCCATACGCGCGCCGTGACGATCGCGGCGATGCTCATCACCTCGCTGTGCTTCGCGCTGACCTGGCAGGGCGGCCCGATGTGGCTGATGGTGCTGGCGGCGATCGCCATCGATGCCGGCGTGCAGGCCAACCACGTGGTCGGCCAGCGCGAGGTGCTGCTGGTGGACCCGGTGCTGCGCAACCGGCTCAACAGCGTCTACATGGCGGTCGTGTTCGCCGGCGCGGCCCTGGCCTCGTCGATGGCCGGGCCGCTGTTCCACCATGGGTGGCATGGCGTGGCCGTGGCCGGCGCGCTGTTGCCGCTGCTGGCGCTGGCGATCTACCTGGCGCACGGCTCGCGGGCGCGCTGAAGCGCCCGGCATGTGTCAAGACCTTTACCCCGGCTTCACCAAGCCGGGGTTCAGTGCCAGGCCCTAGCAGACGAAAAGCACTCATAGCCCACCAACGGGAGTCCTCCGATGATCTCAGCACTCACATCGTCCAGCGCCGCCGCCATCGGCGCCGGCAGCACCGCCCAGAAGCGCCCCAGCGCCGACGAGATGTTCCAGAAGCTCGACAGCGGCGACAAGGGCTACCTGACCCAGTCCGACTTCGCCAGCATCTCCAAGCAAGGCGCGGACACCGCCAAGGCCGAGGAGATGTTCAAGAAGATGGACACCGACGGCGACGGCAAGGTCTCCGAAACCGAGTTCAAGGCCGCCTCGGAGAAGATGGACGAGGGCCGGCAGGCGGGTGGTCACGCAGCGCTTGGCGGCACGCACAGCGCCCAGGGCGCGCCTCGCCATGCCGCCGTCTCGGCATCGGACAACAGTAGCAGCAGCGAGACCATCGACCCCGCCGACGCCAACCAGGACGGCACCGTCTCCCAGCAGGAGCAGCAGGCCTACGACGCCAAGCAGGCGCAGGCTCAGGTGGCGGTGAGCACCTACGAGGCGGTTGCCCAGGCTTCCTAGTAGGTTTCCAGGTGCAGCCGGCCGGTCTTTTTCAGATCGGCGGCCGTTGCCTCCCAGTCCAGGCCGGCCTGGCTCGCCACCTCTCGCAGCGCCAGGATCACGCCTTCCTCCATCGCCTTCAGGCCGCAGACATAGAAATGCGCGGCTGGATCGGCCAGCAGCAATGACAGGTCGGCGGCGCGCTCGCGCATCAGGTCCTGCACGTAGCGCCGGGGCTGGTCGGGCGTGCGGCTGAAGGCCAGGTTGATGTCGATGAAGTCGCGTGGCAGGCTGGTCAGCGGGCCGAAGTAGGGAAGCTCCTCCTTCGTGCGCGCACCGAAGAACAACAGCAGCTTGCCGCCCTCGAACTTGCCGCTGGCGCGCAGCCGGCGCCGCCACTCGGTCATCGCCCGCATCGGTGCGCTGCCGGTGCCGGTGCAGATCATCACGATGTGACTCTTCGGATGGTTTGGCATCAGGAAGCTGGTGCCGAACGGTCCGATCACCTCGACCTTGTCGCCCACCTGCAGGTCGCACATGTAGTTGCTGGCGACGCCGCGAACCGGCTGGCCGTCGTAGTCCTCCAGCACCCGCTTGATCGTCAGCGAGAGGTTGTTGTAGCCGGGCCTCTCGCCATTGCGCGGGCTGGCGATCGAGTACTGGCGCGCGTGATGCGGCCGGCCGCTCGCGTCTACACCGGGCGGCACGATGCCGATCGATTGACCCTCCAGCACCGGGAAGGGCATCCCGCCGAAGTCCAGCACGATGTGATGGGTGTCGTAGTCCTTGCCGGCCTCGCCGAGCTCGGTCACGCGGATGTTGCCGCTGACCGTCGCCGTGATGGACTTCTCTGCCGCCTTCGGGCCGTACAGATTGGCATAGGCATGCGCGGCAGACCAGGGCGGGGTGGTCGCGCCGTACTGAGCGCTGTTGAAGGCACCGACCTGTTCGGTCACGACTGCGGCCGGCGGCGGCTGCACTTCGAGATTCAAGGCGGCCGGCAGTTCATCCCAGCCCAACTGCTCCTCCACGGAATAGGCCTGGGCCTGGGGGACGCTGCGCCAGTTGTCGATCGAGCCGGTGGGGCAGGGCGGCACGCAGGCCATGCAGAGGTTGCACTTGTACGCGTCGACGACGTAGTTGCGCGAGTCATGCGTGATCGCCTGCACCGGGCAGGTCGCCTCGCAGGTGTTGCAGCGGATGCAGATCTCCGGGTCGATCAGGTGCTGCTGGATGACGGCGACGGCCATGTCCATGATGCTAACGCTCAGCCGAAGCGGACGTATTCGAAATCGACCGGCTGGCGGTTGATGCCCATCACCGGCGGGGCGATCCAGTTCGCGAACTTTCCTGGCTCCACCACGCGGCCCATCAGGCTGGCGACGAAGGCGCGGTCTTCGTCCGAGGGCAGCCATTCGTCCTTGCGGGCCTGCCATTCGGTCTCGCTCAGCACACGGCCGTCCGGCGACATCTTGATGCCGGCCAGCGCACCGATGTTGCGGTGGAAGGCTTTGTGCGGCACGGTCAGGCGCATCGGCAGGCCGGCTTTTTCAATCACCTTGTTCCAGCGGCCGACGCCGGCAACCGAGTCGCGGATGAAGTCGTCGCGCAGTACCTCGTTGAGCGCGTTGAGCATCGGCACGTCCTTCTCGACGAGCTGGCCGTTCTGCACCTCCAGCACCTTGTAGGTCCGGTCCTTCAGGATGTGGTCGTCCTCGCGTTTGCCTTCCTCGAAGCGGCCCTTGAGCCCGCTGCTGTAGAAGGTGGCGGCATTGCTGGACTGGTCGGCACCGAACAGGTCGATCGTCACCGAGTAGTGGAAGTTCAGGTAGCGCTGCAAGGTCGGCAGGTCGATCACGCCGGCGGCGCGGAGCTTCTGCACATCGTCCGTCTTCAGCTCGTTCATCGCCTGGCAGGTGCGCTGGATCACGCGGGAGACGCCGCTCTCGCCGACGAACATGTGGTGCGCCTCCTCGGTCAGCATGAACTTGGTCGTGCGAGCCAGCGGATCGAAGGCGGACTCGGCCAGCGCCGACAGCTGGAACTTGCCGTCGCGGTCGGTGAAGTAGGTGAACATGAAGAAGGCCAGCCAGTCCGGCGTGGCCTCGTTGAAGGCGCCGAGGATGCGCGGGTTGTTCTCGTCGCCGCTGCGGCGGTCCAGCAGCGCCTCGGCCTCCTCGCGGCCGTCGCGGCCGAAATGGCGGTGCAGCAGGTAGACCATCGCCCACAGGTGGCGGCCTTCCTCGACATTGATCTGGAACAGGTTGCGCAGGTCGTACATGCTGGGCGCGGTGAGGCCCAGGTGGCGCTGCTGCTCCACCGAGGCCGGCTCGGTGTCGCCCTGCGTCACGATGATGCGGCGCAGGTTCGCGCGGTGCTCGCCCGGCACGTCGGTCCAGGCCTTCTCGCCCTTGTGGTCGCCGAAGTGGATCTGCCGGTTCGCGTCACCCGGGTTCAGGAAGATGCCCCAGCGGTAGTCGCGCATCTTGACGTGGCCGAACTGCGCCCAGCCCTGCGGATCGACGCTGACGGCGGTGCGCAGGTAGACGTCGTAGTTCGTCGAACCCTCCGGGCCGACGTCGTCCCACCAGTTGATGAAGTTGGGCTGCCAACCTTCCAGCGCGCGCTGCAAGGTGCGGTCTTCGGAGAGGTTGACGTTGTTGGGGATCTTGTCGCTGTAGTTGATCGTGCTCATGATGTTCTCTCCGGGCGGGCGATGCTCAAACGCGGTTCCAGTCGAAGGCGGCCTTCTCGCCCTTGCCGTAGACCTTCAGCGCCCCCTTGTCGCCGACGGCGTTGGGGCGCTGGAAGATCCAGTTCTGCCAGGCGGTGAGGCGGCCGAAGATGCGGGTGGCCATGTTCTCGCGGCCGTTGAAGCGCAGGTTCGCTTCCATGCCAGTCAGCGCATCGGGGCTCATCGCCACACGCTCCTCGATGGCGATGCGGACCTCGTCGGCCCAGTCGATGTCGTCGGGGTTGCTGGTGCAAAGGCCCAGCGCGAAGGCCGCGTCGGCATCCAGCGGCTGGCCGATGGCGGCGCGCAGCGCGTCCATCGCGGGCGCCTCGTCGTAGAAGCGGCGGGCCAGGCGGCTTTCGCCGGTGACCATCGGGTAGCGGCCGAAGTTGGCTTCGC
>Ga0247779_1000185_pt1 | contig 46845 bp, 44 predicted proteins | sample UWRJL221509R5_FD_179925 | JGI IMG/M metagenome (GOLD analysis project Ga0247779, IMG submission 179925) | Plant litter microbial communities from Arlington Agricultural Research Station in Wisconsin, United States - UWRJ-L221-509R-5 | ecosystem: Environmental > Terrestrial > Plant litter >...
GTCAATCAACCGCAGGAAAGGAGTGATGAATAAATTCGGATGCGCCGTGCAATGGAAAAAGACCATCCGAGAGTCGAACCTCCGTGGGCCGTGTTCCCACATTAGGAAAATCATTCACAGCCCCTGTTGTCTAATGGTTATGACGTCAGACTTCTACCGACAATTGGCCGGTTCATCTGGAGGTTGCGAGTTCGAGTCTCGCCAGGGGTTCTATTTTTGTTTTGGGCTTCTCGATATTTTTAATCCTCGAGGACGGAAACTACTGTTTATCTCAGCGCCTCTTTTCTTTTCTTTTCTTTTGTCTATTTCTATGACTTCTTGATCTAGGTAAATAGTTCTGACCACTTCACATATATTTGTCATTGAAACCAATACGTGAGACAGAATTGAATAGAAAGTATGATAATTAGCCGCGATAGGTGTGTATGAGTTCAGCCCGTTGCGATGAAAATATTCCATTGGTAGTAGATATGAGTTGTGTGTATCATTCGCGAGTAAGTAGGGGTTGCGCTCGGGGTAAAAAAGATAGGAAAAGCACTGGATGAAATGTGTGTCGGAATAAGGAGGATGGGTGTATACGAAATGTTGAACCACATAATATCTATTCGCGTTACATTGCCCCAGAAGTAGCTTCTAAGGCACCACCGCCCACGACAGTGTCATCTCCTATCCCTGCCGATAGTGATGAGGACGACAATGGCGCACCCAGACCTGCAAGACCTGCTGGTAACCCCGGTCGAGCAGGTCGACCACTTGAGTGACGGATCGTCGACTGTCTTGACTGTGAGGCAGTATTGTTGTTACTGTTACCATTCTGGGTCGCCCCTTCTTCGACCAACTCCTGCTCGTGCGTGAAATACCGATCCATATCCGACACGTCAAAGTCCATCTCGCCCATTGCGTTCATCTTCATCGGCATCGGCATCTTTTTCTTGCCCGCACTTGCGCCTGCGTTGTTATTCACGTTTCCACTATTGTTGTTACTTCCCCCTTGAACCCCGTTGTCAATGGCATTGGCGCCGCTTAACTTGGTACCAGCACCACCAATCCTAAACGTCCTCTTCCTCCTCGCTTTCACAGGAGCAGGCAATCTTTCTTGGACCCCTTTGCCATATCCAAATCTTCTACCGGGCCCATACCCAAGGCCACCCAAGCCGACATGCATCCTTCCAGCTATTCCTGCGCCTCCTCCGGCACCAGCTACCGATGCTGCAGACGAATCTGTCCCCGTCCCACCATCCCTCGTTCCATTAGTGCTAACGCTCCCACTCATGCTAAGGCTTCGCGGGGGTACACTGCGCACGGTAAAGTGCGAAAGATCCCTCGTATAAGGGCTCAACGTATGGTTCGATGTCGAGAGGGAGGAAAGCTGATGTATCGACGCAGCAGCCAGGTTCAACTTGAATGGCCGAGAATGATTTGTAGAGGAAGATGAAGAAGGATTGTGATGTTGCTGCTGGTTTGGATTATGAGGGCGTCCGTTCTGCTGATGTTGTGATCTTTGTCTATGTCCTTTTTGATTACTCGAATTAAGAGAGGCAGGCCCACCCCCGCGCGAACTTGAATAGCTGGAGTTCGGCGGGGACTGGGAGAATGGTGGAGACGAAGGCCTCGATCCATATCCATACCTCCCGAATCGATCTTCCTCGTCATCATCAAAATCATCCACATCATCTTCATAATTTGACGATACACCAGTCCGCGTACGCATAGTTGCATTCGAATCAACAGTTGCGTCAGACGTTACCGACATGCGTCTGCTCCTACCCGGACTTGGACTTGGATGATATCCGTTAACGTAAGGCGGTAGCGTTGGTGGTGTTGCATACCCATATCCATTACCTTGGGTCGATGCAGTGCCTGTCCGACGCATGTATATTGCCGAAGGCGACCCTTCCTTCCGTTTCCCGTTCGTTATCGACGATGGCGCACGTGCGGAGAAGTAACTACCACTATCCGTACTCGACTCGGTCTCAAAGTTCTCCGAAGCTCCTCTCAAACCTGTCCTACCTATTAAACCGGGCTGTTCAGACTGCGAATAATCGTACGGATACGCGTATGCATACGCTGGTTCTCCTGATACTGCGTTAGGGTTCAAATGAGACGAAGAAGACAGTCGCGAATTGGTGTATGGATGTCGCAGCGTGCTAGGCCCCGCCCCAGGTGTCGCAGGTCGTTGCAACATATGCGAATGCGCATGAGGTAAAGCAGAAGGCAATAATGAAGTCGCAGAGGTGGGGTGTATAGGCGCTCCTTCAGGTAAGTATGGATTGTACCCGTTAGAAGAATGTGTCCGCCTAGGAGAGGCGGAAGGGCCAGCAGATGTCGAAGTGGACGAGAGGGATGACGATGATAGGATGGCGGATTGGGAATGGTACACTCTCGGACGTGTTATCGTCCCTCCTCCAACTGCAGGTATCGTCTCGTACTCTGTCGATGGTGGCTGTTGGTTTTCCTTTGAGCTGAAATTGAGCGAATGCCTATCATCCCAACCAACAATATCGAATGAATTTGAATCTTCTTCGTCGTCATATTGTTCATCGTCATCTTCACCCTCTTCGTCTTCGTATCCAAATTCGCCGTCTATTTGTGACCGGTTCTCCTCAGCAAGGTCAGCCAACCCTTTATTAGGCGTAAAAAGACTGCTAAACGCTTTGAAACCACTTTTCGTCGGAAGACCTTCGGGCCGTAAGCCATACGTAGGGTCGAAGTTTTCTAATTCGGGATGAGAAGATGGCGTAGGGGATGAATCACCTTCGTTAGTATTATAATTACCATTGACACTTGCCCCGGGTGATGACGGTGCGGTAGAGAAGGAAGAGGAAGCGGAAGAGGGGAAGGTGGGACGGGTAGATGAGGAATGGGATGATGCACGCGGTCGACGAGAGTTGAGAGATGTGAGGGAAGGTTTCTTGGATACAGAGGGTTTTTGTTGCTGTGGTTGTTGGAATCCAGCTCTTACAGGCTGAGGCTGTTTCGGTAGTGTTTGGTACGGGGCCTCTACTTTAGCCTTGACCCACTGTTGACTCAGGCGATGTATAATGCCGGGTAAATCTTCTCGGAACATTTGCCTAAGTTGGCCTTCGATCTCGCGCTGAATGAAACTTTGAATGACGGCAATTGAGTCAAAAGTGCTGTTGATATCGACGTGCTGCAGCGGGTCGGTTTTGAAGACTAAAGTGATTCCCTTTTGCTTAGAGACCACGAGGACGACGTAGGATGAGAGACGGAAGTGGGAGAGACGAAGAAGCATGGGGACGACGAGGGGCTGCTTTGCTGCAAGCATTCCACGAGAGCCACCCATGAGATGGATATCGGGTTGTTTGTGGTTGAGAGGATTTGCCTGAAATACCATTAGGAAAACAAGAGAAACTTATACGCCATACACACCTGGACTTTTGTTTTGAGCACGAGATGTGCATCCCCCGAGTAGGTTAAACGAAATATGCCTCTGAATTGCTCGACGGTCAAATCCCCAATATCACGTATCTCTAGCTCTGGCGGCTGATAGATAGTTAATATGCGACCAAGTTATATTTTCTAGACACGGACGGTACCTGAGTGCCCATCTCGAGTTCAACAACCTCTATTTTATCAGCGATGATGGGGGGTTTGTTACCCTTGTTAAGGGCGGTATTGAGCATTTGGATGGCATCGTAGTGAAACTGGTCTGAGAATCTAGGCCAGTCAAAGGAGAACGACATGAAGAAAGAAAGGAAAGAAAGAAAAACGGGTCAGACTGAGGATTGACGCATAGGGTTAGGGGCTAAGTTCCCTGCTGAGACCGTGTTTGCAAGTGGAGGCTAACCTTGATACACGATGTATTCTAATGTGCGCAAGCTGCTCGGCACAGGGGGCCCAGCAAACTCGCCATCCCAGCAATCCCCATCCACCGTCTCTCTTCCTCTCAAATCTCCATCAGGGCCCTCGTGGCCACCCCAGGAGGACTCTTCCCCTCTCGCCAGTCCAATAGCTCTCCAGTCTCCCCCTCAACGCCCTTCTATGCGTGCTCCTCCCATCCGCAAGTCTCTCGATGAGCAACGGTCAAAGGGCACAGCGCCTTCCACCCCAGTTGCAACCCCAGCAACCACATCACTCCCACCCCAGACTCCCTCTCGACGCTTCTCCCCTAGTCGTCCTCTGAATACCCGCGATGAGCTCCTCATCAGTCTTATGGCCAGCGAGGCTGTTGTAGACAGTCGTGACTATGATATCCTAGACGCAGAACAAGTCGACGAGCTCAAAAAAGTGCGTTGAAAACTAGCTTTCACTCCATTTCGTAATTGAAACAATAAACTATTTTTCCAGGAATACCAACTACTTTCCTCACGTACCGAAGCCCTCTCTAAAAAACTAACTCTCGAGACCAAAATCCGAGATGCAGCCCTTTCTCTATCCCGAGTTACCTCACAATCCCGAGCTACCAAAACCGCATCCACCTCTGCGCCCTCTTCTAGCAGCAGCAGTTCTGCATCCCCCGATCAACTCGAAGCCGCCAACTCCCGCGTCGACCGAACTCAACGCGAGCTCACCAAACTCACACAACGTACCAATGACGTCCACCGCATGCTCATGGAACACCGCGCCGGCGTGCTCAGTTTCTCTGTGCGGAACCTCGAGAAAAAAGTATCCGGTGCTTTTGGAAGCAGTGGCTACTCTGACGATTCTGGGTATGACTCCTCCAAGTCGAACAGAAGCACTTTGTTGAGCCCCGCTACACCGGCAATGTCATCGGCGTACACCAACAACACTAATGTCCTCACCGGACTCATGTCCCCAAAGTCAAAGTTCGACGGTGCACACTTATTTGCGGGGCACGCGGATACCATCGTCCCGAAAATGCAACTATCAGCCGAGGCAGCGGCAGCGTCAATTGCTTCCTTGGAAACGCGACTCAAGGAGGCCCAGGTGGCTCTAGTAGCTGCTGGAAAGAAGCAGGCTGAGATGGGGCGAGAGTTAGCCATGATGAAATTGGAAAAACAGGAGGTGGAGACAATGTTAGGCATGGACTTGCAGTCTGCAGAAGAGACGATCTCCAAACTTCAGGTGGATCTTAATAATACCGCAGAGTCGACAAAGAGAGAGGATGAGATAGCAAGGGAAATGGAGGAGAGACTAGAAGAGGAGACAAGAAGGTTGAAAGAGGAAGCTGAGACGGAAAGGCAAGAAATGCAAATTGAGATGGAAAAGGAACTAGAAAGGCAGAGAAATGAGTGGGAAGAAAGGGAGAGAGAAGAAAGAGAACGTCTCGAACAAGAAAAAGAGGCAGAGATCGAGAAACTAAGAAATGAAATCGAGGATCTGCATGCACAATTTGAAGAAGAACGTAGAGTGTGGGAGGATGAGAAGATGGAGGATCTGGCGAGACTACAGGAGGAGATGGAATCTGCTGTTGCTCAATCCCAAAACCAAAGTCGATCGCAATCCGAATTATCCGATTCTCAGTCCCAGGCTAATGCTCAACTAACCGAGGAATTAGACTTTGGATTGCAAACTCTACAGCAGATGGTAAAGACCCATGGAATTGTGCTCTTTGCCCGCGACAGCTCGTTACAAGGCCTACTCAATGCTATTTCAATGCATCTGGATTCTGTCCACAAGAAACTGGAAACGTATACCAAAGCAGAGTCGGAATGGGATGCCCTACGGAGGAAGATGGAAGAAGATGTTCGAGCTGGACTGGACAAGCGGGAAGCAATGGCGAGAGAAATAGAAAACGCACGAAGAGAACGAGATGCCGCACTCGCTTCAGCAGCAGCAGCCACTACTACCCTCGCTAACGTTTCTAACTCCAATGCGCACAAACGAGACACGGTGACGAGGGACAATGCCAATACGAACAGCACGGTCAGCTTCTCTGCCACAGACGAAGAGATCCTATCCATCCTCCAGCCCCTCTGGACAATCTTGCCCTCTCCCGAAGCGCGCGCTGCCAAATTTGGTGCAGGCAGGTCCTTCCGCACAGGCTCACCAACCCCAAACACACCTTTGAGCGCAACGAACCCCAACACGAATGGGGTCATCACTTCGCTTTCCGACCTAGACGTGCGTTCCCTTAAAGCGCTCTATACTTCATCCAATACTCGCAGTGATCGCGACCGTGGCTCCGTTTCCTCCACCGTCTCCTCTCTCAATCCCACATCACCCATAACCACAACGACAAACTCGGCCCCTTTCTCCCTCCCCGCGTTCGCGGCCCGTGTCCAGGCGCTTATCAACGACGACAAGGCGCTTATTGAGCGCTTAATCCGATTCGCGCAGGCACATGATTTATTGAAGAAGAATGCGGAACGTGCACAGAAGTTGGCGCAGGACGGCACACATGCTTTGGAAACGTACCAAAAGCAGGTGAGGACGCTAGAAGAAAGAGGAAAATCTGCGTGGGCAAAGGTCACTGCTTTGTAAGTTAAAATTTTGCTCTGATCGATCGTTAATGATTGATTTTCTTTTTCTTTTTATTCTTTTCATAGACAAGAAGAGTTGCATCTGGTTCACGAGGCTCTGGAGCGTGTTACAGCAGAGAAACACAACCTCGAAGCTCAAGCTGCCGAGCAAGCTGAAACGTGCCGACAGCTCACCGAGGCGAACAACACGCTCTCTGCACGAACGCTCACGCTTGCAGAAGAGGCAGCCCAGGCGCCCGCCCAGGTCCGGCGGCACCTCGAGACGCAGATGCAGGAGATTCAGGCTAAGATGCAGGCGGACATGAAGGAAGTCGAGGCTAAAATGGCAGAGATGCAGACGCGGGAGGAGGAGACTCGCAAGAAGCTCGAGGCCGCGCAGGATGAGGTCGACATGATGCGCAATTCGGAACAAAGCCAGAGAATCGCGCTGTTGGATGAGTTGAACTCGATGCAGACTGAGAACGGTAATCTAAGGGCACAGTTGAGGGCGGCCAAGAAATAAAGTAGTAATTACCACCACCCACCTTACCTGGCGCGACGGATGTGGGATCATAATGCATAGTGGACGGAATGGACTTGTGCGGATCCGGATCTTACTCTGTTATCTTAATAATTATCCCATCTTACGATAGTTACATTCTCTCTTATAACCTCTCTCTCTCTCTCTCTGGCATAGTATTCTGTCATGTATTGCATTGCTTTTGTTATTCATGACAATTTGACACGACATCTCATTTTGTAATGGTTCATACAAATATCATTCCTTTAGTGCAGAAAAGCAACGGGAGATAACCACGCCAGGGTAAGCTCGTCATTTTAGAACTTCATATTAGGGATCATCAGGGCATACTACATATATAGACTAATAACGGAAAGGAGACTGTATAGCATAACATAACAACGTGGAGGGCATATATATAGTAGTATCAAGTACGACAGAGATAACTCAGAAAGAAGTCGAGATACACGCAACCATGGAATGAAAACGAAACAACAGTCTTAAAGCACAAGACATTAACATGAAAGAGTACGAAAACGTGAACGAAATGACGAAAACTATACAAGTTGCAAACCAAAAAAAAAGATGGGAAAACAGGACGAAAGCATGGTTAGATTGGACGTGGGTCGCCAGATATCAATGATTGCACTGGAGGTAACAAGGGAGACCCGCTTGACCCATTTCGAACAAGACCTGTGGGCTGGGACAATTGCCCATTTGGTAACAGTGGCGAACGCGTCCTAATCGGTGGAATGGGAAGCATGTTATTCCTGGGGGAGGAATGTACGTCCTGGTTTGTCGGCGAAAGAAGCATTGCCAATGAAGGGGAAAGATTCTGTGTAGGACGTGGGGGTGACATCGGGGTTGGCGTCAAGGTAGGGCCAGCGTGCCTTTTATGCGGTAGGGCCGAATTACTTGGCCGCATATCCTCTTCGGAAATCTGGTGTTTGTGATTTTGTATGACATGTTGCTGCTGTTGGTCACTCTCATCAATGTGCTTCCTTTTCCTTGATGGTACTGTAGGCTGCGGCGTTTTCATACGGGAGGATTCCCCGTTCGTATTTCGCCTCTGTGTTGATGGAGGCATGGATGGTGTAGACACTGTGCCCCACCGTGACCAAGGCGGAGGCGGGGGTGCGAAAGGAGCTGGTGCCTGTGGAGTAGATTTAAAGCTGCTTATGCCTGAGGATGAAGAATGCTGGATGGAAGGCAAAGACCTGTGCGGACTATGCTGAGATTGCAAATATGACTGGTCATTGCCATTAGAAGGGTGTGATCGGACAGAGGTAGATGGCTGGTAGTGATGGCTAATCTGTAGACTAGAAGCAGGAGACGCTCCAGGTGGTGCACTGCCTGTTGCCGAAGGATCACCATCCAAACCCGATCCAGGCTGGAATTCCATGAGCTCCAAGAATAAAGTCGGTCTGTATGGGGGAACCATCTTCTTAAGGAGTAATGTCTTACTGAAGGTGTTCAACATCTCCTTGTCGTCGACATAAACATTGATGGGATGATGAGGCGGTAATAAGGATTCTAAATCACCGTTATTGGAAGCACAAGAACGAGCAAAATGATCAAATACGTACCGACAGGCACTATCCTAATTTCAGCATGTGGGTAAACCTTCCCTTTGCGCGTGCAACAAACAGGGCAGGTAAAACGAGCCTGGACATTTGGGGGCACAGTTTCTAGAGGGTAGAAAACGCACGCCGCGTGATATCGTTTGGCGCAAGATTCACATTCAACACTGGGATAATTCATCAAATATTCATTCCTTCCGCGACAAATGCACCTAGTATTATCTCTAGCGTCCCGGTCAATATCCTGTCCGAATGTAAACCGAGGTCTTCTCCTTTTCTTTAGACGACCGAGAGCAGGACGACCGCCAAGAATTCGATGCAATCCAGCAAGGTCTAATCCAAACGAGATATCAGGGTTAGGCGAGACAGCAAATTGTATCTTGTACAGTTTGCGCATAAAATGGCGGACCTGATGAATGTACTCAGGTTTTTGATTTTCGGCGACCGATGTATAGGATAAAAACTGGCCAATGACAGCGGAGAGGCGATCGACACGGTGAACAATGATTTCCAGTTGTTTGTAATCTTCTGAATAATGTTTGGAAATTTCGGGTGCATTAGCCAAAATTGTGGGCAAAAAGCAGAAGTGGAAATTGCGTTGCTTTGGAATAGCGCCATTCCAATGGTGGTGGTCACAGAAAGGACAAGAACCTCCGTTCTTAGCGCATTCCCCATGAAAACGTGCGAAGCAATGGTCACATTGAACCGCATCCGATAGGGCGCCATTGGGAGGCGGCCTAACCGATGTGTTGCAGATGCACGTAAAGAACTCATCGTCGGGCGGTAAATCGTCTTCAGGACGAGTGTTCTCCAGAACATCGGTTAACACAGAGTGGCTATGGGTTTCCTTGTGCTCCGCGCAATACCATGGTATTTCCTTGATCCAGTTTTCGTGTAAGCGCAACTGAGTTTCAAGCTTGTCGAATGTTGGAAGAACAAACATATCGAGGTGCTCCTGCGCGTAGGATTTCCATTTAGCGATGGCCTTGAAAACGTCCTCCTCTGTGTTGGGATAGCGGTTTCGTAGCACATTTTCACATCGTGCTTCCAGATCGGTGGCTATGTCGGCGCTACGCTTCAAAATCTGGACAGAATGTATACTGAAATCCTTCGATGCCCGACTAGCAAGCCTCATAGCATCCGGCAACCTTGCCTTTGAGCCATTAGGTTCACGAGCAAGCCATGCTTTAGCCTGCTTGTCGTAGTCAAGGGCCTTTGCGCGAGCAGTCATCAACTTGCTAAGAACAGTAGGGTCGATTGGAATATTTGGATCCATGTCTGCGAACTCGTCCAATTCTTTGATTGTCTTGACTGGCTGCTCGAGAATATTCCTTGCTCGGGCTTCCCAATCATTTCCCTCCCTCTGTCGTGCATCCAGCATTTGCATAAATTTGTTGTCGGACGGAAGACCACATAAACGGGCTCGAGTTAGGAATTGCCGCACTTCATCCAATGTAACAGAAGCGTCCGCATCCTCTAGCTTCTCTTCCAACTCATTGACAAGTTGTTCGCGGTCCACAATCTTCTCGATTTCCTGAAGTTCGTCGAGATGCACTGTCAATGATGAGCCATGGATGAGAAGGCGTTTACACTCTTGCAAAAACTCTTCGCGCTCTTCTTCCGGAGGTGAGCTGCTCAGTAACGCGGCGGCCTTCGTCTTTGTCTCTTCGGCGTGTTGTGCAAGAGTTTGGAGTACACCGATCTCTGGACAGTCAAAACCCAAAGTTTCCACTTCTCGAAGAAGACCATACAAGTCATCCAACCGTCGATAAGGCTTGTCAGTCGCATCCTCTGGTAGGTTTTCGCCCCCAATAGAGCGTCTGGAACGCTTGCGATTTCGACTCTGTTTGCGGATTATGAACGAATTAGCAGCTACCATCCATTCATTTGCTCTGGTGACGCATTTACGGAGGCTTGCCATTTCAGGGAAAGGATAGTTAATACGATCCCCATCAGCGAGTGACGCACGAAGAGAGCGCAGTGAAGGTCGAGCGCTCTCTGATAGTACCTTCGAAAGTCTAGTTTGCCACGCCGATGGTATTCCCGCGCGCTCAGCAATCTTGCTGTAAGTATCGCGTAACTCATCGTCAGAGAAACGCTTCCGTAGCGTCAAGTGGTGGGGTGAACGATTTTCACACAAAAGATCTATATGGTCCACGCATACCACTTTGGTGGAGCACGGACAGGTTACCTGTGAAAGGTAGCAGAAGGCCTTGCAAATATGACATTGGTATTGGTCTTCTGGGCGATCTTCCTCTTCCAGAATTTCACCGAGTCCTAATGACCGAGCTTTAGCACGATCGTCCATTTCCCGATTTGTCATCTCCTTGAGACTATCGAGCAACCTACAAGAACCCATGAACTTTCTATGAATTTTAAGGAGAAAATTCAAACCCACCACATGGCTGTCTTAATTGAATGTGTCTGTTGAGTGATAGTTATGAGCAGCTCATCATGGGAAAATACTGGGAGTTTTCGGTGCTCCCTATATCTTTGTACACAATCACGCCCAAGAGATAACCAATCTGGTAAAGCAAAGTTGACCGCCTCATTGAAATTCAGCTGATATGATTATCATTGTCAGTCTAATTATTGAACAAAACTACGATTTTCTTACCCCGTGGTTGAAACCAGCATGATATGCTTTGGGAAACGTGATTACAAACTCCTTTGCGCGTTGATTACACGCGTAAACCCGCACGCCAGCATTGGTGAGCCTCTGAGGATTCATGAGCGTAACGAGCTGGAATAAAAGATCTGGCTGTGCTTCAAACAAGTCAGGCGCTTCACATTTGATGGCTGCCTCAAACTTTTCGGCATCTTCACCAGGAATGCCATACCAAGTTTTGGTTTCACCCCAGTGCACTATAAATTATTAGAAACATAAAATTAACAGTATTCAAGGCGCTCACTATAATTGATGCTGTATGTGTAATGATCCTCATTATGCCAACAAAATGTGGAGAACGCCATTCCGACATAAGTCCATGGCACAGTCATGCCTGATATATCCGATTTGATAAAACGCAGGAGTGAATCAGGCAGAATGGGTATGTTGTTCAAATTCCATGGGTCCTTCGAATACGGGTTTAGGGGATGTGTTTCCATGGTCGGCATAGCGCTGTAAGACGGTAAATGATAACATTCTCTAGAAGGAATAGAATAGCAGTTTCATACCTGCCATGAGTAGTGGAGTGAACATCGGCTCCGTATTCAATTTCAACAGTCTCATCAGGCGACTGCACAAGACGCCAGAATTCGCGTTCGATGTCATTCTCTGAAACGGTGATTCTACCGATACGACTCTTCGTGATATCATCGTGATCAGGTATGACACTTGAATTGGGCGGCGGATGTGATTCAAACCATAAGCGCCGAAACTCCATATCACGCGCCTGGAAACTTGATAGGCTATGTTCTTCTCCTTCATCGAATCCAAAGTCACCCCCGGTGCCAAAAAGACATGTAGAACAAAACCATTGATCCTTTGGAATAGTATCAAGGGGTGGATTCAAGCAAAACATATGGAATCCTTAAACAATATGGTAAATGATAGCACATGAAGAAGTAGAGAGAAGCAAACCCACCACAATCACAGCCATCGCAAAGCAACATTTCATCGCCTCGGTTCTTCTTGTGACAGATTTCACAGTTTTGCTGTTCCCGGTAAATTGTTGGCGAAGAGTGGTTGATAGCTTGAAGATTTGTGTTCCGTACCTCAGGTGTTCCAATCTTCATATCTGATTTGTCCTTGTCATAAAAAATCGGTGGAGGTACTGGGGAAGGAGCAACTGAGGCAAGAAGCGACTTTTTTGGAGCTAAGAATTTTTTTTAGAGAATGTGCTATTATTTATCTAAAGAGAACATACGTTGGTCTTGGGATCCCATTCTTGTACTTCGTCGTGGTTTCGACCCCGTGGCTTTGGCATTCCCATCCTTGGTTTCCGATTCATCGGGAGGTTCTGACAAAGGACTAGACGTGGTGGTCAATGGGCTGATGGGTGGTGTCTGTCCCTCCGCAGTTGGGTTGGAGCGTGATGACTTCTGAATATTAGTGTGTGTCTTTAAATGAGCGTCACGTGCAGGCGACATAGCGGGGGAATTCCGAGCTCGATCGCAAAAGTGCTCAAAAGGGAGGATAACACGAGTGTACGAATTCTTGATTTGAGTGGAGAGTCCTGGTATTCCTCTATAGCCGAGTATTCGACCTAAGTCAGACCACTTTTTGCCTTTTGTTACCTATATCATTCGGGGACTTTGAGTCGGTAAAAAACCCACTGCGTTAGTCAGAAATACGTACTTCGTCATAACCTCCTAATCTTTGTACCTCCTTCCTAAGAAGCCAAAGATCCAGCGGTTTGTGGTTTATTGTTGGAACTACTACCCTTGGATTTCCTTGCTGTTTATGAAATTGATACAATTGCTCCAAGAAATTTAGCTTTGCCCTCGAGGACGCCTCGATGGAGTTTAGTCGCTGAAGGCGAGTTTTAAACCGGAAACTCTGTGATCACTTGAGTTAAAATGTAATATTAATAAATTTTAAAGCATAAGAACCTCTGTATCTGTGACAAAAGGCATTTTCCAATCTGGGGGAGGAACAATTTTGCAAATACCATATTCTTTCGCTTCTGGAGAGATCGACTTGATGTAGGCCATTGGGTCCTTAAATTCCTCTGGTGTCGGATGATATTCAGGGCAGTCTGTAAGCCCAAACGGTCGGGGCTCTCGAGCGTGACTCTCTACAACACGAGAACTTTCGGTTTTCACCGTCAATAGGTCGAGGTGCCGAGATACGGGAATCGGAGGCGCATTTCGATATTTCTCGGTAAGGTCTTCGGAAACATCCATTTCCTCTGGAACTGCTGAGGAAGACCTCGCTTGATTATTCAGCGCAACAAGGGCGTCGGTCTTCGATTTTCGCGGCGCTCGTTCTCGTTTTAACTCGGTCGATATGGGTTGAGGAACATTATTTGCGGTAGAAACCTTGTCATTTTCCGACTCAATCGGAATGGCCCCTTCAACAGGAATATCAAGCGACGATATGAAGATTGCGTCTCGTTTATTGGACAAGTTGGTTGGCAGAGTGCTCGACCCCGGCTGCGAAAGAGTGTCAGAAGAAAATCGGGGCGATTTCCCTCTACGAGAAGGTGTCCCCCGTGGAGTAGTAGAGGATGGGCTGCCGTGCATATTTATGTGAGCAACGCTGAATTTTGGGAGGCTCTAACCTCGCCTTCCAGGTTTTCTGGGAGTAATGGTGTAGGAGAGTAAGTGTCGGAGTTTCAAATGTGCCTAGGTTATGTTAGGTAGCGGCGGTTCTGCGTGAGAAAATACTTAAAATGGCAATCCTGTGGCTCAATTGTCTGGATCTGGATAGCCATCAACGCTTACGACTCAATCCTCAGCTCCTACTTTCTTCTTCTCCTGCAAAAAAGAAAAAACATCCTTTGGGACCAGCCACTCTCCAGGAGCCTGTTAAAAGAATTACAGCATTTTTTTCTCCTTTTTACTCTTCTCATCTTGAAACAGAAGAAGCCATCATTTAGGACTTGATTACTACGAATGTAGTATCCCCATATAAATACCGGCACCATGCCGTGATGATTGTTTCTGTAGGATCCTTGCAGGCTTTCGAATTCACAGTAAGAAAAAATGCATAGAAGAATGGGTGCACAAGTTGCATTACGTTGAGAAGGAGCCAAAGGAAGGTTTCTCAGCTTCTACTCGAGCTGAATTATCACAGTGTACCAGTTCCCGGCTCCGACTTTTACACTGACTCGGATACATACCGTTCGAATAACATTTCGACACCTTGAGATCTGGAGATTTAGCCCACTAGACAGACCCCTTGCCTGCAGTAGTGTGAGTGTCTTCAGTATATCAATCAATCTTACCCACTGTCGCTGTGCGGTGTGCATTCAATATGGCCGCTGTACGTAACGTAACTCGGTTGCAACTCGTGTTCTATTAATATCCAACCTTTTAGACATGTTTGGAAAAGCTTGAAGAAAAAATCAGATATGTATAAGAATTGGTGTCTCACATTATGGCATGTACTGCAAACCTATACAGATATGATAACCCCCAGCGGCTAGTTACTTTTCAAGTGAATTCTGGTCGACTCTCAATACAGGGCAGTCAACCAACAAAAGGGGATGCGGATGATTTTGTCTGGTTGACCTAATAATACATTTCGGCAAGCGGCTGATCTTCAGACCCGGAAAGGGGAAAATACATCCGAACACGGTGTAGCGCTTACAGATGAAAGAGAAATAAAACATTGAGCGCTGGAGCTGAACATCGATCAACGAAGAAATTCTTTTACAAAGCATATTTTATGTAAATAAGGAAATCTATGAAAAATAAGATAAAACGTTTGTATGCATACTCACAATCTGAGCAGATAACCAATGACGCATGATGAATCCGCATTACCGTACGATGATCAAACGGAATTAACAAATAAACATGATGTTTGTGTCCTGTCAAGAAAAATCAGACGATCAGTTACGCTACAATAGCACATGTCTTACCATAGGATGAGAACTGGACAACTGTAAAAGTAGGATGAATCAGATGTAGATACATCTGGAGCGAAGAAAGGTCATACCTGAGGCTTCTGGCTGTACTTGGCTTTCAAGATTTCACGGATACTTACAAGAAGCTGCTGGTAGCTCTGCTCCTTATTAGATTCTGTTGTGATTTGAATAAGCTTGAAATCATTCGAGGTAAATATACATTTCCTTACTAAGCGCACTGATAAAAGCCTACATCTCATATGAGTCTTGCGCGACCAACACAAACGGGATGTATAAGGACTCACAAAGCTCATGGCTCCGGTGGCATTTCCTGCCTCTTGTGTATCAGCACTGGTTTGGGAGTCTTTGCAACCACTCCAAGAAATCTAGACGACACGGTTGGCAATGAGGACATCATAAAAAAATGATAACACATACGACATCAGCTGGACTTGTCCTGGTCGCCTTCGCAATTTTTTCAGCTTTCTGTGTATTACCCGTTGCAGTTTTAACCAAGCCCATCGCTGACTTGAATACACCACCCATATCACCACGCGCATAGGAGCTGACGGCAGAGAGAAGACCTTGCCCAGCTTCGGCGGCAAGGTTGGGTTCCTTCACTTTTCCTTCAGTCGAGTACTTGACGGCACATAATGAGTACGAAGAAACAAGAAATTGACATGAACCAAACGTACAATATATGGAAGATCTTGTGAATCGTGTCAAATTTAGTCACGTTCATCTTGATGATTCTAAGCTTAAGCTTATAAGCTCACCTAGGGCCGATCCTGAATGACAAGACTAGAATTGGATTTCTAGTAAGTTAAAGGATCCAAACAACACGCCACGCTAAGCTTACATCGAAGATGGCAGTCAAACGACAACCAGCAGGTAATGGTTTAACCATGATCTCGTGCATAAGCTTGTATTGATGTTAGTCTAAATGACTAGAAGGATAGATCGGAAGCCGTACGTCGTCAACGATGTGGCCTTTGGCCTCATAGTCCATCTGTTTAATGTGTTAGATATGTTTTAGTCATTGGTCAGTTCACATTATTGCTTACGGGGTATATTACTTTGCAAATGAAAAATGTCAACTTCTACACAGAAGGAATAACGGGTATCACCTACCTTCATCATAACCATCGCCTTCGTCTCCATCTGTATCCTTTGTCTGGCCACCGTGACCCGAGTCTAAAGGTGAAACGGTAAGACATCAGATCTACCAGCGATCGATAGATTGATAGAACGTACAATGGAAGAACAACGAATCGTTTGGTTGCGCACCACGGACAAGCCATTGCATAGCTTGTATCTAAAAACAGTATAAATGCGTCTTAGATGCTAGTAAGTAAATCAATGATTCCAACGTACGATGTTCTCCCTGGTTGGCATCATACGGGGATTGGTGGAGTCGTCCGTAAGAATGACCATGTCATCTTTCTTATATCCATAATCGGCTACATATGATGCATAAATTGAGAATCAATCTCCAAGAGGAGGGATGATATCCTTACAAAGTAAGAACGCCTGGATGTTCTTTACATCGTTGATACAGCCCCTTAATTCACCATTCTGACCGAAGTAGTTTATGCCAATCTGCGAAAGGGAGATTAGCATCAAGAAATTCTTTGTAAAGACATACTCAAGACATACACATAGTGCCTTCTTCTTTCCACTACACTGAGAATACTGGAAGAAAGGTTGTGCTTCCCTGTGGTTGGCGCCTTCGAAACGAGGCCCATAGTTCTGAACCTGAGTAGGAGGTCGAGGAGGAGGGCCAGCTTTAATGATAAGTTGATTAAGCAAAGAAGAACCAAATGAGAAGGACGACAATCAACATACGGGGTGGACGGTATCCATTCCCTCCTCTGAAAATCGAGTCAACGCTTGTCCACTAACGAATTCCAAAACAAACCCATGTTGTTGTCCAGGATATCCACTGTTATGTACTTGCTGACCGGGATATCCAGAATTGTGCGCCTGTTGTCCTGGGTAACCTCCATGTTGCTGAGGGGGATGTTGCTGGTGATATTGTTGGCCTGGGAATCCTCTTTGGCCTGGAGGAGGTCCTGCAGGAGGTGAATATCTGAGCAACAAGAACAACGTCAATCTTAGGTCGTGTTAAAGAGAGCCGATACAAACGCAGATGAAGGAGGAGGTCCTGAAGGCGCCGGAAACCTAGGGTTTTACGTCTCAACGCATGTATGCAAGATTGGATAAATTGAACATACCCAGACGGAGGTGTGTATCTAGAATAAATATGAGAAACGATATCATATCAACGATATAGCGACGTACCCAGTGTGTGAAGGAGGCGGTCCTGGAGGTGGTCCATATCTATTCCCCTAACGATTAACATGTATTCTCCCTCGTTCAACTACTTTGGCTTACCCAGAAGGCGGTGCACCATAGCTAGAAGGTGATGAGCGTCAGTTCTAGAGCTGTATGTTGATCTATTTCATTTGCGCACCCTGATGGTGGTCCTGGAGGTGGAGCGTAGGAAGGAGAGTAGCCGGGATTGTACCCCGGGTGAGGCTGAGGACTTGGGATCTGAGGGTTCACTTGAGGACTAGGGATACCGTATCCATCTCTAGTAGCAAGAACCGCATTAGCTTGCAATAGAAACCAATGTTAGATATTCCTCACGGGCTCGGAAAACTTGGGAAGCTATAAACAAATGAAGGTCATAAATGAAGATCAAGAGATGCGTAAGCGATGAACGTACGAAGGTGCTGCACCTGGGAAGCTAGGTGGGTGATTACTATCGTTGTTCCACATTGCGCGAGTACAGAGATTCGTTCGAAATCAGGTTAAGCTGAGTATAAAAAGTGGGGGAAAAGGAAGATCACTGGGCAAAACTTATTATCGGAAGCCTATATAGGGGAAGCGACGGCTGTCACAGCCACACAACGCCCATAGCACAGCGCTTGGCTCATTAATGCGCAGCCAACATATGCTTGAGACAGACTTCATGAGAAAGTAAATGATTCTAAGACGTGAAGGAGGGGAACCGTAACCTAGCATTATAGTTATATAGGTAGAGATAGTTCATGGAAGCGTGTTGTTTATCTAACTAAATATTCCATGGTGGTCCGCCCAAGTACCTACGCCCGATCTTAAGAAGAACGAGACCCCAAGCTACGACTCTTGCCACGTCAAGAATTAGATACGGCTTCCGCGATCCGAAAATAAAGGCTGTTCCGGAAATTATGGCAAAAAGCCAACGGAAGGATATTCGATTCTCTAGCCTGGGTCAACAATTTTGTTAGCAAAACTGATCCTAGTCAGAACACAACAAACATAATGTAACCTACTTCGTTTTTTCAAAGAGTTTTCCAGGCGTCCAGGATGCAAAATCTGTCATGACAAGGAACGGAAGAGCAGCAAGGAAGTTGTGATCACCATCAAATGGAGTAGTGTACCCAGCGGTGAGTAGAGTTCGCACCCACACGGCTAGAACGGGGGCAGTGAGTGGTAAAAGCCAGGTCATGAGCAGTAATAGGTGCATATTTAGATTGAGATTATCCTTCTTGATGTCCGATACATCGGAGAGCCTACGGCCAGAAGGGCTTACGAGGTCGTCCCTGGAAATTGCTCTAATTTCTCGCCACCCTGAACGTTCAACAAGAGGAACAGCTTCTGTTCTGTTATGATCACAAAGGGATTTCAATTGCTGAAGGGAGGAGGCACAAGTGTGGAGGTGTAGTAACCAGCAGCCGACGTAAGCAATTTGCCATGGTACAACGACGAAAATTACGGCGCAAACGATTATTAGGGAAAAGATTGTTGTCCTATGGGCGCCAATTTTTTGGTCCCGACTACAGAGAAGCCTGTCAACTTATAATAAAAAATTTATGCGTAAACCACCGACCTTGCTCCTGTTAGAGCGCTCGCTTTACCGAGTAAGAGTAATAGAATTGCTAGGAGCCCCCAAGTTAGGCAGACAAAGCCACTGCAAATAACCAGAACTAAGGGCGCTATAGGTGCCAGAATGAATACGCCGTTATTCCCCAGATATTGCGAAGACGGGAGGGGTATAAAAGATGCAAAGAAGAACGTCGGTAAAAGGTATCGCAGCAGTGAAGTGCCATAGCGTGCCAAAGATTCTCCGACAGTAGGCATGACGGCTAATCAATTTTAAATAATTATCACTGATTATCCGACGAGAATTGAAAAGTAATGACCCATACCTCCTTCATCTTGTCGTGACCATGACTGGAAAATAACGAGAGCAACAATACCAGCACTCCAGCTTACAAAGGTAGTTAGATAACGGGATGCCCAACGCGCCAGAGTGGCAGACCAATCAAGGGCGATTTCTAGACTAGAAAAATATTCTCGGCATTCTGGTTCACCAGATGAAAATATCGTAAAATTGACAGACGACGGAAAGTGACGCGATTGAATTATAAAGGGTGCACCAAGATGGGTATGAAGCAGAATGCGACCATTATCTATTTCGGAGACGGGGAAGTAATGTGTCTCCACCGGGTGCGACGTGTGCATGAGCAAAGGAGGCAAGAAAGAATCTGTTTCAATTTCATCAATGAGGGCAGATAACAGAGATAGGAAGCATGCCCACCTGAACAAGAAGACAACAAAGACCGAGGGTGGGTAAGGCGATACACAACTAGTGCGTTTGATAGCAAATTCGGAAATGTAAACGAAGCACTCAGTCCTTTATGGTCAGGAACAGGAATCGAGAGAGAGCCCACTAGTAAAGCTATCATGGGATAAATAAAGAACTATAGTATTTGCAAACAAGAAAAAAAACGCACACAATGTACTAGCTTCTACAAGAATGGGCTGATCTGAACTCAATTGAGCAACAACCCACCCTCTTCCATCGGCGTTGTCGATTGTGACTCCAATCCATTCCTGATCGTTGACTTTGGGAACGTAGCCTTCAAATAGCACGACGCCTTCAGATTCGTCGGAGCCCTCACTTGGAACAGGAAAGCTCTTTCCAGGAATAGGATTTGGAATAAGTTTCAACCTTTCTGGTTGCAGTAATACGCATCGCATGGCCGAAGGGTAGGATCCAACACAACTGGAGATAGTTACTCGAAGAGAAATTGGGTTCTGCGGCGAAACTGGAGTTATCTCGCCCTGGGAAACCAAAACAGTGATCTTCTGGGTTTCTCTCCTTTCTGTCTGGGTAACAGGCAACAAATATGTTTTTGAAGTTCTGGGACTCTTCAACCACAATTTTTCGTTAGGGGAGAGCAGGACCGTGTCTAAGGGAGAGATTTCCAGATGTAGATCATGTCCAGGAATGTTTGGTGGCAGGGAATGACCATCGCGCAGCCATTTATCAAGTACAACCCCTCTTGAAGTTGGGTTCTTCTCAGCAGCAAGTTCCAGAGCGGCTCTGGCAACCCTCCAACGCACCTGATGGCACCATACCATTTCACGATGCCCAACACCTGTCCATGCTCCTTCGAGTGCAGATGTAAAAACAGTCCGCCTAAAAATGTTTGCTGTCGTCTTCGGCAAAATACATGACTCGGAAGGGATCATCATGTCCGTTGCACCACCGCAGATAGAGACGACTGGCGTAGGATCCGTCTGCAGTGTCGCCTCCAACTTCGCGTATACATCATCTATGCGAGAGTCGAACCGCGCCGGGGGTAAGGTGTGAGGAGTCGACATGGTTATGATAGCTGATATTTTGTCCGAAGGCAGCAATGCCATTGCAACAATGCCGCCCATGGAATGACCCATTACAGTGATTGTAGTATTGGCAGGGTACATAGAGAGAATATACGCGACTGCTGCTGAAGAGTATGAAATCTGTGACTCCAACGTAGTCCCATGGAATGCTGTAAGGTCTTCATTAAATTCCACTACGGGTCACAATGCGGGTCAATAATTAAAGCAAAGAGAGCACATATATGCGCACCAGCAAACAAATCAAGGGGCTTCAAAGGACGCGACTGGAATGCTGGGGATATAACTTGCGGAGACGAGAAGTATTGTCTAGCCGCAGACGATGCTATTGAACGGACCTGGCGGGATGACCCGGCATTGCCAGGGATGAAGAGGACAGGTTGGCCTGTTGGCTACAAATCTTCGCGTCTTTCAACAAAAATATAGGCAACGGACGGACATACCTGCGATGAGTCCCAGCCAACTTCTCTATATAACCAAAGACTATATCTACGTGCTAAGGGTGTCCAGGTCGTATTAAAGTCCGGTTGCAGCACGTAAGACGGAGACATCCATGACATTCGACATCCTTGCGGTGAGAGATTAACAGCAATATCAGACGTAGCACGGAAGGCGAGAAAAGCTGCTAATAGAGAGAAGAGACTGAGGAAAAGAGTGAAGAATTTTGGCATATAGTTGTTCGCGGAAAGCTTTCACTGCGGCCCCCAAGGCTCGTCATCAACCAAGGTGTCAACGTTTCAACATTTAAATCAGCAACTTTTGACGAGATTCCAATCCACATTTCCCTTGAAATTCTCATATACTGGGTTCGGTTTATACTCAGCATCACTCGAAAGTCATTTGCGAATTACTATATGCTTTGGATTTGAATGTAACAATGTAAATGACTGACGTAATGATAAAAAAAATGAAAATTGGACAATCTCGATAATGCGCATGTAAGGATGTAGAGTTAAAATATGAGGAGTGTATGGAGAGGATGAGTGCAAAGACGGGTTACATGCCACATACAGCGCATGGAAGTGGCACAAAGGACATCGGTAGAGGCGAAGTCACAACAAGAATACCAGGGAAAAAATTACTCGTCAGCAGGTGCGTCGTCATTCTTGCCTTCGTCGGCCTTATCTGCTAGAAGAAATGAAAATTTTAATTTCTATAACAGAAGTTTTTGAGAAGTAACTAACCGGTGTCTTGCATGTCCGAGGTCCATAGCGTAAGGTTGTCGCGGAGGAGTTGCATGATGAGGGTCGAGTCCTTGTAGCTTTCTTCCGAGAGCGTGTCGAGTTCAGCAATGGCGTCATCGAAGGCCTGTTTAGCCAGGTGGCAAGCACGGTCGGGGCTGTTGAGGATCTCGTAGTAGAAGACAGAGAAGTTCAAGGCGAGACCAAGACGAATGGGGTGAGTAGGGGGCAATTCAGTGACAGCAACGTCAGAAGCAGCCTTGTAAGCCTCCAATGACTTATCAGCGCTATCCTTACGCTTATCGCCAGTGGCGAACTCAGCAAGGTATCGGTGGTAGTCACCCATCCTAAAAGGATCAATTAGTAAGAGGCATCTGGGCTAGCGACGTACGACGACCCACATCTTGTGATAGAACACCTTAGATTCTCCTGAAGCTGCGGAGGGGATCAGATGTTTATCAAGAACATCGAGGATATCCTCGCAGATTTTAGCCAGCTCGCTCTCGATCTTTTCTCTATAACCTTTAATCATTGAAACTTGGGCCTCGTTGCCCTTGGATTCCTCTTTTTGCTCGATGGAGGACACAATTCTCCATGAAGCACGGCGGGCACCAATGACATTCTTGTAGGCTACGGAGAGGAGATTGCGCTCCTCGACGGTGAGTTCTTGGTCGGAGGAGGCAACACGCTTCATGTTCTCGACCATCTCTGCAAAATGACATGTCAAGACGATGGCAGAGATAAGGGAAGCTGGACGTACCCTCATAACGCTCAGCTTGTTCAGCGAGCTTGGCGAGGTAGACAGAATCTTCACGAGAGTCAGGCATCTGGAAAAGAGTGAATATGAGACAAAGGACGCGTAGAGACGCGTCGAACACGTACGATAATAAGAGGATGGGTGATAAGAAGTGGGTGAAGCTAAGAGGGGATGATGAGCTGAGGGACGGCGGGGAAGGCGACGGGGGTATACATACTGTTGAGCAGGGGATAGCCTGATAGGTTAGGGAGTGGTTGATGGGCAGAAAAAAGCAATAAAAGTAAGCTGAAATAAAGCAACTTGGGCAGAGGGTTATAACTCATCACACGTGATTGGATCGGCAGGGCAAAGGGTTGTGGATGCTCACGTGTCTGATGTTCCATAGAAGATTCCAGGATTGATGTTCCTTTCCGAGGCGTTATCTTGACGACGTCACGTATCTGACTTTTTTCTCATCTCTTCTCTTCTTCTAGGCTGCACTGTCGTTTCAGTGCGTTTCAGACACTCACACAAGCTTTATATCTCCATATGAAATGAACCGCTTCAGACTGCTGTGCTGGCACACATCCACCGGTTTCTCTATTCATCATGTCCTTGACGATCCCTTATCAGATTTTGTGTCCTATGTCGGGACGCATAGCCTTTCTCATTCATCAATTCACGCCTTGAAATAACTGTTGCACTCCGGCCGATATGTTCAGCTTGTTTTCAGTTGCCATCGACAACAAAGGGGATGTCTTTTTCTACTTTTATAGAACAAAACTGATGTTCTTATATATTCCTTTCTTTCGGTTTTGTTTGCGACTTTATTACGTCGTTCCAAACCCGATCTCTGCGGGACATCAAAGCACAAAGACAGACCAACATTTCTATCGCACACTGCTTTGCCGGGCACGCCTGTGTCATTGTAAACTTGATAAGTGGAGTTTCAGCTCCGCGATATGGAGCTTGGGGTGCTACTTTGCACAAAACTAACATTCAGCAACGCTATTTGATTGTATACTGTTCCATCGGTGTGACGAAAGGCACCACTACACCTACGTTATTAACGCATATTTCCGGGAGATCATACTATCTAATACCAGAATATTGTTCCATCGATAGATGACTAATACATGGCAAAAATGGCATATGGTACACTATTCAGGTTTAAATATGTTTAAAGCATGTAAACGCCCGGAAATACTCCGGTAAACCGCTGAGTATACATCATTCAGAGCACATACTCTATGTACCCTAACTTTCAGAATGTCAGATAAGAATCAACGTGCAGTTGTTACCGTAACCGTATTTTTGTGCCGAACGGCCATCAATAGTTTAGCCTAATTTAAGACGCGTTCATTTTGAGTGGCCCTGACGCGTCGAAGTAGAAAGTTTTCAAATCGGTTCCCTTCGTCACAACCTCCTCGCGTAAATCTTCCTTTTTCTTTGCCTTTCGACGCGTAAAATACCTTGAAAGATTCATCTTTACCTCTTTGACAATGTCACCTTCCACCTCGATGACTCCGGTCCCTAAGAAACGCAATTCTGACCGCGACCACTGTGGTTGCATCCAAAAAAGTCAATCTGTCCTATGTTGCACAAGCCAAAACAGTGAAAATCATACTCGCAAGCTCAGCTAGCTTTGTACTACCGACCGGAGTTGCTGATACCCGGGCTCTCTCATTTTGTAACTCGCTCAATACGCACGCAATCTGGAGGAGGAAGTCGAAAGCTACAAGCCGAAAGCGAAATCACCCGAAGAGCTGAAACTTCTCCAGAAAGATTAGTTATAGTTGCTAGGTGTGGTATTCAAAAGCGAATGAAGGTCTCTCTCAGCTCGTTCATCCATGCAGAAGACAGGAATTGACCAAGTTTGTTTCTCCGTGTTCTCTATTCGGACTTCACAGTGGAAGGCAACGTGCAAGACACCAGGAGCAAGGTGGACCTATGGGTGCCATTAAATTTGAAGGTTCCTTGGTTAGGTTTCCAATGGTCATTAATATCAACCTTGAGGATAAAGATCGCTGTACCTGCCCGTGTCCCAATATGAGAACGCGATGAAAGTGTTGACAGATTTGGACTTTCATGGGGCTTGATGGTAAACCTCAGGTAGCCAATTATCATGTATATTCCGTCTATATAACTTTATCTTATATCACATTGTAATTCTGATTATTTATGTAAACGATTTACTCCAACCACAGTCGCAGAGAGGAAGACGAAATCATTTGGCCGTGTTCATTGCCTCCGGTATTTGCATGTTTTAGTTGTCCGCGCAGAATAGTACTTTCGGTATTCAATTGACGTGACTATGAGTGCCGAAATTTGTTTTGTCCATTAATATTGTGGTTTTGCCCTGAAGACGCCTTGTTCGGCAAACGCCGACGTCCGTTGACCGATCACGAGCTGTTACGACACCGACGATTAATTTCGAGCCTTCGCTTTCTGCACGCTGCTGTCACGGACGTCCTTCAATAAAGAGGCTCTTTTGCTCTCTTCCATCATGCCTACAGCTGCAGCTCAGCCTGCTCAAGAAGAGGAAGAATCAACACTTCAGAAATGGATGAGGATTGGTCAGGTTCGTTGTACCGATTCGACACAGACGCCGGTATCTGACTTCTCTTAGCAAATTTTTATGATATGGGCGGTTACACAACTTGGTATGATTATATAGCCCGCACATCCTTTGTGGTGCTAATAAAGGTTATGCAGCGACCAAGTTCTTCTCTTCTAGTCAACCGGCTGCTCCTGTTACCCCAGCCTCTCCTGCTGTCGACACCTCTGGGAAGGTTGTGCCCCCTGTTGCCGCCGACCCACGATCACTACCTCCCGTACAGATAGTCCCGTACTGGCCTATGGGTCTAAATCTCGATATGCACGTGTTCTTATCGACCTCACCCCTGCCTGTCGTTCAGCCTCAAGAAGGCCTCCCGCATTTCGTTTGGAAGAATATAACTTATGGGGATTATAATGATAATAGAGTTATTGACTTGGAGGTTAAATTTCCAGAGGTATGCTTTGATTACGACTTTTTTTTTGAACCCGACCTTACGTTTACCCACTTAGTCGGTCCTCAAGAACGGTTCCCTATGGGCTGATATCTTATTATCGAGGGACGGAGCCAACCTCGACCCTCGCAGTGATTCCTTTGACATTTCACGGATCCAGCATATCAAAAAGTGTATGTTATCATATGCACATCATGTCAATTTACTAAACCACTCCTCTTTGCAGTGTTGACACCCTACTTACCGGTGGCGAAGGTTCGCAAGGAGAAGAATTTACTTAGTGACAACAAAGAGGAGATAAATGAGCCAGAACCGGTGCGTGCTAGTCTTCTGTTTCAACAGAAACACACTCAAGGATATTTTAGCCTGATATTATTGCTCCTCATTGGCACCAAGTACGTTCCATTTTCACACATTCTATTCTTTACTGATGTGGGTTGCCGTAGAACATCACACTTGCTCTCATTTCAGATGCTGCCGCTATTCCGTACAGTGGTCTTCCAGCTCCTGTTGCAGAACGTGTGTTTCTCTTCTTTCTATACATGCTATACAGCAACTTATTCAACCACTCCCTGAAGACATCCGACTGGAGCCTGATAAGCGTGACGAGACTGGTACTAAGGCATTCTACAAGCCAATTGTATTTCCCAATGAATTCTGGCATCTAAGATCTCACTACATCCAACTCAATGAAACGACGCCAGCATTACCTGTCCAGTTCACCTTCCAACCAATGTCTTACATGAAATTCCAAATCTTTGCATCCATGACCCATGGCTTCAATGAAGCCGCTAAACAGCAAGGTCAAGCTTCCGGCGCTGAATTGGACGAAATTAAGCGAATGCTTTTAGAGACAAACCCCTGGTTCCTGGGTCTGACAGGTCTCGTTAGTATACTTCATGTTTTGTAAGTTTTAGTTAAGTTCTTTTCCAATATGTTCTTATTTTCTCGAAGGTTCGAAATGTTGGCTTTCAAATCCGACGTCTCACATTGGCGCCAGAAGAAGGAGATGGTCGGTGTTTCTGTTCGGTGAGTACAACGTCCTCAAAGTAGTATGGATTATTTGACTCAAAAGGTTGTTCGATTTTCCAGAACCGTAAGTATTAATATTTCTTTCTTCTGTTGCGGTATGCTCACAACTCCAGTAGATCGTTACCAATGTTTTCGTACAACTCGTTATTCTTCTGTACCTCATCGATAATAACGAAAACACGAGTTGGATGATTCTCATGGGCTCAGGAATGGGTGTCTTAATTGAAGCTTGGAAGGTACGTTCGGTTGCGATATATCTGGCCATATAGGTTAATTAATCCATATGAATACAGATCACCAAAGCAGTGGATATTTCACTGATACCTGCTCCACCTGGCTCGCTTTTGCCCTATAAACTGGACATCAAAGGTGCATTTCGCGACTTGATTTTATGCGAACGCACTAATTCCTACTCTTACAGACAAGCACGTCCTTAGCGAAGATGAAAAGAAGACACAAGAGTAAGTCTCCTCAAAAATGCGCCACGGGCTTTCCTTTAGCTTACGTCGTTTTTACAGATACGATCGACTGGCCTTCCGCTACGTGTCATACGTAGCAATCCCACTGTTGGCTGGATATAGCGTCTATTCGCTTGTTTATGAGTCGCACAGAGGGTGGTACAGCTTCATTATTTCTACTCTTACTTCGTTTGTCTATATGTTTGGCTTCGTACGTGTCGCGTCTCCACTTCTTTGCCAAGTGATAGGAAACTTACTGCAATTTTGCTCAGGCGCAACTTGTTCCTCAGCTAATCATCAACTATAAATTGAAGGTGCGCATTACGTTATCCTTCCCATGTCAAATATTAAATAGCTGGACCCTCTTTATATTTTTGTTACAGAGTGTGGCGCACATGCCTATGAAGGCAATGGTCTACAAAACACTATCTACTGTAGTAGACGATCTATTCGCGTGCGTGTCGTTGTTTTCCAAGTGCATGGGTTGAATGCTGGAGGTTGCTTACGAACAAAACAAACCCGTAGATTTTGCATTAAGATGCCTTTTTTGCATCGACTGGCATGTTTCCGGTATGTACTTGTTCTTTTTTAATCTGCCTATCGATTACGCAACTTAATGACACTGCCCTTGTGTTGTATTTTACTATGCGTGCAGCGACGACGTTGTTTTCCTTATCTTCTTGTACCAGGTTAGTCCTCACCTTACATTAAGATTGACAGAAACCTGATTGCCTACAGCGCTGGATCTACCGCATTGACCCGAAGCGGGTGAATGAATATGGGCAAGTGTTGTCACCGGTCGCAGAAGATGTTCCCGGGGAGAGTAAGAAGGACAAGTAGCTTCCAAGTATGTATTTACTTCGGACATCGTTTGAAAATCCCTTTTGGAACAGAATTAAACACGAGAAAAGATTTTACATCGGATATAGATTGGGCTATGGATTATTTGACGTTGCGTGTACTGTATTTGAACTGGTTCAGCCCGGCCCAACACATATATAAGTGGTCTTGGTGCAGCTTCGGTGTGAATGCCTTATAATGTGTCTTACTGTGCTCTTACATCTTGGCACCAAATCATATCGTGCGTTGAGTGGACAAAGTTCTGGTACGACTGTTTGCCCCGCCAGTAGTATGATCCATGTTTTCTGCAGAGCACACGGGCGCTAATTCGTGCACTTGCTACTTCCGTTATAGCCCTACTGCAGGCAAGCAATCTGGTGCTACAGCCAAGTAAGATGAATGCTAACATACCATTGCACATTTAAACCTGATTCCGGAAACACTAGTTGAGTAAATATCATGTTTTGGGAAATGGGAGCACGCAACGGTTTGTAGTGGAAATGTTGTGATCGGTCAAATCCGAGCTGCCGATCGGCATAACGCTACTGATGTGCTTTTTGGCCGAAGTTCTTCTGTTACACACAATACCACCCTAAGTAATACTTTCCAAGTGACCACAAGGAGTCTGCCGAAGGTTGACGACGAGCGGCCACCAGAAATAGTGGAACTTCGTACATACACCCCAGCAAGGTATCAACCGACGGTACGTCGGCCCGTCCGAGTTCGAATCCTCCACCATAAGTATCACTGTCAGAACTATACCTCAAGACCTCAAGTGCAAGCGCCCCAAGCTGGACGATGTAGCCGGTTTCGTTCATACTCGCGACTGTACCAGCCACTTGCTTTCTCTGACGTCTGTCTTTGACGTCGCTTCCTAGCATTGACATCCACCTCACTACTATTTACTCACCAGCCGAGTACTTTGCTTGAAGCTCAAGATCCGAAACGATTGGACCAGCTCATGACAATCATTGTAATTCAAAACTCTATCTCGGCTCTTTTGCTTGCTCCCGCACAATCAGTTAGGTGTTGTTCACGGACATTCGAACAGGACGCACGACGTAGAATGTCTATTGATCCGGAGAAATTCTGAGTTCTAGGCTGTAGACTTTCTACTTATATCGTTCGTTGGACACGTTACTCGTTACTCAACGTGTGTATCATCAACTACATGAACAACTCGCTGCTAGTCGATCATTGGTCACGGAGGGCCTTCAATGGTACAAAATACAGTGCTCAAGGTAAACTTGGCTTTGACCCATTTGTAGAAGACGCCAGTGCAATAGGCGTACTTTTCTGCCAACTGCTTCAATGCTTCAGTGGCTAAGAAAACTCGAACTTTCATTAGTCCTGAATTTGAATAACCAAGGCCACACTTCGCAAGTCGCTTTTGAACTTCAAATGTTCAAAAGGATCCACACACACCGTACGACCAATTACGAGTGCGACGAGACGGAGATATGTTTCCCTCGACGGGTAAGATCATATCTAACAGGAGTAGATATGATCAATACGTAGTTCTACTTCCTAGCACTGATGTTGTATATGAAAATGCGATTCACTTACCCGAAGGTATTTGCCATCATCTTGCATGATTCTTTCGTTTCAATAACCTGTTTCGATCCTGTTCACGATATATTTCGGTAATTAGATGGTTGAAAGGAGTTGTTGCTATGCTTTCGCATTCCTTTCGCACGTCGACAAAATCATCAGCTCTACCTACCTAGTCTTCTATCTACCTCGCCGTCATAAATAGAATAGAATAGACTACAAATAGTATTGGCTAGTATAAACTTTCTTGTTCAAAGTAGTGCATGGTGCACTTTCTCTGTAACTTTTTCATGGTCCGGTTTGAGTGTCCGAATTGAGCCCCGGAGTCCCGATCCGGGAGTATGCCACTATTGACTACCACGTCCGACTCAGCACAGCGGGACTTATCCAGAACAGTCGCTCTCTATTTCGCCATCTCATGGCCAGCGACAACTCAGGCGCCCAAATGGCTTCATATGCGTGCAGGTGTCTCAATGTACGCATAATCTCCTTGCCGCCTATATCATCACCGCCAGACTATCCTCGCGATCAGGCATATATGCCAGTCTTTGTAAAAGAGGATGGAATCTCTGTGGTGCGTTTGTCGCTACAGATTTAATGGCTGGCGCTCAGACGTGGCACCTCAAATTTCTAGGCACATCCTCAGGTGACTGTTCGGTTGACCTCGAAACCTGAACATATTCACGGTAGTTCAAAGTATTCGCGGTTTACATCAGTGACTTGTTTATTTTGCGACTTGGCTATCTATCGCGTACATCAAACCATCTCGTTAGACGTCGAGGGAAACGAAGCTATTCTGCTGCCCACAGAAGAATGGGTGGAACAGGAGATCTTGAAGAGCCCAACCGGATGGATTGACGTTCACACAGATAGTATCGTAAGTAACGCCTCTTATTTTATTCATCGATGTCAGGTACATAACGCCTTTGACCTCTTTCCGCTTAACGCTGGATCTCTTTATCATTTATTTCACGATTTTCAGGGGACTATACACTGACTTCGTGCATCATGCATGTTAGGTCGGAAACGATATATCGACTGCCGAATCATCATCATTATTTGCTACACCCTTTTCACTCTTGTTACCATCCTCGCCCTCTCCTCCTTCCCCTTCAGTTGAGGTCGAAGATCCGTTCCCGTCAAATGTCTCTTCGCCAGAGGCTCCCCCAGAATACATGACGACTTTAAAACCATTGTTCTTACCGCCTCCGTTCACATCGTCGCACCCAATATTCATTCACCTGGTGTCAATTGCAAATGAAACGTCCAAGCAGATACGCGCGGCTGCGGAAAAACGAATAGCGGATTTTGTAAAGGCCGAGACTGTCGGTGTCGAGAAGGAAGAAAATGTCCTCAAGGGCCAAGTGGAGGTACTTTGGAAAATTTATAGAGAACACTTACAAACCGTACAGAAGGAGCGAGACAGACGTCGTAACTCCACACGTCCTACTGTCAGGTCAAAAGACAGCGGTGTTTTTTCTCCCAGCGCTGTCGCTAGCCCTGCGATGTCTTCCTCAGTTACAATCAGGAACTTTGTGCCCCAACCTGTTTCTCCTGCCCCTCTTACAACATCGACGTCTTTACCCCGAGTATCCGCGCTTTCTGCATCGTTGGCTACGTCACATTTTCATCATCCGAGGGCAAATGACTCACGGCAGGCAGCTTCTGTAGGTGAAAATAGTTTGAGCAGATCGCGGTCAACTTCCCAGACAGGATCTTCGACTCTCGTCCATTCCGTGCAGCCCACTGAAGGAATAAATATCTTAGAGTTTAAGCGCAACCTAGATGAAGGGGTCAATACTCAAGCTACTTATAGATTTTTTGTTATCGAAGAAGAAATGAAAGCGCTGAAGAAACGACGCGAAGAAGCATCGGGAATTAATAACAGAGATGCTGGACCTTCGCAGATTTCAAGCGACCCTATTTCCACTGAAAACTCCAAGCCAGGTCCTCAGACAACAGTCCTGCAACCCACGGCCATTGAAGCTTCGGGCGACGGTAACGATCATGCCATTAGGGATACTACGCCGACGCGCGGCCGTGACAAAGGAAAAAGAAAGGTCACTTTCAACGTAAAGCCAGCTGTGGTGACGTTCAAGAACGGAAGCGAGGCCCAGGAGGAAGAAGCGAATAAGGCTAAGGAAGATTCAAGAGGTGAGTAGTGTAACTTTACCGCACTGTATGGTATCTGAGAACTCGTATGAAGATATGATATTCGCATTGGAAGATATGGAAGGCATGGGAATACCTGATATTGCTGGTGATCCTAAGCAAACTACGCTACCCCTTCTGGAACAACCAGCTTCTCGCCCAATTCGTGCTCGTACATCGCGCCCACAGAACAAAGCGGCTCTGGAGGCATTCGCGTCTCTTCGTCCTGCCTCATTACCCAATCCATCGCACATTCGACCGATGAGGAGCCAACCTGGTGTTGATTCATCTTCACAAAGCATGCTGCCGCCTAGAGTGTACTCCAGCACAAATGCCGAGGTACTACGAAAGCCTGCTTCTCCACCTAGTACAATTCCTCCTAATGAACATGATGCCGAAATTCTTAAGCTAGTGGCTGCAGATACCCCTAGCCATCGTGGTGCCTGGACTCCAGGTAGCAAGGCTTGGCGGTCATTCACGCGTCGGCAAGACTCCAAGGAAGAAGCCAATCTTGACAGTGTCGACGAAGAAAGCAACGATGCAAATGAATCTAGGACTAAACCGATTAGCATGAAAAAGGCAGCAGACATAGATTCTAGCTCTGAGGACAGCGACGCTGATGAAGGTGAGAGATACTTGCTGTACATTTACTAATTTCTGACTGGCTGATTTCTTCTATAGATGCATTACCTCCCTATCGGTTCGTACCAGGGTCGTTACCAATTAAAATAAACCGGCCGAAACCTAGAGAGCAGCTTACTCTTGCTTCATATCTTCCTCCATCTGCATTGCCCTCAGACCCAACAAGCGATGTTGGACAATCGTCTAGTTCTGTTGGAAGAGTTAACTCAGTCACTATCCATAATGCCACATATGCAGAACGTGACCGCAATCGTGCGATGGATCCTGGCGCACTTGATTTTGCTATCGCAGAGGAGGATGAAGAGGAAGACAACGGAGAGGGACCCAAGCAGGCAAGTGGCGAATCAACAAGCCCAGGCGAGAAAGCTCGCAAACATGCTCTGAAGATCTTGCAGGCCCGCAGTGAATTACCGGAAGAAGGGATGTGGAGGAGTTTAGCATAATCGTGCTTTTTCGCCTTCGGAAGCTTTCAGGATGAAGATTAATCAATCAATGTCCAGCAATCAACACCAACCACGAACATATCCATCTGACCTAAACCATAATTATATAGTGTATATGAGATAACTAGCCAAATGGCTTCAGCATTCTATACGGTTACAGTCACCTTCTACTAATATCTTTTTCCTCCTGTAAATGCGTCCATCATCAATGACGCTTTTTTCACTTGCAGCTCCTTCATAGTATACCATGGATCCGCCAATTCATGCATGTGCTGTTGTACATCTACCATTTTGTTTTATGTCTTAATTTACGCGTTCCGTTGACCTGATAGCCATGCTGTTTTGGGCATCGAAGCCACCTTGCCATTTATACTATTGTAAATCTAATCATCACACTTTTGTAACTGCTCTCCCTTACAATAGTATACCTTCACTGGAACGGATTAAGAAAGAGTTAATTCTATTGGATTACGCATGTAAAGGGTACTTTTCAAAACTAACAAACAGATATGCAATCAAAGTAAAGATAAGAGTTGGAAGAGCGATAGAATTGTCCAAGAACAATAACGATTCTGCTTCAGAGGAGCATAGATTAAGTCCATGAACTTTAGGGCTACTCGACTTGATCCGTGGGTTCCATGGTGTACTTGCCCACCGTAGCTTCAATCTTAGACTCATCTTTTTGGTCTTCAGAGGAGCTACCCTTCTCTGCAGCGGTCATCGACTTGGCCTCCTCAATACATCGCTCACAGTTGCACGAGAATCTCCAGCCTCTGGCGAGCTCGAAGCGCCTCCTGCGTCTGCATTCAATCAACAATTCATCCTGGTGCTGAGTAACGTCTACGAATGCAACGGTAAGAACGTCGCCTTTTTTGATATCTTTGTTTGCTATAATAGAGATCTCGGATGTCCCTGAACTGAAGGATGGGCGAGCAGATGGCTGGCAAGAGTGGGTCAGGTAGGATGAAACAGTATAGAGGGCACTTCCGATTTGGCGATGGGTACCGTAAGGTGTGCGGGTTTTTTCAACATCTTCGGGTCGAGCAGCAGGCTCTGGCTAAAGAATTCATTATTAACAAGTAAAAAGGACTGATCAAGATGCACACCCTGTCATTGCGGCCTCCGGCGAAGCATACACCAAATGCATTGTAAGCCATTTTACCACAAAGCGTCGCGTATTTCTCATCAGAGATGAATTCTTCAAGACCGGGAAGCGCCGCAGCTAAAACGTCCCGCAAAAGTTGGAATTCTTCTTTGTTGGGTACAACTTCCAGGTATCTCAAACGTTCAAGGTGATCAGCAAGAACGTATTTCTCAGTCTTGTTATCTGAATCAGTGTAGTCCGCTTCAGCAGCTGGGAAGACGGTTCCAGGAGCAGTCGCCTGTGCCAATTTTTGTGTTTCAAATGCAACCTGACGAGCAATGAAACGAGCAACGAGCAACGGAACAAGCCGATGTTCTTTTTGGAGGTATTCTGCTAATTTGACCTGTGCTTCTCGTCTAGCTTCCTGTAGTTCGGGGGTAGCAGGCGCCGAAGGAATTTCCGGAGGTAGAGCGGGGTCTAGGGTGAAAAGGAGGGAGTGATGTTGGTTTTTGCTGGCGAGCATACATGCCTTAGAGCAGTAGCTTAGGGTAAGAGGGCTAGGGCTATCAGTGGGAGATGCTTGGATGGACATGCCGGCTTGAATGGGACGCAAACATTGGTCACAATGAGTACCTTGCTCTCGCAGATCAGGATCCAAAGCAGTGACGACAGGGAATTCCTTTGAAAAAGCAGTCAAATTACGCAGTCCAGATAGAGACGTTTACCGACCTTGTAGATGACTTCTCCAGCAGTAAACTCTTTATCGGCAACAAGAATATGTCGATTACCTTGGCCTGGAGTTAATTCTCGAATGACGACCGAAACATTCGTGCCTTTGGGTGGGAAATTGTCAAAGTAAGCTGAAGAAGCAACGCATGAATCACTCAGTTTCTGAAACATTCTCAAACAGCCTTCCACAGCTCACCTTCAATACGATATTTCACCTAGAAGGATCATGCAAAAAGCGAGGAAATGCAAGAGATATATTAGAACATGTGTTGCAAATGACGACGAAGCAGATAAAGATGGACATGGGAAGGATATAGTGTCAACTGCTCTACAAACGCACGGCTTTTCCTCGTCATCCCTTCCTTCATCTAATAAGAGAGGTGCCACCAGCCTTGAATGACGTAATCCAACATATTTTGCTAGCGAACGCTCAGGCTGGTGTTTGAGTTCCTGGGTCGGTGACTTTGTCCCACTCTTGGGACGATGCCTCAGATGGAGGGCCCCTGATTGGACTAGTATCTTGGCCGTCGAGACTTATGGTGTCAAAATCTGCTGAAGTGGAATCACTCACGTCCAGTTGAGACAAATCCATGATTAACTATTGGAGAATGAGCATTAAGTCACCTTTAATCGTACAGTAAAGATGAAAAATACCTTAAATACGGGTTCAATGATGGTTTTTTCGTAGATAACAATAAGCTCGACCGGGGCAGGATATACACGGAGTGCGCGGAAGAACGCGGTTGCTGCTGGAAGATAGAATTTGGGACCTAGTGGCAGAGTAAGCACCCATTCATGTGAACGTTAAAAATGTAAACATACCTTGTGCCGCAAGTTGTTCACCAAGACCAACTTGATTCATGAAATACGCCTCTTTCTCTTCGGGTGTTTGAGGACCAGGCTCTTCTCTGACCTGCTTGAGGACTTCTCTGAGAGCAGCGGGAGTGATATCATTGCTAGAGGCAGCAAGTTCACTTTGTTTACTTTCAGCGACGGCTTTCTGAACGCGCTTCTTTTCTTTTTCTGCAAAAATTGTCAACATTATGCGACCGTGTTGTTGGTGAAAGACATACTGAGCTTCTTGCGGAAGTCGACATCGTTCCTGCGCTTGTAATCAAAGTACACAGCGTATACGGCGAGTCCAGCGGCAATGGTAACAGCCGCAGCCGTGATATAAGTGGTGGACTTGCTGTCCATGATGGATGTGCTGGTTGAACGAAGCGTCTGTGCCCAAGTCGTTTTCTTCACATGCTTACGTAAGAAATAGGTTGGTCAAAACGTGTTGTTGTGCTCAGGAACGCGCTGGAGGCCGTGATAAAGGCAGAAAAATGACATTGCCATTAATATGACTGTTCTTAAATGCTACAAGTTTATTTCAATATCATAAAAGATATGGGGTATAGCGAGGAAATGCCAGCTCAGTGTTTGTTGGTCGTCAGAGACTACGGGCCGAGGTGGTTTATTTGGCGGAAAAAGTTACCCACGAGCCCGAACGCCCTCTGTCACTCTCCGTTCATTTTTCTCGTTCGTATTTCTTCTACAGGCAGTAACTATTCAGTCGCTGGCCATGGATGGCCCTGCCGGCGCGTCAACCGAACTTCAGCTCATTCCTCAGCCTTCAAGTACACCGTCCGATGCCACTGGTACTGGCTCCACCGCCGTTTCTGACTCCCAGTCGTCCATCCAAGATTCACAGTCCCCTATAGATCAAAGTCTTTCTTTTGCAGACCCTACACTTATATTCCCGACTGAAGGATGGAACTCAGACTCTTCAGATATTCCAACTGTCAGCTCTCAAACGGGAGAAGAAGTTACATGGACAGCGGAAGCAGTTGGGGATGGGCAAGACAAGGGCGGAGGCGGCGCGGAGATGCAGAATGTGGCATCCGACTCTCTAGTAATTAAAGAAGAAGGAGAGGTTCTGCTGGGGCATGTGAATGGTCAAATTGAATTACTGGAGCACACACCAGAGCATGGCGCAAGCCAAGGAATGAACAACTTCATCGTTTCAGAGGAGGGCCAGGATTGGATACCGAACCAAGATCACGAATTGAAACGCGTGAAGGTACGCAAATTTTCATATTACTCGACCGTTCATCTCCTCTTTATATTTTTGTCGCCCCTGTTCATTTGCATGTCCACTGAAATCGAGCATGCAAGATTGCCAGATAGACACAACACATCCTATCATTGTTTGTCGTATTTCTGGAAATGCTCACATATCACTGTAGGTATATGAACTCATAGGGTCCCGATGGGTGGATCAGGGAACTGCTTTTTGCTTTGGCCAGTTTTCGGATGACACAAATCAAGCATTTCTTATCGCTCGTTCGGAGAGGAATTATGCGGAAATTGTTTTGTCGACAGCCATTCGCTCAAGTGATGTTTACCAGCGTCAACAGGGTACGTTATGATTCTTTCTCTTGTCTTTCTCCTCTTCCCCCTGCCCTTTTCCCTGCACGCGACCATTGTCATAAGACATTTTCCGTTTCCTCCGGTAATCATCTTTGTGCCTTTTGCTAATCCGTTTGTCAATTGAAATAAAGACACACTTATTGTATGGACTGAGCCGGATGGCGTTGATTATGCCTTGAGCTTTCAAGATCCTGAGGGTTGTGCAGAAGTGTGGAATTTCATACAAGAAGTCCGACGGCACATGAATTCCTCTGGTCAGTGGATGTCCTTTTGTCGCACGCCAACATCTTGACGAATTTTGACCAGATAACGGACTTCTCGTGTCATCTTCACCTCTCCTTGGAGCAGAAGCTTCGGTGACGACGTCAAGCATTATCCGCTCGGGCCATCTTCCTCAACCACAGATGGGGATTATCGGTGAGATTGAGCGGGCGATCAAATCATTAGCGAGGACGCAGCCTGTGAAGGAGCGGATATGTGAATACATTCAACAGGAGGTGAGTATCATTCTTTCAATCCCTTCAGACGTAATTCTACCAACGAGAATTCATTGATTCTCCATTATTTTTCGACAATATTACGTCTATTTTCCTTCGAGCACATGTAGAATACCTTCGTTCTGTTTTTGCAGCGATGAATGTATTCTATATCATGCAAAAAGAATAATGACTGATCTGAGATTGGTTCGTTTTGCCCCGTTCATAGGATTACATCAAGTCTCTCATTAAAGTCATGCACACCGCTGAAGACTTGGAAAACCTGGAAACTCTGCATTCTCTCTGTAGTTTAATGCAAACCATACGTGAGTGCGAAAAACACTGCAGATGAAACGTGTACCAACAGTTCACTTTACAGTGATGTTGAACGACCATTCCATGTATGAACACATTCTGGAGGATGATATATTTTTTGGAGTGGTTGGCATGCTCGAATGCAAGTATATAATTCAATCTATATTATTAGCGTGCTAATGTGCAGGTTCTAAATAGACGATCCGGAATTTCCTGGTCATAAGGCGAACTACCGCGACTTCCTCCACAATACTACTCAATTCCACCAACCTATACCTATCCGCGATGCTCCTACTCAACGTAAGATCCACCACACGTACCGCCTCCAATTCCTCAAAGATGTCGTTCTTGCCCGTGCCTTGGATGACTCTACTTTCAACGTTCTGACATCATGTATCATTTTCAACCAAATCGACATCATCTCTCATGTGCAACAGGATCCAAATTTTTTGCGCGATATTGTCAGGCTCTTTGTGGACGAGGATATGCTGAATGGTGGTGGAGTAAATGCAAGACGTATAGTTCAAGGACAGGCGCAGTCGCATCAAGTTCAAGCCCTACAAAATACACAGCATATGGTCATCAGTCTCAATGGGCATGGTGACAATGTCAGTAAAGACGCAATCAAGGTTGAGTCCGATCAAAAATCAACTGACTCAAGTCCGAAACCGGTCAATGGCAAGAACGCAGTTCTCAACATTAATGGTCGTGGAGGTAGATTGCCTAATCTATACGCATATATACCTCCTGAACATTTAACGGAAGAGGACATCGCTTTGCGTCGAGAAGTAGTTATGCTACTACAGCAGCTCGCGGTCATGGGGAAGAACATTCAAATGCCAGCTAGAATAGCTCTGTTCCGAACGCTCGTCGATCGTGGTGTGCTCTTTGCTGTTGAATGGGCGATAGGGCTTTCCGAGAAAGAAGATGCCAACAAGCTGGTCATCAGTGCAGGCGGCGAAATTCTAGCGGGATTACTCGATCATGATATTAATGGTGTGAGATCCCATGTAATGAAGCAAGTGTTCGCCATCGACCAGGAGCGAGAAGCAGGAAAGAAGAGCGCCGACAAAGCGGTGTCGATTCTTCAGCTAGCTTGCAGGATAATGGCTCAGAGCAAAGATTTGGCTATCCAAAGCCAGGTTGGAGATGCTTTGAAAGTCTGGCTAGATACACCTCCGAACTCTGAGCCTGTAGGGGCTTCCGAGGTGAGTTAAGAATATCATTCATTGAGTATCCGACAAACAATTAACCGTCTTATCCTTAGCTCGGCCCCAAAGTACCAATAACCATCCGGAAAGATGAGCCAGGATTGGAACGATTCATGGATTATTTCTACAAGGATTGCGTTCAGACGTTACTTAAACCAATCGTCGAACTTCCCACTTGTGGAACATACAAAGAACCCATCCTACCTCTTACTCGCGAAGAGACGAACCGATTCGTTTACCTGTGCGATCTCGTTCATAACCTCCTACAGCAGCACAGTTTCAGAAGTCACTTTTACATCATGTCAAGCAACATCCTTCCCAGTATAGCCACCTTATTCAAGTCAAAGGACAAACATCTTCGGCATTGTATGTACTATCAACCAATTTATTGGGTGGATTTCTTTATATTGACCAATTCTCCAGCCGCATTCCGCATATTCCGTCTACTCTTGAAGCAAAACAATAGCAATACTAATAAGCAGATTATGAAGCACGGTGTTCTGAAACCTATTCTAGACCTTACAATCCAAGAATCTGTGAGAGATAATTTGTTGAGTTGTTCTTGTCAAGAATACTTTGACTTCATGCGGAGGGTATGAATCCACCTTTTTGTGCCTGACTCCTTTGGACTGACGCTTTTCCGCAGGAAAACGTAAAAGATTTGATCGCCCATATAATGACAAACCATGAGGAGGAGATTAAAAAACTCGCCAAGAGTCCTCTTGGTAGCCAGAGATTTGAACTATTCATTCGTCGACATGAGATGAACGTTGCTCCTCCTCCGGAAGAATCAACCCCGCAAAAGTATGTCATTATTTTATTTCCGTGGGTTATATAATTTCTGATCCGCCGGGATTAAATTAGACTTCCCGATGATCGATCCTGGTCGGGTCCTGGACGCAACGTAGACTCTGCTGAAGAAGATTACTTCAATGCAGACGATGATGAAAGCGAAATCCTTCCTTCCATTAGCCAGCAACAGTGGCTACAGACTACTGGTTCTATTTCACCTATGGCCGGAAACAGCATATCGACAAAACGCAAACGAAGACCTGGGTTAACAAGTGCACCTAAGGGTTATCGACCTCCACTCAAAACACCGCAGCTCAATCTGCCTCTGGTTGATTACGACGAGGACGAGGACGAGCTAGGACCTGTTGAAATCAATAAGAATGCATCTGAAGCATCGGGGTCTGGTTCTGTATCACCATCAGAATGCATCCCTTCGGAGCCAAATTCAGGTCCTCCACCCAAACGACAGCCCAAGGAAGAAGATGATGAAGAAGATACCTTTGAGGTCATGACTCGATCCATGAGAGCCAGATCCCAGTCTCCAGCGCCAGACCTTGGGCCTATGCGCCCTGGAGAAAAACGGCGACGGAACGAGGACGACGATGACGATCTACTTACGCGTCTTAGTAAATCGTCGAAAACACCTGAAAGCGCGAGTTCCAGAGAAACCTCCGCAGGAACGAAGGCAAAAGGAGAAGATCCCCCGGCAAAGAAGATGAAGGTTAAATTCGGTGCCGTTGGTTTAGCAGTATCATCCACGCTTTCGAGTCAGTCCTCAACGCCGACATCAAGTAATTCTTCCTTATCTTCAGAAACGGGCAAAAAGGACGGAGACACTGGATAAGTCTGTCCCTATTTTATCTGTTTTCCATGTCTTTTCACGTATGGACTCATCTTAAATCGGTTAGACTATTCCATTCATCATGCGCATATGTTTTCACTTTTTTTTGTTCCCAAACGCACTAGAACCATCTTCGCATACTTTTAACCTAATTATGACCTTTCAATTTCACATTTTCTCTTGGTTGTTGGGCTTACCCCTGTATTATGCTGTAGTTTTGTTTATTATTGCTCCACTCGATGCTATAACTTAAACCACAGCGCTTTGTAGTATATCCCGTTACAATATATAGGTTGTAACTATCGCTATACCATCGTTAACTTAAGGTTATTTTAACCGGACACACTTTACATTCCATGACGTGGAATAGGTTCGCCGATATCATAGCATCTACAATTTATTCTTCGGAAGAAATAGTGAAACACTATGCAATGTTAAAAACAACGGTGGGACAGTCCCAAAATTCGATATACAAAGTGTAGGTAGGTGAGTAATGTAAGGTATGGAGCGAAGGAAAAAGTCAGAATGACGAAACAGATAGAGATATAACTAGCAGAAACCTAAAATGAACAAGTGAAGTACTGAAGTAGGTATAAATGCGCGCAGACGGAAGAACTCGAGACATTGGATATGAGTGGATGTTAAAAGTTATACATACGGTGTTAGAAGATATTCAATAATGCACGACCCAGGTGTGAAGTACCGAAACCGGAATAGATAGAAAGATGTCAAGGTAATGGTATTTGCATGCATGGATTGATTGATATTGGGGTTCATCGTTGGCGATGAAGTAATGTATGGGCTGGTAGGTAATTTGCATAATGTTATTTATATGGTCGTGTGAAGTAACGGCGAGAGGGAGGCAAGTAGATGAGCGAACAGGAATGGATAGACAGACGGACAGATAAACAAACACAGGCAGGTGGAGACAAAAATATATCTTGAGGGTCGAAATGTGGAGAAAAAGGGTATGATGAATCGATGAAATGTGACGAAAAAGAAAAAGTGAGATGATCGAATAAGATAAGAATGCTTCTGGGAGACGGGTAATGACATATAGACAGTGCAAAAGAAAAGAACACGATGATGAGAAGAATAACGCGGAGTAGTGGTTGGCTCGATGTGGTTGGCGGTGTAGACACGTTGCAGCGAAAATAGATATCGGGATGATAAAAGAGGACAGAAGCGAAACGGGAGAGCTTGGGAAATTATTGACTATAGCAAAACAACACACAGAATATAAGGTCCTCGGAAGTCAAGAGAAAGGGAAGAGAGAAAAGCGAAATAAAATAAGACAACAGGATAATGCAAATATTTCTCGAGATATGAAGAGCATGCCAGAGTGATTGCGCGTGGCGCGTGTGTCGTTTGGGCGACGAATGCTGATTTGGGTTGCATTAGACCAACTTATTCCATTGGGTGGGGGATGTGGGAGGGCCAACACCTTCTGTACATAGATATATTGCAATTGTTTGCGGTGTTCGAGTGCGCAATAGGTTGGAGGTGATGAGAATGACATGCGCGTATGATAGTCGAGTGGACTGGTATTGGCCTTGTGGTATTGCGTTATTGCTGGGTTTAATAATGTTGCATGCGATGATGTGTGATGGATGGGTTTGCGTATAAAATGTGCGTGTGCGTGTATGCATGTGTGTGCGATGACGATGAAAACATATCGAAATGTGCTGTTAAAACAAAATTGACTGATGTATGCAAGTATATGAAAATGAAGAAAATGTAAGGAAGTGACGATGTACACGCTGCAGAGCACCAGGTTAACATGCCGGCACTTTATTCATCATGTTGATGAGAGGCGGATTGCGAATCGCCACCAGGTATGGCCAGTGGTTGCAGATGAGGTATCTGAGAAGGCTGAGTTCCAAACGAACCCTCACCCATCGACGACGACGACGAGAATGGCACACTAAACGGCGAGAACGACGTTTGCGATACTCCTCCGAACCCGAAATTGTTAAAAATCACCCCACCATTGGCTGCCGTAGCGACGCCAGCAGCGGAACGAGGTACAAAAGTATTCGAAGCACTCGTCAATGGTGTGGAAGTCGTCGCACCGAAGGACATGTTCGAAGTGGGAGATGTGGCATAGAATCGTGGTGGCGGGGAAGAGAAGAAGCTACTGTAAGCATTGCCATTGCTTCCACTATTACCGTTACCACTGGCGTTGTTATTGTTGTGGTTCAGATAAGATGTCGGCTGAGTATGTCCCGTCGACGACAGCGATGAGTCCCTTCTCATGATGGACGCCGGTAAAGGTACACGCGACATCGGGTGGCTGAAGTCCTCCGAGCCCCTCAACTGGTACGAGTCCTGCACACCATTCGATTGATGATGATTATTGCCGCTACTGAATTGTTGATGGTTGTTCAACGTCTGCATAAGTTGCTGCTGCTGCTGCAACGTCGGGCCACCCGTATTACTACCGGCGCTCGTTGGGGTTCGAACGCCTAATGGGTTCTTGCTGTACGACAACCGAATCCCATTCTTCACTGCACCACGTAGTGTGTTGCCGGACATCTCCTGCAGTGCCCTGGCTGCGTATTGTACGTCTTCAAACTATATTAACAACCCACGTTGTCAGTATATGAACATGAAGGCAAACATCATGATGACGAAAGGAAGGGAAAAACTTACCTCAACGAAGCACATCGGCCCGTTGGCTTTATGCCTAAAGCAGAGCTTCCGGTACCCAGGACGAACAGAGAAGATCTCTCGGAGCGTTTCTTCCAAGTAATCACTCGGATACCCGATTGGGGGCGGTGACGTCGGCAAATTGCCTACATAAAGAGTATTGATCTGTTACATAGGGGAAAAAGAAAACAAAAAGGGTCGTTCGTAAGCATTTATATAATTTATGGGCGCCGAGACCAAAAATACGAAAGATGGAAAATCCCATGCAAAGGTTTTTTTACATGTAAAATCAAAAAGAAAGCAACAACAAAAGAGATTCGATGATGAAATCCCGGTTGCCCTCCTGCACACAAAAGCGATGTCTACGTTATAAGACGAGTAAAAAGACTACTCACAGGAGGATTCTGATCTACCGTCCCTCTCACGCTTGAACTGGTTCCATTCCCATTAGTACCTGCACTAGTCGCACTTGTCGTACTGCCAGACCCAGAAGCAGAAGCAGGAGATGGCAGAGTTGGTGATGTATTTCCACCACTTCCACTAGCACTTGTACTTCCACTTCCACCAGCACTTGTATTAGCATTTGCACCAACAGAGGGATTCGTGTTAACTGAAGAAGCGGAAGCACCACTCTCAGAATTATTTGAAACACCAGCTCCTGCAGAACTCATATAGCCAGAGAGACCTCTTGCGAAAAGGGTTTGCGCCGTGAACAACGGTGCTTGCTGAGTCTGTGCGCCCGGCGATTGAACAGGTTGCCCAGATCCCTGGTTTTGATTACCTGTTACAAACCCAAGACGAGCACCAACATATCCAATTGGATTCGGACTACTCGTGTTACCGGACGAAGAAGGCTCGTCACCTACTGCACTCTCAGTTTCACTTGTGTCACTCTGAGAAGAACCACGATATTGTTGCGGCACTTGCTTCTGCTGATACAAGTTTGACTGGAACTGCTGCTGCTGCTCATGCAAGTGCATATACTGGGGCTGATACTGGTACCCCCCTTGCGACTGAGCTTGCTGGGATTGGGGCGACAGGTCACCAATTGGAGGCGACGTCGACCTCTCAGACTCCGTCGGTTTGATGGCGTGGTTGATAGCATTTGCTATTGCCTTATTGACGCGGTCCCATGGACCAACAATTTCATCTTGCTGATGTTGTGAATCGTGATCTTCCAGAGGTACGTTTGTCTCTTCTTCCTCATGCTCCTCCTGCAAGTGACCACTCAACTCAGTAGCAGAAGACTCTTGTTGTTCGTGGTGTTGGGTTTGGAAATACCTGACATCATCACCAGCGCCGCCTAACATTGGTGAAGATGCCGGTAGCACGGCGGCACCCGAACCCGAGGAAAGCGACGTTGTGCTGGCAGTTGAATTTTGCCGCGACATAAGCGAAGGTCCCACCGTACTTGTCCCGTTCCCATTACCATTGATACCACTCAGACTCGAAAGTGAGGTCGTTGACCCCGAGGAAGATGACAGACCATGAAAAGCATCAAATGCAGCTGCATTGTTGGCTCTTAAACGCATGAGGTTCGCTTCTTTCTCTTGCGCCTCCCTCTCTCTTTCGGTATCCCTGCCTCTTCGTCTCCACTGCTCCTCTTCTTCAGCGCGTTCGCGGGGGCCTCGCTGTTGGCTAGGCATGCCGCTTTGGGAGACTGGGATGGTAGCGGCTGCCACGTTAGGCGACACGGATGAATTCGATAGCGGACCTGTTCCGCTCGTGGGGAGGAGAGAAAGACCAGCCAAATTTAGTCCTGCTACTCCGCCGGCACGGTTAAACCTATCGTCGGCGTCGACGGTACTGTTGGCATTGCCGTTAGGATATTCACTTTGAGAAATACTCTGCAGCTGAGCTTGTTGATGGAGATTGACGATGGAATCACGGCCTCCAAGGCGAGCCAGCATAGGTAAGGTGTCCCTGTTCGAGGGCTGGCTGCTTGCCATCATACCAACATTGGGAAATGATTCGTTGTTGTACGTATCCATCCCATTGACATGCTGTTGTTGGGAAAGGATACCCAGCCCAACTCCGGCGCCAGGCACAGGACCGACACCGCGCTTGGTGTGTAGGTTCTTCTTCGCCATTTCAGCCTTAAGAACTGCACCCTTCTCAATGTCTACCCGACGCCCTTGTAAAATATCGCGGGCGGTTAGTGCTTCTTCACGGGAACGGAACTTGGCGAATCCAATAATTTGCTTCCGAGGGACACTCAGGGTCGTGCTGCCAGCACCAACCAGGCCCATACCGCCGGCGGAGCCGCCTGGACCTCCGCCTAGAAAGAAATTATTGGAAAGATCATCGGTAGGTGCTGCAGTAGGCCATGACGCCATGGTTCCGTCCCTTCCTCCGTCTACAACGACACCGCCTTGATTGACGGTGACGATATTGTAAGGGTCGTTGGGACCTACGTACTGGAAACCGCCAGATCCTCGTAAATTTGGAAGGGTACCACCCGGTGGACCGCCAATTATGGAGCCATATGCCGTATACTCTTTGTTCGGAATCTTGAGAGTAGCAGCCTCAAACCCTTGGCTGAAGGTGAACATATTCTGGAATTCACGTTCCTATAAAGAGCATAGAATGAGTGGACATTTTGTTGAGAAGGAGGAGTCTACATACCTGCATATCTTCTGGGAAGCCTACGACAAAGATGGTGGAGATCTCCTCTCCGTTCGAAGCATTATTGGTGCCGTTTATCATGCTCATGCTGACTGAGCTGGTCAAGCCAGGGGGGATAGGCTGGCCGGAGTTCGAACCGACGGAAGGTAGATGAGGACCGTAAGGGGTCTGAGAGGAGAGCTGGATAGAATTATTCGAGTACTGGGATTGGGGAGGGTATCCTGCGAGAGGTTGCTGGTGATTATGGGGCTTGGGGAGAGGCGCACCAGAGTACTGGTCTACGAGGAAGGGTTTATGAGCGCCGTTTGTCGGAGCATTGTAGTCGTAGGAATTGCGGGGGTCGTAGGAGGAAATGTGGGGGGAAGTTATCTGAGGGGAAAATGGGTCGGAGGGCGTGAAGAAGGAAGAAGAGTCGCGGAATGAAGCGGAATTTGAGTTGTTGAGGCGAGCGCGGGTAGTGTTGGGATAGGAAGTGAAAGAGGCCCTGTAGTTGAGGTTTTTGTGGGGATAGTGTTGTTGAGGAAAGTGGTTGTCGGAGGGGGAATCTGGGCGGAATCTGTGCTGGTCGTCGTTGTCGGAGTCGTCGAGGGGCTCTGCATCTGCCTGGAGGTTCAGGGAGGCGAGAAGGGATTTGTTGATAAAGTCCTCATCGGAGAGCGTGGCGGAGGGCATGGTCTGGTCAGACGCAGGACATACGATCGAGGGGTGATCAACCAAAGGTCGGTCCCTCCCGACACTCACAAATCTAAATCAATGAAAACAACTGCCCCTGCCAACATCATCCCACGCACAGACCATATGTAAACAATCCATCTTCCCACGTTCCCGGTCTCATCGGCTCCTTTCCTCATTGGCTCCTTCTTTCTACAGTGCGAGACGGTCAAAACCGACCCCCGAAGGTGCCGAAATTTGTAAACAAAACTAGTCTCCAAAAAAAGACCAGATTTTTTCAAAAACCATCGGGATAGCTCCGGATTGACGAGAGCTTTCGA
>Ga0247779_1000186_pt1 | contig 46740 bp, 45 predicted proteins | sample UWRJL221509R5_FD_179925 | JGI IMG/M metagenome (GOLD analysis project Ga0247779, IMG submission 179925) | Plant litter microbial communities from Arlington Agricultural Research Station in Wisconsin, United States - UWRJ-L221-509R-5 | ecosystem: Environmental > Terrestrial > Plant litter >...
GGAGTAGATCTGGCCGATGCCGCGCGGCCCGTTGGTGATGTTGATCGGGTTGTCCAGGTTGTTCATGAACACGCGGATGATCTCGCCGAAGCCCAGCGTCACGATGGCGAGGTAGTCGCCCCGCAGCTTGAGCGTCGGAGCGCCGAGCACGACGCCGAACAGCGCGGCCAGGCCGGCGCCCGCCGGAATGATGATCAGCAGCGGCGTGTGCAACCCTTCCGGGAAGCTGGCGGCGAGGTTGTCGAAGTTCGCGGTGAGCTGGGGACTGGCCAGCAGCGCGAACATGTAGGCGCCCACGGCGTAGAAGGCGACGTAGCCGAGGTCCAGCAGACCCGCGTAGCCGACGACGATGTTCAGCCCCAGGGCGAGCAGCACGTACAGCAGCGCCAGGTCGATGATGCGCACCGGGCCATTGCCCAGTTGCTGGACGAACAGCGGCAGGACCAGCAGGCCCAGCGCGCACAGCAGGAAGACGACGAGCTTGTTCTGTTTCATGGTGATGAGTCCCTTCCCTTTAAGCCCGGTCGGCGACGCGTTCGCCCAAGAGGCCGGAGGGCCGCAGCGTGAGCACGAGGATCAGCGAGACGAAGGCGAAGATGTCGGTGTACTGGCTGCCCAGGAAGTCGCCGGTGAGGTCGCCCAGGTAGCCCGCGCCGATCGCTTCGATCAGGCCCAGCAGCACGCCGCCGAGCATCGCGCCGGCGAGGTTGCCGATGCCGCCGAGCACGGCCGCGGTGAAGGCCTTCAGGCCCGGCATGAAGCCCATCGTGTGCTGGACGGTGCCATAGTTGGCCGCCCACATCAGCCCGGCCACGGCCGCCAGCACGGCACCGATGACGAAGGTGGTGGAGATGATGAAGTCCGGCTTCACGCCCATGAGCCCCGCCACGCGCGGGTTCTCGGCGGTGGCACGCATCGCGCGGCCGAGCTTGGTGTGATTGACCAGCCACATCAGCGCCGCCAGGATGGTCACGGTCAGACCCAGGATCAGGCACTGGGTGACGGTGATCACCGGGCCGCCCAGGTCGATCGGGTCGGTGGGCAGCAGCAGCGGGAAGGGCTTGGGATTCGGCTTCCAGATGATCATGGCCAGGGTCTGCAGCAGCAGCGACATGCCCATGGCGGTGATCAGCGGCGCCAGGCGCGGCGCGTTGCGCAGCGGCCGGTAGGCGATCTTCTCGACCAGGAAGTTCAGCACCGCGCAGACGACGATCGCGCAGATCAGGCCGATGAGCATCATCAGCCAGCCCGGCAGCCCCGCGCCTTCCAGCGCGGTCACCACCGTCCACGCCGTCAGACCACCGACCATCAGAATTTCGCCGTGCGCGAAATTGATCAGGTTGATGATCCCGTACACCATCGTGTAGCCCAGCGCCACCAGGGCATACATGCTCCCGAGCACCAGCCCGTTGATGATTTGCTGGATCAAGGTTTCCATCATTCAAATCCCGGATGCGGTTTGACCGCGATGGGAACGGATGATCGCAAGCGCTGTGCCATAAATCACGCTTTGCGGGTAAGCACGTAGACCCGCGCCAAGCCACGAGGGCCGACTCAGGCCGGCGGGGCGCCATGCGCCCGCAGCGAGGGCGGAAATCCGCACTGCAGCCGTTCCGGCGGGGTGGAAATCCGCACTCGGCAAACAAGGCACACTGCTCGCCGATGCCACCGTTCCTGAATACCCTGATCCGACGCCTTGCCCGGCCCAGCGTCTACGTCTACGTGACGGTGCTGCTGATGGTGCTGGGCTGGATCGTCGGCCAGAACATCAGCGAGCGGGCGGGCATGACGCAACTGAGCGCCACCACCCTGGAGCGGCTGGAGCTCTACGCCAACACGCTGGACGCCGAACTGGCCCGCCATGCCGACCTGCCGGGCCTGCTGGCGACCGATCCCCAGGTGCAGGCGCTGGTGCAGTCGCCGCAGGACGCCAAGCTGCGGGCCCAGATCAGCCGGACGCTTGCCCGCATCAACGTACGCGCCGGCGCGATGCAGATCTTCATCGCCGCACCCGACGGGCAGGTGCTGGCCAGCAGCGACGGCGCTCAATTGCCCCAATCCCCGCCCCCGCCCCCGCCGCGGCTGCGGGAGGCGCTGAACGCCGGCCGGCCCCATTTCTTCGCCGCCGACGAACGCGCCGCCAGCCTCGCCTACTACCTGTTGCACCCGCTGCAGTCCGAGGGCGGCGCCTCGGCGACGCTGGTCGTCAAGGTCAGCCTGGCGCCGCTGGAAGCCACCTGGGTGGACCTGGGCCTGCGCTCCGAGGGCGAGCGGCTGCTGGTGGTCGATGCGCAGGGCGTCGTCATCATGAGTTCGGTGCCGCGCTGGCGCTACTTCCTGCTCGGCGGCAACGGTGCCGGCCGGGACAGCCAACGCGCCGCGCTGCGCGCCAGCGGACGCTATCCCGCCGATGCGGGCTTCGAGGACATCGGCATCTCCGCCGAGGCGCTCGACTCCCCCGGCGAGATGCCGCTGGTCCGCATGCCGCCGCTAGAGGCGATCCAGAAGGCCGGGCCGGTGCTGATGCCGCAGGAGCGCCCGCTGGTGCCGCTGGGCCTGCGGCTGATCGCCCTCTCCGACCCCAGCGGCGTGCGCCGGCAGGCGCGCTACGCCGGCTGGGGCGGCGCGGCCTTCGGCGCCTTCGCCGGCATGCTGGGCCTGTACCTGGCCTCGCGCCGCCGCGCGCTGCGCCAGCTCTCGCAGGCGCAGGCCCAGCTGCAGCAGGCGCACGCGCAGCTGGAGCGCCTCGTCGACGCGCGCACCGCGCAGTTGCGCAGCACCAATGAGGAGCTGAAGCACCAGATCGGCCAGCGCCTGAAGGCCGAGGACGAGCTGGTGCAGGCCGGCAAGCTGGCCGTGCTGGGCCAGATGTCCGCGGGCATCTCGCACGAGGTGAACCAGCCGCTGACCGCCATGCGCGCGCTGGCCCGCAACGGGCTGCTGCTGCTGGAGGCGGGCCGGCATGCGACGGTGGCCGAGAACCTGACCGCGATCGATGCGATGGTGGAACGCCTGGGCCTGATCACGCGGCAGCTGAAGACCTTCGCACGCAAGGCCGAGCAGCAGGAAGGGGCGCCGGTGACGCTGCTCACCTCGATCGAGAACGCCCTGCTACTGGTCGGCCACCGGCTGCGCGAGGACCTCATCACGCTGAAGCTCGACGTGCCGCCCGCCCTGCGCGTGCTGTGCGACGGCAACCGGCTCGAGCAGGTGCTCGTCAACCTGTTCGGCAACGCGATCGATGCGATGCACGGCGAGCCGCAGCGCCTGCTGACGGTCGGCGCCATCGCGAGTGAAGACGGCCGGGTGCGGGTCGCCGTGGACGACACCGGCCGGGGCATGAGCGAGAACCTGCTGCCGCGCCTGTTCGAGCCCTTCTTCACGACCAAGCCGGCCGGCGAAGGCCTGGGCCTGGGGCTGGTAATCTCGTCCAAGATCATTCACGACTTCGGCGGCACGCTGCGCGCGCAACACCAGAGCGGCGGCGGCATGCGCTTCGAATTCGACCTCCCGGCTCCCCGAGATTCCATCAATGTTTGACGGCTACCAAGTCCTTTTCGTCGAAGACGATCCGCCCGTGCGCGCCAGCCTCACGCAGACGCTGGAGCTGGCCGGCCTGTCCGTCGTTGCCTGCGGCTCGGCCGAGGAGGCGCTGCCGCTGATCGCGCCCGGCGCGCAGCTGATCGTCGTCACCGACGTGCGCCTGCCCGGCATGGACGGCCTGGCCCTGCTGGACCATGTGCTCGCCACCGATCCCGGCATCCCGGTGACGCTGATCACCGCGCACGGCGACGTGGCGATGGCTGTCGGCGCCATGCGCGCCGGTGCCTACGACTTCATCGAGAAGCCCTTCCCGCCCGAGCGCCTGGTCGACACCGCCAAGCGCGCGCTGGAGGCGCGGTTGATGCGTGCCGCGCTGGAAGACATGCGCACGCAGCTGCAGCGCTTCAACGGCATCGAGGCGGTACTGCTCGGCAACTCGCCGGTGATGCAGCAGCTGCGGCGCCGCGTGCTGACGCTGGCCGGCACCTCGGCCGACGTGATGATCCTGGGCGAGACCGGCAGCGGCAAGGAACTGGTGGCCCGCTGCCTGCACGACCAGAGCAGCCGGCGCGACCGCAACTTCGTCGCGATCAACTGCGGCGGCCTGCCGGAAGCGCTGTTCGAGAGCGAGCTGTTCGGCCACGAGCAGGGCTCGTTCACCTCGGCCGCCAAGCGCCGCATCGGCAAGATCGAGCACGCCAACGGCGGCACCCTGCTGCTCGACGAGATCGAGACCATGCCGATCGTGCTGCAGATCAAGCTGCTGCGTGTGCTGCAGGAGCGCCGCATCGAGCGGCTGGGCTCCAACGACGAACTGCCGATCAACGTGCGCTTCATTGCTGCCAGCAAGGCCGACCTGCGCGAGATGGGCGAGGCGGGCACCTTCCGCAGCGATCTCTACTACCGCCTGAACGTCGCCACCTTGCAGCTGCCGCCGCTGCGCGAACGCCGCGAGGACATCCCGCTGCTGTTCCAGCACTTCGTCGCCCAGGCCAGCGCCCGCTACGAGCGCGAGGCCCCCGAGCTGACCTCGGACCGCCTGCGCGAGCTGATGGCCCACGACTGGCCCGGCAACGTGCGCGAGATCCGCAACGCCGCCGACCGCTTCGTGCTGGCGCTGGACGAACTCGACGGCAGCGCCGCGGCGGCCGTGCAGGATGTCGCGCCGCTATCTCTGGCGCGGCAGATGGAACTGGTCGAGAAGACGTTGATCGAGCAGGCCCTGCGCCGCACCCAGGGCAAGATCCCGGCGACGATGGAGCTGCTGGGCATCGCGAAGAAAACGCTGTACGACAAGCTGCATCGACATGCGATCGATGCGGATCAGTTCAGGTAGCCGGGCGAGAGGGCCGACGGCTCATTGCAATGCCGAGCAGCAGCAAGAGGCTGCCCACCAGCATCCAGTTGTCCAGATCCCAGAACGCGAGGAATAGTGCGGCGCCGGCGGCGATGCATGCCGAACCCACCCGCGCGCAAAGGTCCCGATCCCAAAGCACCAGACCCTGAAGTCCCAGGCCGACGAACGCGAGCTTGGCAAGCATCGTCGTGAGCAGGAACGCGCCGTGCGGCGAGGTCATCGCAGCGAAGCTAGCGATAGCACCTTCGACCTGGCTCGGATCGACGTGTGCCAGGCCGTCGTAGAACGAGGTCCACATGCCGAACAGGCCGCCCAGGTAGATCGTGCCGACCATCGTCGTTGCACATGCCGCCGCACTCGCCACAGGCCGCCGCGACCGCGCCGAGCGATGCAGCGCCCAGCCGGTGGCGAGGGACAGCGGAAGCGCCAGATAGGCGATGACGTGCGGGTCGTGCAGCAGCGGGCGCTGCGCAACGTGCGCGATCAACCACGGCACGACCACCTCCGGAGGCGTTGGCTGGTAGTGCAGGCGGAAATCGAGGAACTGCGGCAGGCTGCGCAGGTGCATGGCGAAGACGAGCACCAGCAGCACGGGCAGGAGCATGGGCAGCGCGGCGGCGGCGAAGGAACGGAGGCGCAGAGGAGACATGAGGTAATGGATTTGCGAGTGGAGACGGCACCTATCATTCGCCGCATCCTCAGCCAACTCCACCCGCAACATGCCGGCCCTGTCCACTAGCGGACGCCCACGCGAAGATGTCCGGAAACCTGTCGTCGACCGCCGGATCTCACGGACGCGGGAAAGCATCGACAAAGCCTTCCTGACGCTGCTCCAGAAGCGCGGCTACGAAGGCGTCGGCGTGAGCGACGTCGTGCGCGAGGCCAACGTCGGCCGCGCCACCTTCTACGAGCACTACGCCTCCAAGGACGAGTTGCTGCGTGCCCAGCTTCGCCATGTCTCGGGCTCCATGCTCAGAGGCGACCCGGATCAGCCGGACCTGCTCGACGCGATGCCGTTGTTCTCTCACGTCCGCGAGGTGCCGATGCTGTACCGCCTCGTGGCCGGGCGCTCCGCCGCGGCCCGGTCGCTGCGGATTCTTCAGGAAGTGCTGGAGGAGCGCGCGGCCGCGATCCTGGCCGGGCGCCTGGCGGCCGGCGGGTCTTTGCGCGCACCGCTCACGCCGCCCGTCGTCGCCCGCCTCATCGTTGCGAACCTGGCGGCGCTGCTGGCCTGGTGGACGGAGAACGGAATGAAGGAGCCTGCGAGCGAAATGCAGGCAATGTTCCAGTCCAGCATCGGACCCATGCTCATGCCGACGGGCGGATGAGCCGTTCAGGCGCCGGGGACGCAGACGATCGCGATGCTGATCCAGACGCCGAAGCTGAAGTAGGGCGTCAGCCAGAGCGCATCGGCCTTCCACGCCGTCCAGTTGCCGCTCGGCACGCGGCGATGCCAGGCATCGCGCGCGCCCTGGTGCAGGCGCATGTAGGTCAGGCCTTGCGCGCGCCCATGATGGTAGCGGCGCCAGTACATCGGCACGTCCACGCTCAGGACGTAGGCCACGAAGACCGTCGAGCCCAGGATGCCGAAGATCGCCAGCGCGCTGACCCAGCCGCTGCTGTCGAGGGCGATGACCGCCAGCAGCGCTGCCATCCATGAAAAACCGGCCGCCCAGAGCAAGGACTCGCAGGCCTGCGTGATGTGATTCAAGGTCAGCACGCTGTGCCAGCAGAATCCCTGGGCCACCACCATGAACACCGGCACCGTCCAGGCCGCCGTCTGCACCCAGGGCAGGCCGGCATGCACGCCCAGTTGGTGGACCAGCAGCCCCAGCTGCAGCGCAAAGCAGATCTCGGCGACCGTGGCCGCCGTGCGACCCAGGAAGATGCTGGACAGCCGCGTGTCCACGACCACCAGCCGCTCCAGGTCCACCCGCGGCAGCACCGAGCGATATGCGCATACCAGCACGTAGACGCCGGACAAGGCCAGCTGCAGTTCCCCGCGGGCACCGCTGACCGGCCCGAAGTACAGCACGGCCAGCCAGAGGCTGATGTTCAGCACCGCCAGCGCACGAAGCGCCCGCCACCACGAGAGGACTCCCGCATCCGCGCCAGCGAGTCCCAGCGAAAAATTATGGCGAATTGATGACATACGGCGACGAGGGTAACCGCGCCCCCATCGCCGAGGCAAGCAGCGACCGCTCAGGCCTGCGAGACCTTGCGGCGTCGCGCCGCGACGCCAACAACGCCGAGGCCCGCCAAGGCGAGGGTCATCGACGCGGGTTCCGGCACGGCAGAGATCGCGTTCGCCTTGAAGTTGAGGATGTCGATTTCTTCGCCCGTCGCGGCAGTGAAAGTGATTTGCGTGATCGGGTCGGAGCTGACGATGCCGAAGAAGGTCGAGCTGCCCACGCCGTCGCTGGTGTCGAAGGTCCCCACGGACTGGCCGAAGTTGATCGTCACGGTGATCGTGTCGGCGCCGTCGTAAGTGCCGAGGTTGAACCCGAGCGCGTAGATGCCGTCCACCTGCGTGTCCATCGCCGCGTTGACGCCCGGAATCCCGATCATCGCCAGATAGGTTCCGGCGCCGTAGGCACCGTCGTTCTCGAGGTATGGGTGCGTGAAGTGCTGGTAGGTGCTGAAGCCGAGCGGGCCGAGGATGTAGGGGCGCGGCTCGAAGCCGCCATCGCCGTTGCCGGCAGGAAAGACATAGGTGCTGAGCCCCGGGGCGGCCTGATCGAAGAGCGCTTCATCCGCATAGGTCGCAACGTCAGCGGCGCTGGCGGCGGTGCCGGCAAGGGTCAAGCCGAGAAAGGCCGTCGCGGCGAAGGCGCGCAGGAACGGACGGAAGGTCGTTGTGTACATGCAAATTCTCCAGTGGTCGGTGGACGCGAAAGAGGTAGAGGTAGCCGCTGGACAACCGAGGCTGGCCGTCAGGTTAATCGCGTCCAAATGACACCGCAAATGTTTTCAGTGAGATTTCTGGTGGGACATTCCCTAGGGTTTAGAGGGCCCGGCTTGGGCATCGGTTATCCTCGCGCCGCCTTGTTCGAGAAGGGTGCGTCGACGCGTTCAGGCGCACCAAATTGAACCCTCCACCGCCGACGCTGGCGCTCCAATCTTGACCACCGTTCCGCACTTCCCCACCGATCTCGACCGCGTCGCACGGCAGCTACGCGCCGCCCTGTCCTCCTTGATGCTGGCCGCAGGCCTCGACCCTTCGGACCCGCAGTCGATGGCCCGGCAGTGGGGCCTGAACCGGCAACTTTCATGGAAGGTGGTCAAGGTCATACAGCTTCGCGATGCCTACGTGGCGCTGCAGCATCTGCCCGGCAACGAGGGCTTGGGAATCATCCTCAAGCGTGCCGAACAAGCGGGCGTCGCCGCCGCGCTGCTGGCCAAGGTGCGCGAGGCCGCCCGCACGTTCGATGAGCTGATCGAGACGCACTGCGGCGATCGCGCCGTGTTCGACATCATGGGCAGCGGACTGTCCCAGGTCGACCAAGCCCTGCAACAGCAGGAAAACCAGCGCAAGCAGTTCTTCCTCGGCGCCAGTTCCATCTGGGGCGCACAGGCGAAGGTGAACTTCGCATCCTGGTACGTCGGACCGACGGCGGGCGAGACGGCGATCTCAGGCCAGGTGGATCTCGTGAACATCAAGGCGTGGATCGGCTTTCGCCGCTTGCGGGAGAACCTTTCGTGGGTGATGTCACGCCAGATGAGCCGCCACGACAGCGGCGATTCGATGTCGATCGGCGCGCCTGAAGCGCTCGACCTCCGCTCGTCTTCCGACGTCCCGCTACTGCAGGATTTCTGCACGACGCCAGTCCCGCAGTTCAGCCTGCGTGCCGAAGGCGGGCGGACGACCGTGTCGCTCGATCCGGGGCCGGTGGGCAATGCCGGCCAGATCTCCTGCGTCTTCGGCAAGATCCTTCGCCGCATGCCACACGTGCGTACCGAGGCGGATCGCCTGTCGCGATTCATGAGCTACCTGAACGTGCCGAGCGAGGCCGCGATCGTCGACCTCTTCGTCCACAAATCGATCGCGGACTCGATGCCGCCCAGCGTGACGCTGTCCAGCCTGATCGAACTGCACGAGCAGGATCCCGAGCGCAGCCGGCTGCCCTTGAACGACCCCTTGATCGAGTTGGGCATCCCGGCGCCCGCACCGCTGACTCTGGAAGTGCCGCGCTACGCCGAGATGTTCGACCTGGTCATGACGCGGATGAACTGGTCGGCGGAAGACTTCGTGGGCTACCGGCTCCGGATGAACTATCCACCGCTTCCGGCGGCGCTGGTCATGCGATACGAGCTGCCCGCGGCGCCCTGAAAGCTACCGATACCGCGCCGGATCCGCCGAATCGGTCGGCTTCTCGATGATCTTCTTGAAGGCCGCGCTCATCGGCATCTGCAGGTTCACGCCGCGCGGCGGGGTCGGCGATTCGAACCACTGGCGGTAGATCTCGCGGATCTCGCCGCTGCGGTAGAGATTGCGCAGCACGGCGTCCACCTTGAGCTTGAACGCCGCGTCCTCGCGATTCAGGCCGATGCCATAGGGTTCCACCGTCAGCGGCTCGGCGGAGATCAGGTAGTCGTCCGGGTTCGGCTGCTGCATCTGCAGGCTGCGCAGCAGCACGTCGTCCATCATGTAGGCCAACGCCCGACCGGTCTGCAGCGTGCGGAAGCTCTCCGGATCGTCGAGGCCCGCCAGGATGTGCAGTTCCAGCCCCTGGCGCTCGTTGATCTCATGCAGGTACTGGATGCTGGTGGTGCCGATGGTCGAGACGACCGGCTTGCCGCGCAGATCGTCCAGGCTGCGCATCGGCTCGGTGCTGCGCGACAGCAGGCGCGTCTGCGCCACGAAGATCGTCAGCGAAAAGCCCTGGCTGCGCGCGCGCTCGGCGTTGTTCGTCGTGATGCCGCACTCCAGGTCCAGCATGCCGTTGGCCACCATCGGCATCCGCGTCGCGGAGCTGACCGCCACCCACTTCGTCTCCAGCCCCGGCAGGCCGAGATCCGCCTTCAAGGCCGCGATCACGCGCTCGCACAACGTCACCGTGTAGCCGATCGGCTTCAGGCGCGCGTCGAGGTAGGAGAACGGCGGCGAGCTCGGGCGGTAGCCGGCGACGATGACGCCGGTGCCACGGATGCGCGCCAGTGACGGACCCTCGGGCGCCGCACTCGCGGAAGCCGCAGCAAGAAGAAGCAGGAGCGCACGAAGTACGCGCATTGCTAGACCAGGCTTCTCAGCAGTTCGGCCAGTTCGCCGCCCTGCTCCGTCGCCGCCAGCACCTGCGCGCCAGGCGGGAACACGATGTCGTCGCGGTGCGGCTCGGGCCAGCCGATCGTCAGCATGCCTGCGGCCAAACCCGCAGCCGCGCCCGGCGCGCTGTCCTCGACGACGGCGCAGTCCCCAGGCGCCACGCCCAGCAGCGCGGCCGCGCGCAGGTAGGGGTCCGGCGCGGGTTTGCCATGCTCGACCTCGTTGCGCGAGACGGTGACGCCACCCGGCTCGATCAGCCCCAGCGCCGCGAGGCTGGCATCCATCACCGGCCGTTCAGAGTTCGACACGATCGCGTGCGGCACGCCGGCCTTGGCCAGCACCGCCAGCGCCTCGCTCGCGCCGTGCCGGCGGCGCAACTCGGCCAGCCGCGCGATGAAACGGCCGTTCTTGCGCTCGACGAAGACCGGCAGCTCCATCGTCATGCCGCACTGGTCCACCAGACGCTCGTGCACGGCGCCGATGGTCATGCCGGTGCAGGCTTCGTCGAAGCCGGGCGGCAGGGTCAGCTCTTGCTCGTCGAGCAGGTCCTGCATCGCGCGGAAATGGGTGGCCTCGCTGTCGACGAGGGTGCCGTCCATGTCGAACAGGACGGCGCGGATCTTCTTCGGGGCTGGATTCATGGCCCCGTATTAGACCTTGACTGGCCCTTGACTAGGCCTTGTCGCGCCGCGGCAGCACCCAGTCCGGCCGTGCGAAATGGCAGGTGTAGCCGTTCGGAATGCGCTCCAGGTAGTCCTGGTGCTCCGGCTCCGCCTCCCAGAAATCGCCCACCGGCTCCACCTCGGTCACCACCTTGCCGGGCCACAGGCCGGAGGCGTTCACGTCGGCGATCGTGTTCAGCGCCTCGTCGTGCTGCGCCGGCGAGGTGAAGTAGATCGCCGAGCGGTACGAAGCGCCCATGTCGTTGCCCTGGCGGTTGCGCGTCGTCGGGTCGTGGATCTGGAAGAAGAACTCCAGCAGCTTGCGGTAGCTCAGCACGGCCGGGTCGAAGACCACCTCGATCGCCTCGGCATGGCTGCCGTGGTTGCGATAGGTGGCGTTCTTTACGTCGCCGCCGCTGTAGCCCACGCGGGTGGACTGCACGCCGAGCATCTTGCGGATCAGGTCCTGCATGCCCCAGAAGCAGCCGCCAGCGAGCACGGCCCGTTCGGTGTTTTGTGTCGTCATGATCTCAACGCTCCTCGACCTGGTCGATGTACTCGCCGTAGCCCTGCGCCTGCATGTCATCGCGGTGGATGAAGCGCAGCGAGGCCGAATTGATGCAGTAGCGCAGGCCGCCGCGGTCGCGCGGGCCGTCGGGGAACACATGGCCCAGGTGGCTGTCGCCGTGCGCGGAGCGCACCTCGATGCGGACCATGCCGTGCGAGTCGTCCCGCAGCTCCTGCACATGGGCCGGCACGATGGGCTTGGTGAAGCTGGGCCAACCGCAGCCGGAGTCGAACTTGTCGCCGGAGGCGAACAAGGGCTCGCCGGAGACGATGTCCACATAGATGCCCGGCTCGTGCTCATGCAGCAAGGCGCCGGTGCCGGGGCGCTCGGTGCCGCTGCGCTGCGTCACGTGGTACTGCTCGGGCGTCAGCCGGGCAAGCGCTTCGGGGGTCTTGGCATAGGCCTTGGTCATCGTGCGACTCCGTTCTTCAATCGATCAATGGCAGGAAGGTTCAAATGGGTGCGGCGGCGGGGCTTTCAACGATGTTTCGTCGCCCGGGAGGCGCGGCACCTTACAGCGCGCCGAGCGCCTCGGGCTCGCGCAGCGGCGCGGCGGCACCAGCCTCGTGCTCCACCGGCCGGCCGGCGGCGACCCAGCCGTCCAGCCCGCCCACCAGCGCCGCCACCCGTTCGAAGCCCAGCGCCGCCAGCGTCTGCGCGGCCTTGGCCGCCGAAACCTCGTTCGGGCAGTTGCAATAGGCCACCAGCAGGCGCTCGCGCGGCAGGCGCGCGGCCTGCTCGGCCAAGGTCTTCAGCTCGACAGGCCAGGCGCCGGGAATGCGGCGCGGATCGAGGCCGACGCTGCCCGGGCCGCGCACGTCGATGAACAGCGGCGGCTCACCGCGCTCGATCAGCCCCGCCACCTCGGCGATGCCCAGCCGGCGCACCTTGCGCGCGGCGCGCAGGAAGCGCTGGCGCCGCCAGGCGCGCTGCGCGATCACCGCCGCCACGACAGCCACCAGCACCAATGTCGCCACCAGCCCGGCCTCGGCCAGCACTTCCAGCACCTGCTGGATCTGGTCGCGCAGCAGCAGGCCCAGGCCCAGGAACACGGCGCTCCACAGCGCACCGGCCAGCAGGTCGAAGGCGACAAAGCGGCGCACGGTCATGCCCAGCGCGCCGGCCATCGGCGCGGCCACGACGGAAATGCCCGGCAGGAACTTGGCGGCCACCAGCGAGCGACCGCCCCAGCGCGTGATCAGCGATTCGCTCTGGCGTACGCAGGAGTCCGGCGACAGCGAAACCCGGCACAGCAGCTTCATCACCCGGTGCCCCTGGCGCCGCCCGGCCTCGTACCAGACGGCATCGCCGAGCAGGTTGGCCAGCGTGGCGAGGGCCAGGGCCAGCGGCGCGGAGATCGCATTCACCGATGCCATGCCACCGGCGATCACCAGCACCGGCGCGGCCGGCACCGGCAGGCCCACGCGCGCGGCGAAGGTCACCAGGAAAACCAGCAGCACGCCGTGTCCGGCGAACAGGTCGATCAGCGTCGTCATGAGCGCGGATTCTGCCCCCAGGCGACGAGCCTCGCCGCTATGGGGACAATCCCGCCGCTCGACGGTATCAGGCCCCGCTGTGCTGCAGCCAGACCGCCATCGGCGAGTTGCCGCGGTTCTGCCACGCGAAGTACGGCACGGCCATGAACGGGACCTGGGCCTCCTCCACCGCCGGCTGTGGCGCGTCCAGCGGCTGGTACAGCCCCTGCTCCCAGGCGGGCGACGGCGCACGCGCCAGCGCGCGGCCGCGCAGCACCACGGCGCCGCCCAGGGTCTCGGGCTCGAAGACCGGCTCGATGCCGTTCGGGTCGATGGCCAGCTCATCCAGTGCGCGCGACTGGTCCCGCCCTTCCAGGCAATACAGCACTGGCCCGCGAGAGAGAGCGATGCGGCCGCGGTTCTCGTGCAGCTGCGGATGGCTCTGCCAGGCCGTGACCGCCATCGGCAGCTCCAGGCGCACGGTGTCGCCCGGCTGCCAGTCCCGCTCGATCGTCAGATAACGCCCAGGCTCGACGGCATCCCCAACGGCCACGCCATTGACCTCCGCCCGCGCGCCGACGCGGCACCAGGCCGGCACCCGCAGCTTCAGCGCGAAGCGCCCGCCGCCCGCGGCGACCTCGATCGCCACCACCCCGTCCCAGGGATAGTCGGTACGCTGCACCAGCTCGACTGCGCGGCCTTCGCCCAGCTCCACGCGCGCCCAGCCTTCGGCGTACAGGTGCACCCAGATGGCACCTTCGCCGGTGGCGTAGGCGTAGCCCGACAGCCCACCCAGCGTGCGCGCCACATTGGGCGGGCAGCAGGCGCATTCGTACCAGGTCTGGCGCTGGTGCGTGCCGTCGTCCTCCAGCGGGTTGACGTAGAAGTAGCGGCGGCCATCCAGGCCCCAGCCGGGCAGCATGCCGTTGTAGAGCGTCCACTCGATCGAATCGGCATAGCGCGCGTCGCCGGTCGCCGCCAGCAGCCGGTGGCTCCACATCAGGCTGCCGATCGCCGCGCAGGTCTCGGTGTAGGCGCGTGCATTGGGCAGCTCGAAATCCTTGCCGAAGGCCTCGCCATCGTGCCGCGAGCCGATGCCGCCGCTGATGTAGGTGCGCCGGCGCGTCATCTCGGTCCAAAGCGTTTCGAGGTGGGCGAGCAGCGGCGCATCGCCGTCGTCCATCGCCTGGTCGGTGATGCCGCAGGCCATGTAGACGGCGCGCACCGCGTGGCCTGCCAGCGTCTTCATCTGGCGAATCGGCTGCTCGTCCTGGAAGTATTCGATGCCGAAGCGGCCGCCGTGCAGCAGGCCGTGGCCGCGCGCCTCGATGAAGAAGTGCGCCAGCTCCCGGTAGCGGCGCTCACCGGTCTCGCGGGCCAGCTCGATCAGGCCCATCTCGACCTCCTCGTGCCCGTCGATCATCTCGAGCCGGCCTTCGGCGGCCGGGCCGAACACCGTGCAGATCAGGTCGGCGAAGCGGCAGGCCACCCGCAGCAGCCGCGCATCGCCGGTGATGCGCTGCATCGCCACCGCCGCCTGCATCAGGTGGCCGCCGCAGTAAAGCTCGTGCAGGTCGCGCAGATTGCTCCAGCGCTCGTGGCGGCGCTCCAGGCTGTGATAGGTGTTGATGTAGCCGTCTTCGCCCTGCGCGGCCTCGACCAGCGGGATCGTCTGGTCGATCAGCGTCTGCAACTCCGGCACCGGGCCGGCCGCCTGTGCCCAGGCCGCAGCCTCCAGCCATTTGTAGATGTCGGAGTCATTGAAGAACAGGCCCGTGTAGGGCTTGTCGCTAGTGCCGGCCACGCGGCGGAAGTTGTCCAGCCGGCCGGTGCTTTCCAGCAGCGCGTGCTGGCTCGGCAGGCTGGTGTCGCGGATGCGCTGCAGCCGCGAGCCCCAGAAGCGCCCGCCCAGCGTGACTGCGGTGGGCGGCACCGGCCGCAGCCTGGCGCCACGGCTGGCGCGGAAGTCGACGACGGGAGCATGATTGTTGTCGGTCATTTCAAGCATCCATTGCACTTCGCGCCACCACGGCGCATTGAATTGAGCGTTCCGGGCCGAGCGCCGGGCCGCTCCCAAGCCGGCCCACCTGGCGAGGTTTGGGGCTCGATGCCCCAAGCATCGCCGTCCCCCCGGGGGACCGACCAGGGACGCCCGCGTCCAGCGCGGCGGCACTTGGCGAGGGGCTCATGCCTTTACCGCACCGGCCACCAAGCCGGAGATGTAGTAGCGCTGCAGCAGCAGGAAGAGCGCGGCGCAGGGAACGATGGTCAGCACGATGCCGGCCTGCATCAGGCCCCAGTTGACGGCGCCGAGCTGGCCGCTCTGGGCGTTCAGCAGCATCACTGGCAAGGTGTAGGCGCGCGAATCGGAGACCAGGATCAGCGCCGCCAGCAGCTCGTTCCACGAGCCGAAGAAGGCGAACAGGCCGACGGTGGCAAGACCTGGCCCCACCAGCGGCAGCATCACGCGCAGCAGCGTGCCGGCGGGCGAGCAGCCGTCCAGCACCGCCGCCTCCTCGATCTCGATCGGCACCGCGTCGAAGGCGTTGCGCATCATGAAGACGGCGAAGGGCAGCTGGAAGGTCGTGTAGACCAGCGCCAGGCCCAGGTGCGTGTCCTGCAGGTGGAGCAGGCGCAGCAGGATGAACAGCGGGTTGAGGATCGACTGGAACGGGATCATCAGCGTCGCCAGGATCAGCATGAACAGCGCATTGCGGCCGGGGAAACGGAAGCGCGAGAAGCCGTAGCCGCCCAAGGTCGCCAGCACCAGCGTGCCGATCACCGTCAGCAGCGCCACCGAGCCGCTGTTCCAGACATAGCGGCCGATGCCCTCGCCGTAGTTCGCCAGATTGCGATAGTTCTCGATCGAGAAGCGGCTCGGCCAGTACGCCGGCGGCGAGGCGCTGGCCTCGCGTGCCGTCTCGAACGAGGTCAGCAGCGACCAGACGATCGGGAACAGGAACATCAGCAGCAGCACGGTGCACAGCCCGTAGTACGCGGCGTTGACGCCCCAGCGGCGCCACCACAGCGCCAGCCGCGAGGGCGGAACTTCCGCGCGGCCACGGACGACGCCGCCGAAGCCTTCGATGCGGCCGAGCATCATTCCTTGTCGTCCCTGAGCAGCCAGAGCTGGAGACCCGAGAGCACCAGCAGGATCAGCAGCAGCACCATCGACATCGCCGCGCCGTAGCCGAGCTTGAAGTAGGTGAACGAGGCCCGGTAGATCCAGTGGACGATCGTGATCGTGCTGTTGAAGGGCCCACCGCGCGTCATCACGAAGAACTGCTCGAAGGCGAGGAAGGAGCCGATGAAGCTCATCGTCAGCGCCAGCGCGAAGGTGCGCCGCATCAGCGGGATCGTGATCGACCGGATCTGCCTCAGCCAGCCCGCACCGTCCAGCGCCGCCGCCTCGTACAGGTCGACGGGAATAGCCTGCATGCCCACCAGCAGGATCACCATCGTGAAACCGGCCGCCTTCCACAGCACCATCGTGACGATGGACGCCAGCGCGCTGTTCGTCTCGCCGAGCCACTGCACCGGCTCGTCGACTAGCCCCAAGTCCATCAGCAGCGCGCTGAAGATGCCGACCTGGTCGTTGAACAGCCAGGTCCAGAGCAGGCTGGCACTGGTCATGCCGATGACGACCGGAAGAAAGTACGCGGTGCGAAAGATCCCCACAAACCTCGCACCGCGTTGCACCAGCAGCGCCAATGCGAAAGCGAACAGGAAGATCGCCGGCGTCACCACCAGCGTGTACTTCACCGTGAACAGCAGACTGCCCCAGAAGGACGCGTCGACGAACAACGCCAAGTAGTTGCGCAGCCCGGCGAAGCTCGGGTGGCCCAGCAGCGGCCACTCGTTCAGCGACATCCACGCCGTCATGCCCAGCGGAACCAGGAAGAACAAGGTCGTCACCGCTAGGCAGGGCAGGATGAAGAGGTAGGCCGCCCAGGACCTCGGGATGGTGTAGCCGAACAGGGTCGTGACCATCAAGGTGCGGCGAGGATCTGGCGGAACTTCTGCTGCGCGTTCTTGATCGCCGGATCGACGCCGGGGCCGAACACCGCCTCCTGGATCATCGCCAGCCAGGGGCCGTTCGGATCGTTGATCAACTGATTGAACTTGACCGAGTACGGCGTGCGGCCGGCCTGCATTTGCGCGGCGGCGACCGCGAAGCGAGAGTCCTGGCGGCTGTAGGCGTTGTCGGCCAGGTCGGCACGCACCGGCAGGCTGCCGTTCTTGGCGAACTGCTCCACTTGCACCTCAGGCGACAGGCACCATTGGATGAACTCCCAGGCCTCCTTCTTGTGCTTTGAGCCCTTCGGGATCGCGATCGAATCGCCGCCGGCGAAGCTCGCCGAGCCTCCCTTGTCGCCGGGCAGCGGCGCCACGCCGAAGTCGAGCTCCGGGTGCTCCTTCTTCAAGAGGCCGATCGAGAACGCGCCCGAGCCGATCATGCCGATCTTGCCGGTGAAGAAGGGACTGATGAAGCTGCTGCCGTTGTCGGTCTTCGCGCCGGCCGGGATCGCGCCCGCCTCCCACAGCCGGCGGTACATCGCCAGCGTGTTGCGCAGCGCCGGGGTGTCCAGCGCCTCCTGCTTGTTGTCGGGCGTGAACACGTCGCCGCCGGAGGCCCAGACGTAGGGCGTCATCGTGAAGATGTTGCAGCCGCCGCAGGCGCCGGAGAAGTAGAAGCCCTTCACGCCCTTGCCGAGGCCGGCAATCTTCTTCGCGTAGGCCTCCAGTTCGCCCATCGTCTTCGGCGGCTTCTCGGGGTCGAGCCCGGCCTTCTTGAACAGGTCCTTGTTGTAGACCAGGAAGGAGCTCTCGGCGCTGAAGGGCACCGCGTACTGGCGGCCCTCGTACATCGCCAGCCGCAGGTGCGAGGGCGACAAGCTCTTCGCATACGGCAGGGCCCTGGCCTCGGCGCCGATCTCCGTCAACTGGCCGGCCTGCGAGAAGGCCGGCACGAAGATCAGGTCGATCGCGACGACGTCGGGCGCCGCGCCGCCGGCCACGGCCGTGCCGAACTTGGTGACGAAATCGTCGGCCGGGATCACGGTCAGTGCAACCTTGTTGTTATGGCTGGCGTTCCAGTTCTTCACCAGCGGCTCGACGAAGCCGGCATCCGGCGCGCGGACCCAGAAAGTGATCTCGGTCTGCGCCTGCGCCGCGGCGGCAAGCAAGAGACCAGCAAGGGCACCGGTCAGCCGGCGCAGCGTGGGCGGGATTCGCATCGGTTTGTCTCCGTTCTCATTTGTCGTGCCCCCGGGCCCGGGCCTCGAGGTGGCGCGATGTTGACAGCAAGCCACGGGGCCAACAAGATGACAAAGCCTGCACATTGCGGGACAAATCCGACTTTTCCACCACCACCCGAGCCGATGAACGACAACGCGCTTTCCTTCGTGCTTCCGCAGAGTCTGCAGGCGACGAACGGCGGCCTGTTCATCTCGCGCGGCGTCGGCCAGCATCCGCGCCGGGTGATCGATTCCTTCGAGCTGCTGTACGTGAAGAAGGGCCAGCTGGGCATCGAGGAAGACGGCCAGCAATTCCTCGTCGGGCCGGAGGAGACGCTGGTGCTGTGGCCGGGCCGGGACCACGGCGGCTCGATGCCCTACACGCCCGACCTGCACTTCTTCTGGGCCCATTTCCTGCTGCCCGCTCCCAAGGGAAAACCCCGCCCTTCGGACCTGCAGCTGGACGTGCCGCAGCACGCCCGCGTGGCTCGGCCCGAACAGATGACCGGCCTGTTCCGGCGCTTCCTGAACGAGCAGGAATTGCTCGGAGAACGCCAGGTGCCGATGAGCCTGATGCTGATGCAGATGCTGTGGGAGGTGGCGAACTCGCGTGCCGTCGGCGCGGCCGGCCCGGTGGCCGACGGCTCGGCCGCGGTGCTGGCCGCGCGGGCCGACGAGTTGATCTGCACCGGCTTCTGCGGACCGATCAGCACCTCGTCGATTGCCCAGCAGCTGGGTTGCAATTCCGACTATCTCGGCCGCGTCTTCCGCAGCATCTACCGCTGCACCTTGACTGAGGCGATCCACACCCGCCGGCTGCGCCAGGCCACCGCGATGCTGGCCGAAGGCCGGGCCACGGCCGCCGTCGCCGCGCAATGTGGCTTCGACGACATTGGCTACTTCCGGCGCCTGTTCAAGCGCTCCACCGGCATGACGCCGCAGGCCTACCGGCGGCTGCACATGCGGGTCCACGTGAACACAGGCTAACGGGCGATACCATCACACTGGTGAATCCGCTGCCATCCCTTTACGCGAAATTCTTCGGGCTTCAAGCCGAGCCTTTCTCGATCGCGCCCGATCCACGCTACCTGTTCATGAGCGAACGCCACCGCGACGCGCTGGCGCACCTGCTCTACGGTCTGCGGGGCGGCGGCGGCTTCGTGCTGCTGACCGGCGAGATCGGCGCGGGCAAGACGACCGTCTGCCGCTGCTTCCTGGAGCAGATCCCGGAGAACTGCAAGGTCGCCTACATCTTCAATCCGAAGCTGACGGTGCCCGAGCTGCTGCGCACCGTCTGCGACGAGTTCGGCATCGCCGTGGCCGAAGCGGGCGACGACTCCGCTTCGGTGAAGCGTTATGTCGACGCCTTGAATGCCTTCCTGCTAGCCAGCCACGCGGCCGGGCAGAACGCCGTGCTGATCATCGACGAGGCGCAAAACCTCAGCGCCGAGGTGCTGGAGCAACTGCGCCTGCTGACCAATCTGGAGACCAGCGAGCGCAAGCTGCTGCAGATCGTGCTGATCGGCCAGCCGGAACTGCGCACGATGCTGGCGCGCCCGGAGCTGGAACAACTCGCCCAGCGGGTGATCGCGCGCTTCCATCTCGGCGCGCTCCCGCCGGACGAGATCGGGCCCTACGTGCGGCACCGGCTCGCGGTGGCGGGCTTCGGCGGCACGATGCCCTTCGATGCGCAGGCGTTGACGCGCGTGCACGAGCTTTCGCGCGGCGTGCCGCGGCGCATCAACCTGCTGTGCGACCGTGCGCTGCTGGGCGCCTATGCGCAGGGCCGCAAGCGGGTCGACCTGCAGACGCTGGAAAAGGCCGCCGCCGAGGTGTTCGAGGGGCCGGCGGAGCCGGCAGCAACAGCGCCCGCCACGCGCGGCTCGCAGCGGCAGCTCGCCATCGGCGCAGCGGCGATCGCGGTCATCGCTGCAGCGGCCTGGTTCGCCACGACGGGTGCGCGCAAGGAGGCCCCAGCACCCGTGGCCGTCGCCCATCCGATCGCTGCTGCGCTGCCGGCTTCGGCGCCAGCCAGCAGCGCATCGCCCGCTCCCCTGATCAGCCCCAGCATCAGCCTGGGCCTGCTGCGCGAGGCCGACGCCTGGGCCGCGCTGGCCCAGGGCTGGCATGCCGACACGGCCAGCCTCGGCGACGCACCCTGCGCCGGCCTGAAGCCGCAGGATCTGCAATGCTTCCGCAGCGACGGCGGCCTCGCGCTGATCCGCCAGCTGGACCGGCCGGGCATCCTGACCCTGCGCGACGAATCCGGCCAGCCGGCCTATGTGCTGCTGGTCGGCCTCGGCGCGCAGACCGCCACCGTGCGCGCAGGCGCCGCCACGCAGACGGTCAGCCTCGTGGCGCTCAGCAAGCAGTGGACCGGTGAGTTCGCCACGCTGTGGCGCACGCCGCCGGGCTTCTTCTCCCAGCCGCCGGCCCGCGGGCTCGCGCCCGAGACCGCCGACTGGCTGGCCCTGCACCTCAAGCAGATCCTGGCCGAGCCCTCGGCGCCGCTGACGCACGGCCTGGACGCACGCCTGCAGGCGCAGGTGGCCGCCTTCCAGCGCTCGCAAGGCCTGCGCAGCGACGGCAAGCCCGGCCCCATCACGCTGATGCAGCTGAATCGCGCCGCTGGCGTCGACGAGCCGCGGCTGGAAACCAAATCATGAAGCCCCCACGTTCACTTCGTTCACTGCCCCCCGAGGGGGCGCGTCAGCGCCTTCGGACGGCCGGGCAGCGCTGACCATGAGCTACATCCTCGATGCGCTGCGGCGCGCCAATTCCGAACGCGAGCGCGGCAGCGTGCCCACGCTGCATGCGAATCCTGGCCCGGCCGACCTGGCGGCCGACGACGATGAGGAGGCCGAACACCGCGCCCCGGTACGCTCCGTATCGCGTCCGACCTGGCCGCTGGCAGCCGGCGCAGCGGTGGTTGTCGCGGCGCTGGCGGCTTTCCTGTTCTGGCAGCGCACGCCGGAGCCGGTGCCGGCAAGTGCGCCGGCTCCCCAGCCCCTGCCGCCGACCACACCTCAGCCGATTCCGCAGGCGCCGCCCGCCGCCGTCGCCACCGTACCGCTGAGCGTGCCCCCGCTGGAGGCACAGGCTCCCCCGCCAGTGCCTCCGCCCGCAGCCCTACCTGCGGCGCCCGCACCGCAGCGCATCCCCACCCAGGCCGAGCTGCCCGAAGCCCTGCGCCGCCAGCTGCCGCAGCTCACCACCGGCGGCGCGATGTACTCCGATGCGCCGGCGAATCGCATGCTGATCCTGAACGGCCAGGTGCTGCACGAAGGCGAGAAGCTGAGCCCCGACCTCGTGCTGGAAGAAATCGGCCTGAAGACCGCGGTGCTGGTCTTCAAGGGGCAGCGCTTCACGATCAGCTACTGATGCATCCGAGACTGCGGCTCGCCCTGCCCTTGCTGGCACTGGGCATGCCCGCGGCAGCGGCGGTAGCGGTGCCGCTGCGCATCGCCTTCGACGCCGCCAGCCCGCCAACGATGTACACCGATGCGCACGGCGGCGCGGCCGGCGTCTATCCGGCCATCGTGCGCCATGCGTTCGCGCTGATGGACGAGCCGGCCGAGTGGGTCGCCGAGCCCTTCCGCCGCCTGATCGCCACGCTGTTCGGCGGCACCGGCGCGGCCGGCGGCGTGGTCCGCAACGAGGAGCGCCTGGCCATCGCGGACTACAGCGGCGACTACTTCGTCGAGAACCTGTCGCTGTTCCGCCGCGCCGGCGCACCGGAACTGCCGCCGGGCATCGCCGGGCTGCGCGGCCTGCACATCGGCGTGGTGCGCGGCTGGTCCTATGGCGACGCCTTCGACCGCGCCCGCGCGCAGCACCTGTTCGAGGTCGAGGAGGTGGACACCGACAGCCGCAACTTCGGCAAGCTGCGCCTGGGCCGGCTCGATGCGATCGTCGCGACCGAACTGGCCGGCCGGATGCTGCTGGGCGCGGAGGCGGCCGGCACGATCGCGCCGCTGGCGCAGCCGCTGCTATCGATCGGTATCGCGCTTGCGGTGCCCAAGACGCTGGCCGCGCGGCCGCTGCTGCAGCGCTTTGACCAGGCGATCGCCACGATGCGGCGCGACGGCAGCCTCGAGGCCATCGTCGCCGCAGAGGTGGAGCGCGCCCGGCGGCTGTTGCCGTCCAGCTGAGCGCCAGAACTCAGGCGCGGCTGCGCGCCCGCTCGTCCCCGAAGCGTGCCTCCGCCTGCCGGCGGAACTCGCTGGGCGTCATGCCCTTGATCTCGAGAAAGCGGCGGTTGAAGTTGGCCACGTTGTTGAAGCCGACCTGGTAGCAGATGTCGGCCACCAGGTGGTCGCTCTGCATCAGCAGGTGGCAGGCGCTGTTGATGCGGACCTGGTTGACGAAGTCGGTGAAGCTGTTGCCGGTGGCGCGCTTGAAGAAGCGGCTGAAGCGGCTCTCGCTCATGCCCAGCTCGGTGGCCAGGTCGGCCATCGAGACCGGCTCGGCCAGGTTGTTGGTGATGCGGTTCACCACGTCGTTGATCTGGTCGGTCTGCTCGTCGCCGGCGGGGCCGTGCTCGCCCTGCATCTGCACGCTGGAAAGGAGCCGGTAGTCGGCGCACTGCGCCAGATCGGCGAGGAAGTCGCAGAACAGGCCCAGGCGCCGCAGACCGCGCTCGGCCTTGATGCCGTTCCAGTGCGCCAGCGCCCGCTCCGACATGCCGAAGAACTCGATGCCGTGGCGCGCGCGCTCCAACAGCTGCAGCACCTCGCGCAACTCGGGGATCTGCTCGGCGGCGCGGTTGATCGGCTCGTGCAGGAACTGGATCACGCGGTCGCGGCCGGCGGCGCCGCCGGCCGGCGCATCGAGCGAGATCCAGTTGTGCGGCAGGCGCGGCCCGCACAGCACCAGGTGGCCCGGCTGGAAGGGCCCGATCCAGTCGCCGATGAAGGCTTTGCCCGAGGTCTCGGTGATCAGGTGCAGCTCGTACTCCTCGTGGAAGTGCCAGCGCACCAGCGGGCTCGGAAAACCGTGGGCCAGGCAGCGCACCAGGCCCGTGTCCTCCTGCGCCTCGTAGCCCAGCGAGGGCGAACGGGCGAAGTCGCGCTCCAGCTCGGGCTGGGTTTGGCGGGGGACGGTTCTTGGGCGCATGGTCAGCGGCGCCCGGCCGCCCGAAGGCGCTGACGCACCCCCTCGGGGGGCAGCGAACGAAGTGAGCGTGGGGGCTGCATATCCTGCTTTCTAGCTCATCACGTTTCCACCGTCGACATTGAGGCATTGCGCGGTGATGTAGCGGGCCTCGTCGCTGGCCAGGAACACGGCGGCGCCGGCGACGTCGGACGGTGTGCCCATGCGCCCCAGCGGCACGGCCTCGCCGACGCGCTTCTTCTTCTCCCCGAGGGGCAAGCCTTCCGCCCGCGCAAACAGGCTGTCCACGTGCGCCCACATCGGCGTGTCGACGACGCCCGGCGCGATCGCGTTGACGCGGATGCCGTACGGCGCCATCGCCAGCGCCGCGCTCTGCGTGTAGCTGATCACCGCGGCCTTGGTGGCGCAGTAGTGCGCGACCAGCGCCTCGCCGCGCCGGCCCGCCTGCGAGGCCATGTTGATGATGCTGGCGCCTGGTGTGCCCTGCTCCACCATCTGCCGCAGCACCGCCTGCATCACGAAGAAGAAGCCCTTGACGTTGACGGCGAAGAGCCGGTCGAACGAAGCCTCGTCAGCCTCCAGCAGCGGCGCGAGGTCGAACACCGCCGCGTTGTTGAACAGGCAGTGGACGGCGCCGAAGGCGGCGCTCGCATTCGCCAGCATGCGGTCGATCGCACCCGGGGCGGTGATGTCGGCGGCGATGTAGGTCGCACGGCCGGCGTGGCGCTCCAGCAGCGCCGCGACGGGCTCGGGTCTCGCCGGAGCAATGTCGACGATGCTGCATACGGCGCCTTCGGCGATGCAGGCCTCGGCCACGGCCAGGCCGATGCCGCCGCCGGCGCCGGTCAGCAGCACGTGGCGGTCGGCGAGACGTTGGCCGCCGCTCATGCGCGCCTCGCGAGGAAGGCGGCCACCCGATCGCCGGCGCCGCGCACCGCCGCCACCAGCCGCTCGTCGCCTGCCAGGTTGCCCCACAGCAGGCGGTCGGCGCACAGAGCGGCGACGGGATCCTGCGCCGCGCAGATCGCATGGGCCACGGCCGGGTCCATGCCCTGGTCCTGGTAGGCGTAGCTCAGCTGCCCCGCGTGCCAGCGCTGCAGGAAGGCCAGGAACAGTGCCGGCAGCATCGCCACGCTCTCGATCGAGCCGCCAGCGGCAAGCCGCTCGCGGATCGTCGGCGCGATGAAGCCGGGGATCTTCGAGAAGCCGTCCGCGGCCACGCGCTGGTTGGTGTCCTTGATCGACGGATTGCCGAAGCGGTCGAGCACCACGTCGCGGTAGGCCGCCAGGTCGATCGGACTCGGGTGCTCTGGGGAATGAAGGCAGGGAATCACGTCGTCCGTGACGTAGTCGAAGGCAAACTTGCGGATCTCGGCATCGTGCGTGCCTTCATGGATGAAGTTCAGCCCGACCAGCGTGCCGGCCCAGGCGATGCAGCTGTGCGTCGCGTTGAGGATGCGGATCTTGGCTTCCTCGTAGGGCTGGACCGAGCCGACCAGTTCCACGCCGACGCGGCCCCAGTCCGGGCGGCCGGCGATGAAGTCGTCCTCGATCACCCACTGGATGAAGCTCTCGCCGGTCACGGCCGCGCCGTCGTCGCGGCCGGTGGCGGCCTTGACGCGCTCGCGCAGCTCCGGCGGCGGGCGCGGCGTGATGCGGTCCACCATCGCGTTCGGGCAGCGGGTGAAGGCCTTGACCCAGACGAGCAGATCCATGTCGCCCACGCGCTCGATGAATTCGAGCAGGCCGGCGCGCACGCGCTCGCCGTTGTGGCGCAGGTTGTCGCAGTTCAGCAAGGTGACCGGGCCGCCGTCGCCGCTGCGCCGCGCGGCGAGGATCGCGACGAGCGCGCCGTAGATCGTCTGCCCGACCTCGCCGCGCTGCACGCGGCCGATGTCGGCGACGAGGTCGGCGAAGCTCATGTCCAGCTTGCCCTTGGCGTCGATGTAGTAGCCGGCCTCGGTGACGGTGAAGCTGACGATGCGCGTGGACGGCGCCGCGCCGCGGGCGATCACCGCGGCCAGCCTCGGCTCGTAGGGGATCACCTCGCGGATCGACTCGATCTGTTGGTAGCGGTACTCGCCGGCCGGCGAGACGGTCTCCAAGGTATAGCGCCCGTCCTGGGCACGCAGCGCGGCGAGGACGTCCGCCATGTCGGGCCGGAGGTTGGCGCCGCTGAGCGCCCAGCGCCGGTCGCCGGCCTCATGCAGGGCCTGCAGGTAGACGGCCTGATGGGCGCGGTGGAAGGAGCCGATACCGAGGTGGAGGATCGTGAATTCGGCGGGTGGGATCGGGTTCATGATGTCAGGCCGAATCAGGCGGCGGCGAGGGAACGGCCCTCGCGGTTGAACAGATGGAGGACAGAAGGGTCCAGTTCGACGGCCACGTCGTCCCCGCTCTGCAGCGAGGTGCGCTCGTTCTGGCGCGCGATCAACTGCAGGCCGCCGACGTCGACGTGGATCAGCGTGTCCGAGCCCAGCGCCTCGACCAACTCGACCTTGCCGTCGACGCCACGCCCGGTGCCGGCACGCACGCGCAGGCCCTCCGGCCGCACGCCGAGGAAACCGTCGGCCGGCAGGCGGCCGCCGGTGGCCGCCGAGAAGCTCGGGATCGCCTTGGCCGGCAGCATGTTCATCGACGGCATGCCGATGAACTGGGCGACGAACTGGTTGGCCGGCCGGTCGTACAGCTCCAGCGGCGAGCCGACCTGCTCGATCAGCCCATCCCTCAGCACGACGACGCGGTCCGCCAAGGTCATCGCCTCCACCTGGTCGTGGGTGACGTAGATCGTCGTCGCGCCGAGCGCCACGTGCAGCTTGTGGATCTCGACCCGCGTGTTGCCGCGCAGCGCCGCATCGAGGTTGGACAGCGGCTCGTCGAACAGGAAGACCTTGGGCGCGCGGACGATCGCACGGCCGATCGCGACGCGCTGGCGCTGGCCGCCGGACAGTTGCTTGGGCGTGTGATCCAGATACTTGGTCAGGTTCAGTTGCTCGGCCGCGCGCTGGACCTTGGTCTTGATCTCGTCCTTGGACACGTTGGCGAGCTTCAGTGCGAAGCTCATGTTGTCGAACACGCTCATGTGCGGATAGAGCGCGTAGCTCTGGAACACCATTGCCAGGTCGCGCTTGCCGGAAGGGGCGTAAGTGATGTCGCGGCCGTCCAGCAGCAGGTTGCCGCTGGTGATCTGCTCAAGGCCGGCGATCAGGCGCAGCAAGGTGGACTTGCCGCAGCCCGAGGGGCCGACGAAGACGATGAACTCGCCCTTCTGGATCTCCAGGTCGACGCCCTTGATGATGTGGGCGTCGTCGAAGCTCTTCTTGATCTGGTGGAGTTGGAGGTAAGCCATTTGTTTGTCTCCGTTCTTTACTTCACGGCGCCGAAGGTCAAGCCTTGCACCAACTGTTTCTGGCTGAACCAGCCGAAGATCACGATCGGCGCGATGGCCAACAGCGAGGCGGCGGACAGCTTGGCCCAGAACAGGCCTTCGGGGCTCGAGTACGAGGCGATCAAGGTGGCCAAGGTGCCGGCCTTGGCCGCCACCAGGTTCAGCGACCAGAAGGCCTCGTTCCATGAGAGGACCAGGCACAGCAGGCCGGTGGAGGCCATGCCGCCGACCGACAGCGGCAGCACCACGTGGCGGAATTCCTTCCAAAGCGTGGCGCCGTCCATGCGGGCGGCCTCCAGGATCTCGGGCGGGATGTCCTTGTAGCTCGTGTAGAGCATCCAGACCATGATCGGCAGGTTGCTCAGCGTGAACACGATGATCAGCGCGCTGACGCTGTCCAGCATGCCCGCCGTCTGCGCCATCACGTAGATCGGCAGCAGCGCGCCGACGGCCGGCATCATCTTGGTGGACAGCATCCACAGCAGGATGTCGCGCGTCTTCTTCGTGCGGAAGAAGGCCATCGAGTAGGCGGCCGGTGCTGCGATGGCGAGGCCGAGGATCGTCGAGCCGAGGCTCGTGATCAGCGAGTTCATCGCGTGCAGCAGGTAGTCGCTGCGGCTGTTCACCTCGTGGAAGTTCTCCAGCGTCGGCGCGAACAGGAACAGCGGCGGCACGCTGATCGCCTGCTGCTCGGTCTTGAAGGCGGTCAGGAACAGCCAGCCGAGGGGGAAGAACAGCAGCAGCGCGACGATCCAGGCACCCGCCGTGCGCAGCGCCACGGGCAGGAACTGGCTGGGCGGCTTCTGCACCGCGAACTGCGTGGGCGAGGAGACAACGGGGTTTTGTTGGGCGACGGTATTCATGGTGTCGTGCTCCTCAATCCAGGTTCTTGCCGACCATGCGGACCAGGAAGAACGAGACGATGTTGGCGAAGATCACCGCGAACAGCGCCCCGGCCGATGCCACGCCGACGTCGAAGTTCATCAGCGACTGCTTGTAGATCAGGAAGGTCATGTTCGTGCTCGCGTTGCCGGGCCCGCCGCTGGTCGTGATGAAGATCTCGGCAAAGATCGAGAGCAGGAAGATCATCTCGATCATGATGACCACGGCCATCGGCCGGGCCAGGTGCGGCACCGTCAGGTAGAAGAAGCGCTGGAAGGCGTTCGAGCCGTCCATCCGCGCCGCCTCCATCTGCTCGCGGTCCAGCGACTGCAGCGAGGTGATGAAGATCAGGCAGGCGAAGGGCAGCCACTGCCAGGCCACCATGATGATCACCGACAGCAGCGGCCAGTCGGTCAGCCAGTCCACCGGCGTCAGGCCGAAGTTGCGCCACAGGTCGGCCAGCACGCCGTAGTTGGGATTCATCATCATGTGCTTCCACAGCAGCGCGTTGACCGCGGGCATGACGAAGAAGGGCGAGATCAGCAGCACGCGCACGATGCCGCGGCCCGGGAACGGATCGTTCACCAGCAGGCCCAGCAGCACGCCCAGCACCACGGTGATGCCGATCACGCTGCCGATCAGCACCAGCGTGTTCCACACCGCCGGCCAGAAGTCCGGATCGGTGATGAAGTACGTGAAGTTGTCGAGCCCGGCGAACGTCTTTTCGCCCGGCTGCATCAGGTTGTAGTTGACGAGCGAGAAGTAGATCGTCATGCACAGCGGCACGATCATCCACAGGAAGAGCGTGCCGATGGCAGGCGCCATCAACGCTCGGGGGAGGAGGCGGGTATTCGAAGAGGACGGAGAGGACATGGAGGTGACTCCCAGCAAACAGCATGAACCCCGCACGGCGCGCGTGCGGGGGCCTTTGTCACCCGGCGGTTACTTGTAGTAGCCGCCCTTCTTCATCTCGCGCTCGGCGGCCGTCTGGCCGGCCTTCAGCGCCTGGTCCACCGTGACCTTGCCGGACAGCGCTGCCGTCATCTGCTGGCCCACGGCGATGCCGATCGCCTGGAACTCGGGGATCGCCGCGTACTGGACGCCGACGTACGGCGACTTGGGCAAGGTGCTGTCGCTGAGGTTGGCGCTGCTGATCGCCTTCAGCTCGGCATCGGCGAACTTGGCCGCCTTCTTGAACTCGGGGTTCGCATAGGTGCTCTTGCGCGTACCGGTCGGCACCGCGCCCCAGCCGGCTTCCTTAGCCACCAGCTGGATGTACTCCTTGCTGGTCGCCCACTTGACGAAGGTCTGCGCGGCGTCCGACTTGGTCGAGCTGGCCGGGATCGCCAGGTTCCAGCTCCACATCCAGTTCGCGCCCTTGGGCGTCACGGCGACCGGTGCCTGCGCGAAGGCGACCTTGTCCGCCACCTTGCTCTGCTTCGGGTCGCTGATGAAGGAGGCGGCGATCGTCGCGTCCACCCACATGCCGCACTTGCCCTCGTTGAACAGCGCCAGGATCTCGTTGAAGGAGTTGGCGGCCGATCCGGGCGGGCCGTCCTTCTTCAGCAGGTCCACGTAGAAGTTGATCGCGTCTTTCCAGGGCTTGGTCTCGAGCTGCGGCTTCCAGCCCATGTCGAACCACTGGCCGCCGTTGGTGTTCACCAGCGTGGTCAGGAAGGCCATGTTGTCGCCCCAGCCTGGCTTGCCGCGCAGGCAGATGCCGTAGACGCCGGCGCTCTTGTCGGTCATCTTTCCGGCCAAGTCCTTGATCTGTGCCCAGGTCGGCTGGTCGGGCATCGTGAAGCCGGCCTTGTCGGCCAGATCCTTGCGGTACATCAGCATCGAGCTTTCGCCGTAGAAGGGCGCGGCGTAGAGCTTGCCCTGGTAGGACAGGCCATCGCGGAAGGCGGGCAGCAGGTCGTCGGCGTCGTAGGCGGCATCGGTGGCGATCGGCTGCAGCCAGCCCTTCTTGGACCAGATCGGTGCCTCGTACAGGCCGATCGTCATCACGTCGAACTGACCGCCCTTGGTGGCGATGTCGGTCGTCACGCGCTGGCGCAGGGTGCCTTCCTCCAGCGTGACCCACTTCAGCTTGATGTCCGGGTGCGCCTTCTCGAAAAAGGGCGTCAGCTTCTGCATCTCGATCATGTGGCCGTTGTTGACGGTGGCTATGACCAGTTCGGTGGCGGCCAGCGCCGGGGCGGTCATGGCGAAAACGGTGGTGGCGGCCAGGCCGGCCTTGGCGAGGGAAAGGCGCTTCATGCTGCTTGTCTCCTGTTGTTGATTCGATCGACGAACGGGCCGTGGCGCGATCGTCGTGGGGCGGATTCTGGAGACTTGTCCTTGCGGCTTCGGTACTCCGATCGCCCTCACCTGTACTTTCATGCATCAATCTCTCGGTGAAATCCCTGAAATGACGCATGACAGGATGGAATGTTTCGGCCCATAGCGAAACAAGCGCAGCGTTCGCGGGTCGATAGTGAGGGCATGAACATCACCTGCTTCATTCGCTACCAGATCGACCCGTTCCAGCGCGCCGAATTCCAGCGCTACGCCGAGGTCTGGGCCGAGGTCATCCCGCGCTGCGGCGGCGCGCTGATCGGCTACTTCCTGCCGCTGGAAGGCACGAACGACATCGCCTGGGGCCTGATCGGCTTCGAATCGCTGGCTGCCTACGAGCGCTACCGCGCGGCGCTGCGTGCTGACCCGCAGGGCCGCGCCAACTTCGAATGGGCGCAGCGGCAGCGCTTCATCCTGCGAGAGGAACGCACGTGGCTCGAGGACGTGGAGGCAACGCGGCGCGTTACCCTGTCGCCATCATGAGCAGCGACACCCCGCACGAGCCCCGCATCGCCCGCGTTGCCGCCGCGATGGCCGACCCGGCGCGCTCGCGCATGCTGGCCTATCTGCTCTCGGGCGAGTACGCCAGCGCCGGCGAGTTGGCACGCACCGCCTCGGTCACCCCGGCCACCGCCAGCGGCCACCTGGCCAAGCTGCTCGAAGCCGGCCTGATCGCCTGCGAGCCGCGCGGCCGGCACCGCTACTACCGGCTGGCGGGGCCGGACGTCGCCCACGCGCTCGAGGCGCTGGCCCTGGTGGCCGAGCGCAGCGCGCACGAACGCACGTGGGAAGCCCCGCAGCGCAGCCGCCTGCGCGAGGCGCGCTGCTGCTACGGGCACCTGGCCGGGCGCCTGGGCGTGCGGCTGCACGAGCGCCTGCAGGCGCTGGGCGGCCTGCGCGCCGTCAGCGAAGGCTTCGAGCTGACCGAGTCCGGCCGCGCCTGGCTGGCCTCGACGGGCATGGAGATTCCGGCATCCGCTCAGGCTCGGCGTTATGCCTATGCCTGCCTGGACTGGTCAGAGCGGCGCGACCACCTCGCCGGCCAGCTCGCCGAGGCGATCTACCAGCACTGGCTGGCGCGCGAATGGGTGCGGCGCGGCGAGGGTCGTGCGGTAGAGCTAACCCCGCTGGGCCACCGGCAACTGCTGCCCGAGCTCGACGGACCCGACAGTTTCCGAGAACGATTTGCCTGAATCGGGCCCGGCAACAATCGGTTCCGGGTTGCCATGCCTTCAGAATCGTCCGCATGGACATGCAGCAACCCGCAGAACTGCGTTGGCGCCTCGCCATCGAAGCGGGCGCGCTCGGCATCTGGGACCTTCGCCCGGAATTCGAGACCGTCCACCACTCGCCGCAGTGGAAGCAGCGGCTCGGCTTCCCCGAGCCCTTCGTGGCCGACAGCACGCACTTCTGGCGCTGCCGGGTGCATCCCGACGACCTCGAATCGATGCTCGAAGCGATGCGCGCCCACGCGCGAGGCGCGCAGCCGAGCTATGAAGCACGGTTCCGCCTGCGCAGCAACGGCTCGGGCTACCGGCTCCTCCATTCGCGCGGCCGCGTCATCGAGCGCGACGACCACGGCCGCGCGCTGCGTATCGTCGGCACCATGCTCGACCTGACCGATCGGCCAGCCTCGCCGCGCTGTGCCGGCCTGGCCGAAGGCAACCGCGGTGCGATGACCGTCCGCCCGATCGAGCAGCCCTTCCATCAGCTGTTGAGCGGCAACCCCTTCAGCATGCGGGAGCACGACCGCGTCCTCGGCCTGGTCGAGGACCTGCTGCTCGCCACGCTCGACCAGCTGGACGCATCCCGCCTCACGTACGCCTGACCGCCGGCTCGGGCACCCGCCCCGGCCCGCGCAACAGGCTCACCCCGCCCGCCAGCAGCGCGAAGCCGGCGGCCATCGCGAGCCCCCAGTGGGTGGCTCGCACGGAGGGCAGCAAGCCGAACAGCAAACCCATCAGCAAGCTGCCGAGCGTCTGCCCGGTCAGCCGAGCCACGCCCTGGGCGCCGCCGGCCGCGCCGCTGCGCTCCTTCGGCGCGGCCAGCAGCATGTTGCGGTTGTTGGGTGTCTGGAAGAAGCCGAAGCCCAGGCCCGCCAGCGCGGTGAACAGCACCAACGGCAGCCGCGGGTCTTCGCGCGACGGCCAGGAGGCGCATAGCGCCAGGCCGGCGGCCAGGCAAGCGGCGCCGGCCGCGCAGAGCCAGGCCGTCGGCACGCGATCGGCCAGCCGGCCGGCCAGCGGGGCCGCCAGCATCACGGCCAGCGGCCAGGGCGTCATCAAGAGGCCAGTGGCGAGCGCGCTCAGCCCCAGCACGTGCTGCATGTAGAAGGGCAGCGCGACGTAGCTGGCCATCTGGCCGGTGAAGCAGCACACCGACGCGATCACCGAGATGCGGAACGAATGCGAGCGCAGCAGGTCCAGCGGGATCAGCGGCGCCGCCCGCGGCAGCTCACGCCGGATCAGCAGCGCCAGGCAGGCCGCCGCCACCGCCAGCAGCGCGCCACCCTGCAGCGGCTGCGCGAGCAGGCGGTCGCTGCCCAGCACAAAGGCGGCGAACATGCCGGCGTTGAGCGCGATGCTCCACAGGTCCAGCGGCCGGGCGGTCGGCGGCGTATGCGGCAGCCCGCGCGCCGCGACCAGCACCAGCAGGCCCACCGGCAGGTTCACCGCAAACAGCCAGGGCCAGCTCGCCACCGACAGGATGGCTGCACCCACCGCCGGCCCGGCCGCGGACGCGCCCGCCACGGCCAGCGCGTTCCAGGCGATGGCCTGGCCCAGCAGCCGCTTCGGATAGGTGAAGCGCAGCAGCGCCAGGCCCAGCGGCATCACCGCCGCGCTACCCAGCCCCTGCAGGCAGCGCCCCGCCACCAGCACCGGCAGCGAAGGCGCCAGCGCGCACAGCGCCGAGGCTGCGGTGAACAGCGCGACGCCGGCCACCCACACCCGCCGGTAGCCCAGGCGCTCGCCGATGGACGAGGCCGGCAGCAGGAACATCACGACCGCCAACTGGTAGGCGGTGACGATCCACACCGTGTCGGCCGGGGTGGCATGCAGCTGCTCGGCCATGTTCGGCAGCGCGACGTTGGCGATGGCGCCATCCAGCACCACCAGCACGATCGCGCCGAGGATGGCGGCGACGGCCGCATGCCGGCGCGGCAGCGGCAGGCCGTCGGGTTCGGGATCGGCGGGGCTCGGGGACAGGCTGGGCGAGTTCATCGAAAAGCTTCTCGGGCTGAGGTGGAGCCAGCATAGGGTCCGGGCCCCAGGCGGCCCAGCGCGCGGCGCGCAGCTTGTACCTGCATCGCACGCCCGTTGAGCTGAACGCTGTCGTGCTAGCGTCGCCGCATGCCGCCTGCCGATATCGACCTCAACCTGCTCGGCGCTCTCGACGCGCTGCTGTCCGAAGGCAGCGTGGCGCGCGCCGCCGAACGCCTGCAGCTCAGCGAATCGGCGATGAGCCGAACGCTGGCCCGGCTGCGCGAGGCGACCGGCGATCCGCTGCTGGTGCGGGCCGGGCGCGCGATGGTGCCGACACCGCACGCGCTGGCGCTGCGCGAACGGGTGCGCGAGCTGGCGCAGGAGGCGCGCGCCGTGCTGCAGCCCGCCGGCGCCGGCTTCGAGTTGCGCAGCTTGCAGCGCACCTTCACGCTGCGCGCCAACGACGGGTTCATCGAAGCCTTCGCACCGCGGCTGGTGGCACGCACTGCGCAGCAGGCGCCTGGCGTGTGCCTGCGCTTCGCACCCAAGCCGGACAAGGACGTTCGTCCGCTGCGCGAGGGCCTGATCGACCTGGACATCGGCGTGCTCGGCGAATCCGGGCCGGAGGTGCGCGTGCAGGCGCTCTACCGCGACCGCTTCGTGGCTGCGGTGCGCGAGGGCCATGCGTTGCTGGCGGACGCTGAGTTCAGCGCCGAACGCTACGCGGCCTGCGGCCACGTCGTCACCTCGCGCCGGGGCCGCCTGCGCGGACCGGTGGACGAGGCCCTGGCCGCGCGCGGCCTGGCGCGCCAGGTCGCCGTGGTCGTGCCCAGCTTCCGTGCGGCCCTGGCGATCGCCGCCGCGACGGACTTGGTGGCCCTGGTGCCCGCCAGCTTCTTCGAGCGAGAGCTGGCCCAGGGTCCGCTGCGCGCCATCGAACTGCCGGTGCCGACCGAGCCGATCACCATCTCGCAGATGTGGCACCCGCGCCTGGACCGCGACCCGGCACATCGCTGGCTGCGGGAACTGCTGCTGGAGGTCTGCCGAGCCGCGGCGGACTAAGGCTGCGGAACGACGCGCACCGCTCCGCCCTGCTCCACGACAAGGTCCAGGCCGACCTCGGCCGCGTCCAGATCGTTGAACGGAGGAATGCGCACGCTGGCCAGCTTGTCCAGCATGCAGTCACCGAAGGGCGGCGCCTTCAGCATGCAGGAGCCCGAGTCGAAGTACACCTGCTGCGCCGTGCCGTCCGGCTGGAAGCGGAAAACCAGCGGACAGGAACCGGCGGGCGCGGGCCGGCATGCGGCGGCGGCCTTCTGCGTCGCCTTCGCGCTGATCTCGTCGGCCTGTTCGCGCGAGAACGCGGCGGGCGCCGGCGTCCGGTTCATCAGCAGCCAGCCCGACAGCGCGACGGCAAGTAAGCCCGCGGCCGCGATGCTAGGCCACAGCCGCCGTCGCAGCATCAGCACGGCCCGAAGCTCGCGCGCCAGGTTGGCGACGTCGTCCTGCCAGCGGTCGTCGCGCAGGATCACGGCCTGGCGCTTGGCGAGCGCCGCCAGCCCGGCCGGCATCTGCGCATCGCCGGGCAGCTCCGCGCCGCCGATCAGGACGGGCACGACGTGCAGCCCCTGCTGCGCCAGCGCGGTCTCCAGTTCCAGGCGCACGTAGTCCAGCGCCTCGTGCGGCCGCCCGTCGAACGAGGCGAGCCAGCGCGGCCCGATCAGGGCCAGCACGGCGCCGCAGGACGCCAGCTCGCTGCGCAGTACCTGCTCGAACTCGGCGCCGGGCGCGATGTCCGACACGTCCATGAACACCCTGTCCCCCAGCAGGCGATCAAGATCGTCGGCCAGGCGCCCCGCCTGCCCTGCGCCGTCGGCGCGGCGGTAGCTGATGAAGATGCGCTGGCGCCGTTCGGGTTTGGACATCATGGGGCAGGATAGCCCTCGGCCATCAAAGGAGACAAGGCATGCACGATGAGCAATACAGCGGCGGCTGCCTGTGCGGCGCCGTGCGCTTCGTGGCAACGGGCCAGCCCTGGCGCGTCGGCCTGTGCCACTGCCTGGACTGCCGCAAGCATCACGGCGCGCTGTTCCACGCCTCGGCAATATTTGCGCAGGAGCAGGTGGCGATCAGCGGCGAGACGCGCGACTACGCCGGGCGCCACTTCTGCCCGCGCTGCGGCTCGTCGGTCTTCGGCCGCAGCGGCGACGAGGTCGAAGTGAGCCTCGGCTCGCTGGACGAGATCGACCAGTTCCAGCCGAGCTACGAGCTCTGGACGATCCGCCGCGAATCCTGGCTGCCGCCCTTCCCGCTCGGGCGGCACTACGAGCGCGATCGCGATGGATCAAGCCGTTCCGAGGCCTAGTCCGCTACAAGGACTGAATCTCGCGCGTCAGCAGGTCCATCACGACTTCCACCCGCTTCGGCTGTCGGCGGCGGCGTGCATAGACCAGGTAGGCCGTCTGAGCCGGTCCCGCCCACTGCGGCAGGATGCGTACGAGCTCCTTGCGCTTCAGGAGTTCGTTGACCATCCAGCAAGGCTGGAAGGCGATGCCCGCGCCTCCGCGAACCGCATCCAGCAAGGAAACGGCATGGTTGACCCGGTAGCGGGTATGGATCGGCAGTTCCACCGTGCCCTCGGCGCTGCTGAGCGTGACCATGTCGTCCGTCCAGATCGGGTAGCGCAGGAAGCTGTGGTCGGCCAGATCATCGAGCGCACGCGGCCGGCCGTGGCGTTTCACGTAGTCGGGTGAGGCGACGATATAGCGGGGCCATGTCGCGAGTTCGCGCGCGACGAGGTCTGGCGGCAAGGCGCCGCCGATGCGCACCGTGAGATCGAAGCGTTCCTCCACCGGGTCGACGAAGCGGTCGTCCAGCATCAGGTCGATCTGCAGATCAGGGTACGACTCGAGCGCTTTCAGCATCAATGCATGGAGCCTCAGCTCGCCGAGTGCCATCGGTGCCGAGATGCGCACCCGGCCGCTCGGCCGGACCGCGCGTTCGTCGAGATCGGCAACCGCCTCTTCGTAGTCTTCGAGCAGGCGCCGAGCGCTTTCGAGGAAGCGAAGGCCTTCATCGGTCAAGACGACACGCGACGGTCCCCGCTCCAGCAGCCGCGCGCCGAGCGAAGCCTCGAGCGAAGCCACCAGCTTGCTGACCGTCGGCTGCGTGGTCGAGAGCGATCGTGCAGCCGCCGACAGGCTGCCGAGATCGGCAGCCCGTACGAAGGCAGTCATGGCGCGAAGCCTGTCCATTGCATTCCAATATCGAATGGTTTGGCTTCCATTTTGCCAACTTCAAAACGAACATGGAATGACAGACAGTGGGGCCATGAAAACGCAGCCCGCCCTTCTCGTCACCCTTCTCTCCCATCTTCTCGCCGCCACGCTCGTTACCCGTGCGGATGCGCAGCCTCCCGCACCGGTGCAGTGGCAACCCACCTGGATCTCACCGGCTCAGCCGCTGTTCGCCGACGACGCCGTGCTGCCGATGGGCATGCCGATGGAGTTTCGCGACGTCACCTTGCGACAGGTCGTGCGCACCGCCCTCGGAGGCCCGCAACTTCGCCTGGTCTTCGGCAACGAATACGGAACGACGCCGCTGACACTGGGCGCGGCCGGCGTGCGAGCCTCAGGTGGCGGCCAGGCGGCAGCCGTTCGCTTCCAGGGCCGCGACGGCGTCGTCGTCCCGCCCGGCGCGCGAGTCATCAGCGATCCTGTCGACCTGCCCACCCGTGCCGGCGATCGGTTGGACGTGGATCTCTACCTGCCGAATGCCGCCAAGAGTGCCGCAAGGCTCGCCAGCTTCCATTGGGACGCGCAGGAACACGCGCTGCTGTCGCTCGGCAATACCGTCGGCCACCGTGACGCGAAGCCGAAGGCCACCTACACTGCCCGCGCCTTTGTCTCCGAGTTGTGGGTCGCTTCCGATCACCCGGCCACGTCGGTGGTCGCCATCGGCGACTCCATCACCGACGGCAACGGCTCCAGCATGGGCCTGGACCAGCGGTGGCCCGACCACCTCGCGCGACGGCTCGCGCCGCAGGGCGTCGCCGTGCTCAACGCCGGGATCGCAGGCAATCGGCTGTTGCGCGGCGGTTGGGGCGATGCTGCGCTTGCGCGTCTCGACCGCGATGTCCTGGGCCAGCCCGGTGTCCGCGCCGTCGTCGTGCTGCTGGGTACCAACGACATCGGCTTCCCCGGCAGTCCGTTCGCGCCCACCGAAGCGCCCGTGACCCTGGCGGAGTTGACCGCCGCATTCCGGCAGCTCGTCGAGCAGGCCCATGCGCACAGCGTGCGCGTGATGGCCGGCACCGTACCGCCGTTCAAACATGCGTTGCAGGGGACGCCCCTAGAGGGGCACTACAGCCCCGCCAAAGAGGCGACGCGCCAGGCGTTGAACGAGTGGATCCGCCATGCGGGCATGTTCGACGGGGTCGTCGACTTCGATCGCGTGCTGCGCGACCCCGCCGATCCGGCGCGGCTCGACCCCGCCCTGGACGCAGGCGACCATCTGCACCCGGGCGATGCCGGCTACAGGCGCATGGCCGACGCGATCGACCTGCGTGCGCTGCTGGGCGCAGCGGCGTCACCGGAGGCGCAGCATTGAGGCACCTCAGGCCAGGCGCGATGCCGGCGAGGCCGGCGCCGGGTCAGGGCGCTGCAGGCCGCTTCGGCGGCTCCCACAGCTCGATCTTGTTGCCTTCCGGATCGAGGATCCAGGCGAAGCGGCCGGTCGTGTCCTCGCTGCGCTTCAGCGGGGTGACGTCCTTGGCCTTCAGCTTCGCGAGGAAGGCGTCCAGGTCGTCGACGGCGTAGTTGATCATGAAGCTGGCCGTAGACGGCTCGAAGTACTTCGTCGTCGCCGGGAAGGTGCCCCAGATCAGCGCCGGCGGATGATTCGGCGCGTCGTAGCGCAGGGCCGCGCCGCCCCAGGGCTCCAGCGCCAGGCCCAGCACGTCGCGGTACCAGGCGGCCAGCGCCTTCGGGTCCTTGGCCTTGAAGAACACGCCGCCCACACCGGTGATGCGACCGGTGGCTGCGTCGTCGGGCGCGGCCCGAGCTACGCCAGCCAACAGGATCGCGACGGCGCAGAGGCCGGTCATCAGCAGGGGCCGCATGTTCATCATGGTCATCCCCAGGTGGTGGGTTTCGGATTGCGCTCGTCGAAGCCCATCTGGTGCCAATACGGGTAGGTGGGCGTCTGGCGGCTGGCGACGTCGAGCCGGGCGTTTTCCTCGGCCGTCAAGGTCCAGCCGAGTGCGCCGAAGTTCTGCAGCAACTGCTCCTCGTTGCGCGCGCCGATGATGAGGTTGCTGACCGAAGGCCGCGAGAGCAGCCAGTTCAGCGCCACCTGCGGTACCGTCTTGCCGCGCTCGGCGGCGATCGCGTCCAGCACGTCGACGACGGCGAACAGCCGCTCGTCGTCCACCGGCGGGCCGCCCGCCGCCCCCCCGGAGGCGATGCGGCCTGTACCTGCCGCCTGGCCGCGGCGGATCTTGCCGGTCAACCGGCCCCAGCCGAGCGGGCTCCACACCATCGTGCCGACGCCCTGGTCCAGCGCCAGCGGCATCAGTTCCCACTCGTAGTCGCGGCCGATCAGCGAGTAGTAGCCCTGGTAGGCGACATAGCGGCCCAGGCCGTACTTTTCCGACGTAGCCAGCGACTTCATCAGGTGCCAGCCGGAGAAGTTCGAGGCGCCGATGTAGCCGATCTTGCCGGCGGTGCGCAGGTCATCCAGCGCGCGCAGCGTCTCGTCGACCGGCGTCAGCGCGTCGAAGCCGTGCATGAAGTACAGGTCGATGTGATCGGTCTTCAGCCGCTTCAGGCTGGCCTCGCAGGCGCGCACCAGGTGATGGCGCGACGAGCCCTTCTCGTTCGGGCCATCGCCCATTGCGAAGGTGGCCTTGGTCGAGATCAGCGCCCGATCGCGCCGGCCCTTGATCGCTTCGCCGAGGATCTCCTCCGAGGCGCCGGCCGAGTAGACGTCGGCCGTGTCGAAGAAGTTCAGGCCGTGCTCCAGGCACACGTCGACCAGGCGGCGCGCCTCGTCCACCTGCGTCTGGCCCCACTTGCCGAAGAATTCGCCCTGGCCGCCGAAGGTGCCGGTGCCCAGGCTCAGCACCGGGACCTTCAGGCCCGAGCGGCCCAGCTGTCGGTGTTCCATCGTCGTACTCATTGTTGTTTCTCTCCTAGCAATCGTTGTCGGACCCGTGCTTCGACCACCGGCGCCTCGTGCACCGAGATCCAGGCGGACTGGTCGGCGCGGTAGACATAACTCGGAGACGTAGCGGAGGGAAGCGCTGCCGCATCCTGCCCCAGCGCCCGCTGCGCCGCGGCCCGGACGATCAAGGCCAGATCGCACCAAGGGCCTTTCACCAAGGCTTCATCCGCCTGGGCGAGCGCATGCTTGGCGTCGCCCGCGTCCAGCGCGAGCCAGCCGGAGAGCGCCAGCAGGGTCGGGTCCTGCGCGTCGAGCAGCAGCGCCTCCTTGAGCTGCGCGCGGGCCGCGTCGGTGCGGCCGGCCAGCAGCAGGTCGCGCAGGTAGTCGGCGCGCAGCGGCACGAGGCCCGTGCGCAGGCGCAGCACCTCGGCATAGGTCTTGAAGGCCTCGTCCCAGCGGCCGGCCAGCGCCAAGGTCTGGGCCTGGCCCCACAGGCCCTCGGGGCTGTCGGCCTGGTGGGTCAGCACCTCGGCGTAACGCGCCAGCGCCTCGTCCACGCGGCCCAGGCGGCGTGCGCCGTCGGCCAGCTCCAGGTTCACGCGGAAGGCATCGTCGCCGGCCAGCTTGTCGCGGCCCCGGCCGAGTTGCTCCAGCACTTCGGCCTGCGGATGGCCGCTGTGCCACAGCGCCTGGGCGGCGGCGGTGCGGATCGCGCCGCTGTCCGGGTGCGTCTTCAGCGCCCGCGCGGCCAGCACCTCGACCGCCGTGCGGTCGCCCTTGATCGATTCGGCGAACAGGGCGGCGGCCAGCACCAGTTCGTCGTCGGGCGCCACGCCTTGGGCCTTGGCAATATAGTTCAGCGCCGGCTCCAGTTGACCCCTGCCGAGTTGGTCGTTGCCGGCGTTGACGTAGGCGATCGGCAGGCTCGGGCTCACATCGGTCAACGCCATCAGCCGGCGCTCCAGCTTCAGCAGCTCGGGGTCGAGCGCCTGCAGCCGGTCGAGCCGGATGTCGCGCGTGTCGTAGCGATCACGCGGCGGGGATTCGAGCGCGTTGGCGCCCTCGGCAAAATACTCCCACACCGAGCCGCCTGCGTAGCGCGACAGAAAGCCCTTCTTGGTCTGCGCGTCGCGGGTCTTGGCCTGGTTGTACAGCGCCTGGATTTCGCGCCACTGGTCGGCCGTCAGGATGCCGTGGACCTGGTGCGAGAGCTCGTGCAGCACCGTGTTGTAGCGGTCGAAGATCGTGCGCTCGACGTCCTCGACGCCGGTCACCGTCAGATAGCCGCCGGCACCGCGCACGTCGTCCCACAGGCGCGAGTCGTACTCGATCCGCGCGTCCTTCAGCGCCTCCATGCCCGGCGCATCGGACAGCTTCATCGCCATCGGCTTGATGTAGAGCCGCGAGCCACCCGCCACCAGCACCGGAATGAACGCCTTCCACGGCGCCACGGACAGCGCCACGCGCTTCCTGATCCGCGGGCTCAGTTCGCTCCAGTTGCTGACGTACTGCTCGATGCCCGGCACCGCCGGCATCGGCGCCGCGGCGAAGAGGCGTTCGTAGTCGGCCCGGTGCACGTCGACGAGGAAGCGCTGCGACTCCAGCGTGCGGGCCAGGATCGCGTGGGCACGGCCCAGTTCGGGGCAGATCTTCAGCGCGGCGAAGGAAAGATCGCGCGCCTCGTCGAAGCGGGCTTGCTCGAAGGCATCGGACGCCCGCTTCGCCAGCGTCATCGCCTCGTCGAACTTCGGCCCGTAAGCGGCGGCGAGCTGCGTGTAGTTCTTGCGGGCGTAGCCGTTGCCGAGCTGGTAGTGGGCCAGCTCCTGGTAGGGGTTCAGGCGGACGGCGGTCTCGGCGGCGGCTATCGCCTCGTCGGTGCGGCCCAGGCGGATCAAGGTCTCGTTCAGTGCGGCATAGCCGTCGGCCGTGGGCAGCGCGGCGATGCTGGCCTCCAGCCGGGTCAGCGCGGCATCGAAGTTGCGGCGGCGGAACTCGAGCTGGCCCAGACCCTTCAGCGCGGCGGCGAGATCATCCGGTGTCTTCGACGCCTGAAGCGCGCGCTGGAAGCATTGTTCGGCGCGCGCCTCGTCGTAGGTCTCCATCGCCAGCCGGCCGGCGGCCTGCAGGTCCGCGGCGGTATTGCCGGCGCGGCTGCGGCGGTCCACCTCGGCCATGTCGTCGCGGGCGAACAGCCAGGCATAGATCAGGCCGCGCTCGGCCTCGCTCGACTGCTTCTTCGCCAGCAGGGACTTCAGGCGCGGCGCGGCGGCGGCATAGTCCTGGCGTGCCAGCAACTCGGCCAAGGGCGTGGCGGCGCGGGCGGGCAGCCAGGATGGCGCCAGCAGCAGCGCCGCCAGCACGGCAGCGGAGGCCGCGCGGAAGGGGCGGGTCTTGTCGGTCATGGCCGGCATTCTCGCCGGCCAGATCACCCGGAGACGGCGGGTACTTACCCGCCGCGCATCACGACGTCGCCCGACTCGCCCAGGTCCTTCGGCGGCTTGCCGGTCAGCACCGCCTTGCCCATCTCGTAGAGCTGGCGCAGCTTGCTTTCCTTGACGTCCCAGTAGTGGGCATGGGCGATGCGCACGCGCACCAGCATCAGGTCCGGGTCAGTCTGGCCGCCGGGGAACCAGGCGGCCGCCATCTTGGTCCAGAGCTCGTTCACCTTGCCCGGATCGACGACGACGGCGGCGCGGCCGGAGATCGAGACATAGCTGTCGTCGTCCGGATTCGCATAGCTGACGTTGACCTCGGGCCGCGCTGCGAAGTCGGCCGCCGCATCGCCGCGGCGCGACATGAAGAACCACAGGCTGTCGTCTTCGTCGATCGCCTTGTTCTGCGTCGTCATCGGGCGTGAATGGAACTGGCCGTTCTCGTGCTGGGTGCCGAACATGCAAAAGCGCGTGCCCTTGATCAGCTTCCAGAGCTTGTCGCGGCATTCGGCGGCGCTGTCGTGTTCGTGGGTCGTGTCCATGGTGTTCTCCTTGAGGGTGCTGCGTTGGCACCCATCGGCAAGCTGCATACCCCGAAGCCACCGCAGGCCACCGTTCTTGCAACTGCTTACATCTGCTTTACCGAAGCTTTGCGCGTCCTGATCAGCTTGCGGTCAACACGAGTCCACCAATTGCCGTTGAACATCCACAGCAATTGCGCTGCGTGCACCCTCGGAAATCTCCACCATGAAGTTCAAGAAATTGCTGACCCGTGCCCTGCTGCTTGGCGCCGTCGCCGCGCTGATGAGCGGTTGCATCGTCGTGCCGCGCGGCGGCTACCACTACCACGACCGGGGCGGCTGGGACCACCGCGGCCGCTGATCGACGAAGGGTTTCCGACCCCGCGCGTCGGAGCTGTCCGACGCGCATATCGGCATCGCTGAGGTCCCATGCCGACGCGCTTCTTGCATGATCGACCGCAAGCAAGCCACCAGAACGAGAACAGGACCTCGATCATGATGACGACGTCGACCCCAGCAGTTGCCGCCCCCCCGCCCTCGGTCAAGCTCTTCGGACTTGAGCCCATACGCGCGGCGTTCGAATACGCCAGCATGCGCCGAATGAACCGGCAGCAACTGCCGCGCGGCGACGGGCACCCGATCGTCGTCTTCCCCGGCCTCGCCAGCGACGGCAAGACGATGACGGCACTGCGCGATTTCCTGCGTGACCTCGGCTACACCGTCTACGACTGGGGCCGCGGCTTCAACAACGGCCCGCAGGGCGACACCTCGGAATGGCTGCGTGAACTGGCGCTGGACATCCAGCAGATGGTGTCCGCGCATACCGAGGGCGTGACCCTGCTGGGCTGGAGCCTCGGTGGCATCTATGCCCGCGAGGTGTCCAAGCACATCAAGCCGGCCGTGCGGCAGGTGATCACGATCGGCTCGCCCTTCGCGGCTGAACCGACGCAGGTGCGCGTGGGCCTGCTGTGGCGCTGGGTCAATGGCCGGCCGATGCAGCTGGACGACGCGCTGCGCGCGCAGCTGCAGACCGCGCCCGAGGTCCCCACCACCTCGATCTACAGCCGCACCGACGGTGTCGTCGCCTGGCAGACCTGCATCCAGCCCGGCGAGCACGCACACGTGGAGCATGTGGAGGTCGAGGCCAGCCACTGCGGCATGTGCTGGAACCCTTCCGTGCTGCGCGTCCTGGCCGAGCGCCTGCACCGCCAGCCGAAGAAGCCCGACAGGCCCGAGAAGGAGCACCCGATGACGATGAAGACACTACGCAAGCGCTTCGTGGCCGCCGCCGCGCTGTGCGCCTTCGGCGCCACCTTCGCCCAGGCGCCACTGCCGGCCGTCAAGCGCAGCGGCGCGGTCGAGTACCTCAGCGGCGGCATCGGCAGCGACGAATCGACGGCGATCAAGGCGGTCAGCACGCAATGGCCGCTGACGCTTGAGTTCGCCGTGAACACCCAGCCGCGCGCCGACTACGCGTCGGACGTGCAGGTGACGATCCGCGACGCGCACGACACCGCGGTCTTTCAAGCCACTTCGAGCGGCCCCTTCCTGCTGGTGAAGCTGCCGCCGGGCCAGTACAAGGTCGACGCGCAGTACCAGGGCAAGACGCTCCGCCAGTCGGTGACAGTGGCCCAGGGCAAGGCCGCCCACGAGTCCTTCGTCTGGCCCGCCAGTGCTGGCTGATCCGGCTCAGCCGCCCGCGCGCTTGACCTTGTAGCCAGCCTGGGTGAGTGCGGCCATCACCTTCTCGACGTGATCGCCCTGGATCTCGACCACCCAGTCCTTCACCGTGCCGCCCGAGCCGCACGCGGCCTTGAGCTTCTTGGCGAAGGCGGCCAGTTCCTCGGCCTCCAACGGCAGGCCCTTGGCCAGCGTGACGACCTTGCCTGAGCGCTTCTCGCGGCTGACGCGAACGATGCCGTCGCCCTCGGGTCGTTTGGCCCGCCCGCATTCACAGGCTGCCATCGGCTTGCGGCAGTTGGGGCACATGCGGCCCGCTTCGGTGGAATAAACGAGGCTCATGGCTTCAGCGTCCGCGTGAAGAAGCCGTCCAGCGTGCGATACAGGTGCAACCGCGCCTTGCGGCCCGCGATGCCGTGGGCCTTGCCGGGGTAGATCATCAGCTCGAAGGCCTTGCCTTCGTCCTGCAGGGCCTGGATCAGCTGCAGCGAATTGTCGAACAGCACGTTGTCGTCGGCCGTGCCGTGGATCAACAGTAGCGGCTTCGTCAGCAGCGCGGCGCGGCTGGGCAGGTTGGCCTGGCGGTAGGTTTCGGCCCGGCCGCCATCGGGCAGGCCGAGGTAGCGCTCGGTGTAGGCGGTGTCGTAGAGCGTCCAGTCGGTCGGCGGCGCGACGCCCGCGGCCGAGGCGAAGGGCGTGTCGGCATCGAGCATCGCGCGCGCCGCCAGGAAGCCGCCGTAGGACCAGCCCCAGAAGCCAATGCGTTGGGCATCGACGTCAGGCACCAGCCTGGGCAACTGCCGCGTCGCGGCGAACAGGTCGGCCACCTCGACCTTGCCGAAGGCGCGGTGGTGGGCGCGTGTGAAGGCGCGGTCGCGGTTGGCCATGCCGCGCGTGTCGACCATCATGATGCCGAAGCCCAGGCGCTGCCAGTGCGCCATCAGTGCCGTCTCGCGCGGCCAGGCCCAGTTCACCGTGGACGCGTGCGGGCCGCCGTAGGCCAGCACCAGCGCGGCATGCGGGCCCGGCTTGCCATCGAGCGGCGGCAGGTAGAAGGCGTTCAGCGGCGTCGTGCCGTCGGCGGCCTTGATGTCCAGCACCTGGGGCTGCGGTGTGATCTGGGCGAGCAGCGGATCGGGCGCGCTGCCCGGCAGCGCGAGCGCCGCGGCCTTACCGGCAACGTCGCGCAGTTCCAGACGCGGCGGCTCGCCCCAGGCGGAGCGGGTCACCAGCACGCGCGTGCAGGCCTTGTCACCGCTCGCATCGCGCCACTGCAGCGGGGCGGCGCCGTCGAGCTTGTGCGTCAGACCCTTCATGTCCATCACGAACAGCTCGCGGGCGCGTCCACGGTCCTGCGCGCCGGCGAAGACGATGTGCTCAGGGCCGGCGCAGACGAGATGGGCAACCGGCTCGTCCTGCTTGCTCAGCGTGTGGCGCGCGCCGGTCTTGCGGTCGACGGCGATCAATTGCTTGCGGCCCGAGCGCTCACTGCTCCACAACAGCGCCGGCTTGCCCGACAGCGGCAGGCCCTTCAGCTCGACCAGGTCGTCATGCGTCTCGACCCAGGCGGCATCGCGTTCCTCGATCAGCAGGCGCGGCGTGGCCGTGTGCGGATCGAACTCGGTCAGCGCGAGCAGGGTCTGGTCGCGGCGCAGCCATTGCAGCCAGGGCGTGCCGTCGGCGAACCAGCCGGCGCGGGCGATGTACTCGGCCTCGGCGGGCAGGATCAGCGGGGTCTGGGCGCCGGTGGCCAAGTCGATGGACAGGGCCGTGACCTTGGCATTGGCCTCGCCGGCGCTGGGGTAGCGCTGCTCGGTCATCGCCGTGTGGTCGGCAAAGATCTGCGCGCGGGTCTTCAGCGGCACGCCGCTCTCGTCCACGCGCAGCACCAAGAGGCGCTTGCCGTCTGGCGACCACCAGAAGCCGCGCTGGCGGCCCAGTTCCTCGGCGGCGATGAATTCGGCCAGGCCGTAGCTCACCGGCCCGGCCGCATCGGGCGTGAGCACGCGGGCCTCGCCGCCGTCCAGCGGCTGGACCCAGACCTTGCCGGCCTTCACGTAGGCGATGCTGCGGCCGTCGGGCGAGCAGACCGGATCCTGCTTGGGCTGGTCGGGGTCGTGCGTCAGGCGCTGGGCGGGCTGGCCCAGGCGCAGCAGGTACAGGTCGCCGGAGAGCGGGAACACGAGCGCCTGGTCGCCCTCGCCGCACCAGCGGTAGCTGGTGATGCCGCGCTGGGTGATGCGCTTGCGCTCCAGCGCCATCTTCTCGGCCTCGCTCAGCTTCTGCTGCTGGCCGGCCAGCAGTTGCGCGGCCGAGGCCAGCAGCTGCGGTGCGCCGCCCGCGGCGGGCTGAGCCCAGAGTTCGAGCTGTTCGCTGTCCTGCGCCGAGGGGCGCAGGTAGGTCACCCAGGCGCCAGCCGGCGAGATCTCGGCCTGCTGCGGCAGGCTGCCCTGCAGCGGCGGATCGCTGGTGATGCGTTCGAGGCTGATCTCGGCGGCTTGCGCCGAGAGGCTGAGAGCGGCGGTGAGCAGGGATGTCATCAGGGTATTTTTGAACATCAGGCGATCGACAGGAACAGGCGCTGCTGCAGCTCTTCGGCAGAGTTGACGGTGCGCAGTTGGAGATAGGCAGCCTCGGCCTCGGGGTAGTGGCGGCGCAGGTAGTGCAGCCATTGCTTGAGCCGGCCGGCCTGGTGCTTGGGCTGGACGTGGCTGCGCACGAGGGCGAAGAAATCGCGCATCAGCGGCAGCAACTGGCTCCAGCTCAGGGCCGGCGCGCCGGGCGAGCGGATCGCCAGGGCCAGGCCCGGATTGGCCACCATGCCGCGGCCGAGCATCAGGTGCTCGCAGTGCGACTGCGTGCGGCAGTTCTCGGCATCGGCCGGCGTCCAGATCTCGCCGTTGGCGACCACCGGC
>Ga0247779_1000187_pt1 | contig 46640 bp, 35 predicted proteins | sample UWRJL221509R5_FD_179925 | JGI IMG/M metagenome (GOLD analysis project Ga0247779, IMG submission 179925) | Plant litter microbial communities from Arlington Agricultural Research Station in Wisconsin, United States - UWRJ-L221-509R-5 | ecosystem: Environmental > Terrestrial > Plant litter >...
ATGCGTGCGTCCGCTCGTCGCCGCCGCGTCGCCGAGGATGGGCTTGATGCTATAGCTGTTGTTGACGTGGCTCACGTCGATGCCCGTGAGCGAGAGGACCGTGGCATACACGTCGCTCGACACCACGAGATCGTCCGTGCGGCCTCGGCGCGTCACGCCCGCACCCGTGACGATGAACGGCACGCGAACGCCGCCCTCGTAAGCGCTGCCCTTGGAACCACGGATCTTGGAACCGCTGTCCTTCACGGGGCCCGGCGTTCCGTTGTCACCCAGGAAAATCACCACCGTCTTTTCGAGGTCGACCGCTTTCAACAATCGGCCAAACTCGGTGTCCAACGCCTGAATATTGGCCTTGTACACCGGAATATTCGTAACGTAAGTGCCGGGCTTGGGGTTGCCGACCGAGCTCAGATCGACCGAGTGCAGCTCGGGCGGAGGCACCTCGAACGGGTTGTTCGCGCCGTTGGCGGCGTGCGGAGCGTTGTACGCCTGGTAGACGAACCAAGGATCGTTTGGCCGCGTCTTTTCTTGGTTGTGGATGTAGTCGATGGCCAAGTCCGTGAGCGCCGTCGTGGCGTACGTCGTGGTCGGCACCGCAGGCCCATTGCTGTCATAAATGTTCCAGTTGAAGTAATCGACCAGCCCGCCACCGAGGATGCCGTGGAAGTTCGGGATCCCCAGGTCACGCACGTGCTGCAGGATCTTCGGCGCGTCCGGGAACGCGCCGCCCACGCGGGGATCGATATTGCCGCCGCCCAGGTGGTACTTGCCGAAAAACGCCTGCGAGTAGCTCGGGCTCTCGGCCGTGATGCGGTCGAATAACGTTACGGTGTCGGTCGGCAAAACCGCACCCACAGAAGTCACACCGGTGCGATAACCGTACAGGCCGCTCACGATCGTACCGCGAGTCATCGAGCACGCGGGGCTCGCCCAGGCGTTGTCGAACACGAGGCCGTTTTGTGCGAGGGACTCGAGGTTCGGTACTGGAACCGCGCCGCTGTCGCCCGCCAGGCTTGGATACAGGCTGGTCGATTCGGCGCCAAGATCGTCAGCGATGACCAACAAAACGTTGGGATGGTTCGCACCCTCGCCACCGCCAGCGCCGCCGCTTCCGTCGCTTTCCTGCGCGACGAAGGTCACCGCGGTGCTGGCCGAGTTGCTGATTTCTCCGTCCGACACCGTAAGCTTGACCGTGAAGGTGCCCGGCTTCGTGCTCGTCAGCTTGGCGTTCGGTCCGATCGGGTTGTCGATCACTCCCCCGCTGGTCGACCAGTAGTAGCTCAGAGCCGCTGGCCCTTGATCGGGGTCCTTCGCGACACCCGTCAGCGTGATGGTCTTGCCCACGAACACGTTGACCGGGGTAACGCTCAACTCGTCGACCACCGGACCGACGTTGAGCGTGCCGTTCACACTGACGCTGCCGTTTCCGCTGACGCCGGTGCCCTTGAGGTGAACCGTCACCGAGGTGGTTCCACCGGCCGTCACGTTGAAGCTGGCAGAGCCAGTGAAGGCCGTGCCGGCTTCGACAGAAGTAGCACTGAGCGTGATGGTGTAGCCCTTGCCCGCCGGAATGCCACCGATGGTCCCGCTGATGCTGACCGCTCCGCTGCTATCGATGGTGCCCGTCTTGCTGAAACCGTTGCCCGCAATCGTGTACGTCACCGCGTTCAGCGTCACACCCGGAGCCACCTCCAAGTTCAAACCCAGCGAACCGGTCTGCTCGACACCCGCTTCGCTGAGCGGCTCACTCGAGCAAGCGATGAACGCTGCGCTCACGCCCAGCGCCAACGTGCAAACGAGAGGAACCTTGCCGAGCCTCGTAACGAGCCCAGACCTACCGCGCCAATGCTTCATGAATCGATCCTTTGCTGAAAAGTCGGCGGCGCGCGCGTAGGCGGGCGGGCCGACTAAGTACAGGGGTCGATCGTCATGCGCGCTTCTTTAGTGCGCTGCGTTCTTTCAAGCAAGACAAATGCACGCCCAGCAGCAGTCGCACCAGCGGGGAATCTCGCCTCACTTACTTCGCAAACCTCAGGCTGAAACTGCAACCAACCTGAAGCCATTGGCCTCCCGCTGGTAACGCTTCCCCATATGGGCTTCTCGCTAGAGAGACGTGAGTCCGTTGGCCCGGCGGGTCACTGGGCTTTGGCGACCAGCTCGAGCTTGCCCGCTGCGTTGCGCGACACCTCGAACCGAAATGATGCGCCGGGTAACTCATGCGCCGTCACTCGAACGGTCAGCGCAAGCGGTTGCAGACCAAGCCCGTTCGGCAACCCACCGTGCTTGGAACTGTCGTGAACGAGAATGAATTCGGGATAGCCATGCGGCAACGCGACGAGCTCGATGTACACCTCGCTGCGAGGGGGCAAGTCGAACGGATGCGTTCCGCCCTGCCTGCGCTGCAGACGAACGGGCTCGAACCAAGTCGGCGTCGGACTGCATTCGGTCAGCGTCACCTCGACTTGACGGATCTCTCGACCGCCCGTGTTGGCGACGCGGATCCGTCGCAGGCTGAGGCGGCTGGCCTCTTCGTCGGCATGCTCCCCTACGCGGTCGACGATCAGCCGTGGGCCTTCTGACGTTTGCGCGCGGTAACTGCGACGTGCCGACCAAAGCCAGATGCTCACGGCCACCGCAGTGCCAACCCCAGCTGCCCAGTTCGTCCCGCCCAAGCGCTGCGCAAGCGCGACCACTAGCCCTAGGAACACGAGCAGGAGGGCCGCGCTGCCGACCCGGTTGGAGGCCGATTGAGTCTTCAAGCCAGAAACCATGCCCCGTGCCGACGATATTTTGAAGCCTCCCGCGGCGAGGTCCGCGTTTCGACGGGCGTTCCCGCTAAATGTCACTCGCCGGTCACCGGCGCGGAACACGCTTCTGCTGAGCTGCTGGCCAATGAGCTTTCAAGACGATGCCGTCGAGCCACTCGCGATCGAGTCGGCACAGCACTTTACGGAACTACTGCGGCGCGCCGGGGCGGGCGTGGCGCGTGAGGCGGGCGAGCGCTGCGCCAACGAGCGCGAGCGCTGGCAGCGCCCGGAGCCTCGGCGAGCGTTGCCGCGCGAGCTCGGGAATTAGTCGGGCACGAGTCGGGTCGAGGCACTAGCGCAGCTCAATGCGCAGGTGACGCACCGCCTCAGCTCGCGACAGGCGCTGTCGCTCGGCTCGGCGCTTTGGTCCGCAGGCGATCCCTCGACCCATGCCTTGTACATCGACGTGGGCAAAGTGCAGTGCAGCGAGCCACACGGCAGGCACCAGCGCATGTGCAAAAATGCCCCATATTTGCCCCTGGACAAGGGCGAGCAAAGCACCTTGACCGGCTCGGCGATCGGAACGCACTCTCGCTCGTCGCATGCCGGACATCGATTTCTTTGCGGGACACGGCCAGCTCGCGACGCTGATTCGCGACAAGGATTGGGCCGGCACGGCCCTCGGCCCCATCGACGCCTGGCCGGCCAGCTTGCGCACCGTGCTGCGCTTGATGCTGAGCTCACGCTACGCGATGTGGATGGGCTGGGGAGCCGAGCTGACGTTCTTTTACAACGACGCGTACGCAGCGCAGACGCTCGGAGCCAAGCACCCCTGGGCGCTCGGTCAGCCGGCGAGCTCGGTCTGGGCCGAGATCTGGGATCTGCTCGATCCGCGCATCGCCCACGTGATGCAGACCGGCGAGGCGACTTGGGACGAGGGCCTGCAGCTGTTCCTCGAGCGCAGCGGATATCCCGAGGAGACGTACCACACGTTCTCGTATAGCCCGGCACCGGGCGACTCATCGAGCGAGATCGGCGGGCTGTTCTGCGTCGTGATCGAAGAGACCGAGCGCGTAATCGCCGACCGACGGATGGCGCTGCTCCGCGATTTTGCGGCAAGCTTGGCTCGAAGCAAGAGCGCCCACGAGGTGTTCCGGGCACTGGAGCACTGCCTGCACGAAGAAGCCCGCGATCTACCGTTCTCGCTCTGCTACCTGTTCGAACAGGACGGGCGATCGGTACGCCGGGTGTCGCTCACCGGCTTTGCGCCGGCGCAGCCCGAAGCCAGCGCCGAGCTCTCGCTCGATGAGCCGACATTTTGGCCGTTTCAAGCGTTGCTCGAGCAAACTCCGCAGGTCGTGGTCGAGCTCGATGCCACACGCGATTGGCCGAAGGGAGCCTGGCAGCACGCGCCGCGCCAGGCGCTCGTCTTGCCCATCGCCCAGCCGGGCGAACCCCGACCCGCGGGGGTGTTCATCGCGGGCTTGAACCCGCACCGCCCGCTGGACGACAGCTTGCGCAGCTTCGTCGATCTGCTCGTGGGCCAACTGGCGGCCGGGCTCGCCAACGCGGGCGCGTACGAGGCCGCCCAAAAGCGCGCCGATGCCCTAGCCCAGATCGATCGCGCGAAGACCGCGTTCTTCTCCAACGTGAGCCACGAATTTCGCACGCCACTGACGTTGATGTTGGGACCGACCGAAGATGCCCTGGGCTCGCCCGAGCGCGCGCTCACGGGCGCAAATCTGGAGACGGTGCACCGCAACGAGCTGCGCTTGTTGAAGTTGGTCAACGGCCTGTTGGACTTCGCGCGCATCGAGGCGGGGCGCGCGCGAGCCTCGTATCAGCCGACCGATTTGCGCGCGCTCACCGTCGACTTGGCCAGCACCTTTCGCTCAGCCATCGAGCGCGCGGGCCTGGCCTTCCAGGTCGAGTGCGAAGCGCTACCCGAGTCGATCTACATCGACCACGACATGTGGGAGAAGATCGTCCTGAATCTGCTCTCGAATGCCCTGAAATTTACCTTCTCTGGCGGCATTTCCGTGGCTTTGCGCTGGCACGCCGGGCAGGCCCTGTTCACCATCCAGGACAGCGGCGTGGGCATCGCGGAGCATGAGCTGCCGCGGCTGTTCGAACGCTTTCATCGCATCGAGGGCACACGCGCCCGAACTCACGAAGGTTCGGGCATCGGCCTGGCACTGGTGCACGAGCTCGTTCGCCTGCACGGCGGTTCGATCGAAGTCACAAGCGAGCTCCATCGCGGCACCACCTTTTCGATCGCGTTGCCCGCGGGCAAGGCGCACTTGCCGGAAGACAGCATCGGCGATACCGGGCGACCCACGCCCACGTCTGCGTACACCGCGTACGTGGAAGAAGCGCTGCGTTGGGTGCCTTCGTCGATCTCGGGCGAGCCCTCGAGCCGCAAGAGCGAGGCCCAAATCGGTGCTCGCATTCTGGTCGCGGACGACAACGCCGACATGCGAGAATACATCGTCCGTTTGCTGGGCCAGCACTGGGCGGTGGAAGCGGTGTCGGATGGCCTCGAAGCGCTACAGGCTGCGCGCCGCGCGGCACCCGACTTGATCATTTCGGACGTGATGATGCCGCGCTTGGACGGCTTCGGACTGATCCGCGAGCTGCGGCTCGAGCCAGAAACTGCGAGCATTCCCACGATTTTGGTCTCGGCACGGGCGGGCGAGGAAGCGACCGCCGAGGGCCTACGCGCGGGCGCCGACGATTATCTAGTGAAGCCCTTTTCAGCCAGCGCCCTGCTGATCCGGGTGGAAGCGCAACTCTCCGCTGCTCGCCTCCGGAGGAGCTTGCGCACCGCTGCGGAGTCGGAACGGCAACGCCTGGAATTGATCTTTCGCGAATCGCCGGCCGCGATTTGCATCCTGCGCGGCCCCGAGCTGAAGGTCGAGCTCGCCAATCCATTGATTTTGCAAGTTTGGGGCAAGAGCGCGGCTATCATCGGTCAGCCGTTTGCCGACGCCGTGCCCGAAATCCGCGGCCAAGGTTTCCTCGAGCTGCTTCACGCCGTGCGTGAAAGCGGCACCCCGAGCCACGGCAAGGAAGCGCTGGTGCGCCTCGACCGAGCGCGCGACGGGCTGCTGCGCGATGCCTATTTCGACTTCGTGTACGCGCCGTTCCCTTCTCCCGACGGCACCATCGATGCCGTATTCGTGCACGCTTACGAGGTGACCGAGCAGGTGCTCGCGCGCCGCAGCTCCGACCTCCTGCGCGAAGCCGAGCAGCTCGCACGAAAGGACGCAGAAGCGGCCAACCGCTTGAAGGACGAGTTCTTGGCCACGATGAGCCACGAGCTGCGCACGCCGCTGAACGCGATTTTGGGCTGGGCTTCGATGCTACGTCACGGCGCGCGCGACGCCGAGGGCTTGGAGCGAGGACTTTCGACGATCGAGCGCAACGCGCTCGCCCAGGCGCGCCTGATCGAGGACGTGCTCGATGTGTCGCGCATCATCAGCGGCAAATTGCGACTCGACATCCGGCGCGTCGATCTGATCGCGATCGCGTCTGCCGCGGCCGACGTCGTGCGCCCGGCCGCCAGCGCGCGTCGCGTGCAGCTGTCCATCGAGCACGGCCCCGAACCGAGGCTCGAGCTGGTCGGCGACGCCGATCGACTGCAGCAAGTCGCTTGGAATCTGCTCAGCAACGCCGTCAAATTCACACCTAGCGACGGGGTGGTGTCGCTCAGCATCGAGCGTAAGGGCAGCGCAGTGCGCATGATCGTGCGCGACACGGGCTCGGGCATCGCACCCGAGCACCTGCCCTTCATCTTCGAGCGCTTCAGACAGGTCGACAGCTCGACCACGCGAAAACACGGTGGCTTGGGCCTGGGCTTGGCCATCGTGCGTCATTTGGTGGAGCTGCACGGGGGCTCGGTTTGGGCAGAGAGCCCGGGCATCGGGCATGGCGCGACCTTCACCGTGGAGCTTCCTGTGCGCGCGCTGTACAGCGAGCGTCCAGAAGCGACGAGCGACGGCGCAGCGCAGCACACGCTAGAGGGCTCAGACTCGCTGACCCTGCTCTTGGGCGTAAAGATCCTGGTCACCGACGACGATGAAGATTCACGCCTGCTGCTGCAGACGGCGTTGCAACGGGTCGGGGCCTGGGTGCGCGTGGCCGACTCGGCCGCGAGCGCGTTCAAGTTCCTGGAGCAGCAGCAAGTCGACGTCCTGATCAGCGACATCGGCATGCCGGAGGAAGACGGCATTTCGTTGATGCGCCGACTGCGCGCACTGAGCGTAAATCAGCGTCTGCAAGCGATCGCCCTATCCGCCTACGCGCGCAGTGAGGACGTGACGCGGGCACTCGACGCAGGCTTTCAGCGCCATGTCGCCAAGCCCGCAGACGTGTCCGAAGTCGCGCGCACGGTCGCCGAGCTGGTCCTGCGAGCTACGCTCAGCAGGGGCTGAGCGACGGCTCGGCCTTCACTTGCGGACCTCCACGCGCTTGCCGTCCACCATGTCTGCGCTGGATAGCTTGACGACGCGCGCGTCGGCCGTGAGCCCGCTCGAGATCTGCACCGTGGCACCGGTGTCACGCTCTACTACGACCGGCACCAAACGCAGCGTATCGCCGGCATCCACCAGCGCCACGCGCAAGCCTTTGGCGTCGTTCAGCAGGGCGGTCGCGGGCACTTCGAACACGCGATGTGACGAAGGCAACGTGAGCGCCACCTCGGCGTACATACCGGCCAAGAGCTCGTTCTTGGGATTCGGCACGCGCACTTCGACCAGCATCGTACGCGTGTTTTGGTCGAGCGCGCCGCTCGAGCGCGCCACCTTGCCTTCGAACACTCGCCCCGGGTACTCACGCGTGCTGACCTTCGCTGCCAGGTCGTTCTGCACGCCCGACGCGGCGTCTTGCGGCACCTGAACGAACACGCGTACCGGATCGAGGATCGCGACCTTGAACAGCGGCGTAGCGTTCCCCGAGCTGACTAGCGAGCCCCGCTCGACATTGCGAGCCGTCACCGTGCCGGCGAACGGCGCCACCACGTGCGCGAAGGACTTCAGCTGTAGCAAGCGACGGATGTTCGCCGTTTGCACTTGTACGGCCGATTGCGCGACTTTGACGCTGGCCGAGTCGACCTGCGACTGTGCTTGGGTTTTGTCCAGATCTTGCTGGCTGGCGACACCTGCTGGCACGAGCTGCTTGAAGCGCTCCAGGTTTGCCTGCGAAAACTCGCGATTCGCGTCGGCTTGCGTAACCCCCGCCGAGGCCTGAGCCAGCTGCGCACGCGCCTGATCGAGCTCTTGATCCAACTCGGGCGTTTCGATCTCGGCCAGAGTTTGGCCTTCTTTGACCTTGTCGCCGATGTCGACCAACCATTTGGCGACGTAGCCGTTGGCGCGCGGATAGAGCACTGTTTCTTCCAACGGACGCACGCTGCCACTCAGCACGATGGCGCGATCGCTGCTCGTGACCGTGGGCCGTACCACCTCCACGCGCGGCGCGCTCTCGGCCTCGGCGCGCACGCCCGCGGCCAGCTCGGCTTTGGCGTTGTGTCGCGGCAGGTAGCCCGACAGGAATGCTGCAGCCAGCAGCACGGCGGCCAGCCCAGCGAGGGCAAATAGTCGACCACGACTGGGGCTCGCCGGTTCGGGCAAATCAAATCCTAGATCATCCGCGGCTGGATGCACGGATTCGGGGGGCACGGGCGTGCGCGAACGTTCGGGCGAAGTCACAGGTCCTCCAACAGCGGATCAGTCGTGGGTGCCTTGTGGCGCAGTACGCTGTACATCACAGGCACGAAAAATAGCGTCGAAAGGGTAGCCAGCAACAGCCCGCCGATCACGGCACGACCGAGCGGGGCGTTCTGTTCCCCACCCTCGCCCAGCCCGAGCGACATGGGCAGCATGCCGATGATCATGGCCATGGCCGTCATCAGCACCGGGCGCAGCCGGGTCATGCCCGCAGCCAGCGCCGCGTGCTTGGCATCTCGACCGACCTCTCGCTGACCGTTGGCGAAAGTCACCACCAAAATGCTGTTGGCGGTCGCCACCCCGACGCACATGATCGAGCCCATCAAGGCGGGCACGCTGAGCGTGGTGTGCGACAAAAACAGCAACCAGACGATGCCGGCGATCGCACCCGGCAAGGCCATCAAGATCACCAGCGGATCGAGCCAGGACTGAAAGTTGACCACCATCAGCAGGTACACGAGCAATACCGAGAAGATCAGCCCATAACCGAGGCCGGTGAAGGACGACTCCATGCTCTCGACCTGGCCTTTGATCTTGACCGTCATGCCGCGCGGAAGCGTCGGCTTGATGCGCTCGACGATTTTCGAGATCGCGCTCGATACCGAGCCGAGATCGGTGCCATCGACGTTGGCTTGGACGTCGAAGGTGCGCGTCGCATTGTAGTGAGTGATGTTGGCCGGCGCGACCGAGCGAGAAATGGACGCGACGTTGGACAGCAGCTGTGGCCCGAAGGCGGTCGGCGTGGAGAGCGGCGTGCGCTCGACCGCATCGAAGCTGTTGTTCTGGTATTGCGGCGTTTGCACGGCGACCAGGTATTGCACGCCGCGCTTGGCGTCGAGCCAGTAGCTCGGCGACACTTGAGAGCTGGAGGACAGCGAGACCAGTAGATCGCTGGCCACGTCCCTTTGTGTCATCCCGGCTTGGGCGGCCATGGTGCGGTCGACGTCGATGCGCAACTGCGGTTTGCTCACCACTTGCTGCAGGTGCACGTCGACGGCGCCCGGAATGGTCTTCATCTCGGCCATGATCTGGCGGGCGACCTTGAGCGTGTCGTCTTCCTTCCCGGGCACGCCCACGAGCTGTACGTCGATCGGCGCAGCCAAGCCGAAGTTCAAGACCTGCGTCGACATGTCCGGCGCCAAGAAGAAGAACGTGGCCTCCGGATACTCCTGGCGCAGCTTCGTGCGCAGCTTTCGCACGTAATCGGCGGTCGGCGCGTGCTCTTCCTTCAGCGCGATCATGATCTGTCCGTCGGAGGGCGAAATCAGCGCGCCCTCGCTCAAGGACAGATTGAGCCCGCTGTTCGGCACGCCCATGTTGTCGAGCAGGGTGGCAATTTCCGACGGAGGGATCACGGTGCGGATGGTCTTTTCGATCTCCGCGAAGCGCCGCTCGGTCTCCTCGATGCGCAGACCCGGCGAACCGCGCACGTGCAGCTTGATCAGCCCGGCATCGACGCTGGGAAAGAAATCTCGACCGAGCAGAGGCACCAAGACCACGACGCTCAAAAGCACGAAGCTCAGGAAGCCGCTCACCGATAGCGCGCGGTGCTCCAAGGACCAGGCGAGCCAGCGCCCATAGCTGGTGCGCAGAGACACGAAACCGCGCTCGAACCCGGCGAAAAACCGCCGCGCCAGGCCGGGCTTCCCATGAAACCCCTCGTTATGTTCCTTGGCCTCTTTTTCCAGCAGAAAGCGTACCAAGGTCGGCACGAGCGTGCGCGACAAGACGTACGAGGTGAGCATCGCGAACACCACCGAGAGCGCCAGCGGCACGAATAGAGACTTGGCGGCGCCCGCGATGAACGTCACCGGCACGAACACGATGCAGATACACAGTGTAGAGACCAAAGCCGGCAGAGCGATCTCTTGGGCGCCATCGACGATCGCGCGAATGAACGGCTTCTTCTGCGCCATATTGCGGTGAATGTTCTCGATCGCGACGGTCGCGTCGTCGACCAAGATACCGACCGCCAGCGCCATGCCGCCCAGGGTCATCACGTTCAGCGTGTGGCCCAGCGCTCGCAGCGTGATGATCGAGACCAAGATCGACAAGGGGATCGACACCACCACGATCAGCGTGCTGCGCCAGCTACCGAGAAAGAGCAGGATCATCAGTGCGGTCAGCGCAGCGGCGATGGCCGCCTCCTTGACCACACCACTCACCGCAGCGCGCACGAACACCGACTGATCGAAGAGCAGCGAGGCCTTCAGCTCCTTCGGCACCTTGGCCATCGCCGCAGGCAGCACCTCTCGGATGCGACTCACCACGTCCAACGTGCTGGCGTTGCCGTTCTTCAGAATCGACATCAGCACGGAGCGCCCGCCCGAAACGTGCACCATGCTGGTTTGCGGCGCATAGCCGTCGCGAACGTTCGCCACGTCCCGGATGTAGACCGTGGTGTTGTTCACGGTTTTGACCGGAATGTCGCCTAGCTCCTGGATCAACTCGGGGCTCGAATTGATCACGATCGGGTACTCTTCGACGCCCATTTTGGCGGTACCCGTCGGCAGAATCACGTTCTGTAGACCGAGCGCGTTGTTCACGTCGCGCGGCGAAAGCCCCCAGGCGTACAGCCGCTGCGGGTCGATATCGACCATGATTTGCCGCTGCTTGCCGCCGTATGGATACGGGATCTGCGCGCCGGGCACGGTCACGATCTCCGCGCGAATGGAGTTGATGCCGTAGTCGAAAATCTGCTGTTCGCTGAGTGAGTTGCTCTCGAGCGCGATCTGCAAAATGGGTACGTTGGATGCGCTGTAGCGAATGATGAAGGGCGGGGTCGCCCCGGGCGGCATGGCGCGGACCACCGTCTGTGAAATCGCGGTCACCTGCGCGGTCGCGCCTTCGATGTTCGCACCGGGCTGGAAGAAGATCTTGATTACGGCGACGCCGCTCAGCGTCTGGCTCTCGACGTGCTCGATGTCATTGACGGTCGTGGTGAGGACGCGCTCGTAGTTCGTGACGATGCGCTTCTCCATCTCCTCCGCCGGCAGCCCGCCGTAGTTCCAGATCACCGAAATGACCGGGATATCGATGTCCGGGAAGATGTCCGTGGGCATGCGTAGGATGGTGAACACCCCCAAGATGACGATCAGCATCGACATCACGACGAAGGTGTAAGGGCGCTGGAGTGCTACGCGAACGAGCCACATGGGAAAAACACCGGCTTTCCTGCCTCCCGAAACGGTTCAGGCGGCCCTAGGAAACGGGCTTCGTACCTCCTAGGGTCGGCGCGCGCGATCGTCCAATATATTGTTCCGTATCCTGTGATACCCTATGAGTATCACCGCGCTCAATTTGACTCGAGAACTCATGGAATTCCGGCATTTGAGGTACTTCCTGGCGGTGGCCGAGGAGCTCCACTTTGGGCGGGCCGCGCAGCGCTTACACATTCAGCAACCTCCGCTCAGCCGACAGATCCAAGACTTGGAAGCCGAGCTCGGCTTTCCACTGTTCGAACGCTCCCGCCGTCGCGTCGAGCTGACCCCCGCCGGAATCGCGTTACTCGGGCGTGCGCGTCAGGTGTTCGAAGCCTTGGACGTGGCCGTTCACGACGCGCGCAGCGCGAGCGAGGGCGAAACCGGCCGCTTGGTGATCGGCTATCCGTCGTCGCTCGCGTACAGCGGCCTCACCGAGTTGCTGCGTGCCTTCCGCACCCGCTTCCCGTCCGTCGAGCTGTCGCTGCGCGAGCTGCCCCCGGGTGACCAGATCGACGGGCTCAAAGCCGGCAGTTTGGACGTGGGCTTCGTACGCTCGTCACTCGACGAGCCCGGCCTCAGCGCCGAGTTGGTGCGCCGCGAACCGCTGATGGCCGTGCTACCCGACGACCATCGACTGGCCACACGCCGCAGTGTTCCGCTGGAAGCGCTGAGCAACGAACCGTTCGTGCTCTTCCCGCGCGCCCGGGGTCCTGCCTTCTTCGACCAACTGATCACGCTGTGCGGCACGGCCGGCTTCACGCCCCGCGTCGTGCAAGAAGCCCCCCAGCTCGACATCGTGAGCATGGTCGCCGCCGGCTTCGGCGTCTCGATCATGCCCGCCTCGATGCGCAACTTCCGCCGACCAGGCGTGGCCTTTCGCCCGATCGTGGGCGCGCCGCAGACCGAGCTTTTGATCGTCTGGCGAAAGCACAATTTGTCCGCGGCGCTGCACAAGTTCGTCGATCTAGTGCGCGTGCTCGGCGTCGATCGCCGTCGCAAGCGCAGCTCGAAGCAATGACCCTCGCCCGCGCCGCCGTCCGTCCTTGACCGAGCGCCGTGGGGCGGTGATTGGGCCTGGAGCGCGAACGACTATTGGGGGCGAGATCATGCGGGCTTTTTGCGCCTAGACTCGAGCTTCCAAGATGCGCCGAGTCGGGACTAGAGTGGGCGGTCATGTCATCCACCGTCGTCAGCTCGCTCGCCCTGCTCGGTTTGGTCACGTTGCTCGCAGCCTGTGACGATCCACCCAAGCCTGCTGCCCCGGAGAAACCCGCCGCGTCGGCGTCGCCGACGCCCGCCGTCGCGAGCGCCGCGCCCGCGACGCCTACGCCGCCCACGCCACCTCCCGCCGTCGCGCTGGCGCCCAAGAAGCTGTCCGAATGCGGCAAGGGGCCGAACGCGGTGTTCGATCAACCGGGTCTCGAAGACGAGATCCGGAAGAAGCTACAGAAGCCGGACGGGCCGATCACGAACGCCGATCTCGGCAAATTGCATTCGCTCAATCTGTCGCAAGCCAAGCGGACCGCGCGGCTCGACACCTGCACGCTCGCGCGCCTCACCGGCGTGAAGGATCTATTTCTCGCGCCCGGCGAATACGACGATTTGTCCCCGCTTGCCGAGCTGAAAAATCTCGAATCGCTGAGCGCCGCGCACAGCAGCGTGAAGGACACCGCGCCCCTGGCCAAGCTGAAGAAGCTCGACCGCCTAGATCTCGCCCACACTCAGGTGGCCGATTTGAGCACCATTGCGACGCTCACGAACCTGACCGAGCTCACCCTGGATGACACGCAGATCACCGATGTTACGCCGCTCGCGAAGCTGAGCAAGCTGGAGAAGCTCGGCATTCAACACACGCAGGTCAAGGACGCCTCTCCGCTCAAGGCCCTGAAGAAGCTGAAGACACTTTACGTCGCGGGGACGCCCGCCGACGAAGACGCGCTGACGCTCGCCGGTGTGCGCGGTAACGGCACCAAGGTGATCAACTAGCTCTTCTCGGAGCCAGGGCGAGCGAGCCGCTCAGGTGTGCAGACCACACTCGCGCTTGGTGGCCTCTTCCCACCACCAGCGCCCGGCGCGCTCGTGCTCGCCCGGGCGTGGCACGCGGGTGCACGGCTCGCAGCCGATCGAGACGAAGCCTTGATCGTGAAGCGCGTTGTACGGCACGTCATTGGCGCGGATGTAACTCCACACCTTTTGTAGGCTCCACGCGGCGAGCGGGTTGAGCTTCAGCAGCGGTTCCCCGCCCAGGCCGCGATGTGAGTCCAGCTGCAGCACGGCGACGTCGGTGCGCGTCGGACTCTGGTCGCGACGTTGGCCGGTGATCCACGCGCGTTGCTTGGACAGCGCGCGGCGCATCGGCTCGAGCTTACGGATCCCGCAGCATTCGCCGTGGCCGTCGTTGTAGAAGCTAAATAGCCCTTTCTTCTCGACGAAAGCCGCCAGCGGCTCAGCCTGCGGCGACATCAGCTCGATGCTCACGCCGTAGTGCGTGCGCACCTTCTCGATGAAGCGATAGGTCTCGGGGTGCAGCCGTCCGGTGTCGAGCGTGAACACCGAAAACGGCAGGCCCGTCTTGATCGCGATGTCGATCAAGGCCACGTCCTCTGCGCCACTGAAAGCGATCGTTGCTTCGCGACCGAAGCGCGAAAGTAGCCAACGAATGGTGCGTTCCGGCGGAGCCTTATCGAACTCGAGCGCGAGCTGCGCGAGCTCTTCGGCGCCGAGCGGGGTGCCTGAAGCGACCGCGCTGGGCGCGGGGCTGCCTTCGCCGAGCCCTTCCTTGATGAACTGCAGCGTGCTCGTGTACACGCGCGACTCACCGTTGTCTCGTTGAACCACGAAGAAAGGCGCAAGCTCGACCTTGTACTCGGCCGCGAGCTTCATGCCCGCGGAATCGGGCTCGCCTTCGATCGCCCACACCACTTCGTCGATCCGCGACCACAAGCCGCGCCGCTCGAGCAACGCTTCAGCGTCCACACACTTCTTGCACGGCTCGCCGTTCAAGAGTCGCTTCTTCACCATCGTGACGCGCATCGAATTATCCGTTCTGGGGCGGGGGTTGCGGCTCGAACACGGGGATCTCCGCGGTGCGTTCGACGCGGTCGCGCGACCAGACATCGAGCTTCTGCAGATCTTCCCAGACCTGAAGCGCCGAGGTGTAACGGTATTGTTCCTGACGGCGTAGCATCACACTCACGATATCGCCGATCGGCGTGCCCAGCGCTTCCGCCTTGGCGCGCGGCACGCCATCGCGGATCTGCGCGATGATGCCGTCGTAGCCGACGGTCGTGTCGATCGGATACACACCGGTGTGCATCTGGTAAATCAACAGACCGAGCTGATACAGATCGCTTTGCTTGGTGGAGTAACCGCCAGCGGCGACCTCGGGCGACATCAAACGGTGCTGCACGATCGACGGCTTGGCGCCGCCGTAGCCATATAGCTCTTGAGCAATGCCCAAATCGCTGAGCTTGGCCGTCAAACGCTCACCCTGCACCACCAGCACGTTGCCCGCGTGTAAGTCGTTGTGCACGAACTCGTTGTCCGCCAGGTATTGCACGGCGAAGAGCAACTGCCGCGCCATGTCCACCACCAGCCGATCGGTGAAGGGTCCTTGCAGCATCTCGTCCAGGCTGTGATCGCAGCGCTCCAGCACGAGGTAGAACATGCCGGCCGCCTCGAAGTAGTCGTGCACGTAAACGATGTTCGGGTGGCGCAAGCGATACAGCCGCTCTGCCTCCTTCAGCCATTCCGCGCGCACTTCTTGGTACGGGCGATTGCCCGGCAAAAATACCTTCAGCGCGAAGGATTGGTCGAAGGGTCCCAGGCAATCGAAGACCGCGCCGAATGCGCCGCTTCCGAGGCGCCGACCGAGCAGGTAATTCTGGCCGCGGGGCGAGCGGACGGCGCCACCACTGACCGGAATGGCTGGAAGAGAGCTAGTCATTGGGGAGCCGTTTAGTTTGGGGGCGGGCGGCGCATTTCTGCCATAGGTTTGCGATTTTCTCGAGGAATTTGCGGTCCAAGGTCAGGATATCCGGCCACGAGCGGTCAAGGTCTGCGATTTCTCCGGCTTGTTGGGGTTGCACGGATGCGCAAGGTCGGCTAATTGACGCGCCCACATGTCGAACCGTGCACTCTGGAACGTCCGCCGCCGCCACGAATGGCTTACCACTCCCCTCAAGGCCAAGCGCCCCAAGTTGCGCGCGCGTAACCGCGTCGGCCTCGAAGCAGCGCTCGTGCGCAAAGCCGCGACCAGCGGCGCCAGCAGCGACTCCGCGCAGTCCTGAGCTAGCTCGGGCGTAAAGCCCGGAATTTGGCCCGACCAGCGGCCAACTGTTAGCAGATCGCGCATGCGACTAAGCGTCGTGTGCGCGTTACTGTTTTTGTTTGTCTCGGTTTCGTCGGGCGGATGTGTGGGCCACGCGCAGGACGCGCACGAGCCGGGGGATCGGCTCGGCACGTACCATGCGACCGGCAAACTGGTCGCGGACAGCTGCCAGGCAGCCGTATTGGGTGTCAGCAGCAACTGGCAGTTCGACGTGAAGCTCTCGCGTGAGAGCCACACGCTTTACTGGCTCAACGGCGAAGAGGCGATCCCTGGCACGATTGCCAACGACGGCGTGTCGTTCGGCTTTCAGAGCGGCGTCGAGGTCATGTTGCAGGCCCCACGCGGTTCGCAGCCCGGTTGTGTGATCGAGCGCACGGACAACGCGAGCGGCACGCTCAGCTCGAGCAGCACGAGCGACGTGCCGCGCTTCGAGGTGGATATGAGCTTCGGCTACGCAGTGAAGCGCGGCAGCGAGTGCGCGGGCTTCGTTGGCGTCGAAGGCGGCTTCGCGGACCTCCCGTGCCAGGTCTCGTACGCGCTCAGCGCCAAGCGCACCGCTCTCCCCCCGAGTCTCGACTGACAAGCGCCGCCCCCCAATCACGAATCGCTCGCGCCAAAAGCGGCCACGCGGCCGGCGTCGACCCTTGCCGACGCTTGCTTGAAACACCCCGTAAGTACGAAGAAAAGCCTGGATCGCGCTTTTGGGTCGTGCTAGTTTTAAACCAACGTGCAGGCTGGAATCATCGTTCCCGGGCTTGTCCGGTGGAGGAGCACCCCCGCGCCTGCACTCTTGGGTCGAGACCGCTCCGTTGTCGGAGGGGTCTCCTTTCGGAAGCGCCCACCACCGCAGCTTGCCGAGCGATTGAGTCTCTCTCTCGTTCGAGTAGGCGGCGCGGGCGTCCGGCTATGGCCGGAGGAGGACAGGCATGATTAGTAGTTGTACCTTTATCCCGGAGGTGGACCCTCGAGGTTAGCCGAGCGAGGATGGCCGCGCCGTTCGTTGCGTAGCCAAGGCCTTGTTATCTACGGCTAGGTACCCCGCTGAGCCGCGCGTCGATCGTGCGGGCCAGCAGTGCCGCCGCCCCTCCACCCCCTCCGGGATTCTGGGGCTACGACCACCCCGGGTGATCCAACGGATTACCCGGGGTGTTTTTTATTTTGCGCCGGTACCCCTCCTGACAACGGAGACCCACTGGTGTAGACCGTCCCCCGTGATGACCCTGCTTTCGACGCTGAGCGCGTCGCTGGACCACTTTTCGCTGTTCGCCCCTGGCCAGGATTTCTTCTGGCAGAGCTCGATCTTCGAAAAGAACCGCTGGGAGGCGTTTACCAAGGGCACGCGGATCTTCCTGACGATCGCGACCGCGCTACTCCTGATGTACGAGATGCGCGCCGCGCGTCTGCGCGAACGCATCTCGAAAAAGACGAAGCGCTGGGTGGCAATCGCGCTGACCGTGGTCGCGTTCTTCACCTACTTCGACTTCTTCAATCCGAACGTTCGCTACAGCGAATACTACCACCGCCACGAGTTCTATCACTATTACCTCGGCTCCAAGTACTTCAAGGAGATCGGCTACACCGAGCTGTACGAGTGCACGGCCATCGCCGAAGTCGAGCTCGGCCGCGGAGCAGCCGTAGCCAAACGCGATCTGCGCGACCTGCACAAGAACTTGATCACGCCGGTGAAGGACACCTACGTCCTGACCCACCCGGAGAAGTGCAAGGACAAGTTCAGCGCGGCGCGCTGGGAGGACTGGAAGAAAGACGTCGACTGGTTTTATCACTCGTCGGTCGGCAGTTACTGGGACAACATGCAGAAGGACCACGGCTACAATCCGCCGCCGGTCTGGGGCATGACGGGTCGGCTGTTTGCCAGCATTGCGCCCGCTGGCGATACCTTCTTCAAGATCCTGTCGATGATCGACGTGGCCTTCCACGTGGGCATCGTGCTGCTCTTTTACTGGGCCTTCGGCTTCCGCATCATGGCAATTGCTACGGTGTTTTGGGGCTGCAACGCGCCGGCCAACTTCTATTGGACGGGCGGCGCATTCCTGCGCCAAGACTGGTTGTTCATGCTGGTGGCCGCGGTGTGCCTGGCACGTAAGCGGAAGTTCGCCCTCGCGGGTGCAGCGCTCACCTGGTCGTCACTGCTGCGCGTATTCCCGATCATCTTTTTCGGTGGCTGGGGCTTGATGGTCGTATTCGAGGTCATCCGCCGCATCCGCTTCGGCACGACCGGTGACGTGCAAGCCACCACGGGCAAGCTCTCGATCAAGCGCGAGCCCGGCCTGCTCGGTTACCTCCACCCCGATCACCGCCGGCTGATCGCTGGCGTCCTGGTTGCGGCGGGCGTGCTGATCCCGGCGAGCATCGTCGTGTGCGGCGCGGACTCCTACAAGCAGTTCTTCGGTCACACCATCAAGGTGCACGGCACGACCCCGCTGACCAACACCATGGGCCTCGAGACCATGCTCGAGCACACCTGGGACAATCGCATGCGCTTCATGCGCGACGACAACATGGATGATCCGTTCAAGGGCTGGAAAGAGGGCCGCCTCGACCGGTTCAAGAAGGTCAAACCGCTGTTCTTGCTGATCATTGCCGGCGTGTTCGCCTGGACGGCCTGGGCCCTGCGTCGCACCCGGCTGCTGTGGGTGGGGCTCGCGCTCAGCGTGTGTCTGGTCATCTCCATGACCAACCTGACCTGCTACTACTATTCGCTGTTCTTGGCGGCGCCAGCCTTGGTCAAGGTGCGTCCAGCGCTCGGACCCCCGCTGGTGATGACCAGTGGCATCAGTACCATCCTGCTCTATGCGCCGAGTGGCTTTTACTGGGTGGACGATCGCTTCGTCGCCCAAGCGTGGCTGTTCTTCGCACTCAGCGTGATGCTCCTCTACGCCTATTCGCGCCCGTTCAGCGTGGCGCGGCTGAAGGCTTGGTGGGACGGCAAGCCCGAGCCGAAATCCCCGCGCGCGCTGCCGCCCGCCGCTCCGTCCGCGCCCGCCGCTGCGGCGGAGTGAGCGACGGTCGTTACAACCGAACCCGGGAGCGGAACTCGACCGTTCCCGGGACCGGCACTTTACAGCGATAGAGGGTGCCATCTTCGGGCACGCTGCCCTCCCAGGTGGCACCTGCGGTGGTGACGTACAGCGTATCGAGCTCGGGGCCGCCGAACGCGGCCGACGAGACGCGCGCAACGGGCAAAACGGCGCGCTCGATCGGCTCACCCTGGCCGTTCAGGAGCAGGACCGCCGAGCCCTCCCAGCGCGCGCTCCACACCTGGCCGAGGCGATCGACGGTCAAGCCATCGGGGATCCCCTGTTCGCGCGCGGCGCGGTGAAAGATCCGGCGATTGGTCAGCGCACCGGTCTCCCGCTGGTAGTCGGCGACGTAGATCAGATAGGTCGTGCTGCAGGTCCAATAAAACTGCTGCAAGTCCGGGCTGAAGCCCATGCCGTTCGCGCAGCCCGTGCCCTTCCACATTGTCTCGACCGAACCGTCGAGCTCGATGCGATAGAGTCCGCCGCTCTCGTCGGTCTTGCCGATGCTACCAGCGAATACGCGCCCTTCGGGATCGGCAATCGCGTCGTTGAAACGCAGCATGCCGCTATCGATTTGCTCGGCGAGCACTCGCTGCCGGCCATCCTTACCGAGCACGGAAATGCGGTCGACCTCGAACAAGAGCAGCGACCCGTCCTCTTGCAGGGTAAAGCCTCCGATCTTGTGCGCGTTGCGATGAAAGCACTCGTGCTCGAGGCCCTCATGCTCGACGCGGAATAACCGCCCGTCTTCGATGTCCAGCCAATACAAACGCCCTTCGCGTTCGTCCCACCGCGGGTTCTCGCCGACTTGACAGTGATAGTTGGCGACGGGCTCGAAGCTGACCATCTCCGCGCCTGGCTAGAGCAAACTACGCACGCGCGCGATCACCTCGGCCACGCCATCGGGGAATGGACGCAGCGCGACGTCGAGATGCTGGGATTCGGACTCGATGCCGGACACGGTGACCAACGGAGCGAGCACGCGAACCAGCCGCTGAGCGGCTTCGTTCTTGGCAAACTTGGGATGGCGCATCAAGTCGATCACGATCCGGTCGTCCTTGGCATCGACCAAGATCGGCGAACGCTTGGGCATGTACGCGGCCAAGTTGCCGGGCTTGCTCAGATCCAACGCGCCCGACTTGAGTAGCGCCGCGATCGGCGTGCTCGAAGTATCGTCCGTCACCTTCAACGACACATCGGCGAGGCGGATCTCCAGGCACAGCTCGGTCGCGTTGGCGCGCACGCGCTCGACGTACACCACGGCGTTGGCGCGCACCGGCGTGCCCATCAGATCGAGCGAGGCGGCGACGCGCACCCCTGGAGGGACGGCTTCGATCTCGAGGTCCTTGGGCGCCTTCTTGCCAGCGCCCTTCACCGCCAACCAACGCAGCGCGGCCAGCGGCACACCGAAGCGCATGGCTAACGCATTGCGTAGCAGGCGCCACAGCTCCTCCGGATGATCCTTGAGGTAGGTGCCGACTGCGCCCGCGATTTCCCGTACGTCCATGAGTTTGCGCTCGGGAGTAAGCCACAGGATCCCCTTCAGGCCAACGCACGTTTCTCGCCTCTCCGGGCGGCGGCCCTCGCGGCCGAGCGCCGCAGCGGCTGGGGGGGCCGGCCCGGCTGGGCCGTGATTTTTGCGCAATCGCTGCTAGTCTCGTGGAATGCCGAGCCACGTGCGCATCCCGCCCGGGGCGGTGCACGACACGCTCCGTCGGCACCTCTTGGCGGTCGGCTACCCGATCGTCCTCGACCTCGAACGCAGCCACGGGGCGCTCGCGGTGGACGCGCTCAGCTGCGACGAATATCTGGATTTTTCCAGTTTTTACGGTTCGAATCCGCTCGGCTACGGGCACCCGAAGATGCTCGAGCCGGAGGTCCAAGCGCGGTTGGCTCGCGCGGCGACGGTCAAAGTCGGCAATCCGGATTTCTACACCACGGATTACGCGGAGTTCGTCGAAACGCTGGCCCGGACCGCCGCGCCCCGCGAATTGCCGCATTACTTTTTCGTCGAAGGCGGCGCGCTGGCCGTCGAAAATGGCATGAAAGCCGCTTTCGATTGGAAGGTGCGGAAGAACCTGGCCGCGGGCAGGCCGGCGGCCGGTAGTCAAATCCTGCACTTCGAGCAGGCCTTTCATGGTCGCGCGGGCTACACGCTGAGCGTCACCAATACCGATCCCACGAAGACGCTGCATTTCCCGAAGTTCGATTGGCCGCGTGTGCCCGCGCCCAAAGTGTCGTTTCCGCTCGCCCGCCATCTTCCGGATATCGTCGAAAGTGAGCGAGCTTCCATCGCCGCCGTCGAGCGAGCGTTCGATCAGCGCGCTCACGAGATCGCCGCCATCTTGATCGAGCCCATCCAATGTGAGGGAGGCGACAACCATTTTCGCCCGGAATTTTTGGCGGCGCTGCGCCGCATCGCGGACGAGCGCGAGGCCCTGCTCATTTTCGACGAGGTCCAAACCGGCGTCGGACTGACCGGCGCCTGGTGGGCCTTTCAGAAGCTCGGCGTTTTGCCCGACGTGCTCTGCTTCGCCAAGAAGATGCAGGTGGGCGGCATCCTCGTCTCCCCGCGCATCGACGAGGTCGAAAGCGTGTTCGTGGTCCCCAGCCGCATTTCCAGCACCTGGGGCGGCTCGCTCGTCGACATGGTCCGCGCCACGCGCATACTCGAGATTGTCGAAGAGGATCGGCTGCTCGAAAATACGACCCTGCGCGGGGCCGAGCTTCGACGCGGGCTCGAGCTGCTGTGCGAACGGTTGCCCGAGGTGAGCAATGCGCGCGGCCTGGGCGCGCTGTGCGCCATCGACTTGCCAACGACGGAGCTTCGCAACGGAGTGGTCAAGCGCTGCTTCAACGAGCACCTGCTGGTGCTAGCTTGTGGGCAGCGCTCAATCCGCTTCCGGCCGTTCTTGAACGTCGATTCCGAGAGCGTGGGCGAATGCCTGCTGCGGCTCGAGCGCGCACTGCGGCACGTGCTCGGGACACCGAGCAGCAGCGCGGCCTGACGCGCGGCGCGAAGCGCGGGAGGCCGCGCTATTCGCGCTTCGCTTCGGGCAGCGCGCTCGGGGCGACTTCGGGCGCCGCGCCGATCTCACTCGCGGACACGGAGCGGGTGTTGAGCTCGCTGCGCACGCGCTCTCCCACGGACTGCGCGAGCCGCCCCAGAATGTCCGGCACGTCACGCAGCAGCGCCGACCAAGCGCTGCTCTCGTCGCCCTCCACGGTGAGCAATTGCGCCGAGCCGTCCTTGCCGATGGCGATCACTGCCACCGGATCGAGCTCGACGGCGCCGCCCGCGCCATGGCCACCCGACTTGCCGCCGAGCTTGGCCGACTTACCGCCGGCGGTAGCGCTGCCCGCGCCAAACGCGATCTTCAAGCGGTGCACCGGAATGACCGTGGCATCTCCAGCTTGCTGCGCTTGGCCGACGATGGTCTCGGTCTTCGAGATGCCATGCACGCCCGAGAGCAAACTGCTCACGATGTCACCGATCTTGGATTCGCTCATGGCGTCTGAGTCATTCGCTGGCGGGCACGGCAGAACGCCGCGCCACGGACCTTTGTTTTAGCACGAAACCGAGCACGTCCACGGCCAGGCGCACGGGCCAAATCCGGAATCGGCCGTCCGCCACGAGCGAGAGGCGATCCTCGCAGGCCCAGAGCGGCGTTTGGTTGATCACGTAGCGTTCCGGCAGCACCCCCGAGAGCATGCACAGCCCCGCCAGTATCTGGCCGGTCAGCGCCACGTCACGAAACGAGTATTCGACGTCCAACTCCAGCGCTTGGACCCGAAAAATGCGCTTCCCTTCCCAGGAAGACAAGAGCGACAAGAGCGCCTCCAGCGGGTCGAGACTTTGAAAGAAGCGCGCGATGGCGCGTTCGATCCGCGAGAGGTCGAGTGCTTTCGTGCGCCGCTCGGGCTCGGGCTGCTTGGCTCGCCGAGCGAGCCAGCGCGAGAGCGGCAGACGCACGAGCTGTTTACCGAACAGGTGGCAGGTCAAAAACGGCTCGACGCCGTGCGCCGCCAGCGCACTGAAGGCGAAGGGCCCGAGGCCGACGCCGAGTGCAAAGACCCAACTCCCGGAAGGCTCGGCCCGCGCTTGCAGATTGCTAGTGAGCGAAACAGGCAGGTAATACGCGAGCAGCGCGAGCAGCCCCAGCGACGAAAGCGCGCACAGGGCCAGCCAGAGCATCAGCTGCACGCGCCGAAGCGCTATTTGTCGTCGCCCGTGCCGAGCTGCGGCGCCGCGGCGGAGGGCAAGGCATCGGGCGCGCGGGCGCTGCTGGCCGGGGGCAAAATTTGAACGCCTTTGCGGAGCACCGCGGTCTTGCCCCCATGCAAGGCCAACATGTGGGGCACGCCGTCTTCGCCGACGACCACGAATGCGCGCGGTTCGACCACGATCGCACCACCGGCTCCGCCGGCCTCCGCACCGGCATCTTTTTCTTCAGTTCCTCGCTTGGCCGTCCCGCCAACGTCACCAATGGCAGTGCCGAACGCGATACTGATCTTGCTCAATGGCAGGACCTTGGCGTGACCGGCGTCGCGCACGCTACCCACCACGCCATCCGCTTTGGAGACGCGACCGAGCTCGCCCAACAGTTCGCTCATCAAGTCCTTGAGATCCATGCGTGAAACCAACCAATCACGGGCCGCGTCGTTCGTCAAAGCCAAATTCGGCCGGCCCATGGCGCGCGGCGACGTCGCCCTGCTAAAGTGCGCCGCGATGAGAGAGCTCAAGCTTGGCACATTGACGGCCCGTGTCACGGGTGGAACTGACCGCGAGGGCGGCGGCACAGGGCCCGTGGTCGTGCTCTTGCACGGCTACGGCGCACCGGGCACGGATCTGGTGCCCTTGTGGCGTGAGCTCGCGGTCCCGCAGGAAGTGCGCTTCGTCTTCCCAGAAGCACCGCTGGAGCTCGACTTCGGCGGGCGCGCCTGGTGGCCAATCGACATGGCTCGCTTGCAAGAGCGCTTTTCGCACAGCGCGGTCGAGCGCTTGATCGCCGAGGTGCCTCCCGGACTCGACAGCGCGCGCAGCGCGCTGCTCGAGTTACTGTCGGTCTTGGAGCGCGACTTCGGGGCGTTGCCCGAACAAACCGTGCTCGGCGGCTTCTCTCAGGGGGCGATGCTCGCGACCGACACCGTGCTCCGGACCAGCCGCCCTTTCGGCGGCCTCGCGCTGCTGAGCGGCACTTTGATCTGCCACGATGAATGGCTGCCGCTGCTCGCCGCGCGCCGGGGCCTGCCGGTGCTGCAGAGCCACGGCCGAGCGGATCAGGTCTTGCCGTTCGAGCTGGCCGAACGCTTGCGCGCGGAGCTCGTCTCCGCGGGGCTGCCGGTGGAGTTCGTTGCGTTCAATGGCGGGCACGGCATTCCGGGAGGAGTGCTGGAGGGTCTGACACGCATGATTCGGCGGCTCACTCCCGAGCGCGCATGAAGATTGCTGCCATAGACATCGGCACCAACTCGATTCACATGGTCGTGGTCGAGGTGAATCCGGATCACGGCTTGAGCGTGATCGATCGGCAAAAGACCATGGTTCGCCTCGGCCAGGGGCTGTTCGAAACCATGCGCCTGAGCGAGCGCGCCTTCGCCGACGGGCTGGACGTGCTCCGCCGCTACGTGAAGCTGGCCGAGAGTCGCGGCGTCGAAGAGGTGCTCGCGGTCGCCACCAGCGCCACGCGCGAAGCCGAGAACGGCACCGAGTTTTTGGACTCCACTTTCCGCGAAACCGGCATCTTGCCGCGCGTGATCTCGGGCACCGAAGAGGCGCGGCTGATTTTCTTGGCCGTGCGCCACGCGCTCGATCTCCAACAAGAGCGCACGCTGGTCCTGGACATCGGCGGTGGCAGCGTCGAGCTGTCGCTCGGCACGCAAAACGCCGTGTACATGAACGAGAGCCTACGCCTCGGCGTGCAGCGCCTGCTCGATCATCATGGGACCTCGGCGCCGCTCAGCATGCGCCAACTGTACGAGCTGCAGGGCTACGTGCACGGCGCGGCCGCCGAGGTCATGTCGCAAGCGCACAAGCTCGGCTTCGACCGCGTGGTCGGCACCTCGGGCACGATTCGCACGCTGGGTGAGGCCGCCCACCTTTCGGTCAATGGCGCCGCATTTCGCTCGTTGAATGCGCAGACCGTGCGCCGGCGCGACATTCGCGAGCTCACGCGGCGCCTGGTCGAGCTAGACCCACCGAAACGCGCCAAGCTGGAGGGGATCGGCGAGGCGCGTGCCGACACGATCCACCTGGGCGGCGTGCTGCTCAGCGAGCTCTTGGAAATGGCCGAGGTCGAAGAGCTCACGCTGTGCGACGCGTCGTTGCGCGAAGGCGTGATCTGGGATCACCTGGAGCGGCACGGCCGCGCACCGACGACCCATGCCCCGATCCCCGATCCCCGCCGCCGCAGCATCGTCGAGCTGGCTCGGAAGTACGAGCGAGACGACCCGCGCGAGCATCACATCGCGCGGCTCGCGCTCGAGCTCTTCGATCAAACGCTCGAAATCCACGGCTTCGGGCCGTACGAGCGGGAGCTCCTGGAATTTGCGGCGCTGGTGCACGGCGTCGGCCGGCAGATCGGCTACGCGGACCGCCACCGCCACTCGCGCTACATCGTGCGCAACTCCACGCTGCGCGGCTTCACCGACGAAGAGATCGAGCTGCTCGGGCTGTTGGTGTTTTACCACCGCCAAGAGCGCCCGAAGAAGAACCACGATCGACTGGTGCACTTGAGCCAGGAGCAGCAACGCTTGATCAAGGTGCTGTCCGGAATGTTGAGGCTCGCGGTGGCGCTCGACCGCGGCCACAGCCAGCTCGTGAAGCGCCTGCGCTGCTATGTGTTCCCGACACGCGTGGACATCGTGGTCGACGGCCCCGGTGATCTCGAGCTCGAGCTGATTGCGGCCCGCGACAAGCTCGAGCCGCTCGCTCGCGCCTTGAAGCGTGAGCTCTCTATCGAGCGCACCGCACCGTCGTACAGCGCGGGCGAGCCGATGCTGCGCGGCTAAATCGTGAGCACGAGCGCGCCGCTCACCGAACCGCTGCGCAGGTGCTCGAGCGCAAAGTTTGCATCTCCCAGCGCGTACGGCTTGACCTCGGTATGGATCGGAATGCGCGGCGCGAGCTCCAGGAACTCGAGCCCGTCGCGCCGGGTCAGGTTGGCGACCGAGCGCAAGGTGCGCTCGCCCCATAAGAGCTCATACGGAAATGACGGAATGTCGCTCATATGGATGCCAGCGCAGACGACGTTGCCGCCCTTGCCCACGGCGCGCAGGGCGCGCGGCACGAGCGGTCCCGCGGGCGCGAAGATGATCGCCGAATCCAGCATTTCGGGCGGCGCCACATCCGAGCCGCCGGCCCATACGGCGCCCAATTTCTTGGCAAACGCTTGGTTTTTCAGATCCCCCGGCCGCGTGAATGCAAACACTTTGCGGCCTTGATAGACGGCCACCTGAGCCACGATGTGTGCGGCCGAGCCAAACCCGTACAAGCCGATGCGCTCGGCGTCATACGTCAAACTGAGCGCGCGGTAGCCGATCAAGCCGGCGCACAGCAACGGCGCGGCTTGAAGGTCGGAGAATGAGCCGGGCAGCGGCAAAGCGAAGCGCGGTTCGGCAACGGTATACTCCGCGTAGCCACCGTCCAATTGATAACCGGTGAACTGCGCACGGTCGCACAGATTCTCGCGATCGCTCAGGCAGTAGCGACAGTCTCCGCAGGCGCGCCCCAGCCACGGCACGCCCACCCGTTGTCCCTCCGTGAAGCCGTCCACGCCGTCACCGATCGCCGCTACGGTCCCGACGATCTGGTGGCCCAGAATCAGCGGCTGTTTGGCATGCGTCAACTCGCCGTCGCGCACGTGCAAATCCGTGCGGCACACGCCGCACGCGCGCACCCGAATCAACAATTGGCCGAAACCGAGGCGCGGGCTCGGGACCCGCTGTTCCAGCAAGGGCTCGCGCGGTGCAGGCAGCACCATAGCGCGCATTGTGTTTTCCAAACGAGCTCCCTCTGACGCGTGGCAGCGCGTCAGAGGGCAGCATGACATCGGCCGAGGGGTGCGAAAAGTAAAGCGTCTGTTGCTTCCTGCCACAGCGCGTTAAGCATCTGATATTACTACTGGAACCCGCCAGGTTTCAGGCGCGATTTTCGAGCCCTGCGGCAGTCGTCGATGGTGGTTCGGACGTCGACTCCATGCGCCGTGCGTGGTACGCGCCGGGGCCCGTTTTTTTCGTTGTCACGTTCCCAGCCCGATGGCCGACCTACCCAACCTCGCTGAAACCGACCCGGATCTCGTTCACATCACTGGCGAGGAGGAGCGCACGCTGGCCAAGGTCAACGAGCACCTCGGCCAGCGCGTGCAAGAGCAGCCGCGCCCGACCACGGACTACGATGCGCAGCTGCTCGACCTTCGCGATCAGATCTCGGCCGCGCGCATGGAAGACGTGCCACCTCTGCTCGAGCAGATGGAACGCCTGCACATCCTGTCCACTCGCAAGCGCGAGGCCACGGAGGTGCACGTCGACCCCAAGTCCCCCTACTTCGGGCACCTGGGGTTGGAGGAGAACGGCAAACGCAGGGACGTGCTGATCGGGCGCGGGACCTACCTGGACGCCAAGTCCGGTATCCGCATCGTCGATTGGCGCGATGCCCCCGTGAGTCGGCTATTTTACCGCTACGAAGAGGGCGACGACTACGACGAGGTGTTCGGGGACCGCGAAGTCTCGGGCACGGTCGCGACGCGCCGCAGCCTGACCATCGTCGATTCGACGCTGCGCCGGGTGAGCGCGCCACAAGGCTCGTTCGCGCGCCGCGCAAGCGGTGAGTGGCGGCGCCTGGAGAACAACAGCACCAAGCTGTCGGGAGGCGCTGGCACGGCCACGCGCGCAGCCCAACATCACCGCCCGGGCAAGCTCGGTGTCGGCCAAGAGGGCGGCGACGACAAGCACCTGAAAGAGATCACGCCGCTGATCGATCGCCGGCAATTCGAGCTGATCACCAGCCCGGACTCCGGCTTGGTGGTGATCCAAGGCGGCGCCGGTAGCGGCAAGACCACCATCGGGCTGCATCGCTTGGCGTATTTGGCGTTCCACGATGCGCGCCGCTTCCGTCCCGATCGCATGCTGGTCGTGGTCTTCAACGACGCCCTGGCGCGCTACATCTCGGAGGTGCTGCCGGCGCTCGGCGTCGGCGGCGTGGCCATCCGCACCTACGAGAATTGGGTGCAGAAGCTGCGACAGAGCCTGTTTCCGCGGCTCCCCTCGCGCTACCACGACGACACCCCCTCGGTCGTCACGCGCTTGAAGAAGCACCCCGCGATGCTGCGCGCGATCGACGCCCACGTGGCCGCGCTCGCTCGACAATTCGAAGCGGAAATCGTGGCGGCGCTGGGCCAGGATCCGGAAGCGCCCGCGCTGCTCGCCGCATGGCAAGCCTCCGTGGAGCGGCCGCTCAGTCATCGACTGCACGCGTTGATCGCGCTCACCGAGCCCAATTCCAATCTGAAGCTCACACGCGACGCGCGCGTGGGCGTGGAACGCGTCGCGCGTGCCGCCTTGCGCGACGCCCGAGACGTAACGGCGACCTGGGCGGATCTGCTCTCGGATCGCGCGCTGCTCGGCGAGTATTTCACGACCTTCGCGCCCGGCGCATTCAGCGCGGGTGAGCTCGACCGGGTGCACGCCTGGTGCGCTGCGCGCACGGCGGAGGCCGTGGCAGACATCGAAACCCGCAACGACGAGCGCGCTGCCCGTCGTGAGCAGCGCAAGGAAGAGGCCCCGCAGTCGCTGAAGAGCCTGGACGAACAGGGTGAGCGCGAGCCCGAGGCAGAAAACGAGGACGACGAGCACAGCGCGCGCCGGCGCGGCGTCGATGGCGCGGACCTGAACGAGAGCGCCAAGCTCGACGTCGAAGACGACACCCTGATTTTACGTTTGAGCCAACGCTTGCGCGGCCCACTGACGCGCGGCGCGACCAACAAGGACCCGTTGGTCTACGAGCACATCCTGGTCGACGAAGCCCAGGACCTGAGCCCGGTGGAGCTCGCGGTCGTCCTCGATTGTTCCAGCAAGGCCCGCAGCATCACGCTGTCCGGGGACGTGCAGCAGCGCCTGCTGATGGATAACGGTTTTTCCGACTGGAAAACGGTGCTCGGCGACCTGGGTATGGCCCACGTCGAGATCGAACCGCTCAAGCTCAGTTATCGTTCCACCTCGGAGATCATCGAGTTCTCGCGGCACGTGCTGGGCCCGCTGGCCAGCAAAGACGAACCGGTGGCGGTGCGCGCGGGAGCCCCCGTGGAGTTGTTCAGCTTCAGCCACAGCGGCGACGCGCTGGCGTTCCTGGCGGAGGCCCTGCGCGAGCTGATCCAAACCGAACCGTCCGCGTCGGTGGCCGTGGTCAGCCGCTATCCCGAGCAAGCCGACGTATACTACGAGGGTTTGAAGCGCGGTGAGGTGCCGTACCTGCGGCGCATTGCCGAGCAGGACTTCCCGTTCAAGCCCGGGATCGACGTCACCGACGTGCGTCAGGTCAAAGGCCTGGAGTTCGACTACGTGATCGCAGTCGAAGTTTCGGACGCGGCCTATCCGGCCGAAGACGAAGCCCGCCACCTCCTGCACATCTGCGCGACGCGCGCGGCGCACCAACTCTGGATCTTGACCACGTCGCGGGCTAGCCCGCTGATCCCAGCGGAACTGCGCGATCGCGCATATTGATACGAGCATCATGCCTATTCTGCGGCTGTGTGCGCTGGCCTGCTTGGTCCTGCCCCTGACGGCGTGCGGCGCCGCCCGTGCGCCGATCGGTTCGACCCTCTACCCTGCAACGCCGGATCGGTCGCCCGAACCGGAGCTCGCCGAGCATGCGACGCCCGCCAAAGGCCCCGAGGTCCCCGATGACATCGTGGCTCGTTCGGCACAGCCCTTTCGCGCGCAACGCAACGCCGACGGCCAAGCGCTCGATCAGGCGCTGTTGTTCGATGAGCTGTCGAAGTTCGACGTCGTGTGCTTGGGTGAGGCCCACGATGCAGCACGCGATCACTTCGCGGAGCTCTCGATCAGCGAAGCCCTGGAACGCCGCGCACGCGTTTCGGGTCGAGCGCTCGGCATCGGCTTCGAGATGTTTCAGGTCCCCTACCGCTCCGCGTTGCACGCGTACGGGATCGGGAGCTTGGACGACGCTGGCCTGCGAAAGCGCACCCACTACGACGCTCGTTGGGGATACCCCTACGCCTTCTACCGTCCGGTATTGGCCCTCGGGCGCGCCTACGGCCTGCCGCTGAAGGCGCTCAACGCGTCCAGCGAGTTGACCCATGCCGTCGCGGAAAGCGGCCTGAGCAAGCTCACTCCCCGCCTACGCCGGCAACTGCCGGCCGAATTGAATCTGGACGACGCCGAGCATCGCGCCGAGTTCGAGCGACTGATGGCCGATCATCCCCACGGCAAGGGCATGGATCTGGACAATTTCTACGCCGCGCAGGTGGTCTGGGACGAAACCATGGCCGACAATGCAGCCACCTGGGTGAGCGCGCACGCGCCGCTGCGGCAGCTGCTCATCCTGGCTGGCAGCGCCCATTGCCGGCAGCCGGCCATCCCGTCGCGCATCGAGCGTCGTCAGCCTCTGCGTGTGGCCAGTGTTCGGCTCAGCGCAGAAGACGCCAGCGATAGCGAAGGCTTCGACTACACGCTCGTATTCGACGGCAAGTAGCGCGCTCGAATCAGCCCGTCGCTACGCAACCACGGGCAGCGCCACGTGGTCGAGCCGCGAGCGGCGTACGCACATGCGCGCATCGACGCCGATCACCTCGCCCGCCGCCAGCGGCTCCCAGACATTTTCACCCTGCAGCGGCTCGCTGGAGACGATGAAATGATTGACACGGCCGCTAATCGACGGCGCTTCGCAAGCGGCCGCTAGGCTCTGGCAGGTCCCGCGGTCCGCACAGCGCGTTTTGTAGGTGGAAAAGTACAGTTCTTTGCCGCCTTGCGCGGCCACCAAGCACTCGCCGTTGGTGGCCACGACCGTCAGCAGGGCGTGTGTACCGTCCGTGTCGCACAGCTCGCGAGCGCGGTTCACGGCTTCTCTGAGCGCGCAGTTGATCGTGCCGATGTCGTGATCTTCGCCGAGTGGGCCGAGCCGCTCGAGCGCGCTCAGGAAGACGAAGAACAACACCTCACTGTCGGTCTCGCCCAAGATGAAACGCCGAAAGTGCGGCGCGACCTCGCCGAGCAGCGCCTCACGCTTGGCTTCGAAATGCGGGATATCGCCGTTGTGCGCGAATACCCAGCGCCCATATTGAAATGGGTGACAGTTGAAGATCGTGCCGCCGCCCTGAGTGGCCTTGCGCACGTGCGCGAGCACGGTCTCGGAAGAGACGACGCCGCTCAAGCGATGAAAAAGCGCATCACCCAAGGCCGTGGTGGGACTGCGCGTGACGTGCGGCGAGCCATCGACGTAGAAGGCCACACCCCAGCCGTCCGGGTGCTGATTGCTTTGGACGCCGAGCGCATTTTCGGCGGCAAGCAGCGAGCGGTGAACCTGGCTCGGAATGACGCTGCGAAAGCCGAATAGGCGGCACATGCTCGACCTTTGAGTAGTAGCATCCCTGTCACGCCTTGGGGTCAAGGATGCGTCGGCCGCGATCCGCCGCTCCGCAATTGCCGCCTACGTGGAAATTGCGTCTTCAGTAACTCTTCTCGTCAAAATCGCGTACCACTCACAGGAGTTACCCGAGTGAGTCAATTGCCCGCTGAGCTGGAAAAGACGCTGGCCCGTCGTCGCTTCATCCAAGGAGCCGGTGCCGGCACGGTCGTGCTCGCCATGGGCGGGGTGTATGCGCTCTCGGATACACTCACGCGCGAAGCACAGGCCCAAACCCGCGGCGACGGGCGGCCACGCTTGCCGCCCGGCCAACGCGTGCTTCGAGCGCTACGGCCCATGGGCGGCGAGCCCGGCGAGCCCAGCCCCAGCGCATACCGGCTGCGCGTGTACGGCGAGGTGGACGCACCGTTCGAGCTCGGCTTCGCCGAGCTGCTCGCGCTCGCTCAGATCGAGCAAGCGCTGGATGTGCACTGCGTGACTACCTGGTCGGTGTTGGGCGCCAAATTCAAGGGCGTGCGCGTCGCCGATTTGGCCGAGCGAGCCAAGCTGAAGAAGTCCGCCCGCTACGCCATCTTCGAAGCGGCCCATGGCTACACCTCGAACATCGCCCTGCGTGACGCGCTGAAACCGACGGTGATGGTGGCTCATCAACTGAACGGTGCGCCCCTGCCCCGCGCACACGGCGCACCCGTACGCGCGATCGCCCCCGATTTTTACTTTTGGAAGAGCGCCAAGTGGCTGACCGGGATCCGCTTCTCGAACCACGACGAGCCCGGCTACTGGGAGACGCGTGGCTACAACAATCACGCCGATCCCTGGAAAGAGGAGCGCTATGCCTGACGGCATGGCGCAGCCGAAAACGCCGAGCCAACGCCGCCGAAAGCTGACTGTCCGCCCCTTGCTACGCGCGCTGCACCGCGACGTCGGCTACTTCGCGGTCGGGCTGACCGTCGTGTATGCGACCTCGGGGCTAGCGGTCAATCACCTGAAGGATTGGGACCCCAACTTCAAACAAATCAATCGCACGCACCAAATCACGGTGCCCCTGCCCAGCGACGACACGGCCGCTGCCCAGAGCGCGCTGCGAGCGCTGGGCGTGCGCGAAGAGCCGCGCGAAGTGTATCGCGCGAGCGACACGCAACTCGACGTGGTGTTCGACAAGCGTACCTTCCACGTCGACACCACGAGCGGCGTGGTCCACGAAGAAGGCCAGGCTGCGCGTCCCCTGCTGCGCTTGGCCAATTGGCTGCATCTCAATCGCGGCAAGAAAGCCTGGACCTACATCGCTGATTTTTACGCGATTTTCCTGCTGTTTTTGGCAGGCTCAGGGCTGTTCATGATCCCTGGTCGCAAGGGCCTGCTCGGCCGCGGCGCGCTCGTCGCGCTGCTCGGCGCCGCCGTGCCAGTTGCCTACGTGGTGCTCTCTGGCGGTCCCTAGTTTGCTAGCTGCATCAGGAGCATGGGGCGCTCGTTATCCAGCATCGCAGCCCGCGGCGCTGCGCTATTGCCGCCCGGCGCGCGCTACGGAGCGCTCAGACAAGCGTTGATTTCGGCAACGAACGTTTCGAGATGCCCGAGGCGCTTTTCCAGAAAGTCGCAGACGATCGCCGGATCGACGGCGGTGTAACCGTGGACGAGCACGTTTCGAAAACCTGTGGCCGCTCGCAGAAATCGGGCAGTTGCTTCAGTGATCCAGCCTGCCTCGAATAGCAAGCTGAAGAGCACGATATTTTCACTGGGTTCCCCAAGGCGCTGGTCGGAAACGATGTGCGAGGCGACGTCCAGCGCTGCTTGAAGGCAGATTTGCAGCGTATGTTCGACGAATCTGCGCTCTTTGACATCGACGGCAATCCGTTCTGCGCGAGCCAGCGTGCGGAGCTCGCTCAAACAGGTTTCGATGAAGGCTAGCTTCTTCAGGACCAAGTCGGCGTCCGTCATCAGCGCGCTCGCTTTCGGTATTCACGAAGGATCGGCAGCAGATCGAAGTATTCGTTCCGCGATCGGACTTCGAACGCGATGCGGCGACTCTTGTCCTGTTCCAAAACCAGGATGCCGTCACGCAAGATTCGGTGCACGAGGTCCGAGGGCGCGCGGTTCATAACGACCACTTGCACTGTTCGCGAGAACTGCTCGGTCAGATCCGCCTCCGCGCCGAAGGGTTGATCGAAAAGCGTGGCCGCCGGAGCAATCTGCCATAACACACCGATATCCACGTCGCTTCCGCGTCCGGGCCGGCCCTTTGCGACGCTGCCGAACAGGTACACTGCGGCAACCCCGGGCTTCTCGCGAAAGTAATTGGCGATGATGCGTTCGGCATACGCAATCTCCACTCGCCAGACCCTACCACGCATTCAGTGCAGAGGAGCAGCTTCGCGTCTCACGACAAGCCGACCCCCGACGCCGAAGGCTGCGCCGGAGCGCGCCGTGACTCGTGACCATCACCCAAGTCAAGCCAGGGTCGCGGGAGCCTCGGGATCGAGATCGCGCGTTTCGACGCCGACGCCGCACAGGATCGCGATCACGCCGAGCGTCGGCGCGAGCGCGACCCAGACCAGGACGCTCCCGGGGTTGGTCCCCGACGAGCGAACGATGCCGATGATCGCGGGAAACAGCGAGGTGATCACGCGACCTGCGTTGTAGCAAAAGCCTGCGCCGGTGCCGCGTAAGCGCACTGGAAACAGCTCCGGCAGGTAAAACGTGAACGAGCCGAACACGCCGAATACCGTGAGGCCAACGGTGAACATCATCAGCAGGCGTGTTTCGGGGCTGAGCGGCAGGCCGAAGGTGCACAGAATGGCCAGCGCGCTCAGCGCGTAATACAGCAAAAACATCGGGCGACGGCCGAGCTTGGTCGCCACTGGCACGGTCAGTAGCGTGCCCAGCAAGCCGCCCAGGTTGAAGCAGGTCGTGCCACGAGTAACGTAGCTCGTCTTCAATTCGGCGAACGCACGCCCCGTCAGATGAGCGCCCGAGGCCAGGTAGTTTGCGACCATCGGGATGAACGCGCTGCAGCTCCACCAGGTGACCAATGCCACCAGCGCGAGCGCGAGTCCGCCCAAGGTGCGACGCTTGTACTCGGGCGTGAACAGCTCGGCGATGCGCGGCGCGGCCTCCGGTTTCTTGAACACGTCCGGTTCGTGCACGCGCATGCGGATCACGACCGCCACCGCGGCTGGCACCAAGCCCGTGAGGAACACCGCGCGCCACGACAGGCTCGGATCGGAGGCGATCGAGGGCAGCCGACGCGTGAACAAATCGTTCACGAACGTGGCCAAAAATAGGCCCATGGGCGCAGAAGTGTAGAGCAACGCGCCGCCCAGCACGCGTTTGGAAAACGGCAGGGATTCTGCGACCAACGCCGCGCCGGCAGCCCACTCTCCGCCGATGCCCAGGCTGGCCAGGAAGCGAAACACGGCCAGCACATAGATGTTCGGCGCAAAGGCGCAGGCCGCAGTCGACAGCGCGTACACCAGCATGGTCACGAGCAGCGTCCGAGTTCGGCCCCAGCGATCAGCGACACGCCCGAAGATCACGCCGCCGATCGCCCAGCCAATCAAGAGCAAGCTGGTCAAGTAGGCCGTGACCGACCACACGATCTTGCCGGTCTCTGGCGAGGCAGGATCCAAGTGCAGCAGGCTGGGCACACAGATCGGCGACACGTAGTTGAAGAGCAGGCCGTCGAACACGTCGAAGCCCCAGCCGAGCCAGGCGGCGAATAGGACCAACCATTGATAGCGAGTGAGACCGAGCATTGGGGCGACCTCGTATACTACGGGTCTGGGCCGTCTTGCGCGCCCGGCAGCGCACGACGCTTCAGCGCGCTTCGTTCAGCAAGCGCTCGATCGCGAACACGTGTGGGTCGTCTTCACCGAGCTCCCGCAAGGCCTGCGAAAGGAGCCGGACGTAGCTCTCGTTGTCGCCGCTCGGGCCGCGCGCCGAGCGGATGATGGCAGCGATCTGAGCGTCGTCATCGCTGGCCGCAAAGCCCGGGTTTTCGGCGCGAGCTTGATAGACCAACGCGCGAGCGCGGCCGAACGGGGCCTGCGTAAACTCCACTTCGACCTCGACGCGTTCGTAGCCGGCGCGCTCGCGTCGATCGAGCTCCGTCAGCACTGCGTAAGACTGTTCTCGGGCGATGCGATACGCCACCCCGAGTACGCTGCCTGCTCGGTCTTCAATCAAAGTGACTACGCGTCCCGGTGCCTCTGGCGTGCCCCGATGATCGGGAGAGCTCTGCCAGAAGCGCCGCGAAAAGCCCTTCACGCGCGCGACTCGCCGCTCGACGAACGGAAACTCGGCGCGGAAAATCAGCGATCCGTAGCCCAATACCCAAGTGTCTGCGGCGGCCCGAAAATCAGTTGGGGTCATCGGTATACTTTTACAAACGGAACGGTATCCGCTGGCGCGCGCTGGGACGCGTGTGGAACCGCTTCCACATTTAGCTTTCGGGTCTGTTTCATCTCTGATAGGACTGGAACGCGAACGGACCCGGCACTTGGCTGCCACGATACCCTACGTCCCGTCACGCAGGAACGACGCCAGATGATGCGCAAACTCCCCTTGATTTTCTCCGGTCTTTTCTTCGCTCTCCCGGCCGTCGCTCAGGAGGCGGAACCGAGTGCCGTCCCGGGCAACGAGCAGCCGGAAGTGAAGACCGAAGCTCCGGCCGCCAAGCCCGCGGAGGCCAAGCCCGCCACGACCGCGGAGGCCACCGTCAAGACGAGCGTCGCGGCCGAGCCGGCCGCTCCCACGGTCAAGGCCGCCAGCAGCCAGGCGACGACCGTCTCGGGCCCGGCCGTGGTCGCCGCCGACAACAGCTGGAAGTTCGAATACCACGGCTACATTCGCGCCCCGATGCGCGTCGGCATTGGCAAGCGGGACAATCCGGGCGCCGGCCAAAGCACCACGACCTTCCACTCGCCGATCATCCCCGACGACCAGTACTTGAGCTGGCAGAGCTCGCCGCACAACAAGACGGACTGGGCGGAGCTGTTCTTGTCCCTCGGCAACTCCTTCGCCAAGGGCACCGTCTCGATCCAGGGTTACAACTTCGCGGACGCGGCCTTCAGCAACCCGACCACGCAGCTCGGCATCTCCGATGGGTACATCGACCTGACGCCCGACATGGGCTACGAGAACATGCGCCTGGCGTTGCGCGTCGGTGCGTTCTCCAACAAGTACGGCTCCGCCGGCAAGTACGACGCGGGCGAGTACGACACGTACATGTTCGGTCGCATCCACAACGCGGGTGAAGCGCTGCGCGTCGACTACGACCTAGACGAGAACAACACCTTCTTTCTCGAGCAAGGCGTCGGCTTCAGGAAGCCCGATCCGAACCAGTACAACAACTCCCGCTTCACCATGCTGCACCACGAGCATTTGGGCTTCAAGCACACGGAAGCGATGCAGTTTACGGCGCACTACCTCAGCTCTTGGACGCAAGAAGAGGAGCGCAGCTCGGATCCGGGCGTGCCGGTCGGCGCCATGGGTGAATCCACCACGGCGTATACGATCCCTCGCTCTGCAGCGACTTCGATCACCGGCGTACCCGACGGCAAAATGTGGGTCGCGGGTGTCGATGCGCGTTTCGACCTGCGCGCGTTCGGCTACTTCTACGCCGCCTACTCGCACGTCGGCTTGGACCATGCCGTGACTGTCGCTCGCGCGATCGAGGTCATTCACTCCTCCGGCGGCGGCGAGTTCGGACTCGGCGTGGTCGACAACTACCTTGGCCCATCCTGCGTAGACACCCAGTTCAATACCTCGCCTGGTCTGCACGGCCGCGCCTACTATCCGCAGCCGGCCGGCACCTTCGATCCCAGCAGGCCCTGTAGCTTGGGCAACGGCAGCGTCGACACGCTGCTCGCCCAATACGAGTTCAGCTTGACCAATTTCCTGCAGCAAAGCTCAGGCGGTCAGAAGTTCTGGGGTGACGGTCAGGACCTGTATCTCAAGCTGTACGGCATGTACAACAAGGTCAAGAGCGACTACGAGCCGAACAACGGCATCCACAAGCTCAAGTTCGGCGCGGATTTGTCGGGCTCCATCCTGCCTTGGCTGAGCGCTGGTCTCCGCTTCGACCGCTTGCAACCGAACAGCAAGGTTCCGGAGCAGTCCTTCGCCATCCTGTCGCCCCGCATCGTGTTCAAGTCCAATTGGAACACGCACGAGACGATCACGCTGCAGTACTCGCGCTACATGTACAACCAACGTGAATGCAAGCCCGGTGGCACGTTGCCCAACGCGGGCAGCCCCGCTGATGGCGTGGAATACGTCTCTGGTGAGGAGCTGTGCGTTCAACCGCCCTCTTCTCCGGTTCCGCCGGATGGCTTCGGTTCAGGTTGGCCGGCGCTCACGGCCCAGCGCGGTGCCCCCACCACCCGCCCGGACGTGAACGTGTTCAAGATCGAAGCCACGATGTGGTGGTGAGGTCGAGCGGCCTCGCCGGACCATTCAGAGTCTAGGCCGAGGTCAGCGACGCAAAAAACTCGATCGGTCCTCGCGGATCGATCGAGTTTTTTCGTTTCAGGCGGGCGCGACGCCCGGCGCCGCGCGAACGCCCGCTGGGCGCGCAGCCAACACCGCTTCAGCTCACTTCACGACGATGATGTCGCAGGGGAAATCGAAGTCGATCTTGGTGTTCGCGGGGTCATGCCAGGTCTCGCACGCGCTGCCCACGAGCTCGGCCTGCGTGGGGCTGTTCATGCGCCAGCCGTTGTCTTGCGAGAGCGGGAGGAGCTGGCCCTCGATGCGGACTTTGGCTTGATCGAGCAGCGCCAGGTTGACCGAGATGTCACCCCCGAGATCGAAGGTGCAGCTCTTGATGCCGGAGACCACACGCGAGATTTCCTCGGTGAGTGCCTTTTGGTTCGCGGTATCCGGGTGGTAGACGGTCGCGTTATTGGCGGCGGTTCCGTACACGCCGAGCGTTTGCCCGCCGACCGACATGCAGTTGGCATCGAGCGCGACGCCTGCGGGCGAGGGCCACTGCGCGACCCAAGGCGGAACTCCCTTGCACGCGTAGCAAACGTCTTGCTCCTTGTTGGTCGCACCGAAGGGCAGCGGAGCCGGCAAGCTCGCGCCGGCGTTGGCCAGCGCTTGCAGGAAAGCACCCGAGTCCGTGATGATTGACGAGCCAATGCCGAAAACGATGGTGTGAACCCCTTCGCTTGCCAGCTTCTGCACGCCCGCGACCACCGCATCCATGGCGCACTTCGAGTCGCCATTGTCGCAAAAATCAGGCTCGCCATCGGTCACGAACAAGACGTACTTGTCGCCGTCGTTGCCGGGTTGTTCGACCAGCGCTTTGACCAGCGGCAACACCTGAATCACGGGCGTCTCGCCGGTTGCGCCCGCAACGCGCCCAGCGGGGTACACCCCCGAAATCGCGGCTGCGTTGTTGAGCGCGGGCGCGATCGACTCGAAGATCGGACAGGTGCCGCCCTGCTGCCCGGTGAACGCTCCGAAGCCAAAGCGCACCTGCCCCTCGAGTTGTTTGACGACGGCCAGCACGCCCGCTTTCAGCGGTTCCCAGGAAGCCACCTTCGTCTTGTCGTCCGGGAGGAACATGCTGTCGGAGCGATCGACGAGCACGAACACCGTTGGGATCTTGGGCACGAAGTTCACCTCGACGTGCTGACAGGTCGAGGCGTCGGCGTTGGTCGCCAGGTTGCCGGTGGCCCCGTTGGGGTCGACCAGGGTGGCCGCGCCCGCGGAGGGGGCTCCGCTCGAACCGGAGCCTGCCCGGCCGAGGCGCCCGTCGCCGCTGCCCGTGCCACCGCCAGCACTGCACGACGCGGCAGCAGCCAGCGCGGCGCTCAAACCAAATAAAACCGAATAGCGCCGCGCGGACCAACTTCGCATCACTGAGCTTTCTGAGGGCTAGCTCCGAGTTAGCTGGCCTCGCACTCAATGTGAACGGTGCTGCCCGGCTTGGCAAACGGCACGATCGTGCCGTCGATCGGCTTGCCGTCGACCGTCAGCTTCACCGTCCCCGTACCGCCCGAGCTCTTCACGTGGATACGGTAGGTGGCGCCCCGACATTTGCGGGTGACCGTGAATTCCGGCACTTCTTTGCCGATGCACGGCTTGACGCACAGGCCGTCCCATTCCGGGCGAATGCCCAGCAAGTGCTGGGAAATGGCCACGAAGTTCCAAGAACCGGTGCCCGTGAGCCAAGAGTTCTTGGCTTCGCCCTGACGCGGCGCATCCTTGCCGGCGATCATCTGCGAGTACACGTACGGCTCCGTCCGGTGGATCTCGCTGATGTCCTCCAGGTAGGCGGGCGCGATCTTCTTGTAATACTCGAAGGCGCGCTCACCGCGACCGATCACGGTCTCGGCGATCATCACCCAGGGGTTATTGTGGCAGAAGATGCCCGCGTTCTCTTTGTAGCCCGGGGGGTAGGAAGAGATCTCGCCCAGCTCGACGTGGTACTCGCGGTAGGGCGGGTTATTGAGCACGATGCCGTAAGGCGTGTCGAGCCGCTCTTTCACCGCGTCGAGCGCCTTCTTGGCTTCGCCCGTGGCCACGCCGATGCCTGCCATCACGCAGTAGCCCTGCGGCTCGATCAGGATCTTGCTATCGCCATCGGGGCAATCCTTGCTGCCCACCTTGTTGCCGAAGAAGTCGTACGCGCGCAGGAACCATTCGCCGTCCCAACCGTGCTCGAGCACGGCGCGCTCCATTTTGGCGACCTCGGCGCGGGCGCGCTTTGCCTCTTCCGGCTGACCCTTGTACTCGCAAATTTTCGCGTACTCGGGACCGATGTGCACGAACATGCCGGCGATGAACACCGACTCTGCCGTGCGACCGGTACGGTTGCCCGTGGTCTGAAAGGACTCGTTCGGGTCCTCCGAGAAGCAATTCAAATTCAAGCAGTCGTTCCAGTCGGCGCGGCCAATCAGCGGCAGGCCGTGCGGACCGAGATTGTGCTCGACGTGATCGAACGAGCGCTTCAAGTGCTCGAGCAGAGACGCGGCGTTGTTCGGATCGTTGTCGAACGGCACCTGCTCGTCCAAAATGCCGTAGTCACCGGTCTCTTTGATGTACGCCGACACGCCCAAGATCAACCACAACGGGTCGTCGTTGAAGCCGCTGCCGATGTCGTTGTTGCCGCGCTTGGTCAGCGGCTGATACTGATGGTACGCGCTGCCATCGGCGAATTGCGTGGAGGCAATGTCGATGATGCGCTCGCGCGCGCGCTCCGGCACCAAGTGCACGAAGCCGAGCAGATCTTGATTGGAGTCACGGAAGCCCATGCCGCGTCCGATGCCCGTCTCGAACAACGAGGCGCTGCGCGACATGTTGAACGTCACCATGCACTGGTACGGATTCCAGATGTTGACCATCCGGTTCAGCTTCTCGTCACCTGACTCGACGGCGTAGGTCGAGAGCAAGCCTTGCCAATGCTCACGCAATTTGGCGAGCGCTGCGCTCACTTGCTCGGAGGTAGAGAACGACGCAATCAGCTCTGCTGCGCGCTTCTTGTTGATGACGCCCGGCTTTTCCCACTTCTCGTTGCGCGGGTTCTCGACGTAGCCGAGCACGAACACGAACTTCTTCTCTTCGCCCGGAGCGAGCGTCACTTCCAAGCCGTGCGACGCGATGGGCGACCAACCGCTGGCCACCGTGTTCTTCGACGCGCCGGCAATCGGCACGTCCGGTTCGCCGAAGCCGTTGTACAAACCGATGAACGACTCGCGATCGGTGTCGAAACCGGCGACGGGCGCGTTCACGTGATAAAAGGCGAAGTGGTCGCGGCGCTCGCGATATTCCGTCTTGTGATAGATGGTGCTGCCGACGACCTCGACCTCACCGGTGCTGAAATTGCGTTGCAGGTTCGTGCCGTCGTCCGCCGCATTCCACAAGCAGAACTCGATGAACGAGAACAGCTTGACCTTCTTGGGGCTCGAGCCTTCGTTCTTCAGCGTGACTTGGTGGACCTCGCAGGTTTGCCCGCCGATGGGCACGAAGTACAGCACCTCTGCACGCAGGTTGTTGCGCGTGCCCGTGATCTGCGTGTAGCCGAGGCCGTGGCGACACTCGTAGAAGCTGAGCTCCTTCTTCATCGGCATGAAGGTGGGCGTCCAGGTGTCCCCGCCCTCGTTGATGTAGAAGTAGCGACCGCCAGAATCCGTGGGCACGTTGTTGTAGCGGTAGCGCGTCAGCCGGCGCATCTTCGCGTCGCGGTAAAAGCAGTAACCGCCGCCCTGATGCGAGACGAGCCCGAAGAACTGCTCGCTACCCAGGTAGTTGATCCACGGGTACGGGGTCTTGGGCGTCGTGATGACGTATTCTCTACGGGCGTCGTCGAAGTGACCAAAGCGCATGACAGAAATGCTCCACGATGAGTCGTGATTTGAAGCCGAGGCCTCGAAGGAGGCCCGGCTAGAGAGGTAATGAAATCCCAGCGCGGGCGAGGCGGAGCCCCGTGCCCCGCTGGGGGGGGCGAAGCGGCGCCGGCGAGGCGCCGCGCCCGAGGGCGGCCGTCAGCTCGCGCGAACCGAGCAGCGCGCGACGAACGGAAGAATCATGGACAGCCGGTGAACTGAATGTCGTCGACCCAGATGTCGAAAGGCTGACCCTTGTCGTTGACCTGAAACTGAACCGCATACATCTGCGAGGAATCGATACCAGCGGTGTGCGGCGAGCCCCAGCCCTTCATCTGCTTGAGGGAAACGTACGGGAAGACGAACTGGCGCCACTCGTCGGTCAGCACGAGATCCGCGCCGAAGTCGTTGTAGCACTCCTTGCACACTTTGCCGTCCGGATCGGTGTTTACGTCCGGCACCTTGAGTCGCACCTTCTGCGTCGAGCTTCCGCTCTTTTTGGCCCAGAAGGAGATGCCCTTGTAGGCGGTGCCGTCGTACGTGCCCTTGGGATCGACGAAGTTCAGCGCCATGCCGGCGTAGACCGTCTCGGCGTTGCCCACCGTACCGGACATGTGCGCGGCGAACTTGGAACCGTCCCTGCCGCCCGCGGTCATCGCGAACGTGCCGCCTTGAGAGCCGGCAGTGGGGCTGATCGTGGAGCCGTTGCTGTCGACGAACGTGTACCAGTAGCCGCCGCGACCCTTGATGGTGGGGATCTGATTGCTGTTGTTCTCGCCGTCCGCGATCAAGCCTTCGCTCAAGGGGCAGGCTTTGCCTTCCGGCGAGTTCTTGGTTTCGGCGGACGTGGGGTCGATCCGCTTCACACAGGCACTTCCAAAAAACAGCGCAGACACAGAAAGTCCGCAGACCAAAACGTTCGTCGACAGGGTTAGCTTCATCGCGGGGAGCGTAACCTGGAACCGATTTCATATCCAGCGAAAGTCGACGATCCCGCGGGTGTTGGGGCACTCCAGGCCGCGCGTGGGGCGCGCCTCCGCGCGCTCATTGTTCGCGCTGCCACGCGCTCGTCGTCCACGCCTCGGCGCCGCCCTCGCGCCGCCGTCGCGCCAGCAGCGCACCCGCTGATGCGCTGACCCAACTCCACCACGCCGAGCGACCCGATAAGCTGTCTTTCCCGAGTACCTAGAAAATTGGCACTCTGCTGCTGAGTACGAATTCGCTATTTTTAGCCTGATTTTCAAGCTGCATTGTGCAGCTGATGGACTAGACTGGCGGCGGATCGAGCCGTGCCGCACTTTCTGCGTGCCAGGCCGATCGCGGTTTCCGAAAGGTGCGCGCGCTGATGAAGACATGCAATTTGTCTGTGGCTACGGTCGTCTTGGGCGCCCTCGCCGTCTCTTACGCCGCGTGTAGCGCGCAGGGTCAAGACAACACCTATCCCGGGGCCCCGATCGACTACGCCGGCAGCTCGAGCAGCGCCGCGGGCAGCGCGGGCCGCCCGAACAATCCCCCAACCGGCGGCAGCGGCGCTCCCGGTGTTCAAGCGGGCGCAGGCGCCCCCCCAGCCGCCGGCGGGTCACCGTTCAACACCGGCGTGGGCGGCGCTTTCGTGAGCGGAGGGCGCTCCGGCGCGGGCGCTCCGGGCGCGGCCGGCGCCCGCCCCACCGGCGGCGCCGGTGCACCGACGACCAGCGGCTGTACGGCCGCGGTCGGCGCGGTGGCCGACGTGCTCATCGACGACTTGGAGGACGGCGACAACACGATCAAGGCGACCGGCTCGCGGGTTGGCTATTGGTACACTTACAACGACGGAACAGCTACCCAAGTCCCTGATCCGAAAGTCCTATTTAAAGGCGTGACGCCTGGACACATGCCGACCACGGGGCTTTCCGCAACGACTAGCGGCCCCGCCTTCACCAAATATGGCGCAGGCATGGGCTTCGACTTCAACAATACGGCGTCGAAGTCCTGCGCCTACGATGCCAGCGCGTATACGGGCATCAAGTTCTGGGCCAAGGCCAACACAGGCAACATGGCCGCGATGACCCTCAAGGCCATGATCAAGATCCCGGCGACCACGCCCACCACTGCCGATGGCGGCACGTGCACGGGAACGTGCGAGGATCACTTTTACCTGAAGCCCGCACCCGCGCTGACAGCCACCTGGGCGCAATACACGATGCCCTTTGCGACCATCGCCCAAGACGGCTTTGGTACCAAAGTCGCGTCGTTTGACAAGGCCCATATCCTGGCCATGCAATTTCAGGTCGCGCAGAACATAGCCTTCAACTTCAGCGTCGACGACATCACGTTCTATTGAGCTAGAGCGCGCGTTTCAGAAACCGCGCGCGTAACCGATCGACACATCGAACACCGTGCCCGAAGCGCCAAACAGCTGCATCGCGCGCAGCTCGGGGACGATGCCATTGTCGCCTGCGAAGGGCACCATGACTCCGAAGCCGAGCGCAGCAAAACCCTTGCCGGTCTTACGCCAAGCGTCGAGTGTGCCCTTCGTGCCCGCAGGGTCGTAGTATTCGACCGACACCTTGCCGTCCACCTCGGCCAGGCCGCCCGCGAGCGACAGATAGGGACGCAGGCCCGAGCGCTCGAAGGGCGCCGCACCGAACCAGTAGTTGCCGCGAAGCTCTGCGTGAAATGGGAAGAATTTGTCGGCGCTGGGCGGGCGGCCGCCGAACGCATAACCGAGGCGCAGGCCCAGGCTGAAGTTCGAGCCGAGCACGCGATCGAAGCCGATCAGGATACGTGACGTGGCACGACCGAGCCCCGTGGTGACCGCGTTCCCGGGGCCCGCAGCGATATTGCCGCTGGACGGCGCGCCATTCTGAAAACAACTGTAGTTCGGCTGCCCCGGGCTGCCCGTGACGCTCGACGGGCAAATCTGATCTTGCGCCGAATAGAGCAGCAGATCTTGCTCGAAATGCAGGCTGAGCCAGTTCTTCGTCGCCTTGTCCGACGCGCCCGCTCCGCCGCTTGCGAAGGCTTCCTCGAAACAGCCGTCGCTGCCCGATTCGCAGTGCTCGTCCTTCGGCTCGTCCGGCTTTTCATCGGCTGCGGGCTTTGCTTCGTGGCCGCCCAGCTCGTTGAACACCTTGCGCAGCTCTACCGTGGCGTAGTCTTCGTCCAGCTCGAGATCCGGGTTTACTTTCAGCGCCTGCTTCAGCTCAGCCTTTCCTTTCGCGCTTTGCTTCAGGCCGGCGATGTAGACTGTGGCGAGATCGCGATGCAGATCCCCCAAGACTTGATTCGAGCAACCCGCCGCACCGCATTGGGCGATGGCCTTTTTCAGCTTCTGTTCGGCCTTCTTGAAGTTGGTCGCCGCGTAGTCGGTTTGCATCGCCTCGCGCTGCAGTTGGCTACTGGCTTTGTCCTTCGCTGCGCCGAGCGCAACGCCCGGCACGAGCAACGAAAGGCCGAGCACGAGTCCATTCAAACGACCGAGGTGAGCGCGAAATTCCAGCATAATCGTGGGCAAAATACGCGCCGTTCCCCGGCGCTAGAAGTCCCGAACCATAACCTCGGGCGCGCGAGCAGTGCAATCATCCTCGCGCCTTTCGCGCACGCGTCACTCGCTAGTCTGCTGCTACTGCTCGCATGCCACACGCAGCAGAACTTTCCAGGCACCACGCCTGGCAGCGCTGCCGCGGTCGCCGAGCTCCAGCTGTTCGAGCCCAAAAGCGCGCTGCTCGATGATCGACATACCCTGACTGATTTGTCGTATCTGAACGCAGAGCCCGCCGGCACACACGGCTTCGTGCGCGCTTCACTCGGCCACTTCGTGGACGACCGTGCCAGCCGGCTGCGCTTTTTCGGCGTGAACCTGAGCGGCATCGCCTGCCTGCCCGAGCGCGACACCGCGCCTCGCCTGGCGCGCCACTTCCGCAAGCTGGGCTTCAACGCCGTCCGACTGCACGCCCTCGACGCGCCCGGCGTGCTGCTCGCAGCCGACGGGCAAATCGTACCCGAGGCCCTGGCGCTGCTCGACCACTTCACGGCTGCCCTGAAGGCGGAGGGGATCTACTTCAGCCTCGGGCTGCATGCGAACGGCGGCTACCTCGGCCTCGAGGGCGAGGCCAAGCAGCGCTTTCCGCAAGGCAAGGTGTTGGATCGCTTCCATCCACCCTTCCTCGACGCCCAGCGCGACTTCGCGCGCCGCCTGCTCGGTCATCAGAACCCCGAGACTCAGCTCGAGTACCGCGCCGAGCCCGCGCTGCTGTACCTCGAGCTGAGCAACGAGGATACGATCTTTCCCTCCTCGGCAGGCACCCCGGACGACCTTCCGGACGACTACCGCGCGGAGCTCGCCAAAGGCTACGCCCCTTGGATCGCCCAGCGCACCGCCGAGGGTTTGCGCGCGCCTGGCCCCGCGGACGAGGAAGCCAAGGCCGAGCTGCCGACGTTTCGCGGTGCACCCGCCGCCCGCGCGGACTACGCCCAGTACCTGCATGAGCGCGAGCAAAATAGCGTGCGCTCACTGGCGGAGTTCGTGCGAGGCGAGCTCGGCTTGCGCTCGATGCTGCTCGCGGGCCAGGTCCATTTCGGAGGTCTGGCTGGCGTATTGCGCGAGGCCGAGATCAGTGACTTCATCGATGCACATGGCCATTGGTCGAGCCCCGACCAGTCCCAGATCCGCGCGCCGG
>Ga0247779_1000188_pt1 | contig 46560 bp, 36 predicted proteins | sample UWRJL221509R5_FD_179925 | JGI IMG/M metagenome (GOLD analysis project Ga0247779, IMG submission 179925) | Plant litter microbial communities from Arlington Agricultural Research Station in Wisconsin, United States - UWRJ-L221-509R-5 | ecosystem: Environmental > Terrestrial > Plant litter >...
TAGTCCCTCTCTCTCTCTCTCTCTCTCGAGCGTCCGCGACGCCGAAGTTAGTGTGGCTCGCGGTCGATGCGGTCGATGCCGCCGCGCGATAGCTCGCTGAGCAGATGCGCGCCGCGTAGTAAGCGCGCGAGGGTCGAGTGGATGCGCGGATCCAAATCGCCTGGCAGCTCGGGCACCGGCGCATCGGCGTCCGGCTCGAGGCCACGCGCGAAGGCAGCGGCTTGCTGCAACGTGCCGACCAAGTAGCTCTGCAACGTGTGCGCGAGCTCGGCGCTCAGCGGGGCTTCGAGTGTGAGATCTCGGGCCGCGTAAGTATCGATGGCGGTCAGCGCGCCAGCCGCACGGCGCGCATACGTGATCAGCTGCAGAGCGTACTCCCCCGCGGGGCTGTCGTGGCGAGGTTCGGTCAGCAGCCGTTCGAGCGAGTTCTCTGCCTCGCTCAGCGCTATGCCCGCGTCGCGCCGCGCCGCCATGATGCGCACTTCCGCGGCTTCCGTATGGCGGTTGGCCACGCCGTCGAACACGGCCACGGTGTAGTCGGCCACGGCATCCAGCATGCGCGCCAAAAGCTCCGGCAAGCGCGTGCGCTCGCGCGAAGGGAAGATGAAGACCGCCGCGATGAAGGCGATGCCGCCGCCAATGGCGGCGTCCGAGGCGCGCGCTGCTGCCACCCACCAATCACCGTGGAAGCGCTCCGCCAGTAGCACGAAGACCGGTGTCAGAAAAAACGTGAACAGCCGGTAGTTGCGGCGGTGCGTCGCGACTGCGGCCACCGACAGCGGGAACATGGCCGCGGCCAGTGCCACCGGTGAATGCAGGAGCAGCGTGATGGCGACGGCCGCTATGCTGCCCAGCACCGTACCGAGCACGCGTTGTGCGGCCTTGGCCGCGGTCGCGCCTGAATAGGGCTGCAGCACGGCCAAGGTGGTCACGGTCACCCAGTGCGGGTGCACCGAGATGCGATGTCCGACCAGCGAGGCGATGCCCACCGTGCAAGCGACGCGTGCCCCGTGGTGAAAGAACGTGGACCGCGGCGAGCAGGCGTCGCGCAAGGTCGACAGCTCCGCGCGCCACGATCCGAAGCGATTGAGCCGGGCTTTCTGCTGCTGGCTCGCAGACGGTGGTGGCTCCGTCTCGGCGCGCGCATCCAGAGCGGACGTCAGCGCCTGCGCGGCGCGACTGGCGTCATCGAGGTGTTCGAGCAGCGCCGCGATCGACGAGCTTTTATCGGTCGAGCTTCCGGGCGGAGGAACGGTCGGCGAGCCGTCGCCAGCGCGCAGGTTGGGCGTGCGTAACGTGGTTGCGGTGTCGAGATTGCGCTCGGCAAGGCGGTGTAAACGAGCCAGGATGGTGTGGCGTGCGCCGGACGCGGATTCGAGCTCACTGGCCTCTTTGAGCGTGACCAGCAATGGAAACTGCGCCTCGGCCAAGCCCAGCAGGATCCGCAAATTGCTGCCGATGCGCGTTTCGCCTGCACGTCGCGCGCGGCCACCGAGCGCCAAACGGCGGGCTTCCTCGATCGCATTGCGAATTTTCCGATGATGCACGCGCGCGAGCTGGCCCCAGCGTGGGTCGCCGTCGGGGACGCCGCCTTGCAGGCAAGCTTCGATCTCCGCCGCATAACCGGACAGCGCTTCGAATACGTTGGCTTCCGCTCGTCGCAGCGGAAGATGTGTCCAGATCGGCCAAATCACCGAGGAGAGCAGCGTCGCGACGCCCGCGCCCAGGGCGAAGCTCGCGCCGTCACGAATGGGCGCCGAGCCCCCTTGCGCGCTGCCGATGGCCACCACGATGGTCGTCATCGTGCCCGCGCTCGCCCACACGGCACCCAGTGAGCGCAGGAGCGACGCGGGGAATGCGACCAGCATCAGCCCGAGCGCCGCGAGCCAGGTGCTTTGCGCAAGCGACTCGGAGATCCCCAGGGCGACTCCACCGACCAGCGCGAACGCGCTCGTGGTCTTGGCGCGCGTGCTGCGCAGGCCTCCGGGGTCGACCAGGGTGCCAAGCCAGCCGCCCAGCGCCATCCAGGCGAACTCCTGGCGACCGAGCCAAATCGCCAGATAAAAGGGCACCAGCGTCGCGACGCCCCCGCGCAGGCCCTTGACTAGGTCGGGCGTCGCCGCGTCCAGCCAAGCCTTGTCGTAGCTGCGCAGGCCGGGCAATGGAGTCAGTGCCGCAACTCCTCGTAGACCCAATGGGCCAAGCCCTTGGAGGCATCGATCGAGAAATGGACGCCATCTGGGCGGACTGGCTCGCTGGCTCCGACGTCTTGCTGACAGACGCCGTCTGGGCAGAGGTGGCTGCCAATGTCGAGCACGCGCACGCCGGGCACGCCTGCTGCCGACTTGCGGATGACCGCGTTGATGCAATCGACGCGTTGGTGAAACACTCGGCGATCGTTGTCGTCGTTCTCGTACGGGCCGACCGGGTAGGGCACGGTTGCGGTGAACACCACCCCACCTTCGCGGGCCAACTCAGTCAGACGCAACGCGAGCACGCTGGCGAGCTTCGCGTCCCAATCCGGGCGACACGCGGTGTGCCAGTCGCTCTTCACGTGAAAGCCATACAAGAACACCCCAGCCAAGTAGACGATGCTAGCGTTCGGGTGAAGCGATCGCACTTGCTCCACCCAGCGCGAACCTTGGCAGGTATCTTCGAGCATGTTGCAGCCGTCTTTGCCCATCAGCTCGACGGCCACACCTTGCCCATGCAGATTGCGCAGGCTCCAACCGAGCGAGTTTGCCGTGGAGTCGCCGAAGACGGCGATGCGAAAACGCACGAACTCCGGCGCTGACGCCGCGCTCGCTAGTTGAGCCGACGGCGCTTTGGGCTCGGCCCGGCCCTCGGCGTACGTGGCGTGGACGACCAAGAACACGGACAGCGCTACGGCTGCGGGCACGATGTACAGCGGGCGACTGAAGGGCACGCCATGCTTGCGTATTGGTTGCTCCAGGAACCGGTAAGACGCGATGGCGATCGCGAACGTAAGCGTGAAACGCAGGGCGTGCAGGCCAAGGCCGTGGAAATGCGTGCGTTCGGTCGACAAAAACACGTTCACCGGCCAGTGCCACAGGTACACGCCGTAGCTGATCGTGCCGAGCCAGGTGAGCGGGCGAATCGAGAGCCCCCGCGCCACCCAGCTGCGCTCGCCCGCGATCGCGCAGGCGATCAGCGAAAGTGCAGCGAGCTCCGTCAACCAGAACCCTCCGTGGTACAGAAAGGGATTGGTTCCGCGCAGCGTCGCCCAGGCGACGGCCAGTGCGAGAGCTGCCAGCAGCCCGCACACGTCCAGCGTACGCACGGCGCGCGCGCTCAAGTGAGTGTTCGGTGAAATCACCGTGGCCAACGCTGCGCCGAGCAGGATCCCACTCATGCGCGTGTCGGTACCGAGGTACGCGCGGGTCGTGTTGCCCGCATCGAACAAAAACAGCATCGCCAGCATCGACAGTGCACTGAGCGTCAGGCACAGCAAAAGCAACGCGCGATTCGTGCGCCGTCGCAACACGACGCTGACCAACACCGGCCAGACCACGTAGAACTGTTCCTCGATCGACAGACTCCAGGTGTGCTCCAGCGGGGAGGGCGCAGCGAATAGCTCCCAATAGCTCTGGTGGCGGAAGATCGCCTGCCAATTGGCGACGTAGGCCAGCGCCGCCAGCGCTTGCGCGCGCACGGTCTCGAGCTCTTCCTTGCGCGCGAAATAGCGCCCGTAGACAGCGACCGCCGGCATCAGCGAGAGCAGCGCGGGGAACAGCCGTCGCGCACGTCGCACCCAAAACGGGCCCAAAGCGATGCGCCCCGTCTCGCGCCGTTCGGCCAAGAGCAGGGACGTGATCAGGAAGCCGGACAGCACGAAGAACAGATCGACGCCCAGATAGCCGCCGGGCAGCGCGCCGTTGGCATGAAACAACAGCACGCCGACCAGCGCCAGCCCACGCAGCCCGTCGAGTGCAGGCAGGTGACGCAGTCGCGCTGGAATCGTTTTCGAGCTCACGGGCGGAACGTACCGTTACTGCTCGCTCGCTTCTACTGCTCGATTACTTCCGGTCCATGGATTGCCGACCCATGGTCGAGCGCGTTTCCAGTGCAAGCGTATCCCTGGCTTCCGCTCGGGCTCGCTGGCGGAAGGCTCATGGATCGAGGGTCAAAGCAAGCGCAACCACCACGGTCGGCTGGCGCTCGCTCAGGTTGAACACGTAGGCCGTGACGCTCGAGAGCTGGTTCGAAAAGCCCACTAGGACTCCCCGCGCCAGCTCGCGCTCACTTTGGAAGACGCGCGTGCGCTGAAGCACGACGCCGCAGCGAAACCATTCGACAGGCGAAAGGCCCAGCTCCGACCAACTGTAAAAGAAATGATTCGAGCCATCGGCCAGGTCGAACAGGTACTCACCCTCGCTGTCGAGCTCGAGCTTCCAAAAGCCAAGCGCCGCGCGGTATCCGGGCGCAACCCCATTGCTGCTGCCGAAGACGCCCCCCAGCATCGGCGTCAGCTCCCAGCGCCAGCGTTCGCCTCCCGAGAACGTGTAACCGGCCCAGACCGAGCCGGTCGCCAGGTCCTCGTAGTTGTAACGGGCTTCGAGATGAACGGCCTCGTGATCGACGCTGAGCGTCGGCTGCACGTAGTCATGGTGGTCGGGCAGGAAGTAGGTGTAGACCGACGCCGAGCCGCTCGTCTGGGCCGCCGTAAGACGCGGGCTAGCGAGCGAAGCCAAGCCCGCCAGCGCCATCACCCGAGCGTTGCTCATGCGCCGAGCGCAATCGTGAGCATCGACGTGAGCCCTGCCGGCTCGACAACGCGCTCGGCAATGCGCTCGTCGGGCTCGAGCACGCGCCTGGCAGCTGTGCTGGGCGCCGCGAGAGCGTGGAACCTGAGCGGGATCACGGGCGAGGTTTCGACCCGCCGTGGTTGAGCGTCAAGCCTGCGCCAGGGACGCGCCCCACCCCCGCCAGACGCGTGCTAATCAGCGTCCGCCATGTCCCGCCCGCCCTCCGCCCCAGAGCCGACGCAGGCTCGCCCCGAATCAGGGCGAGCCCGCATTCGCTTTCCGGAGGGACTGCCGATTTCGGCGCGTGTGTCGGACATTGCACAGGCCGTCGAGGCGAACCAAGTCGTGATCGTGGCCGGCGCGACTGGCTCGGGTAAGACCACGCAGTTGCCGAAGATCTTGCTCGACATGGGTCGCGGCACGGACGGTTTGATTGGCGTCACTCAGCCGCGGCGCATCGCCGCAACGAGCGTCGCGGCGCGCGTTGCCAGTGAGCTCGAATGCGAGCTCGGGCAGGAAGTGGGCTACCAGATCCGCTTCGAGGAGAAGACGAGCGCGCGCACGTACGTGAAGTTCATGACCGACGGCATCCTGCTCGCCGAGATTCAAGGCGATCGGTTGCTGCAGCGCTACGACACACTGATCATCGACGAGGCGCACGAGCGCAGCCTGACGATCGATTTCTTGTTGGGCTGGCTGAAGACCATCTTGCCTCAGCGGCCCGATTTGAAGGTGTTGATCAGCTCCGCGACGATCGAGACCGAGCGCTTTTCCGAGTTCTTCGGGGGCGCGCCGGTGATCCAGGTGGAAGGGCGTACGTTTCCGGTCGAGGTGTTGTACGAGCCGCCGGAGCCCGAGTTGGATTTGCCGGAGGCGGTGGCCAACGCGGTGGCCTCGGTGACTTCGCTCGATCCGCGCGGGGATATTTTGGTGTTCCTGCCCGGTGAGCGTGAAATTCGCGAGACCGAGCGCGAGCTCGTGGCCAAGAAGCTGCGGCATACGCAGGTGCAGCCGCTGTATTCCCGGCTGTCCGCGGGCGATCAGCGCAAGGTTTTTGCGAGCATCCCCGAGCGGCGCGTGATCCTCGCGACCAACGTGGCCGAAACGTCGCTCACCATCCCCGGCATCGTGTACGTGATCGACACGGGCGTGGCGCGGCTCTCGCGCTACGAGTCGCGCACGGGGACCACGACCCTGCACATCGAGGCCATTTCGCAGGCCAGCGCCGACCAGCGCAAAGGGCGCTGTGGGCGCGTGCGCGACGGCATCTGCGTGCGCTTGTACGACGAAGACAGCTTTGCGGCGCGGCCCGCGTTCACTGATCCAGAGCTCAAGCGCACCGGCCTGTCCGGCGTCATCTTGCGCATGAAGTCGTTGGCCCTCGGCGACGTCGAGGAGTTTCCGTTCCTCGATCCGCCGCACTCGCGCGCGATTGCCGAGGGCTACCGCGTGTTGCAGGAGCTCGGCGCACTGGACGCCGAGCGCAAGCTCACGGCGCTCGGCGCTCGGCTGGCGCGTTTCCCGGTGGATCCGCGCATCGGGCGCATGATCATGGCGGGGGTCGAGGAAGGCTGCGTGGCCGAGGTGCTGATTTTGGCGGCGGCGCTCAACATTCAAGATCCGCGCGAGCGCCCGCGCGGGGTGGAGCAGAAGGCCGATCAACTGCACCAGCGCTTTCGTGACGAGCGCTCGGATTTCTTGGGCTTGCTCAAGCTGTGGGCTTTCGTGCGCGAGGCCAAGAGTGTGGGTGAGCTGCGGCGGCTGTGTCAGGCCAATATGCTTTCGTTCTTGCGCATCCGGGAATGGGCCGAGGTCTATCGGCAGCTCGAGGATGTCGCCAAAGAGCTGCAGCTGGGCGCCGCAAAGCGAGGACAGGCGGCACAGGCCAAGGCATCGGGTAACGTGGCGGACCTCGACCTGCGCGTGCATCGCGCGCTGCTCACCGGGCTACTGTCCAAGATCGGGCAATGGAACCCCGAGCAACGCGTGTACATCGGCGCCAAGCAGACGCGCTTCATGCTGCATCCGTCGTCGGCGCTGGCCAAAAAGCCGCCCGCCTGGGTGATGGCGTTCGAGCTGGTCGAAACCAGTCAGTTGTTCGCGCGCACCGCGGCCAAGCTGGATCCCGAATGGCTGGATGACGTGGGCGCGCATTTGCTCAAACGCAGCTATTCCGATCCCCATTGGTCCGAAAAGTCTGCGCGCAGCTCGATCAAAGAGAACACCACGCTCTTCGGCTTGCCGGTCTTTCGTGGGCGCAGCGTGGACTACGCCAGCATTTCCCCGGTGCGAGCACGGCTCATGTTCTTGGAGCACGCGCTCGTGCGCGGCGAGTACCGCTCGAAGGGCAGCTTTCAAAGCCACAACAAACAGCTGCTGGAAGAGGTCGCGCGGCTGCGTGACAAGGCCCGCCAAAGCGATCTGCTCGCCGACGACGAAGCCTTGCTTTCGTTTTTCGAACAGCGCGTGCCAGAGGATGTGGTCAGCGGTAAGACGTTCGAGCTTTGGCGAGAGGCGGCGGAGGCCAAGCAGCCCGAGCTCTTGTGTCTGAAATTGGAAGACGTGCTCACGTTCGAGCAAGGTCACTTGCCGCAGCATTACCCGGACGCCCTGGAATTACACGGTGTGAAGGTTCCGGTCAGTTATCGTTTCGATCCCAGCGCGGATGACGACGGCATCACGCTTTCGGTACCGCTGCCGCTTCTGCTCCAGCTGGATCCCGGGGAGCTCGATTGGACGATCCCCGGTTGGCACGAGCAGAAGATCACCGCCCTGCTCGGCGAGTTGCCCCGAGCGCTGCGCCGTGAGCTCGGCACCATTTCAGAGCTAGCCGCGAATGTCGCGGCCAAGCTCAGCCCGTTCCAGGGTCCGATGTTGCCCGCGCTAGCCCGTGTGGCCTCGGCCGAATCTGGCGTCGAGCTGCCTGAAGGCGTGTTTCGCTTGGACGCGGTGCCGCCGTACATGCGGCTCACCTGTCGGGTGGTGGGCGAGGGCGGCCGTACGATCGCCCAGAGTCGCGACGTGGCCGAGCTGATTGCGCAGCATGGCGGTCGCGCGCGTGAAGCGCTGCGCCGAGCCGCGCCGCCAGCTCAATGGGAGCGCACGGGCATCACTAGTTGGGACTTTGGCGAGCTGCCGGCGTTCATCGTCCGCCGCGTGCTGGGCGCCGAGCTGCGTTCGTACCCGGCGCTGATCGATCGCGGAAAATCGGTCGATTTGAGCTTGCTCGAGACCGAGCGCGCCGCCGAAAGCGCGACTCGGCTCGGCGTTCGACGGCTATTCGCGCTCGCCGCACGTAGCCAGCTCTCGGTCTTCGCCAAGCAGTGTCCAGCGCCGTTTGCGCTGCGCGCTGCATTCTTGACTCCGCGCGTCGAAGTCGAAGCATTTCGCGAAACGTTCTTGGCGCGAGTCGTCCAAGAAGCTTTCGGCTGCGGCGAAGGCGCGGCGCTACCTAGGAACAAGGCCGCGTTCGAGGCTCAATTCACGGTCGGCACGCCGCGCATCACGTCCGCATTCAAGGCGCTCGAACGTGCTGCGCTTGCGGCCTCGGCCGAGCTGCAAGCGACCTTGCGCGCGCTCGAAAGCGCGGCAAAGCACCCGAGCGCAACGCTGGCGCGCGGCGAAATACGCGCTCAGCTCGAGCAGCTCTTCACGCCCGACCTGCTCGAAACCGTGCCACTTTCGCGACTCGAACAAATCCCGCGCTACTTGCGCGCGACGCAGGCGCGTCTGACACGCGCCATCAGCGACCCTCGAAAAGATGCCGACAAGCTCGCGCCCTTTGCGCCGCTGTGGGCGGCATTCTTGGCTCGTCAGAGCGCGCTCAGCGATCGCAGCGCAGCCGCAGCCTTGCGCTGGGCGTTCGAAGAATTACGCGTGGCGATCTTTGCCCCCGAATTGCGACCGGCGGCCCCCGTCAGCGTGGCCAGTCTGAGCCAAGCGCTCTCGCAACTCCGCTAGCGCTCCCTGCGTCGGCCCTAAACAGGCTGTGTAACCGCAGTCGGCGGAGTGCTCGTGCGTTCGCGCACGGCGCTGCGTAGCGTCGCCACCACGTCATCCAAGTTTACCGGTTTGACCAGGAAGCGATCGGCGCCGAGCGACGACAAGAGCCGCCATTCCTGCGGCCCACCGGAGGCCGTCATCACGATGATCGGCACGTTCTGCGCTTCTGGTTGCGAGCGCAGCAGGGTGGTCACCTCCACCCCGTCCAAAACCGGCATTTGTAGGTCGATCATCACGACCGAGGCCGGCTTTTGCGCGAAGGCATCCAGCAAATCGCGCCCATTTTCGACGCACACGATGTCGGCGTCTGGAAATTCCATGCCCAGCTTCAGCGCCAGCAGATCGCGAAAGTCACGATCGTCTTCCGCGACCAGAATGCGCACGGGCTCCACGCTGGATGCACGCGCTTCCTTCAACGCGCGACGAAATAGGTCGGCCGACGCAAAGCGGTTCTCCGGTCGTTTTTGCAAAGCTTTCGAGAGCACGTCGTCGAAGGCTGTCGGTAGACCCGGGCGGCGCCGGCTCGGCAGCACCAGTTCCTGAGTGGCGTGCCCGATCATGATCGCCAGCGCGGTTCGCCCGTCGAACGGCACGCTGCCCGTCAACATTTCGTAGGCCATGCAGCCCAGGGCATAGGTGTCGCTGCTCACGCTCGCGGGTTGGTCACGCTCGAACGCCAGCTCCGGGGCCATGTATTCGGGGGTGCCCGCGATCACCTTGGTTATGTTGCCGTCCACGTACGGCGCCGCCAGCCCCAAATCAGCCACGCGCACGCGCAGCTGGTTGTCCAAGAGCACGTTGCTCGGCTTCAGATCGCAATGCACCGTACCCGCCCCGTGAATCGCCGACACGCCGAGACAGACGTCGTTCAAGATGGCCAAGCAGGCGTCCAAGTCGGCTGCGCCATTGCGCTCTGCGAGCCAACTGTCTACGGTTTGCCCCTCGACCAATTCCATCACGAAGTAAGGCACGTTTCCGTGCTCGCCGAAGGCGTGAATGACCAGCACATTCGGGTGGTTGACGAGCGCCATGGCGCGCGCTTCTCGCAGGAAGTGCTGGCGTGAGTCCTCGTCGAACGATGCTTGGTTGACGAATTTGATCGCGACTTTGCGACACAGCTGCAGGTCGAAGGCCTCGAGCACGACGCCCATCGAGCCGCGCCCGAGCTCGCCCAGGATCCGGTACACGCCGCCCACGACATCACCCACCGCGGGCAGCCGATGCCCGTCGTCGTCCGTATCGCGCAGAAACTCATCGACCAAGCGCGCGAGTGGTCCTTCTGGCGGCAGGTCCGCACCTTCTGCCGGCAAGTTTGCTGATGCCATTGCCTTCGGGACTGCAAGTTGCAAGCCGCCGCCAAAATGCCGAAATTTCTAGTGGGACCGTGCTTAGAACCGAGGCTTTGTGACTCGCTTCGCCGAGCGCGTGCGGCGGAGGTGCTAGGCGGACGTGTAGCGCATGCTACTGTCCGGTGGCGGGCCTGGGTGTAGCGCCGCCGCATCGACGCAGCATGGGTCAAACGTTACCCCTTTCCCCTCTCGCTTCGCCGCTCTCGACGGCCGAGCGAGCATCGCTCCAGCAAACGTTGCGGGAGCTCTTGCTCTGGCAGCGCGATTTGAAAAAGTGGCCGGCGCTGCCGCCCGCCCCCGAGGCGACTCCGATTGTTTCGTTGTACGCACGGGGCGGACCCTGTGGCTGCGCGGAGGTGAGCAAGGGCCCACCCGGGGAGCGGATCGCTCGCGCCTTCGTGCACGCTTTGGGTGATGGTCGCTTTGGCGGTTTGAGCCGCGAAGGTCGAGCCGGGCTGCGCTGCCAACTTTCCTACGCACATGCCGTCCGCACCGTGTCGCTCGACGGCGTGGCTTCGTCGCTGGAAGTGGGAACGCACGGCATCGCGCTCGCCTTGCCCAATCGTCCGCTGACGCTCTTACCGGACCTCGCCCGGGACCATTCGCTCGACGCCGAGGGCATGCTCGAGACGCTGGAGCGCAAGGCGGAGACGAAGCGCGCCGCCTGGCCCAAAGACGGTCTGTATTTGTTCGAGACCGAAACGGTGCAGGTGCGAATGACCGAGACGCCAGTGCTCGAGCCAAACCCGATCGCTGCCGCTGCCGAGTGGCTCGCAGCACGCGTGAATGCCAAAGGCCAGGTGACTTTCGGCGTGAGTCCGCGGACTAGCGAGCAACACCGGAAGTCGCCCATGTTTCACGGGCGCACGGCGATTCTGGTGCGCGCGCTGTTGGCGCAACGGGTGGGCCGTGACGCCGCGACGCGGGCACGGCGCTGGCTCGAAGTCGAGCTGGTGCGGGCGCTCGCCGGTCACCCTGTCGAGCAATTCCCGAGCGAGCCCGCGCTGGTAGCCGGCACCCTCGCGCTCGCGGTCATGAGCGGCATCGAGCTGGGCGACGCGCTGCTCGCCTATGCGGCGCGACCCGAAGTGCTGACCGTGCCGTGGCATGCGGCGCAGGTCGTTGCAGCGCTGGGTCCGAGCGCGCCGGATGAGTTGTGGCAGGCGTGCAAGCGCCACCTGGAGGTCGAGCCCTGGGCACCCTGGACGGCGCTGGCCGCGAGGGCTCGCGCCGACGGTGAGACCTTTGCGCGTGCGGCCGCGGCCCTGGTCGCTTCGGTCCCCGAGCACGGACCCCACGTCGGCGGAGTCGGACCGAACAGCGTGCCGGAATTGGCACGTACTGCCGCCACCGTCGAAGCCCTACTCACCGTCGACTCGTCCGCCGCCCGGTCCGCGCGCGCGCGGGCGCGCGGCTTCCTGCTCCAGCAGCAACTGAACGGCAACAGCTGCATCGTGGCCTCGGATCCGGAGCTCGTGCACGGCGCCTTTCCGCAAACGCCGGTGCACGATTACCTGCAAATCGACGTCACGGGTCAGGCGCTACTGGCGCTGGTTGGCACGAGCCAGTCCGTGCCGCCCCCCGCGTTCGCCTGACTTCCCGAACGCTGCTCGCGGCGCCCCGGCGCCCGCGCCCGGATGCAATCGGCTGTAATTGTGTCCGGGCCGGCGCTGCGGCAAATGGCGTGGAATGAGTGTAGGTAAGGTGACGACAACTGCGCCCGTTACATGCGGCGAAAATGCGCGTATTGTTGCTAGCCCTTAGGAAGGAGCGTCGATGAGTTTGGTCGTAAAGGGTATGGTTCAAGTTGAAGGCACGACCTATCGCATCGTGCGGCTCAAGCGCGGACACTACAAGGTCGTGCGCGTGCTCGATGACGCCTCGGTCGGAGTATTCTCGGTTGGCTCTACTTTCGAGATGTCCCCTGAAGGCATCGAAGGGGACTTGATGCGGGAAATTGCGCGCGTCGCCATCAAGGGCGCCAAGACCACTTGGGTGGGGCGCATCGACTAGAGCCGTCCGCCATGCCCTCCAAGCGCAGCGCTGGGATCCTGCTCTATCGGCGCCGCAGCGGGCAGGTCGAGGTGCTGCTGGTCCACCTGGGGGGGCCTTTTTGGAGCAAAAAAGACGACGGCGCCTGGTTCATCCCCAAGGGAGAGCTGGAAGCGGGTGAAGACCCCCTGCAGGCCGCCCGACGCGAGTTCCGCGAAGAGCTCGGCAGCGAGCCCCCCGAGGGCGAGCCGCTCGCGCTCGGCACGGTCAAGAACAAGAGCGGCAAGCTGATCTACGCCTGGGCGCTCGAAGGCGATCTAGAGCTAGCGACCTTCCAGAGCAACACCTTCACGCTGGAGTGGCCGCCGCGATCGGGCCAAACGCGTGAGTTTCCCGAAATCGACCGGGCCGCATTCTTCGAGTTGCCGGATGCCGAGCAGAAGTTGCATCAGGCAGAGCTACCTCTGCTCGAGCGCTTACGTGCGCTGCTCAGTGGACCAAGCTGAGGGGCGCGCCGGTTGGGGGCGCGCCGGTTGGGGGCGCGGCCGTTGGAGGCGCGCCGATCGGGGGCGCGCCGGTTGCGGCGGGGGCAGTCGCGGGTGCCGCGCTCGCGCCTGGTGCGGCCGCGGCTGGTGCGGCGGGTTGCGGCAGCGACGCTGCCTTGGCGAGCTCGGGCAGCGCGCTGTTCGGTGGCACCGCGCTCGCGGGGATCACGAGTTGGCCGACCAACGCGTGCAGATCCGCCAGGTGTGATTCGAAGCGCTTGGCATCGTCGTAGTAGCCGATCACGAGCAATCCGGTGCGCTGTGCGCTGTAGACCGTATGGCTTTGACCGTCCGGGGCGCTTTCGGTCGTGGTCGCGACGATTGGCCAGCGGGGGGCGCTCGGCTTGCTGATCCCGACTCTCTCCAGGTACGTCACCTTGGCGAAGATCAATTCTGCCTTCGAGTCGCGATGCGTCGGATCGAGGCGCAGCTTCTCGACGTCGGCGATCTCGATCACCCCACGAATGGCCGGGAGCGCGCCCAGCGAAAGCGACTCCTTCTTCACGGTGAAAGTGGTGTAGTGCCGGGCCTTGGCCGCTTCGAGCCCGAACAATGTGGACTGTTCGAACAGACCCGTGCCCTCCAGCCCGTCGGCGTAGCTCTCGAGGATGACCTCGAGATCGCGGCTCGCGTCGTCGGCTTCCATAGGGTGGACCTTGAGCCAGATCACCGCACCGTCGCGCGAGTGGACGAAGCGTAGGTCGAACAGGTTTTCTTCGTGCCGCTCGGACCTCGAGACCGTACCGTCGCCGTCTTCGTCGAGCCTGCGCACGGCCCGATACTGAACGCCGTCCTTTTCGTGCCACTTGTTGGCAGCAGGGTCGTACGTGTAGTTATCGAGCGCCCAATCGTCGGGCAGAAATTTTCGTCTGCTGGCATCTGCATAGTTGACGCGGTACTTGGTCAAGGACTGCTCGTAGCCCTGGGGGCCTAGTGCACCACTCGCCGAGGTGCACGCCGTGCACAGAACCAACCCCAACCCCAAGAACCAGTTCGCGCTCGTCATTGATTTCTCGCCACCTGAGGGCCACTCGAGCCTTGGTAGTCGCACGGGCGGCACAAGCAATTCAAGCGAAATCTCGGGGGCTTTGCCTAGTAGGCAACGCGCTCGACACGGTTTGGACATGTGCCGGCCTTACGCGGTTTCGTACGGTCGGCGGATGGCTCACGACGCTCCTCAGTTCGGGGTTCCGCATGGTTTTCACCAAGATCGCGCGCAGGTGGCGGCGCTCAAGCAGCGCCTGTTCGACGGCGGAGTGAAGAGCTGCCTGGCGACCTTCGTCGACATCTACGGCATTCCCAAGGCCAAGCTGACCCCGATCGAGTCCTTCGAGCATTTGTGCGATGGTAGTGAGCTCTACACCGTCGGCGCCGTCGAAGGCCTGGGGCTCGCAGGACCGCAAGAGGACGAGTGCGCCACGGTTCCCGACCTCGAAAGCGCCATCGTGCTGCCCTGGGACAAAACCCGGGCCTGGTTCAGCAGTGATCTGTACTACCACGGTGAGCCCTACGCCGGGGACCCGCGCGGCATCTTACGGCGTGTGCTCGCGCGCGCAAAACAGCTCGGCTTGAGCTTCAACCTCGGCATCGAGCCCGAGTTCTACGTGCTGAAGCCCGACGCCCAGGGCAAGCTTGGACCGATCACGAAGTCGCGCTTTCAAGGCCCCAACGCCTGCTACGATCTGACACTCGCCAGTGAATCGTCGGAGTTCTTGGATCCACTCGCGAGCCATCTGCGCGAGCTCGGCTGGGGCTTGTATTCGTACGATCAGGAGTGCGGCCGCGGTCAGTACGAATTCGACTTCGGCTACAGCAACGCGCTCACCATGGCCGATCGCTTCGTGTTCTTGCGCTTCATGATCAAGAAGGTCGCAGAGCAGATCGGCGCCACGGCGAGCTTCATGCCCAAGCCCTTCGCCGACGACTTCCGCAGCGGTGCGCACTTCAACATGTCGCTCGCCGATGCCACGAGCGGCGCAAATTTGTTCGCGCCCAGTGGAACACCGGGAAAGCTGGCCAGCCGCTACGGCGTCGCTTGCTCTGACCTCGCGCTGCATTTCATTGCCGGCCTCAAAGCTCATGCGAACGCGATCACCGCAGTCACCTGCCCGACCTACAACTCCTACCAGGGCTTGATTGCGCAAGGCGATTTGGCGGACTTTTCCTGGGCGCCGGTGCTCGTCGCCTGGGGCAAGAACAATCGCAGCGCCATGCTGCGCTTGCCGGGCAACCGCTACTGTGTCGAAAACCGCGCGGTCGACATGGCCAATAATCCCTACTTGGCGGCCGCCATCTCGCTCGCCGCTGGGCTGGACGGCATCGAACGCGAGCTCGATCCCGGCGAGCCGCTGAACGATGATCTGTATCGCCGCGGCCGGAAGGAGCTCAAAGCGGCCGGTATCGAGCTCTTACCGCGGACACTCTTGCACGCGCTGGAGGCGTTCGAAGTCGATGATATCGGAAGTCAGGCGTTCGGCAGCTTCTATCGAGACATCTACCTCAATCACAAGCTGCGCGAATGGGAGCGTGGCTTCTACCCCGTGCACGAGGAGCAGCGGCGCGCGCAGTTGACATTCATCTGAGCTCGAGGCTCAGGGCGCGCCGAGTAGCTCACGGATTGCGCCGTCGATCTGCGTGCTCGCTTGCGGGTTGCGGTCGGGACCGCCCGCGATGTGACCCCAAGACGACTCGATGACGTGCACCTCCGCGCGCGTGAGCTGCGCTGCTTCCAGCCGACTATCGTCGGGGTGGAAGTACAGATCCTGGTTCACGGGCATGAGCCGCGTACGAGCCGAAATGGCGCCCAGCGCGCGGCCGAGGTCGCCTTGGTACTGCGGGTTGTCGCTGATGTCGGCGTTTTGCCAGCTGTCCAGCATGCACAACAGATCGTTGGCGTCCCGGGCTTGATGATCGCGCGCCCAGGCATCGAGCAGCGCTTGGGGCGAGGCGTAGCCGAGTGCGCGATACTCGTGATTGCGGAAAAATGCCTGGCTATAGGCCCAACCCGCGTACACGCGCCCGAACGCAGCCAAGCCGCGCAGCGGTGGCTCGTGGTAGCGCCCTTCGGCGAACGCCGGATCGGCGAGCAAGGCGGCTTTCACGCCTGCCAGAAAGACCCAATTGTGCGGCGACGTGCGCGCCGAGCCGCACACCGCGAGCAGACGCGCGACCCGCTCCGGAAAGAGCGCCGCGTGGTGATAGGCCTGTTGCGCGCCCATCGACCAACCCAGCGCGAGCGCGACGCGCTCGATGCCGAACTGCTCGCTCAGCAAGCGCTGTTGAGCGCGCACGTTGTCGAGCAACGTGAGGCGCGGGAAAGCCGCGCCGGCCTGCGTGGGGTGGTTGCTCGGTGACGACGAGACGCCGTTGCCGAACAAATTCGGGATCACGACGAACCAATCGGCCGGGTCGAGAGCACGTCCGCTTTGGACGAGCGTTGCATTGTCCCGATGGCTGCCGGTGTAATAGGTGGGAAAGATCACCGCATTCTGGCGATCCGCGCGCAACTGGCCGAGCGCTCGATAGGCGAGCCGTGCGTTCTGCAGTACTTCGCCCGATTGCAGCTCGAAGTCACCGAGCTCGAAGTACTGCGCATCTGCTCTAGCCGCGTCGCCGGCGTTCATCGCCTCATCTTAGCCGACGACGGCGCGCGAGCCCGAGCAGTGCCAGCCCGAAGCTCAGCCCAACGCTGCTTCGGCTGCGATCTCCGGGTACTAGTGAGCAACTGCAGCCCTCGTCGCTGCTCGCGCCGGAGCCCGGGTTTGGGCCGCCGCTCGTGCCGGCTTCTTCGCCTTCGTGCGAGGCACCCGCAGCGCTCGTTCCGCCCGACGGCTTGCCGCCCGGCTTGCCGCCAGCACCGCCCGCCGGGTTGCCCGATGTACCGGCTTTGCCGCCCGCCTCCACGCCGTCGTTCGCGCCGGCAACGCTGCCTTCGCCGCCCAGGCCAGCCAGGCCGCCTTCACCGCCTTCACCGCCCGTGACCGGTGGCGTTCCCACGTACAAAGTTCGCGAGACCTGGCGGGTCAGCTTGGCGCGGTCGAGCGCGGTGAGGCTGTAGCTCACCAGCGTGCCCTCGGGCTGAGCAGGGATCGTGACGCGGAATAGGTCCCCGCCGATGAAGGTCACTCGAGCCTGCTGGGTGATGCCCGCGATCGTGTACGGCACCGACAGCGCCGCCATTTGACCGGCTTGGTTCGTGGCACTGTCTTCTATTGCGACGCGAAACACGATCGGCGCAAAGGGCACGCCGACCGGCGTCTCGATGGCGCGGAACACAGGCGGGGTGACGTCCGCGGCGAGCCCATAGTAGACGCGGTTATTGCGCAGCGTGGCGGCGTTGGCGGCGGTGATCGTGCCTTCGCCCTGGCCGGTCACGAGGTCGAGCTTGCCGTCGCCATTGAGATCGCCGAGGTCGATGGCAAGCGTGAGGTTCGTCACTTGCGGTAATGCGTCCTCCGCATACGTGAAGATGCCCGCGCCATCGTTCAGCAGCACCTTCTCCGAGCTGTGGCTGCGGCTGCCGACCACGATGTCGAAGTGTCCGTCGCCGTTGACGTCGGCGCACTTCACGGCGCCGTCCAGGGCCGGCGGTTCGCCCACGATGCGGGCCCGGGTCTGGTCCGCGAACGCGCCGTGGCCGTCGTTGATCAGTAGCTGCGTGACGTTCATCCCCACGGGCGAGCCGTCCGGCGCTTTGCCCGCGTTGTCCAGCACCAGGTCCAGGTCGCCATCGTGGTCCAGATCACAAGCCTCTTGATTGTTCGCGTAGGGTCCCTGCTTGGGCGCGTAGTTGGCGCTGATCTCGCCGGGTAGCCTGCCCGTGAAACCGGTGCCATCACTGAAATAACCATGCCCGTCGTTCAGCAGGACGCGGCTCTGGCCTTCTCGGTGATTGACCAAGATGTCGAGGTCGAAGTCTCCGTCGACGTCGACGAAGTCGAGGTCCGTGGGCCGCGACCCGTGGTAGGGCGTGGTCGCCGTCGCCGAAATCGTGGCTGGGAAATGATCGGTCGCAGTGGGGGCCGCCTGTTGTGTCTCCGTGAGCGTGAACACGCCGTGCCCGTCGTTGCTGTACAATAGCAACTTCGAGATCGCCCCCACGCTCGCGTCGCCCCAATCGGCCACCACCAGATCCAGATCGCCATCGTCATCCAGGTCACCAAAGTGCGCGGAAGCGGCGTGCGAAGCCGTGGACGGAGGCAGGCGCGTCGCCGCCTGGTCGGCGAATACCGTGGGCGCCGTTTGAACCCAGAGCATGTCGAGGTCCGTGCCGTAGGCGCCGGGCTGATAGATGTCCATATCGCCATCGCCATCGATGTCGCCTAGCGCGACTTGGCGCACCTGGCTGGGCGCACCCCCGAAGGAAGCATCCGTCGCGTTGCGGAACGAGCCTTTGCCATCGTTCAGATAGACGACCGCCGCCTCCAGGTTGCCGGGTCCGAACAAGCCGCCGCCGTTGGCCATGACCAGGTCGAAGTCCCCGTCGCGATCGATGTCCGCGAGCTCGAACCAATTCGTATAGCAACCGGGATCGCCACTATCGGCGCAGGCTTGAGAGTTGCCGACGCCCAGGGCCTTGAGCGTGTCTTCCGTGAACAACGGCGCTGCCCGGGTCGTGCGAGGCGTTGCCAGTAGCGCACTGAGTAGCCCGAGCGCGACCATGCCTGAAGCGCGAATCCTGAAAGCCGAGCGTGACCGTCTGATCATGAGCGAAAGATCGCTCATGGCCTTTTGCGATCGCCGATGCAAGGTCAACAGCACTCGGCGTTTGCCTTTCGCCGCGTGTAATCAGCGCGAGCGAGGGCCGCAACGAGCATGAAACCATGCCAACAGCGCGTGGACATGGAGCGTGGTGTCGAGGGTGCTCGCGAGCACCCCCACCCCCAGCCTCGGCTTTGGTCGACCGCGAACGCCGGGGGCCGGCAAAAGACCTCGGGGAAAGGGCCTTTGATTGTCAGGCGGGTCTGCTCCGTCTAAGCTTTTGAATAGCAAGCTTTTCCCGAGAGGTAAGAAAATGTACGAGCGCAGTGCTTTGGCGGTGGTTGGGTTGGTGGGGTTGCTCGTGCTGGGCTGCAGTAAGGAAACGACGTCGTCGAAGAACATCAAGACCGGCGGCATCGCTGCGTTGATCGACGTCAATGCAGACACGGACAGCAGCGCGACGGTGAACGTCGTGTTGAAGGTAGGAGGCTCCGACAGCAATACCTACGTGGACTTGGACGACGGCGACGAGCTGATTGCGAGCGCCGGAGACGAAACGAAGGTACTGACGGCTAGAAACATCGGGGAGTACGAGGTGACCTTCAGCGGCGTCGAGGCCGAGACTCCGTTCACCGTCGTGCTCAATCGTCCGCACGATACCACTGCGTCTGGCAACTACGGTGCGCTCCCAGCGCCGTTCGAACTCCACGAGCCGACGGCTGATCTGTCGCGCAAGGACGATGATCTCGAGTTGACTTGGGAGCCAGGCAGCGACGACGGAATGGATTTGTTGCTGCAAGGCGACTGCATCTTCGATTACTCGACGTCACCTCCCGATCTCGGTAGCGTCACCATCGACAAGGGCAGCGTGGAATCCACGGGCGTCGACGAGCCAGAGACGTGTGACATCAGCTTGTTCGCGGTCCGCTCGCGGTCCGGCACGGCCGACGCCGCGTTCGATCCCGAGAGCTGGTTCCGACTTCACCAGCGGCGCTCGACGATGTTCAGCTCCATGCCTTGAGCCTTACCGTAGTGATCCCCAACTGCGCCTGCACTGGCGGCGCAGGGCTGAATCGTTACTCCTGGGAGTAACGATTCAGAGCGAGTCGAGACCGGCATAGTACACACGGCCAAACAGGCTATCAGTGGCGCGCAGTCTCCAGCAGACTACAACAGCCTACAGCTGCGACATCGATTGTTTCCGCCCCGTGTCCGCGCGCGCGACCGCGCCAACTGCGCATGTCGCAAGCCTTCATATGCGCGCAATCGATCGAGCCAAGCGATAGCTGCACAAGCGCGATAAAGCGCGAGTAGCCGCCCCACACACTGTACGAGCGCGTCGCCTAGAACAGCGAGCACAAGCACAAGAGTACCGAAGCGCGTGACGACAATCAGGCTTTGACAGTGCCGAGGCATTGGGGCGATGCTTTCGAGTCAGGTAGTGGTGCCGGTTTCGTCACCGCGTCAGGGAAACGCCGCATGCCCGCCAACAGTCCGTCGTCCGACTCTCTGCCCAGTATCTTTCCAGGCGCCACCATCTCTGGCCGCTTCCGGCTCGAGCGCCTGCTCGGCCGTGGCTCGATGGGCTCGGTTTGGCTCGCGCGCCACCTGACGCTGGATGTCGACGTGGCGGTGAAATTCATCGACGCGGCATTTCGCGACCAGAAAGATCATCGCGGTCGCTTCGCGCTCGAAGCTCAGGCGGCCGCGCGCATCAATAGTCCGCACGTCGTCAACGTGCTCGATTTCGGGGCGGAAGCCTCCGGGCGCCTGTACATCGCCATGGAGTATTTGCAGGGCGAAGACGTGGGCAAGTTGCTCGAGCGCAGCGGCCGGCTTTCGCCGGCGATCACCGCGCGCATCGTGAGTCACGCCTGTCGCGGGCTCGGGCGCGCGCACGCGCTCGGCATCGCGCATCGTGACGTGAAGCCCGAAAACCTGTTCCTGGTCGGCGCCACCGAAGACGAAGGCTTCGTGCTCAAGATCTTGGATTTCGGCGTGGCCAAATCCGCGCAAAAGGCCGGCAGCGATTTCGTGGGAACCGTGGTCGGGCAACTCGTCGGTAGCCCCGCGTACATGAGCCCGGAGCAAGCCCACGGTTCGCTGGATGTCGACTATCGCTCGGACCTATTTTCGCTCGCCGTGGTGGCCTATCACTGCCTGACGGGTGTCGTCCCGTTCGGTGGTGACTCGTTGGCTGAGCTGTTGATTGGCATCGTCAGCAAGGAACCCGTGCCGGCCACGCGGCTCACGCCCGGGCTGCCACGCGCCGTGGATGATTGGTTCCAGCGCGCGCTCGACAAAAATCCTGCGCGTCGCTTCGCATCCGCCAAGGACTTGGCGCAGGCGTTCCACATGGCCATCGGTCAACACGCGTCGTCGGCGACCGACTATTCGTCGTCGACTCCGGCCGTGATCGCGCGCGGGGCGGCGCAGGTTCGTCCGCTTTCGGGCAGCGACACCGTGGTCCACATGAGCCCGGCCGCCGGGCGCGCGCCCAGTGCCCACCATGCCGACGTCTCGAATCACACGCCGTCCGCGGCCGTCCCCTTGGCGCTGGCGCAAGTAGCGGAGGTGGCCAACGTGCTCGGGATTGCGCTGGTCGGACCCGAAGACGAGCCGGTGGCACATCATAGTTTGATGGGGCTGCCGGCCAGCACGTTCTCGGACGTGACTCGGCGCGTGAGGGAGTCGCTCGACACGTTCGAGAGCTTGGAGAGCACCCGCAGCCAGGCGCTCGCGTTGTACTTCGAGCATGCCACCGTTCTGATTCGCTGGGTCGAGAGCCACGCCGTGATCGTCGTCGGCACCGAGCAGGTGCACCCGACCGTGCTCTCGGTCAGTCTCAACGCCGCCGCATCCAAGCTACAGACACTGGCAAAACAGGCCGGCAGCGCCGCGATCGCTTTTCGCTCCACGATTTCGTCGCTGCCAGACAACGAGCTCACCGAGGTCTCCGGCACTGCCCTGGTGGTACGGCCATCTGCCAACGATCCGGTGTCTGACGTTACCCTCGCGCGCTTGACGCAAGTCTTTGCCAAGCCGCTCGGCGCCGTGGGCCGGCTCGCCATTCAACAGCGTCTCAAGGGGGGTAAGCCTACGGTTCAGGCTTACCCCGACTTCGTCAAACGGCTGGCGCAGTTGATCGAGGACGCGACAGAACGTGAAGCGTTCCTCGTCGATGCGTTGCGGCTCGTGCAGACCGAAGCCGCGCCGCCGGTACCACTCGCGGCGAAACCCACGGTGCTCGTCGCCGCGCCGCCCCCGACGCAAAAGCTCGCGCCGGCAGTGCCGGCGCTGACGCCCAACCCGGTGGCAGCCATTGCACCCCCCGCGCAGCGTCCTGGGCCAGCTGCTCCGCCACGGCCGCGGTCTGCTACCACCGATCCCGTCATCCCGCTGCCCAGCGCAGCCGCTGCCGATCCAGCCGGCAAAACCAAGAAGTTCGTGATGTATCGCGGACGAAAGATCGAAGTCGACGAATGAAGGACTCGAACACGAACGCCGCGAACATGAACGCCATCCTGAAAGAGCTGAAGGTTCAAGGGGTCGCGCACAGTTCGGAGGCCGGCGAAGCGTTGGAGTCCGCGGGTGGCTTCGACGCCGAAACCTTGTGCGCCGTGACCAGCATCGCCGCCGCCCAACTGCGCGACATCGGGGACGTGCTCAGCGCTGGGCGACTAGAGCGTTGGTACTTGGTGACCGAACAACAAGCGTACTACATCAGCGAGCGCTCCGACTCGCGCCTAGTGGCCGCCGGTGAAGCCGTCAAGAACGCCGAAGCAACGTCTAAAGCACTGCACCGCGCAGCGCGCTGAAGTGCGCCAGCCTGCGCGCGAAAAATGGGATTGGGTTGATGGTCACCGACCACGGCCGAGAGCACTCAGCCTTCGGCGTCGCGCACCGGCCACCGGAGAGTGCCAACCGCTGAGCCACCAGCGATGATTCAAACGGATCCTCGTCCCCTCGGCTGGGCGCTCTCAGGCTATCAACCATCACACCGCTGACCGTAGACGCACTCGAGCGGATCGACGCTGTCAGCAAAGCCGCGGATCTTGCAACTGTGCAAAGCGGCCTCGTCCGGGCAGTGTTGCTCGCAGAACTCGAACTCATTGGGGGTGTCGAGGATGGCGTCGTTCGCTGCGGACGACGTCGTGTTGCCACCAGGCCCGTAGAGACACAGTACGAACGCCTGGTCCGCGTTGTCGTCGAACGTGATTGAGCAACCCGTCGCGGGTCCAGCCGAGGGGTGCCCCTCCAATACCGGACAGCGGTCGCAGATGGAGAACACGGACCGACCGTCTTTGAACGGCGTCGAATCTTGTGCCATGGGCACGGCTTTCTCGCTCGCGCAGGGCTCCGAGCAAGCTGCCGCGAAAAGCGAAGCAAACGCCAGCACAGCGCCGCTCAGGCGCGCGCCGCGCAGCGCCGGATTCCGGGTTTCCATCCGTCTCATCGGTCGAATTTCCAAGTGCATTCCAGCTACAGGTGCAACGCATGTGCCACTCACCCTGAGCCCCCATCGGGGCAGCGCATCTCGCGCTTAATCTCGGTTCGACGCGCGCCATGCGGACATTGTAGTCGCGGTCGAGACAACGGAGATGGCGCTTACTCTTCCGCGCAGTGCAACCAACCGCAGCCAATGAAACTGCTGGTGGGTAGATGTCGTTGCTCGTCGGACTTCAGCATGCGACCGTCCAGGCCGCTGCGACACCTGCGAGCGCCGTGCCTCCGGCACAGGCGAGCACGCAGCGCACATAGAGGAATCCGTGGGCACGCGCGATGCCGAATGTGAACGCCATGAACAGCAAATCTGCGACCCCCAACGCGGGCGCCAAGGTTGGCTACGGTGCGCGGATAGGCCGTGCGCGGCCACTGTGAATAGACTTCTCTATCGCGATTACGATTGCAGACCGCGTCTACTTGCTAGCGACGGCGAAGCTCGGCTTCGAGCTCGGCGATGCGTTCGAGCGCGGCCCGCTCGCGTTCGAGCGTGGCTTGTTCGCGTTCGAGCGTGGCTTGTTCGCGCTCGATCGCTGATGGCACTAGAGCTTGCCCGATGGCGTCTTGCGAGAGACGGAGCACGCGGCCGAGCGTTGGGTCGCTTTGCACGGACCAGTGCACGCCGAGCGCGTCGCACAAGAGTGCGTGCTCGCCATCCAGGTCGCGTTCGACCAGATCGCCGTCGAAGCGGTCCCAAAGGCGTAGCGGGCGCCCAGCGCTCTCCGGATCGAACCGTACAATCTCGTTGATTCCAGATTTGCGATAGCGCGCGAGCTTTTGCTGCCAGGCGGCTTCGCTGCTGTCTGTGGGGCTGACTACTTCCACCGCCAAGTGCGGAGCGCCGCGCTCCCAGATCTTCCAGGTTGGAAATGGGCCAGGAGTGGCGCCCAGGCGCACGATCAGATCGGGCGCTAGGCACTGGCGCGGATCGGAAGGATCCCAATACACGAACTGCTCCGAGCCGACCGCACCCCGCTCGCCCACGAAGTCGCGCACGAGCAGATAGAGTGCCGTGCGAAGTTCGAGGTGCACACCCGTTTCAGGCATTTCCTCGGACTCGGGGAAATGGATGGGGGTCGGCGGTCGCAGGTACTTGCGCTCGGGACGTGGACGCGCGGCAAGGAACGAGGGGGTCACGACCATGGGAATATACCACACCCCCCTGGTCGACCGCGCCGGAGCGGAGTTGCGCCGAAAGCGAGCGGCGCTCTCCCCGAGCGGTCTGCAATCCGACGGGAACTGCGACGCCCTCCGAGGTGCGTTGCTGGTTTGGGAGCGCCCAACTCGATCACGGGAGGCTGAGCAGTGCTCGGGCAACGCTTGCCAGCGCCACCGTGCCGGCGATCAGCATCGACCAGTGTGCGGCTTGGCGGTCGCCGCGACGGAGATTTCGAATCGAGGGCAGTGCGAGCACCGTCAGCGCGGCGATCGGTACCAGCGCGGGCACGGCGAGGCCCGTCCAAGCCGCCGCGACACCGGCTAGCGCCGTGCCCGCGGCACACGCGACCACGCTGCGCGCATAGGGCAATCCGTGGCTAATCGCGACGCCGAATACGAACGCCATGAACAGTAAATCTCCCACCCCCAACGCGGGCGCTAGGGCGGAGCTGCCAGGCACTGGGAACCAGACCGCGAGCACCGACAGCGCGCGTTCGCTCTCGGCAATGGCGTGGCTCGGCCCTTCTGGCGAAAGCAGCGATACCAGATCAGCGCTCGCCGCCACCACGCACGCCGGATACAAATGGGAGGCGTGCTGCACTCGGCGTCCCAGCGCGCAGCCGAGCGCCCAAGACAGGTAGACCAGCGCGCCGTCCACCAGCAGCATGGTAGCGACGGGAGAAGGCTGCCGTACGACCAGGATGACTAGTAACGCCGCGACGAGCGCCGCGCCCGCGAGGGCGAAGCGCAGCCTGACCTCGACCTTTGCTGCGAGCGATAGCCCGATGATGGGAAACAGCGTGGCGCCTGCGAAGGCGGTCACGTTCGCCAGACTCTCGTCGACCTGCACGCGCGGTAGCACGTAGGCCGCGACCGCCACGGCACAAGGCGTGAGCAGTAGCCCGAGTCCGAGCCGCCACAGGCCTCCGTGTGGGCGCTTTGCGGCTCGGACGCTCGGACTGTCGATGCTCACGAACGCGGGATCTTATCCGCATTCTCGGCCAGCCAGGCCGCAAACGTGTCGAGCTTCGGATACAGGGCGCGAGAACGCTCCAGATCGCCCGCACTTCGGAACTCACGCTCGAAGTCGCGCTTGAATTGAAACATGTTGCCCACCAGGCGCCGCTCTTGCGTGCCGCCCGAGCTCGTCACGGCGAACGATGCCGCTAGGCAGGCCGCGGCCGGCGCTGCCCGCGGGACACGCGAAGGCGACGCTAGCGGAGAGCTTCGTTTATTGGGCCGACGCCGGCTCGAACAACGATTCGACCTGTGCCAACGCACTCTGCCCGATGCTGGAGCCCATGCGCCGGCCTTCGAAGTCGTCGAAGGAAATGTGGATGCCGCCCCACAAGCGCGACTGGCCGGCTTGATCGGCCGCGTCGTAGTAAGTTGCCCATTCCAAGCTGACTTTCGCCGACGGTCCCTGCTCGAAGAACAGGTAGCCGGGGTCGAATGAATAGCTGCCGAAGCCTCCCGGGAAGTACTCGGAGCCGGTCAGGCCGGCGAGCACCGTCGCCGCCGCGCGGCTGAAGGTGCTGTGGCCGGACACGTAGCCAGGAAAAGCAGGGGTGACGAAGGTGCGCCGTTGATACGGGATCCACTCGACGCCACGGATCCAGCCGACGCCTGCCACGTCGGTCGTGTGGTTGCCTGGCTCGCCGCGCCAGGACCGGACCGCGATCTCGCCTACGTAGCGCGCGAGCTGTTCGTGTCGCGCACCCGGCAAACAGCTTTCGGGGGTGACGAGCTCGATCAAGCCGTCGATCAGCGGCAGCCCTTGCGGGTCGTACGAGGGCCGATTCGGGTCGCTGCGTTGACCGTGCTCGGCCATGTAGCGAATCAGCGTGATCGGTCGCGAGCTGACGTATTTTCGCTTCAACTCCCAGGCGGCGATCGCCGCATCGTGGAGTGCGCCGTTGATCGCCAGATAGACGTGCGCATCCCAGCTCAGGCGATCGAGCTCCGAGCCGCTGCCAAACAACCGGCGCTGAAACACGGGATTGTCGGCCGCGTGATTGGCGATCACGTTCCAATGGCCGGGTGGAGTCTCCGAGCTCGGCCCATCTGCCCAGAACTCCGCCAGGACTCGGCCAAAGTCGCTGCGTTTCACCGGATGTGAAGCGTAGGCTTTGCCCGTGCTCGGATTCTTGGGCCGGCCGTGGCCGTCGTTCGTGCCGAGTGGATTGTTGCCCAGTGCCCCCGGAGAGACGTCAATCGTCGCGTCGTCGGCGACGTCCAGCCAAGAGGTGCGCCGCAGCACGTCCACCGCGGCCGCCACCAAGCCGTCGTCGAGCTTGCTGGGTAGCGTGCCCGCATCCAGATAGGCTTGACCGGGCTTGCTGCGGGAAAGCGCGAACGGCTTCACGTTGCCCCAGTGGCCGCCAATGTACACCTGGGCCCCGGCGTTGGCCGGAATGCCATTTTGAGTTTCGGCTTTGGCCAGCACCAGCCGTTGCCAGAGCGTCGGGTCGGTCGCATGCGACCCGGGTCGATCGACGATCAAGTTCGTCGAATCGGGCTCGAAGCCCTCCGGGTCGGCGTAGTTGTTGGCTTCGTTCGCGCCGTCGTCGGCGAACGTCTCGATCACGGCGCGGCCGATGCGATTGCCCAAGGCGCGCGGGGTCGAACCCTGATCGCCGGTTTCGCGCGGATCGTAGCCGAGCTTTTGCATGAAGGCATCGAAGCAAGCTTGAGACACCGGGCCGCCGATGGCGGTCGAGTAGCGGTGGCTCAGCACGCGATAAGCGGCGTAGGAAATGGCTTCGTCGCGTGCTGCCGCCGGATCGGCGGCGCTCAGCTTCTCGTGCCCGAGATAACCCACTGCCGCGGCGTCGTACGAAGCGTACGCGTCCCAGATCGCTACCGAGGTGTGGAACAAGTTCCGTGCATGCACGCCGGGTCGTGGCACATCACGGCGAATCGCGCCCAGGATCTGCTCGTTCCAGCGCCGAGCGATCGAACCGCTCGCTGCCGGATCGATCTGCGCTGCTGGGCACACCGGCGCGCTCGGTGGGTCAGCAATCAAATCGATCTCTGGCACGGGCGCTCCGCCGTGCAGCGCGACGCCGTGCGCTAGGTTCGGCGTGAGCACGTCACCACCCACCGCCCACACGCCGCCCGTGGGGTCGACCCAGACCGAATGCAAGGACTCGTTGGCGCCCAGGTCGATCCCGGTGTCTTGCACCTGGTAGCCTGCCGAGCTCGAACGCAGCACGGTGCCGCCCACGCCCACTGCCCAGACATGATCGCTGTCGTCGATCCACGCGCCTTGCAAGAGCGGAGTCGATGCGGGAGTGCGATCGCTGAGCGTGCTGCCGCGGCCGTCCAAGAGCAGCCCGCTCGACGTTCCGCCGACGGCGACTACGTGGTTGCCGCGCGCGTTCACGGTGAACAAGATCTCACTGTCGCCCTTGCGCACGAGCTCGAAACCCTTGCTGGCGCTGCCGTGCAGCAGCACGCCATGCGCCCCCGCCAACCACACCGAATCCGGGCTCGTGCCCCAAACCTTGAACAAGCCGGGGTGATCGTGGTTCTCGTCCTCGGGCAGCGTGCTGGGCAAGGCAATCGGCCGAAATTCCTGGCCATCGAAGTGCCAAACGAAGCCGTTTCTGCCGGCCGAGCTGCCCACGGCGTACAGGTCGTTCGCGCCCGCCGCCCACACGCCGTACAAAACGTCTTTGCCCAGGCCGGGGGTCTTCAAGCGCTCGCACACGCCGTCTTGGTAGCGAAGCACGAGTGCGCTCGCTCCGGCAAAGAAGACTGGACCCTGCGCGGTCGCATTGACCCACCACAGGTCACCGCGTACGCCCGTCTCCACGCGCTGCCAAGCATCGCCGTCGAAGTGTAAAACGACCGGGCCCTTGCCGTCGTCCGCACCGGCCATCCAGACGTCCTTCGCCGACGTGCCATGCACGCTCAGCAAGGCCGCAGAGTCGCTGGTCGCGACCTTGGACCAGGCGAGCGGTGTGAACGAGTCCGGCAAGGCGTCGTTGTCGTCGCAAGCGACGAGCAGAGGCGCGCAGAACAAACCCAAGACCAATGAAAGATAGCGATGCATGCTTGAAAATCCCCTGAGATGCGCGTTGCTGAGCTAAAGATCCTGCGTGCTGAGCAGTGCTCGTCGTGAGTCCTTGGCGCTGACGCCGGCCGCGTTGTGCACGTTTGCGGTCAGCTCGATCGCGAGTCCGTCGCGCTCGGCGTCGCTAGGCGCGATGCCACCCATCATCATCGTGATGGGCACCAGGTCGCACACCTGGCCCTCGCAAAACAAGAGCTGTGGGCGTGCGGGTGCGGGCGCGATCAGCTCGCTGCCGAGGGCCAGGTTCTTTGCCCGCAGCTCCACGAACGCGCGGCTGCCAAATCCGATGCAGCGTACCCCGAGCAGCACGTGCGTCCCGCCCTGGCCAAACGTCTCCAAGTTCAATACGGCTCCGTCCTCGAGCGGCGAAAAATCCAGCCCGTCCGGACCGCCGGGCACTCCGAGTTGCACTTCGCCGGTGAGCCCACCACCGGCATCACCGGCGTCACTCCCACCTGTCCCACCTGCATCCACGTCCCCGCTGCCCGGAGCCTCGGGGGCGCTGCATGCGGATAGCGCCAACAGGCTCGCTAGAGCCCAAGGTCTCAGGTTCAATCGCACGCCCGGCAAAGCAGCACGATTCATACCATCGAGCGGATCAGTTGCGGGTGCCCTCTGGCGCGGCAAATCGCCGGCAAATCGCGGCCGGGTGCTGGAGAAACACGTGGCATTGAGCTTGCTTGGTAGTACGGACCACGGAAAGCCGGCGAAAAGCTGTGCCGGACCGTGCCAAATCTCATCTGGGCATGATCGACCTGTCCGGGTTACGTATGCAAAGGAGCCGACATGCAAACGTTGATTCGAGGGAGCGCGCTAGGTCTCGCATTCTGGGCGCAGAGCGCGCTCGTGCCCAGCGCGGCCCTGGCCTGCGGCGGCTTCTTCTGCAACTCGGCGCAACCGGTCAATCAGGCGGCTGAAGGCATCATCTTCGCCGACAATGGCGACGGTACGACCACGGCCGTGATCCAGATCCGCTATCAGGGTCCGTCGCAGTCCTTTTCCTGGTTGCTGCCGATTTCGTCGGCGCCCAAGAGCGATGCGGACATCGGCATCGCCTCGAACCAGGCCTTCCAGCGTCTGCAAGCAGCGACCAACCCGAACTACCGACTCAACGTGCGGCAGGAAGGGCTGTGCAAGCCGGAAGAAAGTAAGGCCCTTCCAACCAGCACCGGGGGGTCCAGTTCGAGCGCAGGCGGGTCCACGGGAGCTCCGATCGTTACCGTCGATGCTTCGGGAGTCGTGGGCTCCTTCGAATGGACGGTGATTTCGGTCAACGCCAGCAGTGCCAATCCGGCAGACGCCGCGGTCGCTTGGCTGCAAGACAATGGCTACGACGTGCCGAGCGGCTCGCCCAAGTTGCTCGGCCCGTATTTGGAGTCCGGTATGCACCTGCTCGCGTTGCGGCTGACGAAGGGCGCCGACGCCGGCTCGATCCGTCCGATCATACTCACCTACGAGGGCACGCAGCCTTCCATCCCGATGAAGCTCACCGCGGTCGCAGCCAATGCCGACATGGGTGTCTTGACTTGGGTGCTTGGCAATTCGCGCTCGGTCCCCCAGAACTACCTGTCGCTCGAGCTGAACGAGGCGCGCATCAATTGGTTCAACCCCAATAGCAACTACAACTCGGTGGTCACCGCCGCGGCCAACGACGCGGGAGGCCAAGGTTTCGTCACCGAATTTGCCGGACCCACCACTAGTCTCCAGTCAGCGATCTGGCCCGTCTACGACGAGACGAGCTGGACTCAGTTCAAGACGTCGCCGCCGCAAGCCTCCAACTTGTTCTTCAATCAAGCCGTCAGCCAATACGGGCAGTGGGACGGCTTCTGGGACGCGACTCGCGCAGTCGTGACCTTGCCTGCCGATCTGAGCTTCGACCAACTCAAGGCATGCCCCAGTTGCTACGCAGCCACGCTGAGCTTCGTGCCGGCGAGCTATTTGGCCGAGCTCGAGAAAACGGTGATCGAGCCGGTAAAACGCGTGCAAGCATTGATCGACGCGCATCCGGAAATCACGCGCATGTACACGACCCTGTCGGCGGACGAGATGACGCTCGACCCGCTATTTACGTTCAACGCGGATTTGCCGGCCGTGAGCAATCAGCACGTCGCCGCCCGGGTCGTGGAATGCGACCCCAGCGTTACTTTTTCCCAGGCGCCTTGGCGCATCGAGTTACCGCAGGGCGGCGTGATCCGCGGCGTCGGCCCGCAAATTGGGACTTGGCCGGCCGCGCTCGGCAATCTGCCGCCGAACCGCACGATCGTGCGCGCCGCTGCCAGCGGCGAGGGCAAAGTTCTCGAGGATAACTCGGGCGATATCCAAGCTCAGCTCGCGGCGTACAACGCCGGGATGTCGACTGGCGGTGCGGCTGGCAGCGCTGGCACTGCTGGATCGCCTGGCACTGCTGGAATGCCTGACATTGCTGGAACGCCTGGAACCAGCACTGCTGGCACTGCTGGTTCCAGCACCGCGCCGACTGGCGGTCCCAATGCCGCAGGCATGCCAGGTCACGACACCACGGTTATGGCGGCGCCTGCTTCCGCTCGTGGTGGTGGCTGTTCTGTCGCCGGTAGAGGTCAGCCGCTGTTCGCGTTCTTTGGCGTGAGCATGCTCGGGGCACTGCTCGCCCGTCGCCGTCGCCGTTCCTGAGTCTGCCCGCGCGAGCAAAGATCGGCGAATGGTTACAGCTCGGCGATCGGCTTGCCTGCGGGTGAGCCGTACGTCGCGGCTTCGAAGCCGAAGCGTTGGATGATCGAGGCGTGCAACGAGCCAGTGACTTGATTGCTGGCGGCCACACTGCGACCGGTCTTGAAGCCACCGACGTGGCCCGCGAGCAGGATCGGCATGTTTTTGCGGGCGTGGCTGTCGCCATCGCCGTTTTCCGAAGTGTACATCACGAGCGACTCGTCGAGCAGGGTGCCAGTCGGGGTCTTCACGCTCTTGAGCGCGTTGACGAGATAGGCAAAGCGGCGCACCTTGAAGCGCGAGGTGGCGACCACGCGCGCGTCGGCGATGCGCTGCGCCTCGGCGCGATCCAGGCCATCGAGATCGGTCGCGCGATCGGTGTCGTCGAGCTTGTGCGAAATGAAGTGGTCGCTCCAGGTGCCGAGCGCCTCCTTGCCGCTGCCGATGCTGTAACCCGAGTAGTTGACGCCCCAGCTGTCGCTGTATTGAAGGGTGACGACGCGCGTCAGGTCACAGGCCATCGCCAGCACCAGCAGATCGATGAATTGCTTACTCTTGCCGTGCCAATCACCGCCTGTGCTGGGCGCCGCGGGCGCGCTGCAGCTGCTGCCCATCGCGGGGCTTTCGACCTGCTTTTCGAGCTCCGCCACCGAGGCGAGGTATTGCGCGACGCGCATCTGGTCCGCCCGGCCCAGGCGAGCGTTGAGCCGAGCGTGATCTTCCTTGACCGCGTCGAGCACGCTGCTGTTGCGCTTGCGGCGTTTCTCCGCGTTCGGATCGACGGTCGTGCTCATGCCCTTGAACAGCGTGTCGAACAGCTGCTTCGGATTGCGTGTGACGGTCTCGACCTGTCCGGAAGCGCGAAAGGAGATATTGCCTTGGCCGATGTCCGTGCTGGGGGTGGCCGAAAGCGCGAGGTTTCGGTACGGGGTGGTGGCTTGCAAGCGTTCGGCTAGGTACTGATCCAGCGTGGGTTGTGGCGGCGTGTAGTTGTTGGCGACGCCCTTGTGTGCCGAGAGCGCCATGGACGGCATGTGGATGTCGACGCACACGCCCGAATGGTCGATGCCCGTGACCGCCGTGATGTCCTGAAACGTCGCGTCGCCCGCGGGCCAGATGCCTTCGGCCGCGAAGCCACCGAGATCCTTCAAACACTCCGGCAAGCTCGCGGCCGTGAGTGCACCCGCGGCTGGATTCCACTTTCTGGGATCGGTGCCGTTCGGATAGAAGAAGGCGATGAAGCGCTGAACGGGGACGGTTTGTGCCGCCGCGCGCTGGCTGTGCATGATCTCGAGCAGAGGCAGCGCCAAGCAGGCGCCGGCGCCACGCAGCAGGGTTCGTCGAGGAATTGAGATCGCCATGGGTTGCTCGGGGTCCGGGGTTCGATCACTCGCTGCGGCGCAGCCGGAAGGAAGGCGCGCTCAACAACCCGCGCAAGAGGCTTGGGAAGCTGCTGGATTGGGCGCTGAAGTTCTGTTCGGCCGTTTGCGTGGTACAGCGATCGGAGGCTGCGGGCTCACGACCGTTGACGTACAAGAAGGCGCGGCTCGTCAGGCAGGCCGTAACCTGCGGCATGGCCCGCAACTTTGCCGCGAGCTCCGCCACCGAGCTGAACGGGGGGCTGGGCGCGTCGGGCAAGGCCGGCGCGATGCCGAACACGCTGATATCGAGGCTCTCGTCGTAGCGCCCGGCGCTGTCGAACTGCGCCAACCCGATGCCGATGGGATCGATGATCGAGTGACAGCCTCTGCACTCCGCGCGGCTGTTGCGCTCCTTCACGATTTGCACGCGAGTCATGCCCGCCAGCAACTCACCGAGCTGCTCTGCGACGGCTGCGGGCACTTGCATGTGTTGGCACAGGAAAGTCTCACGTAGCCAGTCGCCGCGCAGGGCGATCAGGTCACCGTCGGACTTGGCGCCGAGTAAGCTAGCGTGTGTGAGCAAGCCGGTATTGGCGCGCACATGGGAGCTCGGGATCGTGAGCGAGCCGTCGGCCGCGGGTGCCGGCAAACCGTAGAAGGTCGCGAGCTCCGGGCTCAGGTGCGTGCGATTGGCCGTGAGCGCATCCAGGAAATTGAGCCCGCCCCAGGCGAGCTCCTTCATCACCAAATCGGTCTCCGCTTGCATCGCAGGCAGCAGCGCGTCACTCCAGCCGCGAACCGGAGTGGTCGGTGCACGCACGGCGTCATAGCCCAGCCACTGACGGAAGAAGCCCGCGTAAAAGCCCTGAGCACGATCGTCTGCGAGCAGGCGATCGACGGTCTTCGACACTCCCTCGGCGGTTCCGAGCGCGCCCTGTTCTGCCTGATCCAAGAGCTCGGCGCTGGGCGCCCGGCCCCACACGGCGAACGAGAGCTTGGCTGCGAGCTCAGCCGGGGCGAGCGTCGACAGGCCCTCCGGCGTCGCGCCGAGCTCCGCGCGATACAAGAAGTCAGGCGCCGTGAGCAGCACTTCGATTGCGAACTGAAAGCGATCGTTGACGTCGAGCGCGTCGCGTTCGGCGCGCGTGATGAGCGAATCGATCTCATCGGCGGCGAGCGCGCGCCGGTACGCCAGGCGACCGAAGCGCGTGACGAAGCTCTTCAGGCACTCGCTCGCGCTGGGCTCACAGCCCAGCACGCGCGTGCGTCGCGCGCTGTCGGCCATCAACGCGGCACCCAGCTCCTGCGCCTTGGCCAGATAGCTGCGCAAGTGCTGGGCCGAGACCGTTTGCAGCTCGGCGAAGACCTTGAAGCCGTCTTTCTCGGTGTCGGCTGGCAGCCCTTCCAGGCTCGGTGGAGCCGTCAGCTGAAACAGATCTTGCACGGTGAGCTGATATTCGAGCCCGGAGAGGCGCCGCAAAATACTGGCGCCCACATCGGGCGTCGTGCTGCTGCAGGTTGCGTCCGGCGTCGTGCCGCCGCCAGGCGCGCCCGCGGAGCTCGGCACTGGTCCGTCGCCGTTGCCACTGGCCGCGGCGCCAGGCTGGGCGTGGTCGCCCTTTGTATCGGCGGAGCAGCCCGCCGATAGGGAAACCAGCAAGGCTCCAAACGAACACCAGAGCGACGGCGAGCGGCGACTCAGCATGAGGCTCTCTCCCGAGTGACGAGGTCTGTGCGAGAGTATCGAAGTTTCGAGTGCACACCAAGTCAAACGCGGGGCAATGAGCGGACTTTCGGCTTGCCAATTCCTAGATGCACGGACTGTTCGGCTCTGACCGGATTCAATTGGGCTCGACCAGGTCCAATCGGCAGTATGAATGAATGGCTCGCGCAGCCCGCTTGGGCCTGCGCGAGCCATGGCGCTCGCGTGAGCGCGACACTAGCCGCCGCAGCGCTTGACCTTGCCGTGTGCCTTGGCCTCGTAGAACACGTACTGTGCGCTGTACGGCACTTGCGCGAGCGACCCAATGTGGGCCGTATCACAGCCGTCGGTCGGCGCGAGTCCGCCCACCGTGCTCAGGCGTTGAATGTAGGTCACCTCACTGAAGCGGCCCGCTTCGCTCGCGTGCGAAACGGCATTCAAGAGTAGCCACGGCACTGCCGTGGGATCGACGGTCGCGCCGGCGGCCTTCTGCCCAACCACGGAGCTTGCATCGCTACCTTGCCAGGTTGGCCCGATGAAGTGCGTTCCCACGAGCTTCCCGTCGTCATTGAGCAAGTTTGCCTGCGGGCCCACGGCCGTCCAAGTGAAGACGTCTGCCTTGGCCGTGCACATGTAGATCTGCACACCAAGCCCGGTCAGGCTCATCTTCAGCGTGTGCCCTGCGGGCGGCACGACGGCGGCGGGAACGTCGGCGGGACATACGTCCTCGTGATGCTCGTGGCCGTCGTGACCGCGGACCTCGCCCGCAACGTCGCTGACCGATTCATCCGCTGTCCCCGCGCTTGCAGAGCCTCCAGCACAGCCCGCGCTGCCGACGCTGACGAAACCCGCCATGAGTAGAGAAAGTGCTCGAATGTTGGTGTTCATGATAATCCCTCTCGCTGCGACCCGAATGGGCCAGTGCGCGGCTGATGTGCACATCCCGGGCCAAGCAGCGGAGGACACCGGTGCCCAGGAAAGTATGGGGAGTTGCGGCTGCGCTGCTCGCCCGCTGCGCAAACGGGCTGCGCCACTTGCGCATTGCGCTTGCGCGAAGTAGCGCAAAAGCGATGCTCCTGTCGTGTGCCGTCGAGCGGAACGGCCTTTCACTCGTGCTCGCGGGCCTACTCGTTCTCACCGCACAGAAAGCTCGCGCCTGCGGCGTCTCCGCATCCGGAGTCTCCTCCTGCAGCCTGGCCGAGCACGACGAAGCTGTCCGACCGCACTGGGTCGTGGCAGCGAGCGGGCTCTACACATCGACGCGCGTGCGCTTCAGCGGCGGCGTGTATGCCGACCAAGCTCGCTATGCGACGCTCGCCACGTTCGCCTATCTGCCCAGTGCGAAGCTCGTTTTGCAGCTGGGGATCGGCGCGGCGCTCGGCGGCTCGTTGACACTGCATGACGCCCACTTCGAGCTCTCGCCCGGCCCGACCGCGTTTCTCGGAGCCGACTATCGTGCGTTCGACGACGGGCGCTACTTCCTACTTTTGACCTCGGGCCTGTCCTTCGCTGCGGCCCAAACGCACGCGCCTGGTGAGCTGAGCACCAGCTACTCGGCACTCGATCTTCGGCTCGGCGCTCAATTTGGCATCCAGCTCGCACGCCGCTTTCGCCCCTACCTGGTTCTGCGCATCTTCGGTGGCCCGATTTTCTGGCGCTACGAGGGCGAAGCGGTCATGGGAACCGATACTCACCACTACCAGGTTGGTGCAGGTCTCGCTGTTCGCGTCTCGAAGGCGTTCAACCTTTTCGCCGAAGGGGTTCCGCTCGGAGAGCGGGCCGTGGCCGTCGGTGTCGGCCTTTCTCTGTGAGGGGTACGGACTCGAACCTGCCGGCGAATGCTGGCCTTCGCCTCCGCCTCCGCCTCCGCCTCCGCCACTGACGCTCAGCGCCGCAAGTGCGCTTCAATCAAGCTCGCGAGGAAGGCCGGATGTTCCTCTTCCAGGTCGTGAGTCGCGTCCGATACGATCTCGAGCTTGGCATTGGGTAGCCGCTCGAGCAGGAACTCACCAATGGCGGGCGGAGCGATCGCGTCGTCCTCGCCCAAGACGAGCAAGGTCGGCGCCTGGATCTCGCGCAACTTCTCGCCGAAGTCGCTGGTGTCCGTCACGAACCAGCGCGGTGCATACGGACGCGCCGCGATGAACGCCTCGCGCCAGTCCAGCGCGCCGAGGCGCTGCGCGTTCACTCCGCCACAAGGCACGACCAGTACCAGCCGGCGGATGCGCTCCGGATACTCGAGCGCCAGTCTGAGCGCTACGGAGCTACCCATCGACAGCGCCACGACATCGCAGCGTTCGGGAAGCTCGCTCGCTATCCAAGCTACGAGCTCGGCTAGCGAGCGAATCCGTTCATCAGCGGGAGCGTCGCCCAGGCCCGGGTAGGCGAAGAGCAGCGCCTCGCGCCGATGCGCGAGGACGTTGGCGATGGGCTCCCAGACGTGCGATTGCCCACTGGCGCCCGGCAAGTAAACCACCGGCAAGTACTCTGTCGGCGCGAGGGGGCTCATCCAATCCGATCCATCGAAATGCGGGCGGCGCTCAGGGCTACGATACTAGAAGTTTCCCGCGGTCCTATCAACGGAGGCCAGGCGGCCTCGCGCTGCCGACTACGAGGCGTTCATGCGCAAGAAAGCGCGCGCAGCCTGCCTACCCTGGCGAGTGAGGATTGGGCGCGGCGCTGAGCGGCGCTGCCGTCGTTCACGGCGCCCGACAGCGAGCCGGAGCGACGCCGAGCACTGTGACGTATTTCGCACCCTGTGGTCTGTGGGCTCGAGCGCGTTGGGTCGCCGCGATCCTACCCCGCGCGCGTTCAGGCGACGGGTCGGTGCCCGAGGAAGCGGGAGCTCGACTCCCCGAGCGTCCGAGCGGGCCGTCGGCTCGTCCACAGCTTCGCTGCGCGCACAGATCGCTGTACGGCTGCTCAGGGTCCGTCAAACGCGCGACGCGAAACGGCATTGAACCTGCGGCATTCGCCACTTGCTGCAAGCGTTGCCGGCATTTTTGTGATTTTTGCGCACGGGCCCCATGTTTTATCGGCAAATGCCCGATGCTCTCCTGGGCATTGGTTGTGCAAATCAATGATCCGCGCTACAAGGCGTGCCGCACAGCGTGTTCGGTAACCGCCTGGCTGCTCTCTCGTCACTACTGGTACGAGCGTCGCGGATAGTCGTTTCCCAGCAACGACCGTGTGACGCGGTGGATTTACACCGACACCGGAGCCGATGACATCGGCGCCGGTAGCAACGCCCCCGCAGGGGGGCACGACAGTAGAGAGTAGTAAGTAATGAACAACCGATTGTACGTGGGCAACCTTTCCTTTCACACCACCGAAGACGTGCTCTTGCGCACGTTCGGCCAGGCTGGTGAAGTCACCGAAGCCAAGCTGGTGATTGACCGCGAGACGGGCCGTTCGCGCGGCTTCGCATTCGTCTCGATGGGCAGCGATGCAGACGCTCAGAAAGCCATTTCCGAGCTCGACGGTACGGACCTCGAAGGTCGTCCGCTCCGCGTCAGCATTGCCGAGGAACGTAAGCCCCGCGCCGGTGGCGGCGGTGGTGGCGGCGGCGGCTACGGTGGTGGCGGCGGCGGCGGCGGTGGCGGCGGCGGCGGTGGTCGCGGCGGCCGCGGCGGCGGCGGCGGCGATCGTCGCGACCGTTGGTGAGCTGACCCACAGGCTGCGCGACGCGCACTCGCGCGCGTCGCGCTTGGCCCCCTCATCGTGGCTGACCGGGGTCCAGACATTTCCAACTAGCCACTGAAAGCATCGCTTGCATGCCAGGACCCCAGAGCGCCAAGAAACGTCAACGTGAAGCAGCTCGTCAGGGCTACGCACGCGACAAGGCCGCCAAGAAAGAAGAGCGCAAGGCGACCAAGGTTCCGCGAGCGCCAGGTGAAGAGGGTGAAGACCCCGATCTCGCCGGCATCGTTGCGGGCCCGCAGCCCAAGCCCGAGGGCGAAGAGGATTGGGTAGTACCGCCGGCGGTAGCTCCCCGCTGAGAAGCGTGGGCGTTCGCGCTCGCTGAGCTTCGTTGCTCGGTGCGACGCGCATCGCGCTCCGTCACACGCCGCACGGGGACTCTAGAACGAGTCCGTTGCGCGCCACAGATACCAACTCGCGACGGTGCGGTAGGGCTTCCAACGCTTGGCTCGTGCCTCGAGCTCGGCCTTCGAGGGCAGTTCTGCCGTGCCGAACGCGATCGAGAAACCCTTGCGCACGCCGTAGTCGTCGACGGGCAGCACATCGGGACGGCCGAGTCGGAACATGAGCAGCATCTCGACCGTCCAACGACCGACGCCGCGCACCTCGGTCAGACGCTCGATGATCGCTTCGTCGTCCAGCTTTCTAAGCTGTGCAAGGCTCGGAATCGAGCCATTTTGGCAGCGTTCGGCCAAATCACGCAAGGCCAAGTACTTCGCGTTCGAGAGCCCGGCAGCGCGCAAATCGGCTTCGCTCGCGCTCATGATTTGCGCCGCAGTCAGCGCGCCCCGCGCGCGCGGAAACAAGGCCCGCACGCGGGCGAAAATCGTGGCTGCCGCCTTGCCGTGCAGCTGCTGATAGACGATCGACTCGGCCAGCGCCGCGAACACGCTGGGCGTGTTCTTGGGCTGCAAGCGGCAGGGGCCGACACGAGCGATCAAGCGCGCGAGCTTCGGATCCGCGCCGCGCAACGTATCCTCGGCCAGCGCCGGGTCGAAACCGAGCTCGCCATCACCGTCGAATAGGCCGCGCTGCGCTTGCTCGATGCGAAGCATTTGGAGCTTGGTTTCGACCCCGCCGTTGGCCGAAAAACCGCCGGGCTTGCCGCCTGCGGCCAGCACGCGATGACACGGCACGACGATCGCGAACGGATTTTTGCCGAGCGCTTGCCCGACGGCGCGCGCCGCGCCGGGTGAGCCGATACGCGCTGCGACTTCACCATACGACAGCGTTTGGCCCGCGGGGATGGTTCGCGCGAGCTCGTAGACGCGTCGTTGAAACGCGGGCACGAGCGCCATATCCAGCCGAATTTGGCTGAGATCGGTGCCCTCACCGCGCAGCAACGCGATCATGCGATCGAGCGCACGCAGCACGAAGGGAGGAGGCACGCTCTCGTTCAGCTCCGGATGGCGCAAGCTCAGGCGCCGCCGGGTTTTGCTGGCAGTGCTCTCGGGTAAGTAAACTCCGCGGATGCCGCTTGCCCCCCAGGCGATTGCGCAGCGGCCAATGGCGGTGTCGAACAGAGCAAACCCAGCTGCGTTCATGGCGCTACTCCAGAGTACGAGTCACCAAAAGTTGTGACTTGCCGACACTTACGCAAGTGCCCGATGACGCGAGTGTAGCAAACGAACGGCCGTTCGTTAGCCTGCTGCGAGCCTTGCCGCTTGACCCCGCGCCGCCGTTGGATTCTACGAGCTTCGTGAGTCACATTCATTTCGTTGGCGGTGAGAAGGGTGGCGTTGGTAAGAGCGTGCTGGCACGCCTACTGGCGCAATGGTTCATCGATCGCTCGCTTCAGTTCGCGGCAGTCGACGGTGATCTTTCGCACGGTGCGCTCGTTCGCATGTACGCGGACTACTCGCAGCCCGTGGATTTGAGCAATCCGGAGAGCGCCGATCAGATCGTCGACCGCGCCTTGGGCGCGGATCGCCGCGTGCTGATCGATTTGCCCGCGCAGAGCGTGCGTACGCTGTGGACTTGGCTATCGGAAGCGAACGTGTTCGCGTTCGCCAAAGAGGCCGGCATTCGCATGAGCTTCTGGCACGTGACCGATGGTGGCTTCGCGTCGGTCGGGGAAATCGAGCGAGCGCTGGATTTGTTCGGTGATCGCTTCGAGCACAAGGTGGTCAGGAACTTGGGCCGCTCCAAGAACTTCACCCAGTTCGACGAGTCGAATGCCAAGCGTCACCTCGATCGCCTCGGCGGCAAAACCATCGATCTGCCGGAGCTCGACGGTCAGGCCATGTACAAGGTCGATCGGCTGGGCTCGAGCTTCTGGGGTGCGATCCACAGCAACGGCGAAGACAGCCTCAAGCCGCTCGAACGCCAACGCGTTCGCCTGTGGCTCGAGCGCGGCTATGCTCAACTCGAAACGCTGACCGACGCGATCTGAGCGTCAGTCGGCAGAAGTTAGCCAGCGCTGCAGTCCGCCGTTCATGAACTCTGCTTGAACGGCGGAAACGCCCACGAACAGCGGCATCGTGCGCCCGTCGACCAAGGTCACGAACAGCGCGCGCTGATACAGCTGAAACACCCCGCAGCGCCCGATCTCGATGCGGTCGATCTGCGCGCGCGGCAGCACGAGCGCGCGTTCCAGGCGCCGCGTACTCTCGACTTCCAGCGCGCGCTCACCGATCAGCACCGAGCGCCGTGCGGGCGCCCGAAGCCAAGCCAAGAAGGGCAGCCCGAGGAACCAGAAGAAAATGAACACGTGGTGGCGAACGGCCTGCAGCAGGCCAAACGCCATGGCGCCCACGAGCAGCATTCGGGGCAACGCGGAGAGTGCGCGGCTCACGGCGCTCGAGCGCAGTTCGAGTCGCACGCCACCAGATTCGGGCCGCTCTAGACGCAGCCCCGCGGGCAATTGTACACCGTATTCGGGGTCGCTCGGATCTTGCGTGGGGTCGGCGCTGCTAGTCACTCGGGCACTTGTAACAGGAGTGACGCCGCCAAGCATGAGATCTGCATCGGCCTGGACAAGCGCGGCGCGGGCCTTACATCAGTCATCTGCCCAAACTCCTGCGCCTGGCCGTCATTGCGGAAGATCCACTCGTGCAGAGTGGCCTTTCGTCGCTGCTCGGGTCCGAGCAGGGCTTTGCCGTCGTGGCTCAGGCAAGCACGCTCGACGATCTGCTCGGCGCTGTCTCGAGCGCGGAGCTCATGCTGTGGGACGTAGGGCCACGGGGGCCGTCAGCGTCAGCGCGCGCGCTGCTGGAGCGGGTTCCGACCTTGGCCCTGGTGCGCGACGAAGAAACCGCGCTCGAGCTGCTGCGCGCGGGCGCCTTGGGTGTGCTCTCGCGCGGCAGCGAATCCGAGCGCTTGCTCGCGGCGCTGCGTGCGCTCGGAGCAGGTCTGGCGGTCTTCGAGCCAGCCTGGCTGCGAGCGCCGCTGGCCGCGCGCGCAGCGCCACGCGATGCTCTGCTGTTTACGCCGCGCGAGGCGGAGGTGCTGAGCCTGATGGCCGAAGGCTTGTCCAACAAGCTCATCGCCGATCGCCTAAAAATCACTGATCACACCGCGAAATTCCACGTCAACGCGATCCTGAACAAGTTGGGCGCAGAGACTCGCACCGAAGCCGTGGTCAGCGCCGCGCGTCGCGGTCTGTTGATGTTGTGAGCGAGGCTACCCGATCGGGCAGGGGACTCGGCCTGACTGATCGGGCGATACCCGAAGCGCGAGGCCGGGCCTAAGTTTGCTGTATGAGCAGCAACGCAGCACAAGATTTCTCGAATGCCCTGGCGGATGCCGTGGAGCGCGTGAGCGTCAGCGTCGTGCGCGTCGAGACCGGCCGCCGGCGCCCGGCGTCGGGTTTGGTTTGGTCGGCGGAGGGCGTGATCGTCACGAGCGCGCACAGTTTGGAGCGGGAAGAGGGCTTGGAGGTGTCACTCGAGTCCGGCGCGTCGCACCCCGCGGCGTTGGTGGGCGCCGACCCTTCGAGCGACATCGCCGTATTGCGCGTCGATGCGACCAGCTTGGCCACGCCCGAACGCGCACCGAGCGATAGCCTCCGGCGGGGGCAGCTAGTCCTTGCGTTGAGTCGACCGGGGCGCACGGTGCGCTCGAACCTGGGCGTGATCAGCGCACTTTCCGAGCAATGGCGCGCGCCCGCTGGCGGTAAAATCGAGCGCTACATCCAGAGCGACGTGAGTCAGGAGCAAGGCTTCTCGGGCGGGCCGCTGGTCGACGCCTCGGGCCGCGTGATCGGCATGAATAGCGCGGGGTTATTGCGCGGAGCCGCGCTTTCGCTGTCGACGGTCAGCATCGAGCGTGTGGTGAGCGCTCTGCTCGCGCATGGTCAGATTCAACGCGGTTATCTGGGGGTTAGCTCGACCGCCGCCCGCCTTCCCCTAGCCTTCGCCGAGAGCGCTGGACAGCGCGTTGGCTTGGTTCTGACGGCGCTGCAAGCGAATGGTCCTGCGGAAGCAGCGGGCTTGCTCCTGGGTGATGTGCTGCTCGGCCTGGACGGCGAAGCGCTCGAGAGCATCGCCGACTTGCAAGCGGCATTGGAAGAGCGCGCGACGCGCACGGTCTCGCTGCGCTTGCTGCGGGCGGGCAGCTTGCTCGAGCTATCGGTGCCCCTGGGCGAGAGATCTTGAGATGTCACGAGCGCGTGCTCGTGCTCTCGCGCGGCAGCGAGACCGTCTTGCGTGTGTGGCGCAACGGACAACCAATGTCGTTGTCCGTCACGCCGCAGCTCGAGCGCAACGCGGCGTGAGTCGAGCTCAGCTCTGCGGGGCGGGGCTGGTCGCTTGCCCGGCTTCTTTCCAGCCGCGGATGCCAGCGCGCATCACGCTCACGTCGCTGTAGCCGGCGGATGCCGCCCGCGCAGCCGCTTTGTCGGACGCCCGGCACTGCGTGCCCCCACAATAAAAGACGAGCTTGTCCGTCTTCGCGGCAGGTAACACGTTGAGCGGATATTCCTTGTCTGCAAGCAGCACCGCGCCCGGCACGACTCCATACTCCTTGCGGGTATCGGTGTCGTTGGCATCAATGATGGTGGCACTCTTGTCTTTGACGAAGCGCTGGACGTCGCTGACGGCCACTTCGGCGATCTTCTTCTCTTCTGCCGCCGCGTTGGGCGCGCCTTGCTCGCTCGAGGATGAAGACGAGGACGTGTGGCAGGCAACGGCCAGGGTTGCGCACACGGCACCTGCAAACGTTAGCTTTGCGATTCGAATGAACATGGCCCGTAGTGTACGCCCATCTCACGGGCTGCAAGCGACGCGCGTGTGTCGATAAGTTTCCGCCCCTGGCTACAGATTCAGCGCATTTTTGCTACAAATTGCCGCCCGCTTTGGCTAAGGCGAGTGGCTGGGCTAGACCCGGGGCCCGCGCGTGCTGTTCGCCCTCCTCGTTGCCGTCTTTTCCGTGCTGCTCGGCGCGGCGCTGTCCTTCGTGCCCAGCACGTCGCGTGCATTGCTCGGCTACATGCGGACCTTCGCCACCTTGGCCGCCGTGGCGGTGGTGGTCACGCATTTACTACCCGAAGCTTTGCGGGAGCTCGGCCCGCTCTCGATCCTGCTGTTCTTGGCTGGCTGGTTCGCGCCAGCGTTGGCGCACTTCATTGGTCGGCGTTCGACCAGCGGCCGCACGCAGCACGCGGTGCTCGAGGCCGGCTACTGGGGCCTGGTCGTGCACCACGTCGCGGACGGCATTGGCCTCGGTGCCTACACGCGCCTGCCGGCCGATCAGGGCTCGCACCTGGACGTGATCATCGCGCTCGCCGCCCATACCGTGCCGCTGATCGCCGTCGTCTCCCTGGCTTATCGCACCACCTTCGGCGCGCGCTCTGCGGTCTTGCGCTCGCTCGGTTTGGCCGCGGCCAGCGTGGTGGGTATCGGCCTATCGAACCTTGCTGCTGCCTCGACCATCGAAGGCTTTGCCCCGGTCATCGCAGCGGTCGCCGCCGGTCTCCTGCTGCATGTGGTCACCCACGACTTGACCGAGGACCCGGCGCACGGTCCGCTAGCACGCTCACTCGACTTGATCGTCGCCGGCCTGGGCGTCGCCGTCAGCTTGCTCGGTGTTTGGCGCAGCACCGATCCCGGCACGCGTGAGTTTGTACGCGGCCTTTTGCAGCTTACCGAGCGCACCTCGCTCGTGATTTTGGTCGCGCTGCTGGCTGCGGCTTTCTCATTGCGCACGCCCGATCGCCGCTCGAAATGGGCTCGCGCCGCGTTGCCCGCCGGCACGCTGGGCGCCGAAAGCGTGCTGCTCAGCATCGCCTTGTTCGGCTTCGCGGCTGCCGCACTGCGGCTCGTGATCACGAGTCTCGCGCTGGCATTCTTGGCCAAGCCCGAGACCGAGCCGGAAGCCAAGGGCAGCGCGCCCCCGCCGCGCCAGCATTGGCGCGCCCGCGTCTCCGAGGCTCTCGAATCCTCCGGACCCTGGCTGGTGCTCGGCCTGTTGATCGGTGCGCTGCTGACCAGCGTGCCGATCTCGGTCTTGAGTCGGCGGCCCTCCGGTGCGCTGTTCGAAGTGCTGGTGGTGGCGCTGGTCGCCAACCTCACGCCCGTAGCAGCCCCCGCCGCGGTGCTGATCGCGGCAGGCCTTGCCGGCTTGGGACTGTCGCCCGGCGCCATCTTACTGTTCGCGACACTCGCGCCGATTGCCGATTCACTAGGCTCGGCGCTCAAGGTGCGCCTGCTCGTGACCGCCGCTTGCCTCGCCCTCGCGCTCGGCTCAAATCGCCTCGGCTTGACCGCATCGCCGCTCGACGGCGCGCTTTCACAGGGCGATTTGGGACCACGTGCAGCCATCACCCTCGGCGTGCTGCTCTTGTTCGGCATCTGGCAACGCAGCGCACGCCTGTGGCTATCGACCATCGTGCGCTCCCCACCGCACGAGCACGAACACGCCCACGACGTCCACGGCCCGCACGGCGCCCACGGTCCGCACGACGTCCACGGCCCGCACGACGCACACGAACCTCACCGGCACTGAGCGCACACAGCGTGTTGTCCGCCAGCCCAGCTTGGCCTAGATGTTTGCGATTCAACTCAATCGGCGGGCGGGACAGGCTGTTTGATATGCACTTGGTAAACCTCGAGCTCGCCCAACTCCTGCAAAGCGGGCGCCAAACCGACCGGACCCGCGACGCCGATTTCGAGCTGTCGTGGCCGTAGGTAGCGGCGCGCCACGCTCTGCACGTCCGCCGCCGAGATGGCGGCGATCAAGGTTGGCAATTGAGCCAGCCACTCTGGCGACTTGCCTTCCGCGAAGACGAAGCCCAAGTAGTGGGCGAGCTCGGCGTTGTTGTGCTCGGTCCGTTCGAGACTTGCCAGCAGCGCGACTTTGGCCAGCGAAAGCTCTGGCTCGCTGACCGGACTTTCTTGCAGGCCCTCGAGCACTCGCTGCAAATCAGAGACTGCGCGTACGACTTCGTCGGTTTCGAAGGACGCCTCGATTCGCAGCAGGCTGAGCGCGGGACTGCTCCAGAACGCAGGTTCGATGCCGTAGGTGATGCCGGCTGTGTGGCGTAAGCTCACGTTGCTGCGGGAGCTGATTGCCCCCGCGGCGATGTCGGCTGCCAGCTCGAAGGCGATCGCGTCTTGCGTCGCTCCTCGCGTGGGCGGTGCGGCTTGGAGCAGCATCACGCGCCCTTGTGCCATGGCGGACTGCGGTAAGAAGTGCACGCGGACCTTGGTCGAGAGCCGCCGCGGTGCCGCGGGTACCGGCATGGAAGGCCGCGGAAGCGGGGTCTGCCAAGCGCCCAGCTCGCCCTCGGCGAGCGGCAACAAGTCCTCCAGCGTGACGTCGCCGACGGCGATCAGAGCGCTCGTCTCCGGCCGAAATAGCTGATGGTAACAGTGTTCAATGGCCTCCGGGGTCACGCTGCGCACTTCGTCCATGTTCTCGCCCAGAACCTGCGCAGCGACGACCTTTCCGAGTGCGGCACGCAGCGTGACCTCGAACAACGCATCGCTAATGCTGTTCGACATGTCCTGCATCTGTTTCAGCTCGGCCAGCCGCATCTCGTCCAGGTTCCCGCGCCCGAAAGCGGGCGATCTCAACGTGCGCCCCAAGATCTGAAGCCCCTGCGGCAAGCTTTCGCTCAGCACCCGCAATTGGAACGCGCTATGCGCCGGCCCCGACCAGTAGCCCAGCTGCTCGCCGTTGATCAGGGGTGGCTTCACCACCTTTTGCGCTTCCCAAAGCGTGCCGCCCTCTACGACCGAGCGCGCGGTCAAGTGGATCCGCTCGCCCGGCGCAGCCCCTGACGCCGTGCCCGCATCTCGAGCCACCAAATTGAGCGCGACGTAGGGTACGTTGGGCCGATTCACCACCCACAGGGTCACGCCGTTGCCGAGTGTCGTGCTTTGCACGGCGGGTGCGCTGTTGCTTTCCATACTGGGCACGCTCAGCGGCGGACGCGCCGTTCGGAAAGGTGCGTCCGGAGTCTGGAACAACGGGAGCGCTGGTGCGGGTAGCTCGGGCGTATTGCACGCGATGGCCAAGCAGGCGAAAATGCAGGAAGACGAAGCGCGGCGCCTCAGTGACATGGGTTCTCTTCTTCTTCCACTTGCTGACCGCCATCCGTGCGCTTGGAGGGCCAAACGTGAAGCACCAGCACCGGCCCCGCGAGCGGCTGCGCAGTGCGCTGGACTTGATGAGCCTCGAGCTTGCGCAGCGCCGCGGCGTCTGCGTCCGGGTCGCCTCCGGCGGCCAGCTGCCTGGCGCGCCGCAGGCCATCTTCTCGCTGAAAAACCGCGTTACTGACGAGGTTCGCGACAATCGTTCGCAGTGTGCGCGGAGGGGGCGGCAGGCTTGCTACCTCCCTCGCCGCGGCCAGCGCAACTCGTTCGACCGCGGCCGCGTCGGATTTCTCGAGCAGCTCCAAGTCCACACTCAGGAGCTCGTGCGTGGCAAAACGATTCACGTAAGCGTTGACGTTCGCGACCTCCACCCCGCGCTCGACCAGCAAAGCGTGAAGCTTGCCAGATAGCAGCCGCGCCAGCACCTGGACACTCGCGCGCTCCGGCGCCGAGCTCGCTCGCGGCAAAGGCCAGGTAATGCGCAGC
>Ga0247779_1000189_pt1 | contig 46424 bp, 45 predicted proteins | sample UWRJL221509R5_FD_179925 | JGI IMG/M metagenome (GOLD analysis project Ga0247779, IMG submission 179925) | Plant litter microbial communities from Arlington Agricultural Research Station in Wisconsin, United States - UWRJ-L221-509R-5 | ecosystem: Environmental > Terrestrial > Plant litter >...
AATGCGCACGAGGTCACGGTGGTCTATGCCGGCCCGACGCTGGACGATGCGGGCGAGATGAACGGCTCGCTGCTGGTCGTGCAGGCGCCGTCCAAAGAGGCCGTTGCGCGCTTCGCCGCCGCCGACCCCTACGCCCAGGCACAGCTTTTCGCCACCACCGAGATCCGCGAGATGAAGACCGGGCTGGTGCGGCCCGAGCTGATGACCCCGGCCTGATTCCGGAATGGATCGCTTCGCCGCCATCGACGCCTTCGTCCGCGTGGCGGAATCGCAGAGCTTCGCCGAGGCGGCCCGGCAGATGCGCCTGTCGCGCTCGGTGCTGACCGAGCGGGTGCAGCAGCTGGAGGAGTTCGTCGGCGCGCCGCTGTTCTACCGCAACACGCGCAGCGTGAAGCTGTCGGAGCTGGGCCAGGCCTTCCTGCGCGACTGCACGGAGCTGATCGGCCGCACCAACGAGGTGGTCGACCAGATGCGCGACGTCACCACCTCGCCCGCCGGCCGCCTGCGCGTCCACGCGTTGCCGGGTTTCGTGCTGGGCCACCTGGCGCGGCTGCTGCAGGAGTTCCAGAGCCAGTACCCGAAGATCGTGCTGGACATGATCGTCAACGACGCGGCGATCGACCCGGTTAAGGAAGGCTTCGACTGCGCGCTGCAGATCTTCCCGCCACGCTCGGAGGAACTGATCTCGCGCAAGCTGTTCCCGGTGCGCCGCGTGTTCTGCGCGTCGCCCGAGTACCTGCGCCGCTTCGGCACGCCGCGCCATCCGCGCGACCTGGCGGGCCATCGCATCGGCTGGTATTCCGGCTACCCGACGCGCGAGAAGCTGGCCTTCCACGGCGCCTCGGAAACGGTGCTGGTGGAGATCAAGCCGGTGCTGCTCAGCAACAGCGTGCACCTGCTGCGCGAGTACGCGCTGGAGCATGCCGCCATCGTCTGCCTGCCGACCTTGGTGGCCTCGGAGGCGATCGTTGCCGGCACCTTGACGATGGTGCTGCAGCCCTGGCCGCTCTCGGCCTTCTGGCTCTCGGTCTTCTACCCGCCCTCGGTCCGCAGCGCGCTGAAGCTCAAGCTGTTCACCGACGCGCTAACGGCGCGTTTCAGCGGCATCCCGCCCTGGGATGCCGCCTTGATCGAAGCCGGCCTGCTGCCGGCCGCGATCATCGAATAGCTCCTCCGAGCAAACCCTGATGATTGTTCGGCAATGCCGAACACTCTGCTCGACCCCGAGTCCCTACCGCCCGGGAAGGCTGCTTCCTAAACTGGCTTCACTGTTCGCACTGAGGTGCAACCTAGACAAGGAGACAAGCCAATGAACAAGCCCGGCTACACGACCATCTTCGGCTCGCTCGAGCGCTACGAGAAGGGCGGCGTGCAGATCATCGACGACAAGGTCCAGCACTACGCTTTCTCGAACTGCTTCGAGATCGCCGCCGGCGCCAAGCCCTACGAGCGCGTCGTCTTCGGCATCAACCAGATCTACGTGCTGGAGACGCTGCGTGCCGAGGGTGAGTCGCCCTGGTTTACCTGCGCCCACGACGAGTTCGCGCTGGACATGGACGGCGAGATCGAGGTCCACCTGATCAAGCTCGACCCCGCCCAGCAGGTGGCCGATGCCGAGAAGAACGGCGCGGTGCAGCTCGAGGGCGCGCCGCGCGGCGCCAAGATGGGCTGGATGAAGCTCGGCCGCGGCCACCAGGCGCTGCTGCCCAAGAACACCGCCTACCAGTTCCGCAGCGTGGGCAAGCCGGGCGTGCTCGTGGTGCAGACCTGCAAGGGCGAGCTGTCCGTCGAGCGCTGGGCCGACATCTGCCAGCACTGATGCCCCTCGCCCGGTCGTGCCTCGCTGAACGCAGGCACGCCCGGTCGGTCCCCCGAGGGGACGGCATCGATCGCGGGTTCGACCCGCTCTCGATGCCAGTGGGCCGGCTTGGGAGCGGCCCGGCGCTCGGCCCGCAAAGCAGGCTCGCTGCATCGACGCCCCGGCCATTGAACATCGAGGAGACACGATCATGACCATCACCACCGAACCGACCCAGGTCCGCGCCACCGCCCCGCACGCCGTGCTCGGCTACAAGGACTTCAGCCTCGGCGCCTTCAGCTTCCACCGCGACGAATACTTCGTCCACGTCGGCTGGACCACCCGCGACGGCCGCGCGATGAGCCACACGCTGGACGCCGGCGACTTCCTGCGCGCGCTGATGCGCGACGTGGCCTGGGGCTTCTTCTACGGCTGGGTCAACTTTGACGAGGTGATCGGCACCGTCAACCACTACCAGTCGGTCGACCTGTACGCCGGTTCGTTCAACGGCACGATGAAGGAAGCCGGCATCGACCGGCTGGAGAACTTCCCGACCGAGCAGATCCGCGCCACCTTCGAGGCGATGCTGGACGACTGGACCAACGCCGGCTTCGACCCCTTCGCCGCGCCGCAGGAGACCGGCTCGCCCCACGGCCGCAAGAACGGCAGCAACACCGCCAAGATCACGCGGGCCCGCGAGCTGGCCAAGCGCTGCGTCGGCCTGAAGGACGACCTGAGCCTGCGCAGCGACGAACGCGGCGCGCCGGTCAACCGCGCCTTTGCCGACGTGCCCCAGGCCGAGCCCGAGCTGCACCCCGAGCCGGGTTTCGAGAACGAGGTCCATGCGTTCAACCTGTTCGGCTTCCTGTCGCGCTCGCAGGTCACCTGGAACCCGAGCTTCACCTCGGTGGTCAAGTACAGCTTCATGTGCCCGACGACCGAGGAGCACCGGCTGCCGATCATCCACGGCAACGACCGCGTCGAGTGGTTCTTCCAGATGAGCGACGAGATCGTCTGGAACTGCGCCGACAAGAACACCGGCAAGCCGATGGCGCGCGTGCTGATGAAGGCCGGCGACATGGCCGCGATGCCCGCCTACTGCCGCCACCAGGGCTTCAGCCCCAAGCGCTCGATGCTGCTGGTGTGGGAGAACGGCTCGCCCAACCTCGTCTACGAGATCCAGAAGGGCGAGTCGCCGGAAGTGCCAGTGCAGTTCTAACGCTTCCTTTCCACTGACCCGCCGACACCGTGCTGCGCCCCCGAGGGGCGCGGCAGGGAGGCCTCATTCCGAGCCCACCATGACGCCCCAAGACATCCGCCGCCAGCTGTTCATCGACGGCGAGTTCGTCGACGCCGCCTCCGGCGAGACGCTCGCCACGCTGAACCCGCACGACAACTCGACCATCGCCGAGGTGGCGCTGGCCGGCCATGAGGACGTGGACCGCGCCGTCGCCGCCGCGCAGCGCGCGTTTCCGCGCTGGAGCCGCAGCTCCGGCGCCGAGCGCGGCCGCATCCTGCTGAAGCTGGCCGACCTGATCGAGGCGAACGCCGAAGAGCTGGCGCGGCTGGAGACCCTGGACACCGGCCACCCGCTGCGCGATTCGCGCGCGCTCGACGTGCCGCGCACGGCCGCATGCTTCCGCTACTTCGGCGGCATGGCGGACAAGTTCGAGGGCTCCGTCGTGCCGGTCGAGGCGGGCTTCCTGAACTATGTGCTGCGTGACCCGGTCGGCGTCGTCGGCCAGGTCGTGCCCTGGAACTTCCCGCTGATGTTCACCAGCTGGAAGATGGGCCCGGCGCTGGCGGCCGGCAACTGCGTCGTGATGAAACCGGCCGAGATCACGCCGCTGTCGGCGCTGAAGATCGCCGAGCTGATGCGCGAGGCCGGCCTGCCGGACGGCGTCGTCAACATCGTGCCGGGCCTCGGCAGCGTGGCGGGCCAGTACCTGGCCGAGCACCCGGGCGTGGCCAAGCTGGCCTTCACCGGCTCCACCGCCACCGGCCGCCGCATCGTGCAGGCCAGCGCCGGCAACCTGAAGAAGCTGCAGCTGGAGCTGGGCGGCAAGGGCGCCAACATCGTGTTCGAGGACGCCGACCTGACCGCCGCCGTCAACGGCGCCGCCTGGGCGATGTTCCACAACCAGGGCCAGGCCTGCATTGCCGGCAGCCGGCTGATCCTCTCGGAGCGCATCGCCGACGAGTTCCTGGAGCGCTACGTGGCGCTGGCGAAGTCCATCCGCGTCGGCAACCCGATGGACCCGGCCACCGAGATGGGACCGCTGACCAGCGCGCAGCACCGCGACCGCGTGCTGAGCTACGTGGACGTGGCGCGCGAGCAGGGCGGCGAGATCCTGGCCGGCGGCAAGGCGCCCGACGACCCGGCGCTGCGCGACGGCTGCTACGTGGAACCGACGATCGTGCGCCCGCGCAGCGACAAGGATCGCGTCGCGCAGGAGGAGGTCTTCGGCCCCTTCGTCACCGTGCTCACCTTCAAGGATGAGGCCGAGGCGCTGCGGATCGCCAACGGCACCGACTACGGCCTGGGCAGCGGTCTGTGGACTAAGGACCTGCAGCGCGCACACCGCGTCGCCCGCGATCTGTACGCCGGCATGGTCTGGATCAACTCCTACAAGCGGGTCAGCCCCGGCTCGCCGTTCGGCGGCATCGGCCAGAGCGGCTACGGCCGCGAGATGGGCTTCGACGCGATGCGCGAGTACACGCAGGCGCGCAGCGTCTGGGTCAACGTCGACGCGCAGATCCCGCCCTGGTATCCGCGATGAAGCCGTTCATCCACGCCGTCGCCGCGTCGCGCGTCGTGTTCGGCGCCGGCTCGCTGCAGCAGTTGGGCCGCGAGATCGAGCAGCTCGGCGCCCGCCGCGCGCTGGTGCTCAGCACGCCCGAGCAGGCGGGCATGGCGGAGCGCGTGGCCAGCATGCTCGGCGAGCGGGCGGCGGGCGTGTTTGCCAAGGCGGTGATGCACGTACCGATCGAGACCGCCCGCGAGGCGCGCGACGAAGCCCGCCGGCTCGGTGCCGACTGCGCGGTGGCGATCGGCGGCGGCTCGACGACGGGCCTGGGCAAGGCGATCGCGCTGGACGGCGGCCTGCCGATCCTCGCGATCCCCACCACCTACGCCGGCAGCGAGATGACGCCGATCTACGGCCTCACCGAAGGCGGCCTGAAGAAGACCGGGCGCGACTCGCGCGTGCTGCCGCGCACGGTGATCTACGACCCGGAGCTGACGCTCTCGCTGCCGTTGGCGATGAGCATCACCAGCGGCCTGAACGCGATTGCCCACGCGGCCGAAGGCCTCTACGCGCACGACGGCAGCCCGATCGCCGCGCTGATGGCCGAGGAGGGCATCCGCGCCATCGCCGCCGCGCTGCCGCGGCTGCAACAGGCGCCGCAGGACCTGGCCGCGCGCGGCGACGCACTCTACGGCGCCTGGCTTTGCGGCACTGTGCTGGGCCAGGTCGCGATGGGCCTGCACCACAAACTCTGCCACACGCTGGGCGGCTCCTTCAACCTGCCTCACGCCGAGACGCACACGGTGGTGCTGCCCCATGCGCTGGCTTACAACGCGGCGTCGGCACCGGAGGCGATGCGGCGTATCGCGCGGGCCCTCGGTGCGGAAGAGGATGCGGCGCGCGCGCTGCAGGCCTTGAGCCTGCGCCTCGGCGCACCTCGCTCGCTGCGCGAGATCGGCATGCCGGCCGAGGGGCTGCACCGCGCGGCCGAGCTGGCCGCGGCCACGCCGTATCCGAATCCGCGTCCGCTGGAACGCGATGCCCTGCGCAGGCTGCTGCAACGCGCCTTCGACGGCGAGCCGCCCGTCAACGACTGAAAACAACTGCACGAGGAGACAACAATGAAACGCAGAACCATCGTCCAGGCGCTCGCCGCCAGCAGCCTGCTGCCCGCCCGCGCCGCCTTCGCCGCCGACGTGCTGAAGATCGGCTACGTCTCACCGCAGACCGGCCCGCTGGCGCCCTTCGGCGAGGCGGACAAGTGGGTCGTCGAGCAGATGAAGGCGGCGTTCAAGGACGGCATCACCGTCGGCGGCAAGAAGATGGAGGTGCAGATCCTGCTGAAGGACAGCCAGTCCAACCCGAACCGCGCCGGCGAGGTGGCCAACGACCTGATCCTGAAGGACCGAGTCGCGCTGATGCTGACGGCCGGCACGCCCGAGACGGCCAACCCGGTCAGCGATGCCTGCGAGCTCAACGAGCTGCCCTGCATCTCCAGCGTCGTGCCCTGGCAGCCCTGGTTCTTCGGCCGCAAGGGCGACCCTACCAAGGGCTTCCAGTACACGTACCACGTGTTCTGGGGCCTGGAGGACGTGATCGCGAACTTCACCAACGGCTGGAAGAGCGTGGCGACGAACAAGCGCGTCGGCGGCCTGTTCCCCAACGATGGCGACGGCAATGCCTGGGGCGACAAGGAACTCGGCTTCCCGAAGCCGCTGGCGGCGATGGGCTACACCTTGGCCGACCCCGGCCGCTTCCAGAACGGCACGCAGGACTTCTCCGCGCAGATCGCCGCGTTCAAGAAGGACGGCGTCGAGATCGTCACCGGCGTCGTGATCCCGCCCGATGCCAAGACCTTCCTGACGCAGGCGCGCCAGCAGGGCTTCAAGCCCAAGGTCATCACCTTGGGCAAGGCGCTGCTGTTCCCCGGCGCGATCGAGGCGCTGGGCGAGCTGGGCGACGGCCTGACCACGGAGGTCTGGTGGAGCCCCTCCCATCCGTTTGCGTCCTCGCTGACCAAGCAGAGCGCCAAGGCGATGACCGAGTCCTGGGAAACGAGCACGAAGAAGCAATGGACCCAGCCGATCGGCTTCGCCCACGCGCTGTTCGAGATCGCGGCCGATGCGCTGAAGCGCAGCAAGAGCACCAGTGCCAAGGACGTGCGCGATGCGATTGCCGCGACGCAGCTGAGCACAGTGGTCGGCCCGGTGAAGTTCGGCGGCCCGGGACCGTTCAAGAACGTCAGCAAGACACCGCTGGTGCTGGGCCAGTGGAACAAGGGCACGAAGTACCGCTACGAGCTGGTCATCGTCAACAACGAGGCCGCGCCGAACATCCCGGCCGGCGGCAAGCTGAGGCTGCTGGGATGAGCGGGCCGAGCGCCGGGCCGCCCCGAGCCGGCCTGCATCCCCCTGGGGGATCGGCCGGCGTACTCGCCGGACGAGGGGCTGACGTGCCTGCACAGCTGTCCTTGTCCGGCGTTTGCAAGCGCTACGGCGCGCTGACGGTGACGGACGAGGTCTCGCTGTCGGTGCGCGACGGCGAGACGCTTGGCATCCTCGGCCCCAACGGCGCCGGCAAGACGACCTTGTTCAACCTGATCTCCGGCGACGCGCGCTGCGATGCCGGCCGCGTCGAGTACCAGGGCCGCGACATCACCGGGCTGAAGCCGCACCAGCGCTGCCGCGCCGGCATCGGCCGCAGCTACCAGGTGCCGCAGCCCTTCGGCAACATGACGGTGTTCGAGAACCTCGTCACCGCCGCCTGCTTCGGCGGCGGCCAGCGCGAGGCCGAGGCCCGCGAGACGGCGCATGCGGTGCTGGTGCAGACGCGCCTGCTGCCGCATGCGAACAAGCCGGCCGGCGGTCTGACCTTGCTGAACCGCAAGCGCCTGGAGCTGGCCCGCGCACTCGCCACGCGGCCCAAGCTGCTGCTGCTCGACGAAATCGCCGGCGGCCTCACCGAACACGAGGCGGCGGAGCTGGTGGACGAGCTGCGCCGCATCAAGGCGCAGGGCGTGACGATGATCTGGATCGAGCACGTGGTCCACGCGCTGCTGGCCATCGCCGATCGCCTCTTCGTCATCAACTTCGGCAAGCAGCTTGCGGTGGGTGAACCGCAGGCCGTGATGAACGACCCCGAAGTTCGCCGTGTCTACATGGGGATGGAGCCATGCTGACGACCTCGGCACTCACAGCGCGCTACGGCGACGCCCAGGCCCTGTTCCGCATCGACTTCGAGCTGGCCGAGGGTGAGCTGGTCGCGATCATCGGCGCCAATGGCGCGGGGAAGAGTACCTTCCTGAAGTCGCTGACCGGCCTGGTCAAGGTGGCGCGCGAACAGGTGATGTTCAGGGGCGAGACCATCGGCGGCCTGCCGCCCGGCGAGATCGTGCGGCGCGGCATCGCGCTGGTGCCGGAGGGGCGGCGGCTGTTCCCCTCGCTGAGCGTCGAGGAGAACCTGCAGATGGGCGCCTTCGCGGGTCGCGGCGGGCCGTGGAGCCTGCAGCGGCTGTACGCGCTGTTCCCGATCCTGCACGAGAAGCGCCGGCTGCCGGCCACCTCGCTGTCGGGCGGGCAGCAGCAGATGGTGGCGATCGGCCGGGCGCTGATGAGCAACCCGAGCGTGCTGCTGTGCGATGAGCTGAGCCTGGGTCTGGCGCCGGTCGTCATCAAGGAGATCTACGACGCGATGCCGGCGATCACCGCCGAGGGCATGACCGTGGTGATCGTCGAGCAGGACGTGGCGACGGCGCAGCGCGTCTCCAGGCGGCTCTACTGCTTCCAGGAGGGGCGCGTGTCGCTGCAGGGCGCGTCGGGCATGCTGACGCGCGAGCAGATCTCGCAGGCCTATTTCGGCATCGAGGCGGCGGCATGACGACGATGGCCTTCGACATCCTGCTCCAGGGCCTGCTGCTGGGCGGCCTGTACGCGCTCTTCGCGCTGGGTCAATCGCTGATGTTCGGCGTGATGCGGCTGACCAACACGGCGCAGGGCGACTTCATCATCCTCGGCGCCTTCGCGGCCATCGCGGGGCTGATGGTGCTGCCGGTCTGGGCCGTGGCGCTAGGCCTGCTGCCGCTGGCCTTCGGCTTTGGCTACCTGCTGCAGCGCCACGTGCTGAACGGCACGCTCGGCCGCGATCCGCTGCCGTCGCTGGTGGTGACATTCGGCCTCGCGATCGTGATCCAGAACGGCTTGCTGGAACTGTTCTCGGCCGACCCGCGCTCGATCGAGACCGGCGGTTTGAACACGCGCAGCATCGCGCTCGGCGGCGACAGCGCCGTGGGCCTGCTGCCGCTGCTGATCCTCGGCTGTGCGGTGGCGGCGACGGCGGCGCTGCAGTGGCTCTTCGGCCACACGCGGCTGGGCCGCGCCTTTCGCGCCGTGTCGGACGACCGCGAGATCGCCGAGCTGATGGGGCTGGACGCGCGCAAGCTCTACGCGCTGGCCACCGGCATCGCCTTCGTGCTGATCGCGCTGGCCGGCGTTCTGCAGGCGATGCGCACGACCGTCTCGCCGGCCGATGGCCCGCTGCTGCTGCTGTTCGCGTTCGAGGCCGTCATCATCGGCGGCATGGGCTCGTTCTGGGGCACCTTGTGCGGCGCGCTGCTGCTGGGGCTGACGCAGCAGATCGGCTTCCGGCTCGATCCGGGCTGGGGCATCTGGGCCGGCCACCTGGTGTTCCTGGCTGTGCTGGTGCTGCGGCCGCAGGGCCTGTTCCCGAAGACGAAAGGCTGAACTGCGATGAACCCGTACCCAAGCGCAACGGTCTTCTGTACACAGAGGGCACGGAGGCGAACAGCCGAGAACACAGAGGAACTTCAACTCAATTTCTCTGTGACCTCTGTGTCTCTCTGTGATCTCTGTGGCCTGCAAGCTTCGACATCGGCACGGCCTCGATTTCATCAGCAGCGTATGGCGCACGGCGCCTCGGAGAATTGAGATGAACAAGCGCCTCGTACTCCCATCCACGCTGCTGCTGGCGGCCCTGGCCGCCGCGCTGCCGCTTTGGGCGCCGCCGGACAACGCCTCAGCCTGGATGCGCGATGCCGTCGAGATCGCCTGCTACTTCATCTTCGCGATGATGTGGAACCTGCTGGCCGGCTACGGCGGCATGGTCAGCATCGGGCAGCAGGCCTTCTTCGGCCTGGGCGGCTACGCGATGCTGATGTTGTCGAACTTCGCCGGCGTGAATCCCTTCGTGGCCGTGCCGCTGGGCGCGGCGGCCGCGGCGCTCGTGGCGGTGCCGGTGTCCTTCGTTGCGTTCCGCCTGCAGGGCGGCTACTTCGCGGTCGGCTCCTGGGTGATCGCCGAGGTGTTCCGGCTCTCGTTCGCGAACCTCAGCGCCGTCGGCGGTGGCTCCGGCACCAGCCTGACGGCGCTGCGCGAGATCCCCCGCGCCACCCGCGAACACGCGACCTTCTGGATCGCGCTGGCCTGCGTGGTCGCGGCGCTGGCGCTGGTCTACCTGTTCCTGCGCAGCAAGCGGGGCCTGGCCCTGCTGGCGATCCGCGACAACGAGGTGGCCGCCGAGTCGCAGGGCATCGACGTGCGCGGCATGAAGCTGGCGGTCTACGTCGTCGCCGCCTTCGGCGCGGGCCTGGCCGGCGCGCTGTACTTCGTCGGCAACCTGCGCATCTCGCCGGACGCCGCGTTCAGTGTCAACTGGTCGGCCTTCGCGATCTTCATGGTGGTGATCGGCGGCATCGGCCGCATCGAGGGGCCGATCGTCGGCGCGCTGGTCTTCTGGGCGCTCAACAAGGCCTTCAGCGACTACGGCAGCTGGTACCTGCTGGGTCTGGGAGGCCTCGCCATCGTCGTGACGATATTCTTCAAGCAGGGCCTGTGGGGCTGGGTGCAGCAGCGCTGGGGCTGGACGCTCTTTCCCACGCAACGATTCCTGAAGCTGGACTGAAGCGATGCGAAACATCACCGAACACAACATCACCGAGGCCGTCATCGCACGCTTCGCCGGCTGCGAGGACGCGCGCCTGAAGGAGATCATGAGCGCGCTCGTGACCCACCTGCATGCCTTCGTCCGCGAGACGCGGATCACCGAGGCCGAGTGGGCGAAGGGCATCGAGTTCCTCACCGCCACCGGCCACATCACCGACGACAAGCGGCAGGAGTTCATCCTGCTGTCGGACACCTTGGGCGTGTCGATGCTGACGGTGGCGATGAATCATTCCAAGCCACCCGAGGCCACCGAGGCGACCGTATTCGGGCCCTTCCACGTGGACGGCGCGCCGGTGTTCGACAACGGCGCCAACATCGCCGGCGGCGCACCGGGCGAGCCGCTGTTCGTCAACTGCACGGTGCGCGGGCTGGACGGCGAGCCGATCGCCGGCGCGATCGTCGACACCTGGCAGGCCGACGACGACGGCTTCTACGACGTCCAGGTCGCGGGCCTGGAGCAACACCGCGCGCGCGGCACCCTGCGCACCGACGAGGCAGGCCGCTTCTGGTTCCAGTCGGTGCTGCCGGTGGCCTACCCGATCCCGACGGACGGCCCGGTCGGCGCGATGTTGGTCGCCACCGGCCGGCACCCGTGGCGACCGGCGCATGTGCACTTCCTGATCCGTGCGCCCGGCTACGAGACGCTGACGACGCATGTCTTCCGCGCCGGCGATCCCTACCTGGACTCCGACACCGTGTTCGGCGTGCGCGCCTCGCTGCTGGCCGAGTTCGTGCCGCATGCCGCCGAGGCGGGGCGGGGGCGCCATCACACGCTCGATTTCGGCTTCGTGCTGGCGCCGCAGAAGGCGTGAAGCAGCCATGAAGCCATGGCGCCGCATGGCATCATGGCCCGATGGAACTGTTCAACTACTTTCGCTCGTCGGCTTCCTGGCGCGTGCGCATCGCGCTGGCGCTGAAGGGCCTGGACTACGACTACATCCCCATCCACCTGGTCAGGAACGAGCAGCTGGCGGAGAGCTATGCCGAGTTGCAGGCCTCCAGGCTGGTGCCGCTGCTGCGCGACGGCGAGACGCTGCTCGGCCAGTCGATGGCGATCCTCGAATACCTGGACGAAACGTACCCGGAGCCGCCGCTGCTGCCAGCCGAAGCGCTGGGCCGCGCCCGCGTGCGGGCGCTGGCGCAGGACATTGCCTGCGAGATCCATCCGCTGAACAACCTGCGCGTGCTGCGCTACCTGGTGCACGAGATGGGGCTCTCCGACGAACAGAAGAACCGCTGGATCCGTCACTGGATCGAGGAGGGGCTCGCGGTCGTCGAACGCAAGCTGGAGGCTGGCCCGGTGGGGCGCTTCTGCCACGGCGAGGCGCCGGGCCTGGCGGACTGTGTGCTGGTGCCGCAGGTCTTCAACGCGCAGCGCTTCGACGCGCGGCTGGACCATGTGCCGCGCGTGCTGCAGGTGCACGAGGCCTGCATGGCGCTCCCGGCCTTCGATCGGACCCAGCCTTCGAAGTGCCCCGATGCGCAGTGATACAGACGAGTTGATCCACGCGGACTGGCTGCGACCCGACTGGGACTTGCCGCAGGTGCGCGCCTTCATGACGACGCGCGCCGGTGGCGTCAGCACCGGTATCCACGCGAGCATGAACATCGGCCGCTCGGTCGAGGACGATCCGCAGGCGGTGGCGGCGAACCGCGCGCACGTCGACGCGGCGCTGGGCGCGCCGGCCCTGTTCCTGTGGCAGGTGCACGGCCCGGACGTGCTGCATCTGAGACCTGAGCATCTACAGTTGGATGAATCGCCCAAGTTCGATGCCGCGGTGAGCACCTCGCCCGGTCTCGGCGTGGCGATCCAGGCGGCGGACTGCCTGCCGGTGCTGTTCGCCGCGCCGCGCGGCGTGGCCGGCGCCCATGCCGGCTGGCGGGGCCTGGCCGGCGGCGTGCTGGAGAACACCGTGCGCGCGCTGTGCGAGGCGGCCGACTGCCGGCCGCGGGACATCCATGCCTGGATGGGGGCCTGCATCGGCCCCACGGCCTTCGAGGTCGGCGCCGATGTGCTCGAAGCCTTCGGCCATCCGCGGCCTTCGGCGAGCGACAAGCGCTTCTTCGTCTACCGGCCCAATGCCGCCAGCGAGCCGCGCTGGCGGGCCGATCTGCCTGGCCTGGCGCGCGAGCGCCTGCAGGCCCTGGGCCTGGCCGGCGTCAGCGGCGGGCGCTGGTGCACCTACAGCGAGGACTCACGGTTCTTCTCGTACCGGCGGGAGCGGCTGGGCGGGCGGATGGTCGCCGCCATCGCGTTGCACTGAAAGCCTTGCGCGGCGCCGATGGGGCGTTCCCATCACGTAAAGCACGATGCCGATCGGCAGCAGTCCGTACAGGACGAAAGTGATGCAGGCGCCGAGCAGGCTGCCCTGGGAACTGGTCGCCTCCGCCGCCGCCATCAGCAGCGCGACGTAAAACCAAGCGATCGCTACCAGATACATGGGCCGAAATCCGCGACGGAAAGAGGGTTCAAAAAGGGTGAGCGTACATCAGCGGCACCGTGCCAAAGTCCGCATGACTGTGGCAAGCTCCTCGTCTCATCGCCGTGCAGCAGTGCCGCCGATTCCGGAAGTCCAAGGAAACCTATGTCGAGCAAGAAAGCGGCTGACTTGCCGCAGTCCCCGCCGCAATTCCCGTCGATCTCGCCGAGCGCCCTGTCCGCGCTGCAGGCCGACTACCTGGCCCAGGCCACGGCGCTGTGGAACGCGTCGCTGAAGGCCGGCCCGGCCGAATCCACGCCGCTGCCCGATCGTCGCTTTTCCAACCCCGCCTGGCGCGACAACCCGGCCAGCAGCTTCCTCGCGCAAATGTACCTGCTGAACTCGAAGATGCTGCAGCGCATGGCCGAGCAGGTGGAGGGCGAAGACAAGCTGAAACAGCGGGTGAAGTTCGGCGTGCAGCAGTGGATCGACGCGGCCTCGCCGAGCAACTATCTCGCGCTGAATCCCGAGGCGCAGGCGCTGGCCGTGAGCACGCAGGGCGAAAGCCTCAGCAAGGGCCTGCAGCAGCTGTGGAGCGATGTCCAGCGCGGCCATGTGTCGCAGACGGACGAGAGCGCCTTCGAGGTCGGCCGCAACGTCGCCACGACGGAGGGCAGCATCGTGTTCGAGAACGAGCTGTTCCAGCTGATCGAATACAAGCCGCTGACCAAGGAGGTCTACGAGCGGCCGCTCCTGCTGATCCCGCCGTGCATCAACAAGTTCTACATCCTCGACCTGCAGCCGGACAATTCACTGATCCGTTACGCGGTCGAGCAGGGCCACCGGACCTTCGTCGTCAGCTGGCGCAATCCGGACGCCGGCTGCAAGGCCTGGACCTGGGACGACTACATCGAGAAGGCGGCGATCCGCGCGATCGAGGTCGTCCGCGAGATCGGCGGCACGAAGACGATCGACACCTTGGGCTTCTGCGTCGGCGGCACCATCCTCTCCACCGCGCTGGCGGTGCTGGCCGCGCGCGGCCAGCAGCCGGCCGAGAGCGTCACCTTGCTGACGACCTTGCTGGACTTCTCCAGCAACGGCATCCTGGACATCTTCATCGACGAGCCCGCCGTGCAGCTGCGTGAGATGACGCTGAGCGACAAGGCGCCGGGCGGCCCCGAGCTGCTGAAGGGCCAGGAACTGGCCACGACCTTCAGCTTCCTGCGGCCGAACGACCTGGTGTGGAACTACGTCGTCGGCAACTACCTGAAGGGCGAGGCGCCGCCGCCGTTCGACCTGCTGTACTGGAACGGCGACGCGACCAACCTGCCCGGCCCGATGTACTGCTGGTACCTGCGCCACACCTATCTGCAGAACGAGCTGCGCGAGCCGGGCAAGCTGACCGTCTGCGGCGAGAGGCTCGACCTGTCGAAGATCAAGGCGCCGGTCTACATCTACGGCTCGCGCGAGGACCACATCGTGCCCTGGGACGCCGCCTACCGCTCGACGCAGGTACTCGGCGGCAAGAAGCGCTTCGTGCTCGGCGCGTCGGGGCACATCGCCGGGGTGATCAACCCGCCGGCGAAGAAGAAGCGCAGCCACTGGATCGGCAAGGCGGCGGCGCTGCCGGCCGATCACCAGCAGTGGTTCGATGCCGCCGTCGAGCATCCGGGAAGCTGGTGGACCGACTGGTCCGCCTGGCTGGCCTCGCACGCCGGAGCGAAGAAGCCGGCACCCAAGTCACCGGGCAACCGGACGCACAAGGCGATCGAGCCCGCGCCCGGCCGCTACGTGAAACAGAAAGCTTGATCGATGAGCCCCTCGCCTGCGGGTACGCAGTCGGTCCCCCGGGGGGACGGCGATGCTTGCCGGATCGACCGGCAAGCACATCGCCGTGCGGGCCGGCTTGGGAGCGGCCCGGCGCTCGGCCCGTGAATACCGAGCGCCGCGACCCTCAGTGTTGAGTTTGAGTAGTGAATTACCTGAACGGAGAGTGAAGACCATGAATACAGACATCGTCATCGTTGCAGCGGCTCGTACCGCCATTGGCAAGTTCGGCGGCACCCTCGTCAAGACCCCGGCCGTGGACCTGGGCGCGGCCGTCGTGCAGGACCTGCTGCGCCGCTCGGGCCTGGAAGGTGGCCAGATCGGCGAGCTGATCTTCGGCCAGGTGCTGCAGGCCGGCTGCGGCCAGAACCCGGCGCGCCAGACGGTCATCAAGTCCGGCCTGCCGAACACGGTGCCGGCCATGACGATCAACAAGGTCTGCGGCTCGGGCCTGAAGGCCGTGATGCTGGCGGCGCAGGCGATCCGCGACGGCGACAGCGAGATCATCATCGCCGGCGGCCAGGAGAGCATGAGCATGGCGCCGCATGTGCTGCCGAACTCGCGCGAAGGCCAGCGCATGGGCGACTGGAAGCTTGTCGACACGATGATCAGCGACGGCCTGTGGGACGCCTACAACCAGTACCACATGGGCATCACGGCCGAGAACGTCGCCAAGGAATACAGCGTCACCCGCGAGCAGCAGGACGCGCTCGCGCTGGCCTCGCAGCAGAAGGCCGCGGCGGCGCAGGAATCCGGCCGCTTCAAGGACGAGATCGTGCCGTTCTCGATCCCGCAAAAGAAGGGCGATCCGGTCGTCTTCGCGGCCGACGAGTTCATCAACCGCAAGACCAGCGCCGAAGGCCTCGCCGGCCTGCGCCCGGCCTTCGACAAGGCCGGCAGCGTGACGGCGGGCAATGCCTCGGGCCTCAACGACGGCGCCGCCGGCCTGGTGCTGATGAGCGCGGCCAAGGCCGCCGCGCTGGGCCTGACGCCGCTGGGCCGCATCGCGTCCTACGCCAGCGCCGGCCTCGATCCGAAGATCATGGGCATGGGCCCGGTGCCGGCAGCCCGCAAGGCGCTGGAGCGCGCCGGCTGGAAGCCGCAGGACCTCGACCTGCTGGAGATCAACGAAGCTTTCGCCGCCCAGGCCTGTGCCGTTCACAAGGAGATGGGCTGGGACCTGTCCAAGGTCAACGTCAACGGCGGCGCGATCGCGCTGGGCCACCCGATCGGCGCTTCCGGCGCGCGCATCCTGGTCACCTTGCTGCACGAGATGCAGAAGCGCGACGCCAAGAAGGGCATCGCCTCGCTGTGCATCGGTGGTGGCATGGGTGTGGCGCTGACAGTGGAGCGTTGACACCGCACCAATACTCGGGAGCAACCCGCTTGACCTGGCCTGTCACATGCGGGACTCTTCTGTTCGACAGGCGAACTACGCGTCTTCTTCAAACGAGAGACAAGTGAGCCGTCGGGGCGCGTAGGACGCGGCGCCCGCGATGGCTCGAGGAAGGAGACTCAAATGAGCAAGAAAGTTGCATACGTCACCGGCGGCATGGGCGGCATCGGCACCGCGATGTGCCAGCGCCTGCATAAGGAAGGCTTCACCGTGATCGCCGGCTGCGGCCCCAGCCGCGACTACGACAAATGGCTGACCGAGCAGGCGGCGCTGGGCTACCAGTTCCATGCCTCGGTCGGCAATGTCGGCGATTGGGATTCCACCGTCCGGGCCTTCGACAAGGTCAAGGCCGAGCACGGCACGATCGACGTGCTGGTCAACAACGCCGGCATCACCCGCGACGGCATGTTCCGCAAGATGAGCAAGTCCGATTGGGATGCGGTGATGAACACCAATCTCGACAGCATGTTCAACGTCACCAAGCAGGTGATCGAGGGCATGCTCGACAAGGGCTGGGGCCGCATCATCAACATCTCCTCGGTCAACGGCGAGAAGGGCCAGTTTGGCCAGACCAATTACTCCGCCGCCAAGGCCGGCATGCACGGCTTCACGATGGCGCTGGCGCAGGAAGTGGCGAGCAAGGGCGTGACGGTCAACACGGTCAGCCCCGGCTACATCGGCACCGACATGGTCAAGGCTATCAAGCCCGAGGTGCTGGAGAAGATCGTCGCCACGATCCCCATCAAGCGCCTGGGCACGCCGGAGGAAATCGCCGCCATCGTCGCCTGGCTGGCGGGCGAGGATTCGGGCTTCACCACCGGCGCGGACTTCTCCTGCAACGGCGGCCTGCACATGGGCTGAGTTCCCCCGTTCGGACGAAGCGGCCTGCGGGCCGCTTTTTTGTTTACGATGCGCGCGGTTTCAACCGCACGCAGGAGCAAGAGATCATGGCCATGGACGTCGTCGACTACGAGATCAAGGGTTCGGAGATGCAGTTCGTCGAGGTCGAGCTGGATCCCGGCGAGGCAGCGATCGGCGAGGCCGGTTCGATGATGTTCATGGAGTCCGGCATCACGATGGACACGGTGTTCGGCGACGGCTCGGCCAACCAGGGCGGGCTGTTCGGCAAGCTGCTGGGGGCCGGCAAGCGGCTGGTCACCGGCGAATCGCTGTTCACCACGATCTACACGAACCAGGGCCAGGGCAAGCGGCGCGTGGCCTTCGCGGCGCCCTACGCCGGCAAGATCATCCCGATGGACCTGCGCCAGCTCGGCGGCACCTTGATCTGCCAGAAGGACGCCTTCCTGTGCGCGGCGCGCGGCGTGTCGCTGGGCATTGCCTTCCAGAAGCGCCTGGGCGCCGGCTTCTTCGGCGGCGAGGGCTTCATCATGGAGAAGCTGGACGGCGACGGCCTGGCCTTCGTGCATGCCGGCGGCACGATCGAGCGCCGCACGCTCGCTGCGGGCGAGAGCCTCTTCGTCGACACCGGCTGCGTCGTCGCCTACACCCCGGGCGTGGACTTCGACATCCAGTACGTCGGCAAGATCAAGACGGCGCTGTTCGGCGGCGAAGGCCTGTTCCTGGCGCGCATGACCGGCCCGGGCGAGATCTGGCTGCAGAGCCTGCCACTGTCGCGTCTGGCATCGCGGATCTTCGCGGCCGCCCCGCAGCGCGGCGGCCACAAGGAAGAGGGCTCGCTGCTCGGCGGCTTCGCCGCGGGAGGCCTTCTCGGCGGCCTCATCGGCGGCGACGAAGAATAAGCCTCGTCTCAGGGAAAGCCCGGGCGGGCCGCCTACACTCCCGCCTTGCCTTTCCCGACCCGAGGATTGTTTCGATGTTCCCCAAATCCTGGCTCGGCGCCGCACTGGCGCTGATGCTGGCGGGCGCCGCCCATGCGGCCCCGCCGATCTTCGTGCTGAACTCGCTGGATGCCGACATCAGCATCGTCGACCCGGTCAGCTTCACCCAGGTCAAGCGCATCCCGACCGGCAAGGAGCCGCACCACCTGTACCTGACGCCGGACGAGAAGTCGCTGGTCGTCGCCAATGCGCTGGGCGATTCGCTGACCTTCCTGGATCCGAAGACGGCCGAGGTCCAGCATGTGCTGCGCGGCATCTCCGACCCCTACCATCTGCGCTTCTCGCCCGACATGAAGTGGTTCGTCACCGCGGCGAACCGGCTCGATTTCGTCGCGATCTACCGCTGGCAGCCCAAGGACGCGGCCAACCCGCTGCAGCTGGTCAAGCGCATCCCGGCACCGAAGACGCCCAGCCACCTGTTCATCGACAGCAAGAGCACGACGCTGTACGCGAGCCTGCAGGACAGCGACGAGCTGATGGCGATCGACCTGGCGACGCAGACGCCGCGCTGGACGATCAAGGTCGGCAAGATGCCGGCGGACGTGTTCATCACGCCGGACGACAAGTACATCCTCGTCGGCCTGACCGGCGGCAGCGAGGTCGAGGTTTACGACATCTCCGGTGGCAAGACGCCCGCGAAGTTGGTCAAGAAGATCCCGACCGGCAAGGGCGCGCACTCGTTCCGCGCCTGGGGCGACCACCGGCATGTGCTGGTGAGCAACCGTGCCGGCAACTCGATCAGCAAGATCGACCTGCAGACGCTGGCCGTCGTTGACCTGTACCCCGCTCCGAGCGGCCCGGACGACATGGAAGTGCTGGGCGACGGCAAGACCCTGCTCGTCACTTCGCGCTGGGCCGGCAAGCTGACGATGATCGACACGGTAACCCACAAGGTGGTCAAGCAGGTGCGCGTCGGCAAGTCGCCGCACGGCGTCTGGACGCTCGATCACATGCCTCGCGAGTGATGGAGCCCCTCGTCCAGTCTCGCCGCGCTGAACGCGGGCGAGCCCGGCCGGTCCCCCGGGGGGACGGCGATGGCCCGGGCATCGAGCCCGGGCAACATCGCCAGATGGGCCGGCTCGGGAGCGGCCCAGCGCTCGGCCCGAAATCGCCTATCAAGTCCGTCTTCGCGTTGGTGGCTGCGCTGGCTTCCGCCTGCGCGCTCGCCCAGCCCTGTGACAAGCCCGTCTACCTGACCTTCGACACCGGCCACATGGGCGTCGCGCCGCTGATTGCCGAGACGCTGAAGAAGTTCGATGCCAAGGCGACCTTCTTCCTCGCCAATGAGCCGACGCTGACCGGCGGCATGACACTGGATGCGACCTGGGCGCCGTGGTGGAAGGAGCGCGCGGCCGAGGGCAACGACTTCGGCGCCCACACCTGGAACCACGACATCTGGCTGGAAGACATTCCCGATGCCGAGGGCAAGGTGACGCGCTTCAAGGTCCGCACGGTGGCCGGCATGAACGAGCCGGTGGTCCATGAGGTCACGGCCGAGGAGTATTGCGACAGCCTGAAGAAGGTCGGCGCGCGCTTCCTGGAGATGACCGGCCGGCCGCTCGACCCGATCTTCCGCGCGCCGGCGGGCCGGGCCTCGAAGGCGCTGCTGGCGGTGGCGCAGCGCTGCGGCTTCCATCATGTGGGCTGGAATGCGGCGGGCTTCCTGGGCGACGAACTGCCCTCCGACAAGTATCCCAACGCGCAGCTGCTCGACAAGGCGCTGAAGAACATCAAGCCGGGCGACATCCTGCTGGCGCACCTGGGGATCTGGTCGCGCCAGGACGCCTGGGCGCCGGCGGTGCTGGAGCCGCTGATGCAGGGATTGAAGGAACGCGGCATGTGCTTCGCGCCCTTGCATGAAAATCCACGCTATGCGCCGCTGATGTCGCCGAGCCGCATGGGAGGCGGCAACGGCGGCAAGCCCGTAGCGAAGTCCGCACGACAACGATGATCGATTGGTTCAGCGATCTGTTCGCCTCCTCGTTCGATGCCGCCCAGGCCTGGATCTACGAGACCCTGGTCCAGCCGGTGGTGTTCGGCCTGGGATTCGGCAACCTGCTGGAGGACGCCTTCGACGCCACCGGCTGGCTGCTGGTGGGCCTGCTGCAGGTGGCGGTGATGCTGGTCTTCATCCGCGCGCTGGAGCGCTGGCGCCCGGCCGAGCCGGTGACCGATCGCCAGGCCATCCGCGTGGACGTGATCTACACGCTGATCCACCGTCTGGGCCTGTTCCGGCTCGCGCTGTTCTTCGCCATCGACCCGCTGTGGGACTGGCTCTCCGGCCAGATGCGGCTGGCCGGCGTGCCGAGCTTCCAGCTCGACGGGCTGCTGCCCGGCATCACCGACATCGGCTGGGTCAGCTTCCTGATCTACCTGGTGTTCTTCGACTTCGTCAACTACTGGCTGCACCGCGCGCAGCACGGCTTCGAGTGGTGGTGGCAGCTGCATGCGCTGCACCACAGCCAGCGCCAGATGACGATGTGGAGCGACAGCCGCAACCACCTGCTGGACGACCTGATCATCGACAGCGTCTTCGTGCTGCTGGCCCGCTTCTTCGGCGTGGCGCCGGGGCAGTTCGTCGCGCTGGTGGCGGTCTCGCAACTGATGGAGAACCTGCAGCATGCGAACGCGCGGATCTGGTTCGGGTCGCTGTTCGAGCGCGTCTTCGTGAGCCCGCGCTTCCACCGGCTGCACCACTCGATCGGCTTCGGCCACGAGACCGAAGGCCGCGGCACCTTGGGCGGCCACAATTTCGCGGTGCTGTTCCCGGTGTGGGACGTGATCTTCGGCACCGCCAGCTTCGAGGCGCGCTGGGATCCCACCGGCGTGCGCGACCAGTTGAGCGAAGAGGGCGGGCGGGATTACGGGCGCGGCTTCTGGGCGCAACAATGGCTCGGTGTGAAGCGTCTGATCTGGAGAACGAGCTGATGGTGAATCTTCTGGGCCGCGTGGCCGATGCCTTCTGGCGCGCGATCGCCTACTGCCTGCATCCGCGGGTGATCCTGCTGTCGCTGCTGCCGCTGCTCATCTCGGCGGGCCTGGCCTTCGGCCTGGGCTACTTCTTCTGGGAAGCGGCGGTGGACGGCGTGCGCGAGACCATGTCGTCCTGGCAGGTGATCAACACGATGCTGGGCTGGCTCGACTACGTCGGCGCGAGCGGCTTCCGCTCGGTGCTTTCGCCGCTGATCGTGCTGGCGCTGGCGCTGCCGGTGATCATCGTGTTCAGCCTGCTGCTGGTGGCGCTCTTGATGACGCCCTCGCTGGTGCAACTGGTCGCGCGCCGGCGCTTCCCGGCGCTGGAGAAGAAGCGCGGCGCACCGTTCTGGATGGGAGCGCTGTGGTCGCTGTGGAACGCGTTGATCGCGATCGTCGCGCTGGTCATCAGCGTGCCGTTCTGGCTGATACCGCCGCTGGTGCTGATCGTGCCGCCGCTGATCTGGGGCTGGCTGGGCTACCGCGTGTTCTCGTTCGATTCGCTGGCTGACCATGCTTCCAAGGAGGAACGGCGCCGGCTCATACGCGAGCACCGCATCCCGCTGCTGGCCATGGGCATCGTCACCGGCTACCTGAGCGCGCTGCCGGCGGCGATCTGGGCGATCGGCGTGATGGCGGTGGCGCTGGCGCCCTTCCTGATCGTCGCCTCGATCTGGCTGCACATGCTGGTATTCGCCTTCTCCACGCTCTGGTTCACCCACTACACGCTCGGCGCGCTGCATGAGCTGCGGTTGCGCGAGGCGGCCGTGCCGAAGGCGACCGAGCTCGTCGTCGAGCTGCCGCCGCGCGACGAGCACGAGCCGCTGCTGCCCGACCCCACGCCCCACCTGCCACCGGCTGCCCACCCATGAACATCGGCCTGATCATCATTGGCGACGAGATCCTGTCCGGCAAGCGCCAGGACAAGCACCTGTCGAAATTCATCGAGCTGCTGGCGGAGCGCGGCCTGTCGCTGTCCTGGGCGCAGTACCTGGGCGACGACCGGGCGCTGATCGCTGAACACCTGAAGCGCGCGTTTGCCAGCGGCGACCTCGTCATCAGTTGCGGCGGCATCGGTGCCACGCCGGACGACCACACGCGCCAGGCCGCTGCCGCCGCGCTGGGGCAAGACCTGGCCCTGCATCCCGAGGCCCGAGAGCTGATCTGGCAGCGCGTGCAGCAGATGGCGGTGGAGCAGGGCACGACGGTGGATGCCGATCACCCGGACACGCTGCGCCGCTTCGAGATGGGCGTGTTCCCGGCCGGCGCGTCGATCATCCCGAACCCGTACAACAAAATCCCCGGCTTCTACGTGGGCGACGTCCACTTCGTTCCCGGCTTCCCGGTGATGGCGCATCCGATGATGGCCTGGGTGCTGGACCAGCGCTATCCGCAGCTGCGCCGCGCGGTCGGCGTGCTGGAGAAATCGCTGATCGTGCAGGGCGCGATGGAGGCGACCTTGACGCCGCTGATGGAGGCCATCGAGCGCGACTTCGCCGGCATCAAGGTCTTCAGCCTGCCCAGCGTCGACCACCCGCAGTGGGGCCGGCACATCGAGCTGGGCGTGAAGGGCGAGGCCGCCTTGCTGGACGCCGCCTACGCGACGCTGAAGACCGGCCTGGCGCAATATGGTGCGCAGATAAGCACTGAATTGGTGCGTTGATTTGCCTGTTGATGCACCATCACGGTGGTACGTTTCGCAACCCCTTGGTGCAGCGGGACGCATAATCCGCAGCCGCAAGGGCAAGTCACCAAACTGCCTTCCTTGGCATACAAACTGCTTGTCAAGGATTCGAGAACTACCAACCCAACAGCGCTATTAGGAGCATTTGATGGCCAAGACCGTCGCCGATGTGATGAGCATCGTCAAGGAAAACGAAGTCAAGTTCGTCGACTTCCGCTTCACCGATACCCGTGGCAAGGAGCAGCACGTCACCGTGCCGGTCTCGCATTTCGACGAAGACAAGTTCTCCTCGGGCCATGCTTTCGACGGCTCCTCGATCGCCGGCTGGAAGGGCATCGAAGCCTCCGACATGCTGCTGATGCCGGACCCGAACACGGCCAACATCGACCCCTTCTTCGAAGAGCCGACGCTGATCCTGTCCTGCGACGTGGTCGACCCGGCCGACGGCAAGGCCTATGAGCGCGATCCGCGTTCGCTGGCCAAGCGCGCCGAGGCCTACCTGAAGAGCAGCGGCCTGGGTGACACCGCCTACTTCGGTCCGGAACCCGAATTCTTCGTGTTCGACTCGGTCCGCTGGGGCAACGAGATGTCCGGTTCGTTCTTCAAGATCGAATCAGAAGAAGGGGCCTGGAACTCGTCGAAGGAATACGAGCACGGCAACAGCGGCTACCGTCCGACGGTCAAGGGCGGCTACTTCCCCGTGCCCCCGGTCGACTCCTTCCAGGACATGCGCTCGGAAATGAGCCTGATCCTCGAGCAGTGCGGCATCCCGGTCGAAGTGCATCACCATGAAGTGGCCAACGCCGGCCAGATGGAAATCGGCACCAAGTTCAGCTCGCTGGTCCAGCGCGCCGACTGGCTGCAACTGCAGAAGTACATCATCACGAACGTCGCCCATGCCTACGGCAAGACCGCGACCTTCATGCCCAAGCCGCTCGTGGGCGACAACGGCTCCGGCATGCACGTTCACCAGTCGGTCTGGAAGGACGGCAAGAACCTGTTCGCCGGCGATGGCTATGCGGGCCTCTCCGAATTCGCTCTGTACTACATCGGCGGCATCATCAAGCATGCCCGCGCGCTGAACGCGATCACGAACCCCGGCACCAACAGCTACAAGCGCCTGGTCCCGGGCTTCGAAGCCCCGGTCAAGCTGGCCTACTCGGCCAAGAACCGCTCGGCCTCGATCCGCATTCCGTACGTGGCCAACCCGAAGGGCCGCCGCATCGAAGCGCGCTTCCCGGATCCTTCCGCCAACCCCTACCTGGCTTTCTCGGCCCTGCTGATGGCGGGCCTGGACGGTGTGGAGAACAAGATCCATCCGGGCGAAGCCGCCACGAAGGACCTGTACCACCTGCCGCCGGAAGAAGACGCGAAGATCCCGACCGTCTGCCACAGCCTGGACCAGGCGCTCGACTACCTGGACAAGGGCCGCGCGTTCCTGACCAAGGGCGGCGTGTTCACCGACTCCTACATCGACGCCTACATCGAGCTGAAGATGCAGGAAGTGACCCGCTTCCGCATGGCCACGCACCCGGTCGAGTTCGACATGTACTACGCGCTGTAATCCGGGAGAGCGGTATGCGTGTGCTGTTCCTGCCCCACGCATGCCGTCGAATCCCGGGTGCTGCGGCGCCTCGCAAAGGACGGCTTCGGCCGTCTTTTTTATTGCTGTCTCTCGGTGAACGAAAGCGCAACGTGCATGCGCCACAATGCGCCCATGTCCATCGAACGATCCGTGCTGCTGACGAGCGTGCTGCTGCTGGCCGGCCATGCCGCGCTCGCACAGGCGGCGGTGTACCGCTGCCCCGGCCCGCCGGTGCTCTACACCGACGCGCTGTCGGCGCGCGAGGCGCAGGAGCGGGGCTGCCGCACGATCGAGGGCACGCCGATCACCGTGATCCAGGCGCAGAAGCCGCGCGCGCCGACGGCCAATACTTCTTCGGCCTCGGGAGCTGACGGTGGTGCCAAGGTCGACCCCGCCCAGCAGCGCACACGCGACGGCGAGCGCCGCCGCGTACTGGAGGACGAACTGCGCGCTGCCGAAGGCCGCCTCTCGGCCGCCCAGGCCGAGTACCAGAACGGCAATGGCGAGAAGCGCGGTGACGAGGCACGCAACTACCAGAAGTACCTCGACCGCATGGCCGAGCTCAAGGCCAGCATCAACCGGCAGCAGAGCGACATCGAAGCGATCAAGCGCGAGATCAGCAAGCTGCCTTCCTGAACCTGTCCCTCGTGTTCCGCCTCCAGCGGGAGGCGCAGCATGAACGACCACCCCATCCCCCGCGAAGCCGCCGATTTCGGCGCCTTCGACACCTTGGCGACCATGGTCGCCGTGATCCAGCCCGGCGGCGAATGCCTGTTCGCCAATGCTGCCTTCGAGAACGTGCTGCGGCTGTCGCGCCGCGCGGTGCAGCGTGGCAACCTCTTCGACTGGTTCGCCGACGCCAGCCTGCTGCAGGATGCCGTCAGCGGCGTGGCCCGTAACGCCTATTCGAGCAGCCGACTCGAGGCGCAACTGCGCTGCGGTGCGCGCCCGCACGACGAACTGCTGCCGGTCCACGTGATCGTCTCGCAGATGGAGGGCACGCCGGGCCATGGCGCGACGGTACTGGTCGAGCTGATCGAGAACGCCCAGCAGGCGCGGCAGGACCGCGAGGAGCGCGCGCTCGACCAGGTGCAGGCGACCAAGGAACTGACGCGCAACCTGGCCCACGAGATCAAGAACCCGCTGGGCGGCATCCGCGGTGCCGCGCAACTGCTGGCGATGGAGCTCGACGATCCGGAGATGAGCGAGTACACGCAGGTCATCATCCACGAGGTCGACCGTCTGCAATCGCTGGTGGACCGGCTGCTGGCGCCACACCGTCATGCCCAGGTCGTCGGCGACGTCAACATCCACGAGATCTGCGAGCGTGTGCGCCTGATCATCCTGGCCGAGTACCCGCGCGGGCTGACGGTGGAGCGCGACTATGACGCCTCGCTGCCCGATTTCCGCGGCGACCGCGAACAGCTGATCCAGGCGGTGCTGAACATCGTGCAGAACGCCGCGCAGGCGCTGCATGCGCGGATCGCGGCCGGTGATGCCGTCATCATGTTGCGGACGCGCGTCGCGCGTCAGGTCACGCTCAGCAAGCAGCGCTGGCGCTTGGCACTGGAATTGCATGTAGAGGACAACGGCCCCGGCGTGCCGGCGGACATCCTCGATCGCATCTTCTATCCCCTGGTGTCGGGGCGCGAAGGTGGCACCGGTCTCGGATTGACGCTGGCCCAGACGATCGCCCAGCAACACCAGGGCATGATCGATTGCGAAAGCGAAGCGGGCCGGACCGATTTCCGCATGACCCTGCCGCTGCCCTGATCCACAAGATTGGCGGCGGCCGGGCCGATAGACACCAGCAGGCAGCACACGCATGAAATCTATCTGGGTTGTTGACGACGACCATTCCATCCGCTTCGTGCTGGAGAAGGCACTGGCCCGCGAAGGCCTGCCGGTACGCAGCTTCTCCAACGCGCGCGACCTGCTGAGCGCGCTCGACGAGGGCGACAGCCCGCAGGTACTGGTCTCCGATATCCGCATGCCCGGTGGCTCGGGCCTGGAGTTGCTGGCCAAGATCAAGGCGCGGCTGCCGGGCCTGCCGGTCATCGTGATGACCGCCTACTCGGACCTGGACAGCGCCGTCTCCGCCTTCCAGGGCGGCGCGTTCGAATACCTGCCCAAGCCCTTCGACCTGCCGCGCGCCGTCGAGCTGATCCGCCGTGCGCAGGAAGAAAGCCAGCGCGAGGCGGTCTCCGAGGAAGCCGCCGCCCAGGTGCCCGAGATGCTGGGCCAAGCGCCGGCGATGCAGGACGTGTTCCGCGCGATCGGCCGACTCAGCCAGAGCAACGTTACCGTGCTGATCACCGGCGAGTCCGGCTCCGGCAAGGAACTGGTCGCCCGCGCGCTGCACAAGCACAGCCCGCGCGCCGACGGACCCTTCGTCGCGATCAACACCGCGGCCATCCCCAAGGACCTGCTGGAGAGCGAGCTGTTCGGCCACGAGCGCGGCGCCTTCACCGGCGCGCAGGCGACCCGGCGCGGCCGCTTCGAGCAGGCCGACGGCGGCACGCTGTTCCTCGACGAAATCGGCGACATGCCGCTGGACCTGCAGACGCGCCTGCTGCGCGTGCTGTCCGACGGCCAGTTCTACCGCGTCGGCGGTCACAGCCCGATGCGCAGCAACGTCCGCGTGATCGCGGCGACGCACCAGAACCTCGAGGAGCGCGTGCGCCAGGGCGCGTTCCGCGAAGACCTGTTCCACCGCCTGAACGTGATCCGCCTGCGCCTGCCGGCGCTGCGCGAGCGCAGCGAGGACATCGCCGTGCTGGCGCGCTACTTCCTGCAGCGCAGCGCCACCGAACTGGGCGTCGAGGCCAAGCGCCTGTCGGAGGCCGCGCTGGCGCGGCTGGTGGCCTTCGAATTCCCCGGCAACGTGCGGCAGCTGGAGAACGTCTGCCACTGGCTGACCGTGATGGCGCCGAGCGTCACGATCGAGCCCAAGGACCTGCCTCAGGACCTGCTGGCAGCGCCGCCTGCGACCGCCCACGCCGCCCCGCCTGTGGCGGCCGAAGCGGCCGCCCTGCCGCCCTCGATGCACCCGCAGGCCGCCGCCGCTGCTGCGCTGCCCAGCTTCGGCGCCGGGCCGGATGCCTGGGTCGCCGAGATGGCCCGCGAGGCGCGCCGCCTGCTGAATTCCGGCGAGCCCGATGTCTGGGATGCGCTGACCCGCCGCTTCGAGGCCAGCCTGATCCTGACCGCGCTGGACGTCACCCGTGGCCGCCGCATCGAGGCCGCGCAGAAGCTCGGCATCGGCCGCAACACGATCACCCGCAAGATCCAGGAACTGGGCCTGGAACCGTGAATCTGAGAATCGAACTGGACGACCTCAGCCGCCCACAGATCCACGCGCTGCTGAACGAACACCTGCAAAGCATGTACGCGCTGTCGCCGCCCGAGAGCGTGCATGCGCTGGACCTGTCCAAGCTGCGCCAGCCGGACATCAGCTTCTGGAGCGTCTGGGATGGCGAGGAACTGCTCGGCTGCGGCGCGCTGAAGCAGCTTGACGACGCTCATGGCGAGATCAAGTCAATGCGCACGCCCGAGAAGGCGCGCCGCCGCGGCGCCGGCCGGGCGGTGCTGCAGCACATCGTCGGTATCGCTCGCGAGCGCGGCTACGCACGGTTGAGCCTGGAGACCGGGCCGGCGGACAAGGGCTTCGCGGCCGCGCACCGGCTCTACGAGAGCTTCGGCTTCGAGACCTGCGGGCCCTTCGCCGACTACCGCGGCGACGACCCGTTCAGCGTCTTCATGACGCTGGAGTTCCGCTAGCCGCCGCTGCTGCCGCCGCGCGGGCTACGCGATCGAGCCAGATCGCCAGGCCCTGCGCGTTCAGCTCCACGTCCAGCGCCAGCAGTTCCTCCACCTGCTCGTCGGCCATCGTGCAGCCGTGCTCGCGCACGCGCCGCAGGTACATGCGCCGCAGGCCGTCCTGGAGCTTCTCGTGCCGCTGCTCGGCCGTGGCCAGCGGCTTGGCCAGCGCCACCATCTCGTCGATCTCGTCCAGCAGCAGCGCCGCCAGGCGCGGCACCTCGCCGACCTTCGAGTAGTGCGTCAGGTACATGCACGCCGGCTCGAAGGCCATCATCCGGCTGATCGAAGTACGCAGCGCCTCGGGCTCGAACTGCACCGGCGTGCTCGTCGGCAGGATCCACGGGCCCTTTGTGGGCGTGTCGAACTCGCGGTAGGACAGGCCGAAGGTGTCACCAGTGAACCAACCACGCGTGCGCGCGTCCCAGACGCAGTGGTGATGGCGGGCATGGCCCGGCGTATCCAGCAACTGCAGCGGGCGCGTGCCGCCGAGCGTGACGACCATGCCGTCGTGGCTTGCCATCGCGCGCTCCGCCGGCACCGGCACCAGGCGACCGTAGGAGCGTTCCATCTCCTCGTCGCCGTAGACGGCGCGGGCGCCGGCCCACAGCACGCGCGGGTCCACCATGTGGCGCAGGCCGCGCGGGTGCACCACCACCTGGGCCTGCGGCAGCGACTGCATCAGCAGCCCGACGCCGCCGGCATGGTCCAGGTGGACGTGCGTCGGGATCACCCAGTCGACGCTGGCGGGCGTGAGGCCCAGTTGATCGAGCGCCGCCAGCAGGCGCGGCACCGCGTGGTTGGTGCCGGTGTCGACGAAGGCGGCGCGACCGTTCTCGACGACCAGGTAGGCGGCATCGAAGCGCGGACGCTGGAAATCGGTGTCGATCGCGTAGACGCCGTCGCCCAGGTCTTCGATGAAATGGTCAGGCATGTCTCGTCCTTAGAATCGCTCGATTATCCAAGGAGGGTGAAGAGTGGCCGTTCACGAGATCCTGAAGATGGGCGACCCGCGCCTGCTGCGCGTGGCCCAGCCGGTGCCGGCGGAACAGATCGGCTCGCCCGAACTGCAAGCGCTGATCGCCGACATGTTCGAGACCATGAAGGCTGCCAACGGTGCCGGCCTCGCCGCGCCGCAGATCGGCGTGGACCTGCAGCTGGTGATCTTCGGCTACCAGAGCAACCCCCGCTACCCGGACGCGCCGCCGGTGCCCCCGACGGTGCTGATCAACCCGTTGATCACCCCGCTGGACGAGACGATGACCGAGGGCTGGGAGGGCTGCCTGTCGGTGCCGGGCCTGCGCGGCGTGGTCGAGCGCTTCGAGCGGATCCGCTACACCGGCCTCGATGCCGACGGCCGGCCGATCGACCGCGTGGCCGACGGCTTCCACGCCCGCGTCGTCCAGCACGAATGCGACCACTTGCAAGGCGTGCTCTATCCGATGCGGGTCAAGGACTTCAGCCGCTTCGGCTACACCTCGGTGCTGTTTCCCGATCTCGATCCGAACGCTGACGACTGACTGACCGAGCGTGCAAATATTTGTAAGCCGGTCGGCCGGGCCTGGTCCTTGCCCGTTGTATAGGCCTGCCTCGCCCTCACTGGAGTCCTCTGCATGAAGGCCGCCACCCGCTCCCCCGCATTCCCCCTCCTGGCCGGCCTGTTCCTCGGCCTCGTCCTGTTGTGTCAGGCGATGTTGGCGCATGCGCAGCCCGATGATGTCGATCCACCGGCCCGCGCCGCGCGGGTCGGCGAAGTCGTCGGCGATGCCTGGCTCTATGACGGTGAGAACCGCGAATGGATCCGCTTGCTGCGCAACCAGACCTTGGGTCAGGGCGACCGGGTTCGCACCGATGATCGCGCGCGCGTCAGCCTGCGCATCGGTTCCACCAGCCTGTGGGTCGATGAACGCAGCGATCTGGCCTTCAGCCAGCTCGACGAAGGCCGCACGGTGCTGGAACTGGAGCGCGGCGACGTCGGCCTGCGCCTGCGCAGCGGCGAATCGGCCACCGACACGCGCGTCCGCACCCGCGAGGGCGACATGATTCCCGAGCGTGAGGGCCTGTACCGCGTCGAGGAGCTGGGCGACGACAGCGCCAGCCGTGCCTACGTCTGGCGAGGGCGCCTCCGCTTCGAGCCTGCCCGCGGCGACGGCGACATCCCGCCGACCGTGCTGCAGGACGGCGAGCAGGCGGAGTTCTGGTGGGCCGGCGGTCCGCGCGTCGAGCGCCAGCGCCTGGCCAGCGATGGCTTTGGCGACTGGATCGCGGCCCAGCGTGACGCGGATATCGTCGTGGCCCAGCGTTATGTGTCGCCGGAGATGACCGGCATCGAAGACCTGGACCGCAACGGCCGCTGGGAGCAAGCGCCGGACTACGGGACGGTGTGGATTCCCACGGCCGTGGCGCCGGACTGGGCGCCCTACCGCGACGGCCACTGGGTCTGGAGCCGCAACTGGGGCTGGACCTGGGTCGATGACGCACCCTGGGGTTTTGCACCGTTCCACTATGGGCGCTGGGTCAGCTGGCGCGGCCGCTGGTGCTGGGCGCCGGGCAGCTACGTCGCCCGGCCGGTCTATGCGCCGGCGCTGGTGGCCTGGGTCGGTGGTGGTTCCTTCGGCGTCAGCGTCGCGGTCGGCGGTGGACGCCCGCCGCCGCCCCGTTTCGGCTGGTACCCGCTGGCGCCGCGCGAGGTTTACAGGCCGCCCTACCGTCATTCGCCGATCTACGGCGACCGGATCAATGGTGGCGATCACCGTGGCGACGGCCCACGCGGCAATGGCCGCCCACCGCACAGCAACCTGAACGTCGCCGGTGCGGTCAGCTTCCTGCCGGGGCAGGGCGGGCCCGTGCGCGCCTTGCCACCGGGTGAAGTGCGCCAGCTGCGGCCGATGCCCACGCCGGCCGCAGCGCCGAGCCGCCAGGAATTCGCCCGCGCGCTGCCGCAGCGCCCGCGGTCCGAGGTGCGCACGCCGGCCGAGATGCCGGCCTGGCGCGGCCGTGGCGACAACAACAGCCGCGGCCCGGACCGTGCAGATCGCGGATTTGATCGCGACCGCGGCGATCCCCGTCAGGGCGGCCCGCGTGGCCGGGAACCGGACACGTCGCGGCCGTCAATGCCGAGCCCGCAGGCGCAGCAGGACGCGCAGCGGGCCCAGCAGGAGCGGCAACAGCAGATGGAGCGCCAGCAGCGCGAGCAACAGCAGCAGCAACAACAGGCCGACCGCGTCCAGCGCGAACGCGCGCAGCAACAGGACCGCGCCCAGCAGGAACAACGTGGGCGGCAGGAGCGTCAGAACCAGGAGCGTGCGCGAGCGGCGGAGGCGCAGCAGCGCCAGCAGCAGCCACCGGAGCGCGGCCTGCAGGAACAGCAGCGTGCGCAGCAGCAACAGCAAGAACGCCAGAACCAGATGGAGCGGCAGAACCAGGAGCGTGCGCGAGCGGCGGAGGCGCAGCAGCACCAGCAGCAGCAACCGGAGCGCGGCCTGCAAGAGCAGCAGCGTGCGCAGCAGCAACAGCAGGAGCGCCAGAACCAGATGGAGCGGCAGAACCAGGAGCGAGCCCGCGCCGCGGAAGCGCAACAGCAGCGCCAACAGCAGCCACCGCCGCAGCCGCAAGCACGGCCGCAGCCTCAGGCCCAGCCGCAGCCGGCCCCGCAGCCGCGCCGTGACGATGGTGACCGCGGCCGCCGCGACGATGGCGATCGCCGCGGCCGAGCGCCCCAGCAGCAGGAGCGTTGAGCGCCTGGATCAGCGCCGCGTCTTCGCCTCCAGCATCGGCCGCAACTCGCGCCAGACGTTGTCCAGGATCAGCGGGTGGGCCTTGGCCACCGGGTGGATGCCATCGGCCTGGAACCAGCCGGCCTGCACGGCGCCCGGCTGGTCCGCCACGCCCTTCAGCAGGAAAGGCACCAGCGCGATCTTTGCCGCCTGGGCCGCCTGCGTGAACATCGCCTCGAACTCCCGCTCGTAGGCCGCGCCGTAGTTCGGCGGCATCTGCATGCCGACCAGCAGCACGCGCGCACCGGCGTCCTGCGACGCCTTGATCATCGCCGCGAGGTTGTCTTTCGAGGCCGCCAGCGACAGGCCGCGCAGCGCATCGTTGGCGCCCAGCTCGATCACCACCAGGGCAGGCCTGTGCTGCGCCAGCAGCGCTGACAGGCGGCTGCGGCCGCCGGAGGTGGTGTCGCCGCTGATGCTGGCGTTCTGCACGCGCCAGGCGCTGGCCAGCTTCTTGTCCGCCTGCAGCCGCTCGCCCAGCAGTGCGACCCAGCCTTGGCCGCGCTGCAGGCCGTACTCGGCCGACAGGCTGTCGCCGACGACCAGGATCGTCTGCGGCTGCTGTTGCGCAGCCTGCGCGGCCTGCGCAAGACCGGCCGCGGCCAGTGCCCACGCGCTACAGTGCAAGCCGAATCGGCGCCTGCTGACCATCCTCATTCTTCGGACACCCATGTCTTCCGTTCCACTGATCGAAGTCGACAACGTCAGCAAGCGTGTACGCGACGCCACCGGCGAGCTGACGATTCTGCATGACATCCGTTTCTCGCTGCGCGAGCGGGAATCCGTCGCCATCGTCGGCGCCTCGGGCTCCGGCAAGAGCACGCTGCTGGGCATCCTGGCCGGGCTGGACACGCCCAGCAGCGGCACCGTGCGCCTGCGCGGGCAGGACCTGTTCGCGCTCGACGAGGACGCGCGCGCGGCCGTGCGCGGCGCCGAGCTGGGTTTCGTGTTCCAGAGCTTCCAGCTGCTGCCGAACCTGAGCGCGCTGGAAAACGTGATGCTGCCGCTGGAATTGCGCGGCGAACGCGATGCCAAGGCGCTGGCCACGCAGATGCTCGGCCGCGTCGGCCTGGGCGAGCGCCTGGGCCACTACCCGCGCGTGCTGTCCGGCGGCGAGCAGCAGCGCGTCGCGCTGGCGCGCGCCTTCGTGCTGCGGCCGGCGCTGCTGCTGGCCGACGAGCCCACCGGCAGCCTGGACTTCGCCACAGGCGCGCAGGTGATGGCGCTGATGTTCGAGCTGAACCGCGAGGCCGGCACGACCTTGGTGCTGGTTACGCACGACACCTCGATCGCCGAGCGATGCGAGCGGCAGCTGCGGATCGAAGCTGGAGCGCTGGCGATCGGCTGAGGCGGCCGCCGTGCGCGGCGGGCCCTCAAATCATTCCGGCTGCTTGCGCGCTTCGCTGGGCGCATAGCCGAACTGCGCCTTGAACGCGCGGCTGAAGGCTGCGTCCGAGGCATAGCCGACGCGCTGGGCGGCCTCGGTCACCTTCATGCCGCCGCTGCGCAGCAGATCCGCAGCAATGGTCAGGCGCCAGCGTGCGAGGTAGTGCAGCGGCGGTTCACCGACGGCCGCCGCGAAACGCTGGGCGAAGATCGAGCGCGACATCAGTGCCACTTCCGCCAGGTCGTTGACCGTCCAGCGTTTGAAGGGATCGGCATGCATGGCGCTCAGTGCGCGGCTGATGCGCTCGTCGCCGAGCCCGGCGAGCCAGCCCGCGCGGCGGGTCTGCGTGGATGCCCAACTGCGCAGCGCCCGGATCACCAGCAGGTCAATCAGGCGCGAGATCATCAAGGACGAGCCTGAGTCCGGCACTCGCGCTTCATCGACCAGGAAATGCGAGATCGCCGCCAGCCAGGGCGGCGCTCCGGTGTCGCGGCGAGGAATGTGAACCACGGTCGGCAAGGCCGACGTGATCGCGGGCAAGGTGCTGCCCTCGAATCCAAAGAAGCCGCCCACCAGCCGGCTCGGTGCGCCGCCGCCGCCGACCCGCATGGTCAGGTCATCGCGATTGAAGCAGTGCGGTGCGAGCGCGTCGATCGCTTCGGCGGGCGTGTCCGGGGCGTCGACGATCGAGTGACCTCGGCCGTGCGGCAGCAGCACGAGGTCGCCGGCATCGACGCGCACCGCTTCGCCCCCCAATGGAATCACCCAGGCAGCGCCCTCTTCGACGAAGTGGAAGTGGGCCGGTCCGGGCGTGAACCGGATACCCCACGGTGCGCTCAGGTGCGCCGTGTAGACGAGTTCCCCGCGCAGGCGAATCAGGGTCAGCACCTGGGACAGGACGTCGCTCCGCGCCGCGGCCATGCCATAGGCCGGCGCTAAAGCCGAAGTCAAAGCCAAAGTCGAATCGGATTTCAGAGCATGAAGTTCGGAGTCGCCGGTATTTTCAGTCATTGCTGTAATTCCTACTATTTGCCTGCGTTCTGTGAATCCAACTACCCAACCTACGGGGGAAATATGAAAGCTTCTTTGACAATCACGGCCATCGCTGCAATGATTTTCGGATTCTCTGCAATGGCTGCAGAAAATGCTGGTTCGGCGAATGATAAGCCGACCGTCGCACTCGTCCACGGTGCCTTCGAAGACTCGCACGTCTGGCAAGGGGTCGAGGCCAAGCTGAAGGCCGACGGGTATCCGGTGGTGGCGGTGGAACTGCCGGGTCGCCCCGGCTTCCCGATGTCGCCCGCCGCGGTGAGCCTGGACCTGTATCGCGACACCGTCCTGAAGGCGCTGGCCAAGACGACGCGCCCCGCCGTGCTCGTGGGCCACAGCTTCGGAGGTATCACCATCTCGGCGGTTGCCGAAGCGGCGCCCGAAAAGGTCAAGACCCTCGTCTACGTGGCCGCCTACCTGCCGCGCGACGGCGAGTCCCTGGTCTCGATGGCCCAGCAGGATCCTGACGCCAAGATCGGCCCGCAGCTGCAGATCAAGAAGGAACAGGGCATCGCGGTCGTGAACTACGCGGCGCGTGCCGACCTGTTCGCCAACGATGGTCCGCCGCAGCTGCGCGCCGCCCTGCCTGACCTGATCCTCGACGAACCGCTGGCGCCGCTGGCGACCCCCGTGCACCTCACGCAGGCGCGCTTCGGCCAGGTCGACAAGGTCTACGTGCACACGAGCAAGGACCAGGTCATCAGCCCGGCATTCCAGGCCCGGATGGTGGCCGCCACGCCGGTGCGCAGCGAGACCACGCTGGCGACCGGACACACGCCCTTCCTGACCGATACCGCGGGCCTCGTCAGCGCCATCGAGGCTGCCGCCCGCTGAAGCCATTCACTTACCCAACCCGAACTGGAGATCTCCCATGAACCGCCTCAACTTCGTTCCCGTCGCCGAATCCACCGGCCATGCCGCCCAACTGTTCGCCGCCATCAAGAGCGCCGTCGGCATGGTGCCGAACGCCTATGTGGGCATCGGCAGCAACAGTCCGCAGGCCCTCGAGGCATCGCTCAACCTCGATGCCGCGCTCAAGAAGGGCAGCCTGAGCGGCCGTGAGATCGAGGCCGTCAAGCTGGCCGTGAGCGATGTCGCCGAATGCGACTACTGCCTGGCCGCCCACACCATGATCGGCAAGATGCAGGGCCTCGATGCCGGCGCCATCTCGGCGCTGCGGCGCGGGCAGGCCTCGGGGCACGACAAGCTCGATGCGCTGTCGACCTTCGCGCGTGCGCTCGTCGAGACCCGCGGTGCCGTGCCGGCTGGCGTCGTCGATGCCGTGCGCAGCGCCGGCTACACCGATGCGCAGATCGTCGACGTGATGCTCGCCATCACGAGCATCACCTTCACCAACCTGTTCAACCGCGTCAACGCCACGGCACTCGATTTCCCGCCGGCCGCCTGAAAGGAGCATGACCATGACCTACGAAAATACGCCCACCCAATCGATCGATGTGAACGGAACATCCTTCGCCTACCGGGAAGCAGGCACCAAGGGCGGCGTGCCGCTGGTGCTGCTGCATCACCTGACGGCCGTGCTCGACGACTGGGATCCGGCCGTTGTCGACGGCCTGGCGGCCAGCCACCACGTCATCGCATTCGACAACCGCGGCGTGGGCGGCTCAGGCGGCACGACGCCTCCTTCGGTCGAAGCAATGGCGCAAGACGCGATCGCCTTCATCCGCGCACTCGGCCTGGACAAGGTCGACCTGTTGGGCTTCTCGCTGGGCGGCTTCGTTGCCCAGGTGGTGGCCCAGGCTGAGCCCGAACTCGTCCGCAAGATCATCATCGCCGGCTCGGGTCCTGCGGGTGGTGAAGGCCTCTCGAACATGGGCGCGGTCCTGCAGGACGCCGTTGCCAAGGCCAGCGCTGTCGGCAAGCACCCGAAGCACTTCCTGTTCTTCTCTCAGACGGACAAGGGCCAGGCCGCCGCCAATGCCTTCCTCGCCCGCTTGGCTAAGCGCACGGAAGATCGCGATGTCGCCATCGGCAATGCCAGCATCCACGCCCAGCTGACTGCCATCGATGCGTGGGGGCGAGCCGCTCCCGCCCCACTGGGCGAGATTGCCCATCCCGTGCTCGTCGTCAACGGCGACGACGACGTGATGGCGCCGACGATCTATTCGTTCGAGCTGGCGCGCCGCCTCCCCGATGCGCAGCTCAGCATCTTCCCGGACGCCGGCCACGGCAGCATCTTCCAGTACCACACCGAGTTCGTCCGGCAGGCTCTCGAGTTCCTTCGCTAGGAAACGAAGCGCGTCGTCTGCAGTGAGCGCAGCGCTGGCTTTCCCTGTTCTTCCTGCTTGGTGGCCGACGGACAATCCGCGGTCACCCACAAGAAGAGGAAGGACGATCACGATGAGTTCACTGTTCAGTTGGCGCGAGGTGCGTCCGGCGCCCGGCGCCGTCGTCGCGCCCGATGAGCGCCTGCCCTGGCCGCAGACGGCGGCGATGGGCATCCAGCACGTCGTCGCGATGTTCGGCTCCACCGTGCTGGCGCCGATCCTGATGGGCTTTGATCCGAACGTCGCCGTGCTGATGAGTGGCATCGGCACGCTGATCTTCTGGCTGCTGGTCGGCGGCAAGGTGCCTAGCTACCTGGGCTCCAGCTTCGCGTTCATCGGCGTCGTGATCGCCGCGAAGACGGCCTCGGGCGGCGCGATCGGCCCGGCGCTGGGCGGCATCATTGCCTGCGGCGTGGTCTACGTGCTGATGGGCGTGCTGGTGATGGTGATCGGCACGCGCTGGATCGAATCGCTGATGCCGCCGGTCGTCACCGGTGCCGTCGTCGCGGTGATCGGCCTGAACCTGGCCGGCATCCCGATCAAGAACATGGCGCCGACGCCGTTCGACGCCTGGATGCAGGCGGTGACCTTCGTCAGCGTCGCCTGCGTCGCCGTGTTCACGCGCGGCATGGTGCAGCGCCTGCTGATCCTGGTCGGCCTGATCGTCGCGGCCATCGTCTATGCCGTGCTGACCAACGGCATGCACCTGGGCAAGCCGCTGGACCTGTCCGGCATCGCCAACGCCGCCTGGTTCGGCGCGCCGCACTTCGCCGCGCCGGTGTTCGAGCAGAACGCCATGCTGCTGATCGTGCCGGTGGTCATCATCCTGATGGCCGAGAACCTGGGCCACATCAAGGCCGTCGGCGCGATGACCGGCCGCAACCTGGACGGCATGGTCGGCCGCGCCTTCGTCGGCGACGGCATCGCCACCGTCGTCGCCGGCAGCGTAGGCGGCACCGGGGTGACCACCTATGCCGAGAACATCGGCGTGATGGCCGCCACCAAGATCTACTCGACGGCGACCTTCATCATCGCCGCGCTGATCGCGATCCTGCTGGGCTTCAGCCCCAAGTTCGGCGCGCTGATCCAGGCGATCCCGCTGGCGGTGATGGGCGGCGTATCCATCGTCGTGTTCGGCCTGATCGCGATCGCCGGCGCCAAGATCTGGGTCGACAACAAGGTCGACTTCTCCGACAACCGCAACCTGATGGTCGCCGCGATCACGCTGGTGCTGGGCACCGGCGAGTACACGCTGCACTTCGCCGGACTGACGCTGGGCGGCATCGGCACCGCGACCTTCGGCGCGATCCTGCTGTGGGCGTTGCTGGGCAGGGCCAAGCCCACGAAGTAAGCGAACCGGACGCGCAACGAAAAAACCCCGCGGCATGCCGCGGGGTTTTTGCTTTCGGATCAGCCTGGATCAGTTAGCAAATTTGTAGTCGGTCTTGGCCTTGGTCTTCAGGTCAGCCTGGTACGCGGCCAGCTTCTGCTGCTGCAGGCGCTGCGTGATCTGCGGCTTGACGTCGTCGAAGGCCGGGAAGGTCGCGTCGCGGGTATCGTCCAGACGGATGATGTGGTAGCCGAACTGCGACTTGACCGGCTCCTGCGTCATCTCGCCCTTCTTCAGCGATTCCAGCGCCGCGGTGAACTCGGGCACGTAGTTCTTGCCGTTGGCCCAGTCGAGGTCGCCACCGTTGGCGGCCGAGCCTGGATCCTTCGAGTTTTCCTTGGCCAGGTCTTCGAACTTGGCGCCGGCCTTGATCTTGGCGATCAGTGCCTTGGCGTCTTCTTCCTTCTCGACCAGGATGTGGCGGGCGTGGTATTCGGTGCCGCTGTTGGAGGCCTTGATCTTGTCGTACTCGGCCTTGGCTTCGGCGTCGGTGACCGGGTTCTTCTTCGCGTAGTCGGCGAACAGTTCCTGGATCAGGATCGACTGGCGGGCCAGTTCCATCTTGGCCTTGTAGTCGGCCTGCTGCGGAACGCCGGCCTTCTCGGCGGCCTGCATGAAGATCTCGCGCAGCACGACTTCGTCCTTGACCTGCGACTGCAGTTCCGGGGAGTCCTTCTGCTGGCCGCCCTTGAGCACCTGGCTCACCAGCAGGTCGACGCGCGCCTTGGGCACGGGCTTGCCGTTGACGGTGGCGATGTTCTGCGCCAGCGCCGCCGACGACAGGGCCGCAACAATGGCGGCGAGCACAAACTTCTTCATGGGGTGGGGATGTTCAGATAAAAAAACAGCGCCGGGTCGGCGCAAGCGGGACGGATGCTAACGGTGTCGCTCAGCGGATAGCCTCAGGGTTCACCCGGGGCGCGGGCATCGATCGCCAGCGCATGGATGCCTTGTTGCATCAACTCTGCCAGGGAATGATATATGAGGCGATGACGTGCCACTCGTTGCAGGCCGGTAAAGCGCGCGCTGACGATCTTCACCGTGTAGTGACCCCCTTCGCGGGCACCGGCGTGGCCGGCGTGCAGGTGGCTGTCGTCGATCACTTCGAGGCTCAGCGGCTGCAGCGTCGCCTGCAGCCGGGATTCGATCGCGGCGATCGTGCTCACGGCCTGTCGTCCTTCTTCTCGGCTGGCGGCAGGTACTTGCCGAGGTACAGGCCCTGGGCCAAGGTGAAGACCACGATCAGTGCGGTAACGCCGAAGGCCTTGAAGTCGACCCAGGTGGACATCGTGAAGTTGTAGGCCACGTAGAGGTTCAGCACGCCCAGAGCGCCGAAGAACAGCACCCAGGCGAGGTTGAGCTTCTGCCAGACGAAGCCCGGCAGTTCCAGATCCTTGCCCAGCATCGCGGCCAGCAGGTTCTTGCCGAAGAAGGCGTTGCTGACCCAGAAGACCAGCGCCATCGCCCAGTAGAGGCCGCTGGGCTTCCACTTGATGAAGTTCTCGTTGTGGAAGTAAATGGTGGCGCCGCCGAGCACGACGACCAGCACCAGGCTGATCCACAGCATCAGGTCGACCTTCTGCCGGCGCGCCTTCAGGATCAGCACCTGCAGCAAGGTCGCGACGATGACGACCAGGGTGGACAGCAGCACCGGCGCTTCCTCCGGGCCGACCTTGCCGCCGGCGACGAGAAAACCGAAATGCTCGGTTGCGAACATCGCCGCCCAGTCCTTGTGCAGGTCCGCGTACTTGAAGGAGCCGAAGAACAGCAGCAGCGGCAGGAAATCGAGGACCAGCTTCATCAATCTCGGGAATCGTGGTGGGCGCTTGAGCGCAGGGTGCGAAGTCTAGCGTGGCACCGTGTCAGGACGAGCACGAGACTTCGAGCCCCTGCGCCCATTCGGGGGGGAGGGCGGCATCGGCGGCCAGGGCGGGCTCCTCAAACGGCGACTGCAACGCCTTCAGCAGCCGGGCCGTCTCGCTGAAGTCGCCATCGCTGGCCGCGCGGATCGCGTTCTCCGCCAGGTGGTTGCGCAGCACGACGGCGGGGTTTGTCCGTTTCATTCTTGTGGCGCGCTCGGTGGCATCGCTGCCCTCGGCGGCCAGCCGCTCGGTGTAGCGCTGCGCCCAGGCGTCGAAGGCGGCGCGGTCGAGGAAGTGATCGCGCACGGTGTCCGGCGCGGTGGCGAAGTCGGCAAGGCGGCGGAAGCTGATCGTGAAATCGGCGCGGGCCGAGGCCATCAGCTTCAGCCAGTCGTCGACCAGCGCCTGGTCGCCATCCTGCGCGGTCACCAGGCCCAGCTTGGCGCGCATGCGGCGCATCAGCTCGGCCGGGAAGGCGGTCTTGTAGATTTCCAGCGTCGCCAGCAGGCGTTCGCCGGCCTCGTCGTGCGGCATGCCGCCGTCGCCACTCAGCAGCGGCAGCATCGCCTGGGCCAGCGCATGCAAGTTCCAGAAGCCGACGTTGCCCTGCCGGCCGTAGGCATAACGGCCACGTTCGTCGGAGTGGTTGCAGATGTGGCCGGGATCGAAGGCGTCCATGAAGCCGAACGGGCCGTAGTCGATCGTCAGGCCCAGCATCGACATGTTGTCGGTGTTCATCACGCCGTGCATGAAGCCCACCGCGTGCCAGTCGGCCATCAGGCTTGCGGTCTGGCGGGTGACCCGCTCGAGCAGCGCGACATAGGGGTTCTCCGCCTCGCGGCACTCCGGTGCGTGATGCTCGATGAAGAAGTCCGCCAGGCGCTTCAGCGCCGCATGCTGGCCGGCATGCGCGAAATGCTCGAAGTGGCCGAAGCGGATGAAGCTCGGCGCGACACGGGTGACGACGGCGGCCGTCTCGATCGTCTCGCGCCGCACCGGCAGCGCGGAGCCGGTGATGCACAGCGCGCGCGTCGTCGGGATGCCCAGCGCGGCCATCGCCTCCGAGCACAGGAATTCGCGGATCGACGAGCGCAGCACCGCGCGGCCGTCGCCCATGCGAGAGTAGGGCGTGAGGCCGGCGCCCTTGAGCTGCAGCTCCATCGGGCCGGCCGGCGTTTCGATCTCGCCGAGCATCAGCGCGCGGCCGTCGCCCAGTTGACCGGCCCAGATGCCGAACTGGTGGCCGCTGTAGACGGTGGCCAGCGGCCGCATGCCGGGCCAGGTGGCGTTGCCGCTGAAAACGTCCAGCGCGCCGGCTTGCGCGGCCCAGTCGCCCGGCCAGCCGAGTAACTCGGCGCAGGCGGGACTCTGCGCGACCCAGTGCGGCGCAGGCAGGCCGACGGCCGCCTGCTCGGTGTGGAATTGGGGGCCGAGCGCGGCATAACGGTTGATCCAGGCGGCATTCATCGAGCCAGTGTAGGGCGCGGCATTGCCGTATGCCTGAATGGGGATCCGCTCACTCGCTCACGGGTTCACCCCTCATCACCTGACTTCTTCCAGTGAATACCCTAGCCGGTGCTGTAACGCGGGCGACTCGGCGCCGCGCGAACGCTGGATTAGACTGATTCGATAACGACGACGACAGGAGACAGCGGCCATGGCAGCACCCCTGATGGGTCAGATGATGACGGACCCCTTGCTGGTCTCGTCGCTGATCACCCACGCGGCCCGGCATTCCGGCAGTACCGAGATCGTCAGCAAGCGGGTCGAGGGCGACCTGCACCGCTACGGCTGGCGCGATGCCGAATTGCGCTCGCGCAAGCTCGCGCAGGCGCTGGCGCGGCTGGGCCTGGAGGAAGGCGAGCGCGTCGCCACCTTGGCCTGGAACGGCTACCGGCACCTGGAGATCTACTACGGCGTGGCCGGCTCGGGCCTGGTGACGCACACGATCAACCCGCGCCTGTTCCCCGAGCAGATCGCCTGGATCGCGGGCGATGCGCGGGACGCCGCGCTGTTCTTCGAGGCCACCTTCCTGCCGCTGGTCGAGAAGCTGCTGCCGGCGCTGAAGAGCGTGCGCCACTTCGTGCTGATGACGGACCGCGCGCACATGCCCGCGCAGTCGCCGATCCCGAACCTGCTCTGCTACGACGAACTGGTGGACGCTGAAGATGGGCGTTATGCGTGGCCCACGTTCGACGAGAACCGCGCCGCCTGCATCTGCTACACCTCCGGCACTACGGGCAACCCGAAGGGCGCCGTCTACAGCCACCGCTCCAGCGTGCTGCACTCGATGGGCGCGGCGATGCCCGACGCGATGGACTGCTCCTCGCGCGACGTGGTGCTGCCGGTCGTGCCGATGTTCCACGTCAACGCCTGGGGCATCCCGTACACGGCCGCGCTGGTCGGCTTCAAGCTGGTGATGCCGGGGCCGCACCTGGACGGCAAGTCGCTGTACGAACTGTTCGAGAACGAGAAGGTCACGTTCAGTGCCGGCGTACCCACCGTCTGGCTGGGCCTGCTGAACTACGTGAAGGCCAACGGGCTGAAGTTCTCCACCTTCAAGCGCACGGTGATCGGCGGCTCCGCCTGTCCGCCGGCGATGATGAAGACGCTGCAGGAGGACTACGGCGTCGAGGTCATCCATGCCTGGGGCATGACCGAGATGTCGCCGCTGGGCACGCTGTCCAAGCTGACGGCGCGCCAGCTCGAACGCTCGCCCGAGGAGCAGCGGCACGCGCTGGAGAAGCAGGGCAAGGTGATCTATGGCGTGGACATGGCGGTGGTCGACGACGAGGGCCGCGAACTGCCCTGGGACGGCGAGAGCGCCGGCAACCTGCTGGTGCGCGGCCACTGGGTCATCGACCGCTACTACGGCCACGAGGACTCGCCACTGGCGACCGTGGACGGCCGGCCCGGCTGGTTCCCGACCGGTGACGTCGGCACCATCGATGCCGACGGCTTTCTGCAGATCACCGACCGCAGCAAGGACGTGATCAAGTCCGGCGGCGAATGGATCAGCTCGATCGAGCTGGAAAACATCGCGATGGCCCACCCGGAAGTGTTCGAGGCCGCGGTGATCGCCGCCAAGCATCCGAAGTGGGACGAGCGCCCGCTGCTGGTGGTGGTGAAGAAGCCCGACGCGGCGCTGACGCGCGAGCAGATGCTGGCCTTCTTCGAGGGCCGCATCGCCAAGTGGCAGATCCCCGACGACGTCGTGTTCACCGGCGAGATTCCCCACACGGCCACCGGCAAGATGATGAAGCTGAAGCTGCGCGAGCAGTTCAAGGACCACAAGCTGCCGGGAATCTGACAAGGCGCTGACAGCGGCGGCTGGGGAAGTCCCCAGCCGCCGCGATGGGTCTTGTCCAGTACCGTTCCGGCGCCTTTCCCCTTTCAAGAGAACGCAAAGTTCCGCCCAACACCCACCCACAAGGAGACAACGATGTCGAGCAACAAGTTCATGAAGACCGCCCTGGCCGCAGCCGTGCTGGTGGCCGGTGCCGCCGCCCATGCGCAGAAGGGCGAGACGGTCAAGATCGCCTGGATCGACCCGCTGTCCGGCCTGATGGGCCCGGTGGGCCAGAACCAGGTCAAGAGCTTCCAGTTCTTCGCCGAGAAGTACAACAAGACCAACCCGGCCGGCGTGAAGTTCGAGCTGGTGCCGATCGACAACAAGCTGAGCCCGGCCGAATCGCTGAACGCGCTGAAGTCCGCCACCGACCAGGGCATCCGCTACGTGATCCAGGGCAACGGCTCCAGCGTGGCGCTGGCGCTGATCGACGCGATCAACAAGTACAACGAGCGCAACCCCGGCAAGGAAATCGTCTACCTGAACGATGCCGCGGTCGACCCGGACCTGACCAACAGCAAGTGCAGCTACTGGCACTTCCGCTTCGACGCCGACACCTCGATGAAGATGGAGGCCATCACCACCTTCCTGAAGGACCAGCCGGACGTCAAGAAGGTCTTCCTGCTGAACCAGAACTACTCGCACGGCCATCAGGTCGCCAAGTACGCCAAGGAACTGCTGGCCCGCAAGCGCCCGGACATCCAGATCGTCGGCGAGGACCTGCACCCGATCGCCCAGGTGCGCGACTTCGCGCCCTACGTGGCCAAGATCAAGGCCAGCGGCGCCGACATGGTGATCACCGGCAACTGGGGGTCGGACCTGGCCCTGCTGGTGAAGGCCGCCAACGAGGCCGGCTACAACGGCAAGTTCTTCACCTACTACGCCGGCGTCACCGGCACGCCCACCGCGATGGGCGCCGCCGGCGAGAACCGCGTTTACCAGGTCGCCTACAACTACAACAACATGGGCGGCAACATGGACAAGCTGGCCGACGAGTTCAAGGCCAAGTTCAACGACGACTTCTACACCGGCTCGATCATCCACATCTTCGAGGCGCTCGGTAACGGCATGGCCAAGGCCAAGAGCACCGACCCGGTCAAGGTCGCCAAGGCGATGGAAGGCCTGACGTTCAAGAGCTTCAACGGCGACGTCACGATCCGCCCGCAGGACCACCAGCTGCAGCAGCCGCTGTACATCTCGATGTGGGCCAAGTCCGATGCGAAGCACCCGTACAGCGTTGAGAACACCGGCTACAACTTCAAGCTGGTGAAGGCGTTCGAGTCCTATGTTTCGAGCACGCCCACGTCTTGCCAGATGAAGCGGCCGTAACGGACCACCCCCGTAGCCGCTGCGCGGCTCCCCCTCAAAGGGGGTGCAGCCAGCGGCCTGGCGGAGCCAGTTCCGCGGCTGCCGCTTGATGTGTCGTACCAGACGGAATCGCCGTGGACCAAATCCTGATCAACCTGCTGAACGGCTTGTCCTCCGGACTGCTGCTGTTCATGCTCAGCTCGGGCCTGACGCTGATCTTCAGCATGATGGGCGTGCTGAACTTCGCGCACGCCAGCTTCTACATGCTGGGCGCCTACGTGGCCTACAGCCTGGCCGGTGTGCTGGGCTTCTGGCCCGCGCTGATCGCCGCGCCGCTGCTGGTGGGCCTGGCCGGCGCGCTGTTCGAGCGCACGGCGCTGCGCCGCGTGCACAAGTACGGCCATGTGCCGGAACTGCTGATCACCTTCGGCCTCAGCTACGTGCTGCTGGAGGTGGTGCAGCTGGTGTTCGGCCAGACGGCGGTGCCGTTCTCGCCGCCGCCTTCGCTGCAGGGTTCGGCCTTTACCATCATCCAGCACCCGCAGAGCGGGCTCTCCCTCGCGCTCGGCGCAGCGCCGGCGGCGGTCTGTGCCGGCGCGTCCTGCTCCACCTTTCCGCTGACGCGCGTGTTCATGATGGCGGTGGCGCTGTTGATGCTGCTGGCCCTGTGGCTGCTGCTGACGCGCACCCGCATCGGCCTCGTGATCCAGGCGGCGCTGACGCACCCGGAGATGGTCGAGGCGTTGGGCCACAACGTGCCGATGGTCTTCATGCTGGTGTTCGGCAGCGGCTGTGCGCTGGCGGGCCTGGCCGGCGTGATCGGCGGCATGACCTTCGTGACCGACCCGACGATGGCCGCGCTGGTCGGCACGATCATCTTCGTCGTCGTCGTCGTGGGCGGCATCGGCTCGCTCGCGGGGGCCTTCGTCGGCTCCTTGCTGATCGGCCTGCTGCAGACACTGCCGCTGACGGTGGACGGCTCGCTGGCCACGCTGTTCAAGCTGGGCCCTGACACTTTCGGCTATCCGATCCTGAAGCTCTCGCTGGCCCAGGTGGCGCCGATCCTGCCCTACCTGCTGATGGTGCTGATCCTGATCTTCCGGCCCAAGGGTCTTCTGGGCACGCGGGAGGATTGAGATGAAACGTCTTCGATCGATCCAAGGATTTCGGCTGATGCGAAGAGCGCAGGGCGCCGGGGTACCCCAAAGCTCCGTGTCCCCCGGCCGCTGCGCGGCCTCCTCCTTTACCTGCGCTTTGGGGCACCCCACCACCCTGCTTGGCCGAGAAAGACCAGCGGTCGTTCGCCTCGGGATGTGGGTGGGGGCGGCCACGGAAGTAAAGGAGGAGGCCGCGCAGCGCCCGGGGGACATGGAGTGGACGCCCCCGCCCGCAACCCGAGGCTCCCGCCGAGCCGATGAGGTAGCCGCGTTTCATCGGCTGCGGGTGGCGCGCAGCGCAATGGAAAACTGACGTGGCAGCCAACCAATTTCACTTCAAGCCCTACAACGTCGGCCGCTGGATCGTCTGGGGTGCCTATGCGCTCGCGCTGATCGTCGCGCCGCTGATCTGGACCAGCAACCTGGCGCAGTCGATGCTCACGCAGATCGGCATCGGCATCATCGCCTGCCTGGCCTACAACATGCTGCTGGGTCAGGGCGGCATGCTGAGCTTCGGGCACGCGGTCTACAGCGGCTTCGGTGCCTACCTGGCCATCCACACGCTCAATGCCGCCGGCGCGGGGCACTGGAACATCCCGGTCAGCCTGATCCCGCTGGTGGGCGGCGTCGCGGGGCTCTTCTTCGCGGCGCTGCTCGGCTACGTGTCGACGAAGAAAGCCGGCACCACCTTCGCGATGATCACGATGGGCATCGGCGAGCTGATCTGGTCGATGTCGCTGATGCTGCCGGAGTTCTTCGGCGGCGAGGGCGGTGTCTCCAGCAACCGGGTGG
>Ga0247779_1000190_pt1 | contig 46350 bp, 45 predicted proteins | sample UWRJL221509R5_FD_179925 | JGI IMG/M metagenome (GOLD analysis project Ga0247779, IMG submission 179925) | Plant litter microbial communities from Arlington Agricultural Research Station in Wisconsin, United States - UWRJ-L221-509R-5 | ecosystem: Environmental > Terrestrial > Plant litter >...
TTCTGGACTGGGATTGCTCTCGAATGGATCTTTCGCAGGTTCGTCTTGCCATGGGCTAGTTATATGCCACGCAAAAATGAAATTATGACTGACATAAGGTATCATCTAGCTCAAGGAACTAGAATCTTCTTTCACCCTTAGCACAACGCCAGAACCGAGACCGACTGAAGTAATTGATGTAAGTCATTTTTTTAATGTTTCTCTGAAACGTTTATAGCATTCAAGATGCATTTATGTAACTTGTTGATTTTTAGTCGCCCGTGCTATCAGATGACTATACCCTGATCGATTGGCCTGAGCTAGACATCTAGCTCAGATATACAACATACCAGCTTCCCCCTCCAGCCTGGTTTTGGAGTTCCGGACAGATGCCTTTAACTCCCTACAAAATTGTAGCGCTTTGGAAACAAACAAACCCAAAATTCCTAGTTGCTCGTTTGGGATATATCCATCGGGGATTGCATCGTCCTCCACTGTTTCTTCACTCACTGTGAAGTGCCTTCTCAACTAAAGCAGTCCATATTTTGGCGAAATTCGCGGACTTTTCCATCTCGTATTAAGTAATCTCTTCAACATATCTCAGTACTACTGATTTCTAAATGTCGAAACATAGCTTAATAATGCTACATAGTACCATAGATATAGAAATAGATTCCTATACGTACTTTTTAAAATGCATACCAATGTCGAACAGAGAGCTCAGCTAGTACGTTCACTGTGGCGCGTGGATCCGGAAGCAAATCTAAATGAGGCAAGAAAAAGGTAACGGTCCGTTCAACCCGCATAAATAGGGGCTCTTTTGAAATTCTCTTGGGGGTTATATAGTGCAGAGTAAACTGTGTTTCGTTTCCAACATGACAGTAAAATCTTATGTTCATTCTGTTGCTTTATTTGAGGAGCTCGCACATACCTCCCGTTATGGTTAAGATTAATTTGAGCAAAGAGTACCGAGGGATTTCGTCAAGGAAAATATCGTTGTCTATAGGCGCTACAACAGGTTCTTAAAAAATTTGTTGCAATTTATTGATAACTCTCAGGTAATACGTCAATCTCTGTTCAATTTCTCCCCTGTATTGCAAATAGCTATTCAAGATAGGCCCTAAAGGTTGCCATATGTGCCTGCGTTTATTTCAAGCCACTGCAACTATTTTCCAACAGCTTCCAGAACGAGCTTTCTAGCCTGCTCTGATCGAGGTGTTATCGATAATTCAAAAGGCAGGGGATGACTGGATGCGAGTAGAGTCATTGGTCAACCATTGTTCATCATCAAGTACCAAGTCAGTTTTAAATTGTATCTTGTGCTCACCTAATTAATCCATCCGTATACACCCCACTAAAGGGAATATCTTTTCCAGCTGGGTCCTTCTTGGGAGCGATATCAAACGCTGACAGTATTGCAGCTATAGAAAGCCAGACCTGTTTGGATTCAGAAGTTGGGTATTAAATCGACAGCTTAAACCAAATTCTCACTGTATCAGAAGCGAAATGCCGGCCGGGGCAGACGCTAGTGGAACAACGTACATGAGCCCGGAAGGTGTTGGTAAGAGAGGGATATTGATACGCACCGTCGCCCAAACCCAAAAACATAAACGTCGTCGTCGTTCAGATTCCCATGTTCATCAAAGAACCTATCCGGATCGAAGTCTTCAGGTTTATTGTATTTCTCAGGATCAGGACATAGCGCCCTGGAAGTTTAAATGACGTAGTTAAATACAACGCAAAAGAAAGAAAAATGAACTGGTACATGCCATATGTTTGTGAGTACAATGGTGCCTTCAAATTAAGGGTTAACTGCATAGATTATCCTAGAACTTGTGTATTCCGTACCTTTCGGTATGTAGTGACCTTCATACACATCTTCCGTGTAGGCGCAGTGATGAACGCTCATTGGTAACGCTGGCCTCCAACGCAAAATTTCTCGGAAAAGTGCTTCTACATATGGCAACGATTCTCGATCATCCACAGTCCGCAGAAGGTATCTTCCAGTAATCGAATCGATTTCTTTTTGTGCTTTCCTTTGGACGTCCGGAAACATCCCCATGGCCATAAAAAATGTACCAATAACGGAAGCGGTCTGTCAGCATATCAATACCCCAATCGTGGTCAGTTATCACTATTGGAGATACATACGGTATCGGATCCAGCTGTGACAAAATTTGATAATTACAACCTTTGGAAAGATGACAGTAAAGCCTTACCTGCGTAACTCGTTGCCGCAACATCTTTGAGCACCTGGTGATCCACATCGTAGGAGTGACTTCCAGATAGGTAATGAGAAACTATGGAGGGAACGGCGGTCCCCCCTGCCTAGAAGGGAGTTCCGCGCAATCAATAAAGTAATCGAGCAAAATATTTACCAAAAAAAAGGGTTTTACCATTGCCGTCGTGACAATGTTGAAAGGTGCGTTACGCATCTGTCTCGTCAACTCACGAGCTTCTGCGGCATAAGCATGAAATCCAGCACCAGGGAACCATGTCGGCAAATATTTCAGAATGGGTAAAGCATTCACAGCTCTGGCTCCGGGAAACATCGACCCGGATAGTTTAGCAACCGCGATTTCGGAAATGGTAACGAAAGGGTCTCCTATCGGTTTAATATCGTGCCCATAAACAGTGGAAATTATACTGGCAGAAGCCATGCTGGAAAAACAAAGTGCAATCATTCAGCCCCCTATGACAGTCTACTGCTGGCTTACGTTTTGAAATGGTCCATAAAATCTTCGGGCGTTGTTAGAATATGGTGAAGCATTTCAGAAATTTTCTTCTTTTGAATTGGCCTGTAGCCACGAGATACATCTACTCGGAAGGATTGCTAGTAGATGCGTCTATGACTGCGCCACTGGTCGCCGTATGGCATTAGGCCCGTATTGAAGGTCTCCCACTCCATTCTGGAAAGAGAACCTAATCAGCTGTTGACTTGTTAATGTGTGCAGAAGACTTGCAACTCCATCATTGTAACGTGGGGTCGGTCCGAATATATCTTTGGACGCTGCTCAAGCAGATCCTTGACGACCTTGATAGAATTGAGAATAATGGTATGCTGGCTGTAAATTCGTAGATGGACGATCTCCCCTGATCAATCAGCGCGTTGAGTACTGTACTGCATACAGAAAAGTCGCAACCGCAACTTCCAACTACTTACCGTATATTTTTTTCCATTCAGTATAAGTGACCCATGGTTTTGAAGTGGGAACATCACTCAAGTTCCCAGATAGCCAGTTTAAGCCTCGAATCGGCGGACCCGGTGGATATGGCGATTTCGACGTCGACTGTACCCAAACCCAGAAGATGGTCCAAGTTATGCCCACAATGATGCATCCTGCGACCATTTCTAGCCTGTCGCCCAGAAAATTGTGTTCCGGGAGGTAAGAAAACATTCTGAGGTACTCTTGAGATAGAAAGATGACTCCAGGCAAGTTATATAGGGAAGACCCCTCTATTTGCCATGGTTCCTATTTAGTACATCTGGACTGGATCGAGGGCAAATTGAATGGACAATGCTGAATCAAGGTCATTAAACACACGAAATGTCAAAGATGGCAAACACACCACGAGTAGACGCGTGCCTTTTTAAAGCGGAAAAATAATACCATTTCCCTGGTATCGATACCTATTTTCCTGTTAGGCAACTGGCATCGGCCCAGTAAAGTTCTCTAATGAAGATCGTTTAGGGTATAAGGACCTTGTGTTTTTGAATTTAAGTAGCATATTTTGCAGGAGATTTAGAGAGCATAGCGTATAGAAATGACGTATACATGATGTCAAGCACATGCCGCGCACCTAGTATGAAAAAATATTCGACAATGACATCAGACCGCCAGAATGTGTGAGGAAAATTCAATGCAGTCCGGAACATGATTGAATTACATGACAATTTGCGGTCATGTTAGCCACTGTGATCAGGGGAACTAATGTCCTACCACCGCAAGCGTTGTCCAAAATACTGCATGTCAATGAATTGAATGAGCAAAGCAGGAGAAAAGAAGAAAAATTCAAGCTAAGAGGAAATCCACCATTTGTTTAAAATACCAAGGAAGCAAGCATGGCCTTGAGCATAGAATGTCTGTTCGATGCATTTTTCTGGTCTTAGCGGGAAAAATATTGGTGGTGACTTGACATAATTCGATGGTAAAAGCGAGGATTGCCCCGTGAAAATCCAGAGTACCAGAAAAGAGGGCCAGTGGAAAATTTCAGTCCATGATAGATCGATTAAGCAGTATTTTTATCACTTGTTATCAGCAGGTTTACCAGAGAGAGCACGACGCGGAGATAAAGCTCTAGTTAAACTTAAAGAGTCGAGACGACGCGAGTCGCCGAACAGCCTACTCTGATGTTTGTTTTTATTTGTTAAAACCTTTAGGCTGTCCAATTGGCGCATCTCTGACTCCTGAATACCATTCTAGGTCTTAATTCCAACTTTTCTTAGCGCCAATTATCCTTACTCGAACTGCCTATAATGTCCGCCACCAAAGACGACCCTCGTGATGCTTCGCTAGAAACAGCCTACACCACTCCAAACACCTGGTACAGAGACTCCACCGGTTAGTTTTGTTCAGTTCAGGACAGCAGTGTTGGAAGCACCACGCAGGGAAACCCGGAGCGTATTGGCTGATTGGTGTCCTGTGCTCCTCTTTTCAGATGGTCTCTCGACTGCTGGCATGTTTCTGTCAGGTCTTATTATGGTGACGCGAAACCGGTACGTGTCAAATACATTCCATGCAATTCTGTTCAACTCTGGTGGTTTGGAGCGCGTTTGGCTAATACACGTTTGATTTCAAATCTCGTAGATATCTCGCATGGCCTTCAGTCGTGTTTGGAATCAACTCCGTAATCAACTCTCACCCTATGCGCTCAAAGGAAGGCGCCTCTGGTTGGTCAAATCTAACGTATGTGGTTGCATCTTGCATCTTCGACGTGGCCAGTGAAAGATTGCTTACTTTGCACACTATATCTCAGACTATCTGCGTCCGCCCTCTTTGCTTCATATATACCCGTCTTCGTCATAACGAAGTCATAAAGCATCTTTATGTATTTGCACAACACTTAATTTTTTGCCTATTTGTGGATTACATCTCTGGCGCTAATTCTATTGTGTACATTCTCATCAGGGAAACAAAGGAAAGGTTTACATTTAATTATTTATATCATGAGATGGTATTACACTTTTTGGCCTCAAAAAAGCCTTTAAATTGTCTACTTATCGCATAAAACGGTCTATACACTTCCTGTGGCACCTTGTGTGTTCTTTCCCTCCTTCTCCGCGACACTTTCAATCACAGCTTTGACGAGCTCGATATCAGGCCTCTCAACATCAATGACTCGTTTTTCCTTCTCCAATAAGCCGTGGAATTCCTTTGGCAATACGTCACGATCAAAATTGAAGCTCGGGGATCCTTCAAGAGCGCGCGAAACTGCTTCAGAAAACTTTGCTGGATGTGCGGTCGAAAGCACGATTTGATGCACGTTAGAAGAACTACAAGGAATTGAAATACGTTAGTGAATGGTTTGTTTATATGGTGATGCGCGGAGAATGCGTACTTGTTTGAAGCAACAATGCGAGCAGCTGCGAGCCCAACGGCTGTGTGAGGATCCGCGACGTAAGAGTGTTGTTCGAAGAACGATTGGATAGTTTTCAATGTCTGATAAACTAGTCAGATTACAAAGTTCTTAGTGAAAAGTAAGAAGTGTATTTACCAGATCGTCCGAAATTCTCTCGGCGAAGAAATCTGTCCGTGCACTTTCCAGAACTGCGACAGGTACCTCAACGCGGCCATCAGTTTTCATAAGGCTCATCCAACCATCCAGAGTTTGTGAGGCTAGGCGTCTTCTCTCTTCTTCGTCCGCGCCTTCTGTGTTCTCGAAAGCAAGGTACCAGAGCAATCGCTCGAAGTTGCTTGAAATAAGGATGTCCATTGCTGGGCTCAATGTTTCCTTAACGCCACTAGCATCAGTGGCTTGTCTCCCATCGGACCCGCCTTCAGCGGGTGCGGCAGCACCTTGGCCCTCCGAGGCATCTGAATCCACCTTCTCGTATTTTCCGCTCTTCCAGAAACGCGCCAAGATGTCGTTAGCGTTCGTCGCGACGACGAGTTTTCCGATGGGTAATCCCATCTTCTTGGCGTAGTACCCGGCTAGGATGTCGCCAAAGTTGCCTGTTGGAACAACGTACTGAATATCGATGTCATCAAGGGATGTGCCCTGAGGAAGTTGGGCTTGGAAGTGGAAGAAGGAAAGGAAATAATACACGGTCTGGGCAAGAATACGCGCCCAGTTGATGGAGTTGACTGCTCCTAATCGATGCTTTGCGTTGAATTCCTTGTTAGCAAACAGGGCTTTAACGATATCCTTCAATGGATATTAAAACATTACAACACGGAATACTAAAATTAGCACGCACCTGACAGTCGTCGAAAGTACCCTTCACGGCGACATTATGGACATTAGCATCTGTCACTGTGGTCATCTGTGCCTCCTGAATGGGAGAAACACGGCCTTTAGGATGAAGGATGAAGATAGAAATATTGGCTTTATTTCGGAGGCCATAAATCGCAGCACTGTGGGGAAGAAATACTTGAGAGAAATTTCATTTGAAAAACGAGTCGAGTTGAGCATACCTTCCTGTGTCGCCGCTGGTTGCTCCTACAACAGTTAATTTCTCCTCTGTTTCCCCGGCTGACTTCCGAGCGTTTCGTCGAAGGAGGAAGAACTCGAACAAATTTCCGAGCAGCTGAAGAGCCACATCCTTGAATGCAAACGTAGGTCCATGGAATAATTCCAAGACAAAAGTCTTGTCATCCAATTTCTTGAGCGGGGTGACATCTGGATGCCGGAATGTCGCGTATGACTTTTCGACTAGAGTTCGTAGTTCCTGCGTCGAGATCTCATCTTGCGAGATGTAGAGCGACAAGACGGCGACCGAAAGATCGACAAAAGAGTATGAAGCCCATTTCGTTCTCCAATCCGCTGGAAGCGATGGGATATGCTCTGGGATGTATAAACCACCATTAGGGGCAAGACCAGTTAGGACAGTCTGTAGAGAGTTTCGTTACAGATGTGTTCATATGAATATGGTCATGGGGGATTGACCTCTTCAAATGACAGCCTCTGACTCCCGCCGCGCGTTGAAAAGTACTTCATTAGGATAGAATGTGTGGTGGAGGAAGGAAACAAAGAACAAAATTTGACCTGCACAATCTTTTGGACCAAGTCATATCTTGTGATCGGACCCTCTTCAATCTAGAGCCGATAAATCCGAATTTAGAATATGAAAGACAAGTGTTGACGCCAGGCGAGGGTTCGAATCTCGACGAGGAACGTTGTTTTATTTCACTCAATTCAGCAGTAGCCGTTGAAGGACTGTGTTTGGTCAGCTGGGCTGAGTACATACAATTATTTTGTGACCGTAGGTCCGTATCGCCCTGATTCTTCTGAACATCGATCTTTTTCGAGCCTTTCAGAGCGTACGCCGTACGTGCAGATGAATTGCTCCTGAAATAACATCAAATTCCTCTCTTAATTCAACGCCGCGGTTCCAAGTGGACTGTAGACCTGGAAGCACATAATCTCCACAATTCAGTCTCTGAGAATCATTCACCTGTGACTTAGCCTCGGATTCAATTCTAGCATAATGTGTCCAACGTCCACGTCTATTCAACGTTAGTCGAAGAAAATAGACTGGTGACTACTATAGTATTACCCAATAATTCTATAGATACCCTGGCTTTGGATACCAAGTCCAAGGTAGACTTTTGCGCCATCGTTTTCTCGCGTTAATGGCGGCTTGACGTGCATTGGGCTCCAATCAATAAAAATTCAACGAGCTTTATGTGGTATCACTAACTAACGTCCAAAAACGATTGTCCGAACGATCAGAGAGGAATCTTCAAAGGCGTCCCTTTTCTTCTTTTCTTTCTGATCGCCGATGAATATGTTTAACATTCGTACTATGTATACAAAATTAGTCTGAGAAAAATCTACTGTTACTGCTCCTCCATAACAATAAGGATCGGCTAAATTAGACATTTTGTAAGATAAATTACAAGGAATTTGTCTAATTGAACTTCGAACTTAGGACAAAAAACCATGCGGAGTGGCGAGAAGAGAGTTGAACCCAGGTCCTTCCGATCGAGGGACTTGGTAGACTGTCTGTCTCTCACATAAAGTGGAAATTGATGAAATATTCCGTACAAGATCTAAACAGGCCAAGCTTCAGAAGTCGAAATACGTATGAGAGTAATAGTGTAAACGCTGATTGATATTTTACATATAGATTGCGGCGAGAGCGAAGTCCATTGAGAAATGAGTGTGGAATCGAGGAAAGGCAGCTTGGCATTTTAGCTGTGCGTGGTCGAAGATGCTAGAGTGGGCGATAGGATGAACGAAAATTGCGAGTGACGAGATCGATAGAAAAAAAAAGACGAATGATGATGATGGTAAAGGAGCGTGAGGGGATACCAGAGTAATTACCCAAAAAACCAGAATAGAAGAGAGTGATGATTGAGGGGACGTCTAAAGGCGCCCATCATTGTAGCATGAAAAGATGAAAAAGATGCATGCTGTCAATCCTGCAGCAAGCAGGGAAATCACGAAAAAGGACGCAACTTATCGAGAACATTTTCTATATTGGGAGACTTATCAAGGACCTGAGCAATTGAAGGTGGGCGGCTACGCTTGACGTTGGATGAATAGGAGCTGCTGGCAGCTGTCGTCGAAGATGCCAAAGACGACGTAGAAGCACGTTGTGAGACGCGCATAATACGCCGATCATCTTGCTGATCTGAAGGTTCATACCTAGGGAACCGAGTTGGAAGAGTAGAGCCTGAACCTTCAGGGATAGCGGAGAGAGAAGACATGGTAATGCTTGGACTGGGGGTTAGGAGAGACGATGTAGAGGACGAAGGGGACGCATATAATGAACTGATGGAAGATCTTTTCATGTTAGAGGAGGCAGAGGGAATTTCAGGGAGGTTTTTTTCAGGGTTTACGGCGGGTGGTATTTTTGAAGCGCGAAGCATCGTAGCAGTGCGTTGAACGATCTGAGCATTCTCATTGACGGGATAGTGCCGGCGAGTCTTTTTGTTGCGAAACATGGACGTCAGGGATTCTGGACCAGAGCCAGAAGCACGTATCGACTCGCAACCGGATGTCGCATGGGAGTCGGCACCTGAGTCGCTTTGATAGCCCAGTCTACTACGTGCAATGCCAGATATCAAGGACCTTTGATTTTCCTCTATATCTGACCCATTGAGATCTGTGTTTACAGCAAATCGCGAGCGACTTAAAACCCCAGCAGGAGGAAGTTTAGATTGTTGTTGTTGTTGTAAGCCTGACTCGTTGATGATGAAGGTTAAACCCTTGATCGTCGTTTCTAACTCGGAGACTTTTCTCTGAAGTGCAGCCACCTCTGCAATACGAAGGTCGTTGTTTTTGACCAGTAGATCAGCGAGTTCTTCGCAGTCTTTGTTGCGAGCTTTAAGTGCTCGACGGAGGTCCTCCACAGATGCATTCTCAATATCCAGAGGTTCACTTTCCTTGACAGTCAAGGAAGGGGAAGGGGGAGGTTTTGAAGCAGAATCTGATTGTTTAGTAAGATGGGAAGTAGAGATGGTAATGTCACTGGTCGAACCCATGGTATGAGCGCGCGGACGAATATGAGTTTTTCGGAGACCCTCAGATACCGTTTGGATGTACTGCGGGGCTGGACTATTAGGACTGTCTGGAGTGGGTAGAGATGGTGAAGTCGGGGTGGGGGGAAGAGGTGCTGAAGGAGGCGGGCCTGATGGACGAGGTGGAATGGGGAGGGGAATAGAAGGCGGCCTACTCGGCGGTTGACTACCGGACAACTTAATTCGAGAACGCAGCGAAGAGGCATTATCCGATAGATGCCCAGAGCCAATTGCTACAGTAGATCGACGCTGCAGAGACGGAGGCAGACCCCGTTCTTTTTCTGGACCCAGAAGTTTAGGAGATTCCCGAGATTCAGAAAGACGAGGTGTTGACGTCCCACTCTGTTGCTCTTGGCTTTTATCTGACTCAGAGTTTCGCTTCGAGTTCTTTGATGAAGTGCTTGGAGGGCGGTTACTACTTCCATTGCTCGAGGTTTGTTGATGACGAACAGCTGCTGCAATAGCAGACGCCGGTGTATATCCGCGCCTGTAGATCGATGATTCAGAAGTTCCTGTCTTAGGGCTAGCAGGCGGTGTTGAGTTTGTACTTTGCTCCAGTTTCTTGAGCTTTTCGACATTCCTCGAAGGACCAGGCCGCGTGAAGAGGTCCTTGAATTCGTCATCATCGTTATCCGTAGATAGAGAAACCATAATCGCGGGTCGCGAAGGTTGAGGGGTTATCGAACGAGCTTTTGTTCCCGCTGAAGAGTTTGATTCCAAAGAACCAGATCGAGGCGCGGGTGGGGCAAGTCCCGAGGAATGTGTGTTTTGCGGTGCTGGCGAAACCGAGTCTGATTCAGCTTGAGTATTGGTTACCTTGGTTGATCGCGAATGTGAGAAGTGGGCTGCCAACTTTGAGCTTAGAGACGGCACTTTGCTAGGAAGGGGAAGCGTTGGTGCGCGTGTGGATGCCGATGAGGGAGCAGTGGGCCGCCTAAAATGAATTTTACGAGCGTCAGCGCAAGTCAATAGAATATTGGAAGCTAAAAAGAAAGTTCCATCCTCCAAGTAAGATGTATGCTAGAGATTGTACACCATGAATGGATGAACGACAAAGATTGGCCGAGAAAGTGTAATTGACCAGAAATGGACACACAAGGAAAAAATATCGGTAATTACGACGAACCTATCGGTACCACTAAGAACACGACTAGAGGGCTCTCCAACATCCGATGATTCACGTATAATAGTTGCAGTGGTGGTGGCATGTGTTACGTGCGGGCTCGAAGATGTGGATTGGGTCGACTTTTTCCGCGACCGTCCAAAGAGTGGGATACGTGTAATCTTCTTTTTTGGTGATGTTTCATCGCCAGAGGGAACCTCCAAAGTCGAAGAGGTCGAGTCCTCCTTTTGAGAGGGTACATGGTATGAAGAAGGCCCAGTGTGACGGAAGAAGTCTGAAAGTTCAGAGGTCTTCGTCCGTAAACGAGACGTAGGAATGTTGGTAGAGGGATTGGCCATTTTGTGAGGAAAGTGGGGCAAATGGCAAGTTAGGAGAATGAGACTGGCAGCTGCAGACGCGTCCGTCAATGAAGAGGACAGCGATATGGATCAGAGATAATTAAGGATGACCGAGTTGTACTTATAAGACTCGGAACAGTTTTCCAGGATACCCTTCGTTGCCGTAAATAAGCCGAAGCTTCAAATTAGCTCTGGGTAGACCGAACCAGTAAAGGCAGTGGGGGAAGGTGGAGAGGTTCTTGAAGAGAGTCAAGCAAATAAACCATGTAAAAAGCTTCAGAACAGGTTGAAGACGCGAAACGTGGGTGCATCAGAAAATCCCACACGGATGAAAATTCGAGATCTCCCAGGTTTTCTTGCCAGATAAGCGATTGTTGACCCTGCATGTAAACAATTCTAAATTCATTTTATCGATCTGTGACTAAGCATCTTGATTTTCTCTTTTTTTCTGTTGGTTCCTTGGCCGTCCGTTCATTAACGGCCGGGTTTTTTGAGATTATTCAGTTGGCTTCAACGGCGTCTTGGAACTCCTTTCGCGCTCTTAAGAATCCGCTTGATGATCAAGGAAAGGTCAGTACTGGGTTAGCATCATGCCATGAACCGATGTTGGGGGTCATTACGAGAACCTCTTGAGTCCAGGAATGTCCTAAAGCCCTTGCCATTTCCAAGGTTATAATAGTGAAACAATTAATTGGACCACCCAACCACAAACTGGGGTTTGACGTCCGGACTGCCGAGAGGTTATGCCGTCGAAATGTTTGTTACAATATGTTGCATAAGAGAAGTGAACAGTGCTACACATGCACCGGTCGTTAAATATCGTCTCTGCTTCTCGATTCCGATGCAGCTAATGCGTGGAGTTATTCCATCACTCTAAACAGAAGACTCACGTCATGATATGGCCAGAGAGGCTCAAAGTGTTCTTCAAGACGGCATTGAAAATTGGCTCGACAGCGAGGTTACGTGATGTTTTTCCCTTCCGATTTGAATGGGCGGTCACTGGGCGTATGCTTGCTCTCCCTTTTCCTTTGTCGTACGGAGACCCCTCAAAGCACCGAAGGCCTTTTCGAAGCAGAAAAAAATAGCGCCCTTTCTGGATCAAAAAAGGAGGACCGGCGGCCACGCATGTTGGTGGTTTGATTGAACCTGCCTAACCGGGGGTCTGCGATGGGAAATCCAAAACCGACAGTTTGGCGCCATGCAAATATTTGTTCCTAAAATCAATTTCTCACGCAGATGTGCCTCAAGTCTCTGAGTCTTCATCAGTCAGTCACTCGTATAGAGCACTCTTCCATTGGCCACAGTGGGTATACCGGTGGGCTCGCCATTGTATACAAAACTAATTGATCATTCCTATACTTATATCTTGATCAAGAAACATGAATACACAGGGACACCGTCTGCGCCGTTCCAGCTTACTAGACCTGCTTAGACCCACTGACCCAGCGCGGTGGCACGCATGAGTGGAATTGGAACGTAGCCTTTCCACACAGCTTTAATAACGGAACCACAGCTTATGTTTTATTCCGGATTCTGGTTTAATTACTCACTTTTCGGGAATCGGGCATAAAATACTCATGATTGTATGGAAAACATATGCTCCGCACAGTAATCCGAGGCTTTAAGTAAGTCAAGTAAGTCTTCAAGAGTGTTCAATGACACGATTTTTTTTTTGGGGGGGGGCTTTATTTTTGATAGACCTTCAGTGAACATTTAAACATCTTCGCGGACTTTGTTCATATGCCACATTCGTTCGTCGGGTCAATCACCAACTTCAAGCAACTTCAAGCAGCATGAATGCTCGAAAATACCTTGATGTTCTCCAGAATTATGTCGAGAAGTCGAAGCGTATTAATCCCCCAGAACCTTACTTATTTTCATTCAGGTCGAAGAAGGGCGAAAGCTGACGAAAGAGGGCAAGAATAAGCGGCAAAAACATATGATAACCCCATATTGGACGCTTATTTCCATGTCCTCCGAACTCCAAAACTTAAAAAGAACCAAGGCTTTTCCGGTGGCTTGTGCTTATAATAATGTCGTTAATTTGTCATTATTATACCGTGGAACTTGGTGATAAGGAAGGGGTAACCAAACCCCATTTGGAACCAGTTTTGCTAATTACAGAGGGTTCTAGTGGAAATGGTGATTTGGACGATATTGAGATATTTCTGTTATCGTTCCTCTAGCCTTCATGAGGGACTTGTTCGGTCCCTGGTCTTTGTCAAGAGAAAGTGATCAGTAAGACTTTGATGTCATGGGAGGTACTTTTATATTATTCTTAAAGGATTGTTATTGTCTCGCAATAATACTAAGGAAATGTTAGCAAGACGGGCTGCGGTGTATACGCTCCCCGAGCGACGTACGAGCCTGGATGACAGAGCTGTAGGCTTCTCGGATCTTGCGGTACACAAACTGTCAATGCATTGAGCTCACGTATCTCGATACACAAACACCGGTAGCATGTCCACTGGCGAATTTTTGACCCGACTTTCCATCAGAAGACTGCAGTGTATCAAACTCGAATCGGTATAGACATGGAGCGAGACAAACAATGAGTTAGTCGATAGACGCGCTAGGCATGATTGACCACGTAGTGAGCATCTACACAATCAAAGTTTTCCTATAAAAGCGTTGTGGGCGAATGTGGGTGCTTGCAGAAGACATGTATGGGCGCTTTAATCGGCTGTGTCATTAGCATCATATTATGGTTGGCTCCTTACTGGTGCTAGTAACCAGTGGGTAGCACAATGGAACCCACATTTTATACTACACTATATTTCGATGAGGGCTCAACATTTGACACGATTGTAGCGCACAGTAGGCTGCAGTATGAGGATTGATCAATGAATCAGTGCGTGTATGTGAATTATAATGTAACCAACTCGAAAGGAAGCGCCAGAACATCCTAAAACACGAGGCTCGCGATCTTATTTTGGGTTTACATCAAAACGTGAGGTAATTGGCCCCCTAGTACAAGAAATAGGAGATATGGTCAATAGGGGAATAAGCATATAAAATGTGTTTGTATATTTACATGCCGTCATGAAACCTGCGTTTTCCGAGTCTGGGGAAGCGCTTAATCCCTTGAGCTTGAGTGCCCAACCGAGAGGTTTCGAGTCATCATATTTTCAGGAGAACTTGACCCGCCGAGAGAGGCGACCTTTAAGCAGGTATTTACCTGACTTGTGGGTAAATGCAAGTATATACTGATAGCACACGATCGTTCGTACGGGTAAACGTTTGTGGGCGTGCACTATCACCCGTTGCTGGATAGCCAGCATCCTATGCCTGTAGTATTTGTAGTAAGAAATGATCCAGAGTCGGGGAAAGATTCAGATGGAATGTCACGATAGCATGTTTATTCTGTTCTATCACCATAGTTTCAACATGTAAGTATGTTCAAAGTTATCAGTTCTTACCGCATATATTTACGCACAAAATAACTGCAATAGGCTTCTCCGCATACTTAGGATGAGATAAAAAGGAAAAGTTTAATCTTGGGGGACCTGTGAATTACTTACTCGCGACGCTGGTACAATGATCTTTCATTTCCTTGTCTGATTAATATTTAATCTCTGGATTCTGGTTTACAGCGGAAAATGGAACGACATTTACGGAGGAACACTTACTACGACGAGTCCTCTGTATATTCACAGTCGGCGTTTGTCCCGACTCAGTGGAGAACGATGCGAACTCGAGAGGACTCGGCCACCTTGCACTGCATGGAGTATGAATGGAGCAAGTCTCTTAGGCTGATAAGTTCTGAAGGAAAGCAAGATTTACCGGTCAGATTTGCTCATGAGGCCCAGGTTGGAAATGGACTCGTTCAAGGAGAATGATTAAATCAACGTTACGTTTTTGCATACTTTTGCTCCATAAATCGTGAATTATCACAGATGGAGATGTTATTTCCTCAGTTCGAGTGCGTTCTAGCAGAAGAAAGTTCCAGTTGGCATGCCGGTTAATGATACGTGAGTGCAACAGCATGTGCTGGCGTATTTCCTCAGACTATGGAGTTTGTTAACTGCTGCCAGTGGGAACCGAGCCAAGACCAAAGGAGAATAACCCATGAGCCTCTTCAAACATCAGGACTGACAGGGTGAAGGACTACCACCGAACGGGATGACGTCGCCTGTGATGGCTGGCCTATGGTTGACTATTATTGGTATGCGAAAATCACAGAGGGTTTCTCGTACATGGCGGACGTATTGGTATTGTCGGAATGTACCATGTTGGAATTGATGGCGGGTTTCAGAAACGTCTTTCGTGGCTTCTCTGCAGAACGATAAGAGGCATGAGTATTATGCAAAAGTATGTTGATATGTGCTGCAAGAATTATGCGCCGGAAGGAGATAGTGGTGAAGTGTGAAGGTCGGAGAAAGATGGCGGTCGAATTAAAGAAGCTGATAGTATCCTTCATTGCTCTTTGATTAATGAAGGACTCTGAGCATGGAATCACTATTTATGATCGACGGGAAAACATATGATTTCCAAGTTTTTTTTGTCAGAAGTTGTCGGATAGAATTCAGAAGGTTCTTTTGGGTAGCATAATTGCGAATCTGATAGTCGAGATAGCAGTGGGTTTAGCTGCTTGCCACTTTAGTCGAGGAGTTTTCTTCTTGGTAAGCCCGAGTGTCATGGTAAAGTTTTCTTTTGCCCGTAGGGTCAAGAGCATGAGTATGACTAGTGTGAATGAAGGCCGAGTTAATCAGTGGGCCAGCGATTTACTATCTTGTGAGGTCGTAGTTAGGGGTTTGCATTGCGGGTGTTGTGTTAGGGTGGAAGGGATTCGTAGAGTAAGTCCCTTTGTGATGGAAAGGGGGAGAAAATCTTTAGACGCACGGGCCAGCGCCGGTTACAAACGATGATCGTCGATCGAATCCGATGACCCCCTCAATGGCCGCGTATATTTTGCTTCCGCAAGCCTTTTCCCTTCTTCATGTCCTTCCAGTATTGTATTCAACATTTCTGGCCGAAATATCGCCTCGTTCTTCAAGAAACACAAAAAAGGTTCAAAAAGTGAGTTTTTTTGCACAGGCAGTACATGATGATCTTTGTGAAGAGATTCCTTAGGGTGCCCATAATCATCCGCACACCACCTTGTAGAGCACAGACATCAAAGACAAGAAAAATGTGGACCAATTCCTGACACTGCCAACATCATTTGATCTGATAAAACTCAGGGACGCTTCGAGCAGTGCTAGCCATTGGTGAAGGAATCTGCTCACGATATTTTGGGAGCCCTTTCGCCTTCGGCCAAGGAAGAGACATAGGATAGTTGCCCTGAAGCCCACGGCAATGAATAACAGAAAGAGCTGTGGAGGAAATCAGGTGGATTGATGAAATTGTCACGCATCGCCAAACACGAAACACTTTTGACTGATGCAGAGGTTACCTTGCCATCCACTGGCATGTCCTTTTAGCACTCCGAAGCCACCACAGTCCGCAACGACCTCAGAACCTCCTCGTCGCTGTGATCCGTCTCCTCATACCTCTTTCTAGAAGGAAGCGGAATGATGCCCGCTCTTTCCTCGTTCATCTACAAACCAGGCCGCAAGAATAAGGGTGCGATAAAGGCTCCTTTTCTGCGACGGGGTCCAGTTGAACAATCGACAGCGTTGGCTAGCCCTGTTCCTCAGCCGCTGCCACCGCAGAAATATCTTACCTCAGAGGTCATAGACATTGGGGACCAGAGCACTCGCTATTCTTTGGATTTTGACGGAGGCAAGCCGATAGACGAATCCGAGAATGATCTCATCGACGAAGAACCACGGTTTCCTCGGCCAGACACAACACTCTCTCCACGGGTCCAGCTCCAGCTCGACATCGAATTGTCTCCAGAGGAGGACCTCACGGATTGGTTTAGGACCAATTTTCCGCAAACAGGAGCGCAGGGACCGGAGCAATCGAAGGCAAGCGGCAGCGGGCTTCGGAATGAGGTATTGATAGAAGCGAGCAATGCCAATGGCTATAGAAATGGAAATAGCAATGGGGAGTCGGTGGAAGATGACGATGCTAGTTATGCGACCTCATCAGAGGATGTTCTTGAAACACTGCAGACAATGAATGTGAGTATTAAGCTGCATATTCAACGTCCTGATGACCTGAATTCACCTTCAAGCCCTCTCACTTTGGTAAATTGCCTGGATATGAAAACTTCAACCGTCTGGTACGTCAATTGTTCTCTGCTTATCAATTTTTTCAAGTTTAATTATATATAGGAACAGTCTGTACCGAGGAAACCTTCCCCAAATTCTATAACAATCCCAGGTGGAACATCACAAAACCAAAATGGCGAACGCCCCCAGACACAGAGTACATCCACGAACTTTAACAAGCCTTCACGGCCATTGTCAATGATTGATACACCCGCGTCCTCGGCCATATCTGGTACTACACTGGCTCGTGCCTTAATGTCCAACACATTCGTTCTCTCAAATGATAGCCGGGCATCAACATATCGTTCAATGGCGGGCTTGACGCGTACCGATTCTACAACACTCCCCCGAGGGGAGCATAATTTTGTCTCTGCCTACAACAACGACCGGTTTTCGATTGGGCCAGACGCTCCACCGATTCCCTCAAATGCTGATATTGTCTACGAACCACCGAAGAAACCTCGTACCCCATCTGGCGAAGTAAACAAACGAAAGCAGACTTTAAGAAGACGGTCAAGTACGGGCAGCCTTCACCCCAGCTCGAAGAGTTTACCAGAGACGCCTTCTGTTTACTCGACGCGGCCGAACAGTCTGTTATTGAGCCCTGGTGAAGAATTTGACCTGAATGCATTGCTACAAAAATCACCCGAGTCTCAAAAGCCCCCGTCACTTCCTCGATCTCCCTTACCTCCAACCCCAAAACTTCCATATTCCGCGGCCGCCTCTCAAAATTCTTTCACCCAAGAAAGCATCTCAGGTTCATCTCAAGAAGCCATCCAGCGATTCCCCTTGGATTCGCAGTTACTATCCCCGGATCTGAACCAACTATCACCAGCACTTTCTTCCGAGGGTCCTCAGTCTGCAAAGAACTTGGAGGATGTATTGAATTACTATTCTTTCCCTGATTCACCAGAACCTCCCATTACCGGGGGTAATTATCGTCCAGCATTTTCACCGATAAGTGAGGAATCGTCATCTCAGTTATCTCCACCTACACCTTATAGAAGCGACAAGCGTGAATCTCAGAGAAGTACGCCAATAGGAGCTCGGAGTCCGCTAAACGGTAGCGCGCGGCGTGAGTGTCTCTTTTCCAGTGGAAGTTTTTTTATTTACGATTTAAATTTTAGAACGAGGCGATTCTGTTCTGTTGCCCAGAACACCTTCTCTTTCAAAGGGTTTGATCACGACACAAGTTGCTTCAGGATCTGCCAGCGATAGACCACAGTCAATAACGCAGGTATGCATGGCGTCAATTTTCAAAGTCATAAATATCAGTCAATGACCTTCCTTCTTAGGTCCCGACTCCAAGTAGCGCACACGGCGCTTCCTTTGCATCAGCTGGCACTGAACTCCTTGCGCCTCCTCCAGTCAGTAGCATTTTCAATCGCCAAAGATCTGGAAGTGCGCCTAGTCCGATTAAAGTTGTACGCGATTCGAGAGACGTTAATGCCTACAAGATTACCGTTTCACCTCGGATCTTGGAAGGTGACACACCTACGTCTGAGGAAGGGGATATAGTATCTCAACAATTCCCCGAAACGCCAAGCGCATTCAGTCCACTGTTGACCACGGATACGAATGGATCTCCTGGAGTTCAGCAGTCTTTGGATGGTCACGATTTCATGCCCATGTCGAATGTGCCTTTGTCAGCGGCGCTTCCCGGCCGGTCAAGTAATCAACCGAGTCTTGCCCAACAGATCTTCCTGACCAGAGCTGGGACGACTGTTGCAAAGCATTCACGACAGACGAGCATTTCGAAGATTAAAACTAATGGATTAGGTCCAAGATCCGGTTCGCCCTCCAACAGGCGTATAGGAGATATTACCGAGGAACCTACAGAAAGTCCTCTTGATCCATTCAGTAAACCTGAATTGACGGTTGAGGCCCCTGCCGAAAATATTATTACAAGTTCCCCCGAAGACATAACGAACATTGCAGGGCCGAGTAATGTTTCTCCTGCACCTGCTGATCTCAGCAGATCTTCCAGCAGAAGCACAAGTAATATGACGCATGGATCTGACGTTAACTCTATGTATGCGTCGTCTATTGACTCTTCGAGAGGCGTCCGAATGAAATCGCTCCCAGCTATCCCGGTTTCCCCACTTAATCGTTCTCCTGCTGTATCTTCTTCGGCGTCTTCGTTTTTATCCAACTCCCCAACTCCTCCTCCACCACCTGCGTTACCCCCTGTGGCTGTATCAACGACAGTAACTCCCGTCATCCCTCCTCCACCTGATATCCCTCCTCCATCACCTACACCGTCACAGAAGGAAAAAGTACGACCACCTCCAGTTAGGGGAAAACTACCTCCAGCTTTGACTATAGCTAATCCTGCAACATCCGGAAGCAATGCTAATACTGTTGCAGTTAATGGTGCTGACACGGCTACTGACCCTTCCCCTTCCTCATTTGTTTTACACGAATCCGAAATTATACCCTCGCATCCTTCAACGAGCTCAGAAATACCAGCGCCGGCGCCACCGAATAATAATACCAATCCTTCTTTACTTCCCTCACCTTCACTTATTTATGCAAACGACACTTTCAACGGTCGTGCCTCAGACATTTTCAGAGGAACATCTCTAGGCTCTCCGCCTCCTTATTATACAGTCGTTAGTGATGCCATTAAACAGGCTGAAACGACACCAAGTACAGGTTTCCACCAAGGGCCTCTCATGCAGACACCCTCGGTCGGCCATAGTATGCAGAGCGCCCCTATTGCCGGTCCGTCGACTTCAGCTGCAAGCGAGTTCAGTACCAATACCAATAACAATACCAATGCAAATAATGTGAATACCAATATCACTACTAGTGGAGACCCCAGAGCGGTTCTTGGAAGGGACAATTCCATCGTTAATCGAGGATCCCGTATGCGACCTCCCCTTCCAGCTGGCCCTCGCAGGCCGAGCCAGATGATGTCTATGAGCGGATTCATGCCACAGCGCGATCGCGCAGGTTCTATATCATCCATCAACAGCACTAATCCTTTGTTACACAGCAACCGTTCTCGATCCGAGGTCGAGCAGCCCGTCATTTCCCCGAAATTCCATACCCCATCACCAAAGTGGAGAGGGTACACCATGGAGGCCGCAAAGTGGACGTTTACTTCCTCTCAGCTACAAGCCATTGTCTCGCGTGCTATTAGGCAATCGGCGGAGGCGTCATCCATTCGTTTGTTAAGATTGGAAGTTTTAGACGAAGAAATTCCTGAAGAACTTCGACGACTAGAATCGCAGAGGACAGATATCAAGACACGCTATAAAGTGCTAGTCCGACGACGAGCCACTCTTTTCGATGCTCTGTTAACCTATGCAAGTGGAGGGGAGGAAGAAAATACAACGTCCATTCTTCGGCTGACAGAAGATCTAAGAGATCTGACGACGACGCTAGACAGACTAACAGAAGAATTGCACAGTTTAGACGGACAAATAGCACACCTCGATTCTCTTACTCACATCCACAGTGGTAGTGCACTCGCTATGGCGCTACGCAAGCTGAACGCTAGCTTCCTGAAACAAGTTGGGGAAAACCAGGGCCTGCGGAACCAAGTGCAGGCCCTCGAAGCAGAGCGCGACGAAGCATGGCAACAGGCTGAACGCGTGGCGAATGAATTTGACCGTCTAATTGACAAGGGCGACGACTTTTCGTCAAAACGCTCGAGCCGTGTATCTGCCGTACGCAAGTCGAGTATTCGGGTGTCAAAGGCAGGTCTGCGAACGACGAGTCAGAGGTTCAGCCAGCTATCGTCACATTCTGCGAATATGCATGTCCTTGGTCTGACTTCTTCTAGTGCGAGGAGTCCTTTGCTACGAATGGATCGTGTGCCGCCTGTACCACCTATTCCAAAACGGCGGCCCACTACTGATATCATGACCGATTCACCGTTGAAGAGCTCTGCGGTAAGTGTTAATCAAATATTGCTTGCGTTTACTTGGTTCTGAATAAACGTAGGCCTTATCACCGAACGATTTAACGCCAACTTCCGAGACTCGTGCCCTTGTTCAGGCTCAAGATGAACTGTACGCCATGCTGGGGCTTGCTAATCCAGAACGACCCCTTCGTCGATCTTTTTCAGTCGGGATGTTGTCAGGAGGGCTGCTTCCCACCGGAACTTCAGGGCATTTCCCCAGTGCAACTTTAAGTCGTCCTACTGAACATACTAATTCATGGAGACGTTCGTCATTACCTGGTGGTGACGCCCTTGCGGAAACTTACAATGCTATGGCGGCTGACGTGCGTTCCGTTCTTTCTTTCTTTTGTTTGCATACTAATACCAAAATGTCTGTCTGTAGCGGAATGCCGTCCTTGCAACTATTGATATGCTTTCAGCTACTGATTGAGCTGGTCGTACAATTTACCTACATACATGTATCTTAATTTAATATCCTATCATTATGCACACTGTTACACCCTGTACATACTTGAATTGACCTTGGACTTGGATGACCATGTAGACTGATTGGCTATTCGTTCTTCCATACCGCTAACGTGGGTTGTTGAGTACTAAAAAATTGCAAGATCCGCATTATTACATTTAAAGTGATTACAGGGAAGAGTGAAAAGGATCAGTACAGAAAACATGAAGGAAAAGATTCGAGCAAAGCATTGAGACTGCAAAATAAAAATAAAAAAATGTTGGAAAATAGAAAACTAATATCTGATTCGTTTCCTTCGTATCCTTATATCAGAAGCTTCGTCGTCATCGTCATCGTCAGCGCCACCTTCGCCGTTGGGAAATTCATTGACAACCTCGTCTTCGCCTCTTGGCCGCTTGAGTGAAGCAGATTTAGGAGATGTAATCGCGTCTTCGGGGTCTTCTGTCTCAGGTTCTTCTGTCTCAGGTTGCCCTTCAGAAGGAGTGAGTGCCGGCAAAGGCGAGGGTTCGTTCTCTTCAGCTGTCTCTTCAGCAGGATCCGGGGCTTCAGACCGCTCCCGACGAGTGGATTTTGGTCGAGCTTTTGGCGTAACAGGATCACGTTCGTCACCTGTCATTTCACCCGCACTCTCACCGCTGGCAGCTGCAGTTGCCCTCGTCACGCGTCCGTGTCTGGGTCGTGGACGTTCCTCATCTTGGGTACGTTCCCCCTCCGTCTCATCTTCACCCGACGCGTCCGCAGTATCTTTCTTTTTTGTTCGTTTGGGTTTTGATCCGAGAGCTATTGTTGTTCTTGTTAATGAATTATGCATCTGTTGTGGTAAGAAAGCTTACGATTGTCTTTGGCCATAATCCCACTAAGACGCTTCTCATATGCTCGCTGTGGTTCCCATATTTTAGAAGAAGGCGGAATTTCTATCTTAGCCTCTGCAAAAACTTGGTCCATATGCGCTTTTCTAGGTTGTATTGTCAGATACCAGGAAACAAGTCGTCATATAACGGGGAAAAACATACATCCTTAGAGCATCACGGCTTTGTAGAGTACCCAGAAGGGGGACCAAAACTCTGAAGAAAGTGATCGCGAGTCGCAGGGATTTTTTGTTTTTGTTCGTTTCGTATCCCATAATGCGCTTCCCAATCCATGAGATAAGATTTGTTTGAATTTGAATGATATTCTGAATAGGCAAACGACGCAAGACAGATAGTTGACTTCCACGAACAACGAAGGTCGTGGAAACAAGTTTGGCGAGCTGGACAGCATTGGTTTCATCGGATACAAGTCCATCCAAGACAAGAGTATAAGCCTAGAAAAAGTATTGCCAGTTGAGAGAAGGGGCATGATAGATAATATGGAAGCTTACCTCTTGCAGGGCTTGTGTTACAGTGGCCACTGTAACTTCAGGCTGCTCCTTCATGATATTCTCTTCGCGTAAAACGTCAATGATCACTTTAGAGCAAGTGTCAAAGGCAATGCTAAGGCGTCCATAATGAGCAAGAAGAACCGCTCCATGTTGGACGTGAATGGTGCCGGCGCAAATGGCCCGTAAGAATGTCGAAATAACATCAATAAAGAGGTATTCCTTCTCAAGAGTGTCTCTCGAGTTAACGTCGACTATAGTGGGTATTAGTATGTTAAACAGCTTGACAAAACATTCATCGCACCCTCTTTGAGCTTTTTCTTCTTCACTGATCGAGCTTTGGCCCGTTTATCGTCTTCATCATTGACCTCCTCGTCATTATCGTCATTATCTTCGCTATCGCCGTCCTCATCCTGTCTTGTCTCCTCCGCTACAGTCTCATCTTCGAGGGCGTCGGCATATCGCTCAATTTCCGCCTGGATGTAACCAGCACAGCGATACTGTACCTCGTCATCTAGAGCTAGTGCTAGAGATGCAGTCGGCAAAGTGGTACCATCAGGAGCTACGGTTTGGGTAGAAGAGAATAATATGTGTAAATCGATAAGATGACGGAAGGCCTATATATGGTGATTAGTAAAAAGACACACACAACATCAGAATCTCGTACCGCGCGCTTGACACCCTCAACAGTGTTCGACTGTGTACCAATAGCGTATTCTGATAATTTTTCAAGAAGCGAATCGCGTTCCTCTACGAGAGTTTCTTTATATCGTATCTCTTCAGGAGTTGGTTCTTCATCCGCAGTCAACCCTTTCATCTTCCAGAATATGTGCAAGGTAAGGACTTGCAAAGCCTGTTCGATCATCTTTCCAGAAGAAGCGTGAATATGGAGCAACAGGAAAAGGAATTGCATCTTACCAATTCCTCCTCTTTATAGCCAAGCCTACCCCTCTCAACAAGTGCATTGACAATATCCCAAGCACTACTTTGCTTGCCGCCTTCGTCTTCTTCTATCCAAACTGTCATATTCCGCGTGCCTGATAGTACAGCCAGCCTCATACACCAGGCACTAAGCGCCAGCACTTCATCCTCAGAGAAGGATGAAACCTCAATTTCATCCCTTCCAGCAATCAAATCCCGGAGTTGCGTTGAGAGCTCGTCCTCAAGCTCGAGGATCTTGGAGCTATTTGAGTTTGACAAGCTGGTGGCAGACATGAAATAATCAATTGTGTCCCTAGCATGGGACAGGACTTTAGCTGATGAGTGCGACATGAACTGTTTGATAACATCGTCCCACAAGCCAGTATATGCCTAATGAAAAGCAAGGTAAGTAATGAAGGCTTTGTGGAGAGTGTGATGGACTGACAGCAATCATGCGCATCTCTAGATACAAGTCAAGGTTCATTAAAGTCGGAAGTAGTAGAACCTCCGCAATGCGATTCTGGTCAGACTGATATTTGATGAATAGACGGGGCAAGCCTTTAATCAAAGCTCTTGTGATATCGTTGGAAATATTCTCTTCCTCGCCCTGTACAAATATACGTAAGACTCACGTTAGGCAATGAATGTATATTAGTTCAGTACCTTCTTCGCGTTGGTAGACTCTGCCTTAGCTAAAGAAATTGCAGCGACTAAGACCTCTAGAAGCACACTCTCTTCGGATTCCTCAAGTCTCCAAGCACTATCAACCAGAAATTCGTCTACAGATTTCTTGCCATTTGCCCGTGCTCGTGGTCGGGGGGAAGATGTAAGCTGGTCATCCTCGTCAGTTGCAGAGTGGTCTAGGAGGAGAAGGTCCAGCAATGCCTCCCAGTCGCCTATTGAGTCAATTTCATCCCAGAGAGCTTCGACAGCATGAGCTACGCGACCCTTGTCTCCCGCTCTTACGAGAGCTACAACTTCCTTGCGCCTACTGGCACGGCGAGAGCTTCCGTCAACGCTGTCGTCTGTTTCTTTGGGATCGTCGCCTAGTTCCGAGTCTTCAGTTTCGCCAGCGATCGCATCGAGCGCTTGACTCCACTTGACCAAAAGCGAGGCAAGAACCTTGAAACCAATGCGCTCCTTATCCTTATCAGTCGGCTTAGACTGTAAGTTAATCTGCTCCTCCGTTTCTTCTTCCCACACCGTGCGCACTAAAGCACTGACGGCTTTACGAACACGGCTTTCCTCGTCAAACAACAGGAGACACAATTTTTCTTTCTGTTCTTCCTCCAGGGGAAAGTGGCCTTCAATATCACCAAGTACGCGTATAACAGCAACGCGAATGGACAAATCGATGTCTGATGTTGCCATTTCAAGGAGGCGCGACTTGAATCGTTCCGTAAACAAGGTCAGGGACGGTATATACTCGGCTTGTTCGTATACACCAGACAGGGCCTTAACGGCCTCCAGGCGAACATGGTTATTTGAGTCTGACAAAACCCATCCAACATAACGGAGGTAATGAGCATCCAAAAAATGTTCAGGGTATTTTCGTATCCATAAGCCAATAGACCGAGCGCATTCGGAGCGAATGTTGGGATCGAGATCACGGAAACGGTGAACAAACACACTGTAAAACATAAATCAAAACAGTTTTCCGTGCCGTAGTCTGCGAAATATGCCGTACCCGTCAACGAATTCTTTAATGAAGCCTTTCAACTTATTCTGCCTTCGTTTGATACCTTGGGATTTCGCTTCAAGTTCCTTTAATCTGGGATTTGGGCCTTTAGAACCCTTGCGCTTCTTCTCTCCTTCTCTCTGCCTAGTGACAACTTCTGCTTCCTTATCTGTAGCTGCGGCGACCGCGCACAAAGCTGTTTCGGCCTCCAGTGCTATGACAGTAGCAGTATGCCGGAAACTTCGGATTTGTGACGACGACATAGACACCACCCATTGTTGCAGAGTTTCCATAAGCTGAGACGAATAGAGCGCCCCGAGCTCAGAGGCAGAGATAATCAATCTTTCAATCCATTCCGATAACGACTTGCGGAATCGTTTGAAGACGGGAAGTTTAGAGGTAAGTGGGTATATCGGGGAATTTTCCTGTTCGAATTGTCAGAGACCAATTTACAAAATAGATTACTGTCTGAAGCAAACCTGTTTGAGGGATTCTGTGAAATCATCAAGTGTACTGACGATGCCGTCGAAGTCGACGGTTTGATCGGCATCAACCGAGTCGTTGCATCCACACGAACGAAGAACTAGGTTGATAAGCTCTGCAAGAGCTGCTTCTGGAGATTGCTCGAGAGACTCAAGGAAATCCTCAGCGCTAGATTGTAGTGCAGACGCCGGATTCATGATTGCGTCTTGGGCGCATCGTTGAGCATCTTAGCTTATAGTGATTGATGGATACTCACTGAACAGGGGATTGTCAGCTGAAATTTTAGTGTCTTTCGCAACTTTATCAGCATCGTACGCGTCTTCCCCTTCTTTAGGTTTTCTGCCCCTGCGTGCCACTACTTTAGGGGGTTTCGGTGTCGATGGGTCCTCTGTGCGCGGTTTCTTCGTTGTCTTCGTCTTGGGTGAGGCTTTTGGCTTGGATTTCTTTACCGTGGCACCTTTGGCTTTTGGAGTCTGAAATTCGCCCTCAGCTTCATCATCACCTTGTTCCTCCTCGCTTTCCGGCTGCTCTTCCTCTTCTCCAGGACGTGTGTCATTCTCAGTATCGCTGTCATTGCGTTTACGCTTTTTTGTGGCGACTACTGTTTGGACGCGGATTTAGTTGATTCCCCATTAGAAAACAGATGTAGTATACCTGACACAAATGGTTTGACTACTTTTCTCTCTCGCTGAGAGCGCCTCAGCGCTGGAGAGGCAGTCTGGGTATCCGACATGAGGGTAATAATGTGACAAGTCGCGTCGCGTTGGTGTCTGCTTCAAGGACGTGAAGGGGCTATCCCGTGACCAAATCGTCACTGTCACAATCACGCCACAGCTTTTAGCATATGAACAGTCCGTCTTTCCTCTACGACTTCGGCCAATCATTTGGGGATCTGGGGATCGATGTAAAGCAAATATCTTTGGCTCACATTTTACCTGCGGCTGAAAACACTTGAACACTATTTCCTTGAAGAATATCGCGGCAACAGTCGAGCACTCCGATTATACAACTACACGAGTGAAAAGCAACTTTTCGAACGAGGACTTCAGCAGTCCGCGACCTCATTCATCATGTCCGATAGCACCTCTGGCCCTAGGCTATTGAATCCCGACATCCCGTCCGATTTGGATATCCATGTTGCGCAACATCAACCGACGGAGCGTCCTATAGAGGATAGGTTCTCTGTTCATGCGTCTCCCAGTGGCATACGTCTTGTCCTGGGCATATACGATGGTCAGAACAAATCATAGTAGAAAAACATGGCTCATTCTATTAATATTCCTTTCTCGTGCTTGAAGGCCATGGAGGTCCGGAAACTGCTGATTATGTCTCTAAGAATCTTCCGAATATGTTGCTTGCGCACTCCCCGGAAGAGCATGGTCAATTATTTGAGGAGTTGGACAATGCCATTTTGGAACAGTTCGACAAGGATCATCGTCCCTTTCGCCGAAAATCTCGTAATTGGATACACAACGCTCAACTTGTTACATCTGGGACCACCGCCCTAGTCATAGATATCGACCTTCAATCTCTGACAGCAACGTGCTCAAATGCTGGTGATTGTCGTCTTCTTGTTTTCTGTTTGGATGGGACAAAACACCGCGTGGTATTTCAAACAGAAGACTTGAATGTGAAGACACCCTCTGAACGAGAACGACTTGTTCGGGAACACCCAAATGAAAATCACATTTTCGTCGGAGATCGTCTATTTGGACGTCTGATGTGTACTCGGGGTGAGCCTTCGTCTCGACTCTCGTTCATTCAAATAGATTCTGAAAAGTGGTCAGGCTTCGGTGATGGCTATTATAAACTTCCAAGAGGGCTATTCGGTGACGCTCGGCATAGAGGATACATTGATACTATTTCCAGCATCGAGCGTAAGGGAAAGATACCCATGAACGCGCAATACGCGTCACTTTTCTTTGGGTACAAGACGCCACCTTACATAACTGCTCGTCCGGAAACGTCCTCTTGTCAACTGCAAAATGGGAGTATAGTAATTTTAGCCTCTGACGGCTTATGGGACCTGATCTCAGCTGAGGAGGCAATGCGCATCGTTTCTTTAGGAATAGAAAACCGCGAGGATAATCTGGCCAAGTATTTGCTTGACAATGTCATCCGCCAAACCCCACCTGGGGACGATGTCACCATTTTGATATACCGAATATGAATCCCGCAGGCGAACTTGTGAGTTTTACTGATTGATTTTACTGGCTGTTAGAAATGTCTGACTGCATTAGAATTTGAGTGGCCTTTCTCTTTCCGCGACACCAATCACCAGGGAAAGTTGCAAGTTAGGCCTTAGACAAAAGAACGTTCATCTGAGAAGCGTGTCGGACAATTTTTGAATCCCCTATATTTTCTTCCGAACGTTCATTAAATAAATGAAAAACAGACTTGTCGGGCTCTCAATGCCTCAAGATGGTGCTTGGGCTATGCATCGAGCCTGATCAACGTCGGCGACAGAAAGGTTATGTTTCCCGATAGTTCTTCATTGCGTCAGAGTTGACGGACCTATCCTGATCCGTTCCACATGTTATCCGTCTTCACACCGAGCAAGCTGTCTATTGGCAAGCATAAACATACGCACGGGTGTGCCTAAGTTCAACATAGCGAAATAGGTAGTGCGCTTTAGTTGCCGGCTTTCGGCATATGTAGATAAAGGCACTTTAAGACGCAGAGGGTACATTTTTACAGACTTGTGAAGTATCTTCAATGATAGAATCAAGGAAGCTTTTACATATTATGTGCTCGTCCTTCTGCCTTGAGATCATCGCTAATTTATATTATATAAATGAATCTTTCGTGAGATCACTAGTTGGGAAATGAAGGCTGTTGCCGAGAAATAATTCTGCCTCCGACGGTCGACCACCGATGTCGGGGATCATGATCCTCCAATGCGATGCGTGGTACTCCTAATCTTTCTTCATAACCATTTCGACGCCGTCATGGCCTACAGCCTCCACCATGATGGAGCTGCCTGCAGCATTCTGAAGTTCACCCGCAACGTCGGCGTTATGTAGTCTGTATCGCTTCGCGCGGCTGCCACCAGCCATTACCTTGACAGGATCCAGGACGGACGTGCATATGGGTAAGTCCTTGGAATATCTCATCGTGTTAAACCTGAGAGATCCATACTCCATTGCGCAATTAGATCTTCGCGATTTTCTGGCAACTCTGAAAATGTATAGTCAAGTTCACTGACGCGCAGGCCTATCACTGGCGTCGCGGTACACTGATCAGAGAGTGTTTTCAGATAAGATCATTACCTGAGTTCAGCGTACACACCATTCACGTTCACGGGAAAACTCGCGCAAGTCGAATTTGGTTGCTCGGCGCAAAACGAACCGACATTTGAGCCACACTGCATTTTCCTGGATTATCCCACCCATCCTCTGACGACATACAGTGATTCGCAGCATCACAACAGATCTCGCCAGGGTTTAGCGCTCAACATTAAGTCTGCCAGATCTCCCGGGCTTACGATCGCGCACGTAAGCCTATGAAGTCCTTTGCAAACTGGCTCACGGTGCCGGCGCGGAGCGATCATCATCGTATCCGAGCAGGTCATTCTTGGCCAGCCTCGAGGCTAATTTAAATCCCTGAAAACTCGGGAAATGCGACAGCCTATAAGTAGCAGGAGCGCGACCCTTTTAGCTAAACTCGATCCTTGACCTCATCTCATCCATGGCTCAAGTCATCAATAACAAACCATTCTCCTACGCTGAGGCCATCAGAACTTTCGAGAGGCCAGACGTTCAACAAGATCTCAACGATGCCTGTGGTAAACTCGCTCATGCCATGAGTACAATGATGGACAAGTTCGAGGCAATCACGAAGCAAATGCACACAATCGATTTGCTGAGACGAAGCACACCTTTGAAACCCAAGTGGGATTCTATGCGCCAGGTGAGTTTGTTATTGTCGTTGTGCACTGCATCGTCAAGGCTTGAACGACCTCTCACGGATTATGCGTGTAGGACTTCGCCGAACTCCTTTGGCAATTTCGGACGAATTCTGGAATTATTTCCGGACGCTTAAAGTGTGAGCACCTTCTAGATTTCTCTTTTCTGAACACGCAGGCTCATCCCCACGGACAGTGTTTTGCAACATGGTTTTGCCCATGACTGCTCAAAATCTAAGCTCCAAACCAGGTCGATCTCCGAATAGGGCTGAAAATATTCAGGTCTTACAATCATATATGCTGGTGAGCAATAATGCATACAGTTTCATGTTTGCCTGTACATCACTGACACATCAAGAATAGATTTCAGGAGAGCAAGCTGCAATGACCGCATCTTTGGTGCAACGCTTTTTTCGACTGAGCGCACAACTTGTCACATTCCTGACAGAATTGACGAAATTGACCAGTCGACATGCTATTACTGGGCAGCAGGAAATGTGGGATCTGTCGCAAAGATTATCTGAAATGGAAAGCCATATACAATGGTATGTGGGTATATATATATAACCATCATGATATGTGCATGCTAATCGCCATCCTTCCCCAGCTTATTTAGTACGGTAAGGAACTTTCGAAGCGTCAAAACCTTCTATATCTGAAATTCTGCGCCAGACAAGTGAACTTTCCACGGCTGAAGTGATGCATGTGTTCTTCACGTCATCTAGGCTTGTCTCTTCTGCGGGTCACGCAGGCTCAAGGCTCACGCGGAAGCCGGTGGTAAGCCCCGCGTTATTGAGTTTCCCCAGAGCGCAAAGCCTGATTTTTCAAACACAGATACTCGATGGGGATCTTAGCACCATTGGAAGGGCTTATGAACACTGCGATAGTACGCCTTTTTCCCACTCGTCCGTCTAAAGTTACTTATCTCGCTTGTTATGTATTACCTTGTGAACAGGAAAGCGCAACGAGGTCGCTCACGCGCAATACGCTTCCCAACTTCGCCAAAGTCGAACAGATCCATTGTCCATTGCTCAAACGATGGTCTCAGCCTTCGTCTTGGACCATATGTTGACATCTGAGTCGGCACTGAGTATGTTTTCGTCCCTATGGTTAAGGCTGCGTTCCGACTGCAGTGATATGTTACATTGGACCAAAAACCAAAACCCAACGCAAACTGTCAGTGAATTTCCTTTACCAATTGAAACTATAGTTGCTGATCTACGATCCCTTATAGGCCGTACCCTCCGTAATATACTGCTACGCACAAAGCCGTAGCACCATATATGCCCCTTTGGCTGCAGCTCTTGACGTTCTTACATCTGGTGTGGACCCCTCGCTGTATCCGGCAGAGCGGAGATGACTTTCTTACTCTTCTCATTCCTCGCTCCTACTATAACCTATCATGTATCCTGAAGCATACTCTTATTTGTCATTGGCATCTTTTACTCTAGTAGAACATAATGCTACATTTTTTCATCTGTGCAATTACGGTGAAAGTTGAGTCGCCGGAGAGATCGGGATGTGACCTTGCCATATAGGTTGCGGTGAGTTGTACATAACGTATCTCCTTAGGGATGTCAAATTAGCGCCAGTTGAACTTGATTATTGTATGTACCACAAGCACGCGAAGCTTTACTGCTCATTAGAAAGGTGTGAAACGACTTAATCTCTAAGTACCTGAATCCGCCTTAAACTTCCTCTTGTCAGTGGTTCCTTATGGGCCCTCTCCTGTTGCAAGTTCGGTCAGAATTTGTGTGTTTCATGCCAAGCGTCCGATGAAGACGTACCCGCGAGCAATTCATAGCGGGCTCAGCGTATACTTATTTCCGTTGCACTGTTTATCCGTAGTCCAAACCTACTTTCAATAAATATGTTTTCCTGAACCCAGACGGCCATGACAGGGAAGTATGCGAAAATTTGGTTACTCTTTGTCATCTTTTGAGTTCTTTCCTCAGATCCAGTATGACAGTGTCAAACATAGGATAAACAAGCTATTAATCCTGGGTATGGGATGCGAATGGTTTAGAATGTTAATGTTAAAATTGCATGCTGAGTATTGTCGCCTCTTTACCCTGGTCATTGCAATATATCGGGGACAGGTAAGTAGCAGTGAACCGAGTAGTAGATTTGTAGTAGAATATGCAGTCAACTCGCGCAGCACCCATTCTGTGAATCCGCCCTCCATCCACAGAATAAAGGAGCTGTGCGACTCGGCATAAGGTAAGTTCTTCGATCCTGTCTTCCTTTTAAAACATCTAAAGAGGTTAGTGGGTCTGTAAAACTTGTCTGTTAGAGAACTATTTTACTATATACCTTGTACTTCACTGTCTGCTAGCTCACTGACTTCGAGCCTAGTACACGAAGCAGAAAGAAAGTGTTCGATTTAGATATAATACATGTTACAAAGTCCCTCGAGTCGGCGTTCCACGTCGGACGTCGTCCTCTTTGGTCACCTATCCTCCCGCGGGGAGAGTCCATAGGTCTGTCTGAGTGTGTCTTGTCACCTCTGACTTGTTTAAAGTAGTAGGGGGGGTTGCAGATTCGATCCTTGATCTGACTGCATGGCATAAATCAATTAATTTGCACAGGAATTCACCAGGATAACTGCGGCTCCAAACACACGGTTAACGGGTGTGTGTCAAAGCAACACGAGTATTTTTGAAGACATTGAGGCGGGCGTTGCGAGTTTTATGGAAGTCACTGTGCTCGTGGCCATCACTAAATTAAATAACGCGTTGGCGACGCGTTGCGGCGCGTGTGAATATAAAGAGGTTTTGATCACGGGACTGTCCATTGAATCCTACTGTACGGAGCTCAGCAAGTTGTCATCCTTGATCACGAACGACGAGCAGGTGTGGTTGCTCGCAGTGCAATGGCGTCCTCGAGCTCTTCTAGAGCACCCTCAACCCCCCCTTCTTCTTATCCCAACCAACAAAGACTGAGACCAGTCTCACGTCGAGCAGCGAGCTCCTCCAGCTCCTATGATATCCGACCATACGACCCTATTGCTATTCAACGCCACCATCGGTCAGCATCGTCGTCGGCAACGCCATTCCAGAGGACGCCCATTATCTCTCGTCCTGGATCTCCTAGTACACCATCTTCTTTCTCACAAGCAGTCGATCCTGCTTTATCCCGCATAGTTTCCACAGTTCTCGGTTCACCGTTTCACCATGAAATACAAACGTCAGACAACATCGTAGAGGGACAAGCGCAAGGTGGACGGGCATCGCCTACACCAACTGCAGATTTCTCAATCATTGATATGAACACCGAAGATTCCGACTCAAACCCATTCATTCCAGGAGGCTATCCAACAAAATTCAGGTCTTCGTCGAGGGCTTTCTCGAGAGCTCGTTCTAACAGCCATAGTGCAGGCACTACGGTAGGCAACCACGATGCATTACCCCAGAGCTCTAACTCTCTGAAGTCTCTTCTTCCGCGTTTATGGGACATATTCACCTCACCGGGACGAGGCATGAACGTAAACTCTACCCCAACACCTTCTTCAAGAACCACACCTCCTTCTGTCCAATCGAATCAATCCTGGTACATGACTCAGAGCGGCAGAAACTCGCCTGTATACTGGAATACAGGTAAAGGTAAATCGAAGGCGACTACCCGGACCGACGTCCCAGAACAAATCGATTATTCTGTGTTACCTCCACTGGATGGAGAGGAAGGAGAGTTAATTGATGATGAAGCCTGCTTCATAGACGTACAGGCAACGCATGGAATAGGTATGTTGACCTCAGTATTCTTGGCACCTACACGTAAACTTACGTTTATCCATCCAGATATTATCTCCCTCCTTCCACCCGAACTCGCGTTGCACGTCCTGAGCTTGCTTTGTCTATGCAATGCGGCCACGAAGTCCCCCGTATCGCCTGGTGGAAGTAGCTTAATCTTTGGTGATTCTGATAGCGATTCACACGAGGCTTTGAAGGCGCTTCTGTCTTGTCGATTGGTATCACGCACCTGGTGTCGATTGGCCAGTGACAATGCCGTCTGGCGTGTGCTATTTATGGGAAGGTGGAATATAGACTTGCGACGCGCTACGGACTCTAACCAGGAGCCGCGAAACGTGAGGGCGGCCTTAGGAAAAACATGGGATATTGACCTAGTGGACATCGGTTCTAAAGCCAAACGCGTGCTTGGACTCTCACTCCCTGTTATTGACGCTCCAATAAGGAACGCGCCTTTACGACTGGACTGGAGGATACAATACCGCGAGCGCTTGGAATTGGATCGTAGATGGGTTAATAAGGCACGGGGAAACTTGTTTGGGGACTTGAATCCGACTGAAGATTCAACTCGTCGTATGGCTGGTATTTTCAACGGCATGAATATTGGTCCTGTTGCGCGCACCAGGAATGTCGAAATAATGAATAGATGGGCAACACGAAGCTATGAGCCGGCGGCAATGCAAATTGCAGGACATACCGATAGGTGCGTTTGAATACTAAATTTATGCAGATTTAAAAATCGGACTAAATTATTCTTACCATATAGTGTTTATTGTCTCGAATTTGACTCCCGTCGCATTATTACAGGATCCAGGGACCGAACCATCAAGGTCTGGAGTCTGCGTACCGGACGACTTCTTGGGAGTTTCTTTGGCGCACACAGAGGAAGTGTTCTTTGTCTAAAATTTGAAAATGACTGGGATCGCTCAGACTGGAGCGACCAATCCTCCCCTGAAGACGAAGGAAATTCAGACCATGTGGGAATGGGCTCTTTCCCCACATCTAGCACAGGACTCAATGATAGTACAACAAAACAGATGGACATGTCGGACACCGCTTCTCAACGCAGCAAAAGTATGTTATTGAGACCAGGCTTCATGGTCAGTGGCAGTAGCGATTGTTCAATCTGTGTGTGGAACCTCAAGTTGGGCCCAGTCATTGGTGACGAAGACTCGGCGAGTATCGAGGATGATAAGTCAGTCCGTTACGCTGACGAAAACAGTGATCGGGAAGTTACAGCTGAGGTTCGGGCAGTGTTGAAAGGTCACAGCGGAGGCGTTTTAGATTTGAAGATTGACAAACAGTGGATAGTTAGCTGGTGTGTTCCTGCTTTAGCCTTTTTGTTTTTTTCGTCGAGTTATTGACCTTTTGTCTTTTTCATCTAGTTCTAAAGATGCCGTCATCCGGGTCTGGAATCGTAAAACTTTGAAGCTACACCGCACTTTGCGTGGGCATGAAGGTCCTGTAAATGCTGTTGGTCTTCAGAGCAGCAAAGTGGTACGAGTTGTGTACAATGTTTATTTATTTACCCTGACGATCGTCTAGGTCAGTGCTAGCGGAGATGGAAAAATGATTCTATGGGATATAGACAGTGGTGAACGTTTGAGGACATTCGAAGGGCATGACCGGGGACTGGCTTGTATTGAATTCAAGGTGAATTGACAGAGTAGCTTTCGGATCCTCATAAAACCTTACTAAAACTGCTCAGGATGATCTGATAGTCTCTGGCTCGAATGATTGTAAAATCAAAGTCTGGAGCGCATCCACTGGTGATTGTCTTCGTACTTTGGTGGGGCATGATGCACTTGTACGCGCATTATCGTTCGACCCGCGTTCAGGACGTTTAGTCAGTGCCAGCTATGACAAGAGTGTCAAAGTGTGGGATCTTTCCACTGGTGAGATTTTAGTTTTCAATTGATAATCTATGGAAGGTTCGGTGACTGATTTTATCCCCACATCATTCCAGGCAAACTAGTTCGCAAATTTCAGAAAATTCATGCAAGCCATATCTTCGATGTCAAATTCGACGTTTCCCGAATTGTCAGGTGTGTGAACATTGTCGTTATTTTCGCTTTTCTATCAAACCCCGAGGCTCACTGATATCGGTGTCACAGCACCTCACACGACCAGAAGATTGTCGTTTTGGACTTTTCCACCGACTTGAACGCGTCTTTGTTTGTTTGATGATTCCTTACGTCTACCGGCAACGAAGCAGCCACGCTGTTTTTTGATTGCTGCCGAATTGGCTCATGTTTTTTGCTTTGCGTTTTCCTTCGATTGTTCTTTATTCCCTTTCACCTTCTCGCGCAATCCACAATCAGCATCAGTCACCCTCAATGACGCAACCACATCTCTTATGGACGACCTTCATCATAACATATGTACTATACGATCCACCCATCCTCGCGACTATTCGAGCAATATTTCTTGCAGTTCCATTTTTCATCCATTCATCCATTCTTGTTGTAACTTTTACCTAATAGTATTTTTTTTCTTGTGTCTTTTTCTTGTTGTATCTGGGCTAGTATTTTCAAAGTTGGGCGATCTGTGTATTTTACTGTATAATGTCGCGTCCGTAGCATTTTTAGATATATATTGGAGAAGGAAGGAGGATGTGGAATGATTTTCTTAACAGCACAACATGTAAAACTGCTAGCAACTTGATTAGTTAGTTTGTCGTCGTCGAACTGGTTTGAATAACATTTGTATGTCGTGAACGCAACCAATAGAGCGCCGAACTAGTTTGCTCATTTCTTCTGGGTTGGTTGACTTGGGCAGGCAAAGCTTTCATGTCGTGCAATGTGTGTGGGCTGAGCGCCTAATTCGAGTCAAGATGGGTTTTAAATGCATGGAAGCAATGCATTCATATGTTGCGTGTGAATGCTTTCCTTGTGTTTCTTTTCCGTTTGAATTGCCACAACGTACCATGCTCTGATCAATGGCACTAGCCCCGAGAAATGGAAACGACATGACCAGTGCATCATGATCACGTTGAAGCTACTACTGCATGCATGCAAGAAGTGACACAATAATGCTATGAGAATCCATCAAGATCTTACACGAGGCATATGTCTGTTTTTTATCATAAAAAAGTTGGTCGCTGTACAGTACTACTTATAAACGCAATACGTATAAGATGGTGCTGGGTATATTCATACTAGTTCATAGACTAAACATAGCCAGGCGTTTGGCGATGAAATATGTCCAGTAAAACCCAGAACTATCAGAGGAAGGCGTGCCTAGGAGGTTGTCGAGCATGATCCCCAAGCACCAGTCACAGTAAAAGGCACTCAGCACGATGAAGAGGATGACGGTGACGATAAAACCAGTTCCAGCCACCTTTCCAGGAGCACCACCACCTAGGTAGCAGATGATCATCATAGAGAGAATACCAACTACCAGTGATGCTCCGATGACGGAGTAGAAAGCGATTGTTATGGCCAAAAGCTCGGGAACATGAGCTGCAACTTTGACGACTAAGCTCATGAGGCCTATCATCCCCGCTATCATCCCAGGTATATCTATCGGTATATCAGTTACTATGTCATGGAGTATAGGTCAACCAACTCACATAGAACAATCCACCAGGCCGTTTGCTTGGATTTGATAGGCAGATCTAACTCCTCTGCTGGTCTATTAAGATAGAGAATCGCAACATGGAGAGCCGTCAATCCGTTCAGCAATGACATACTGAGCTTCCAGACGGCGATGACTAGCAACTGCCAGGTATTTTTGCATCTTATCATTGTTACGATAGACATGATGATGCATAGGGATATGCCGACAAATCCAAGGACAAGATCGAATTTAGAGTTGGATATCCTTTTGAAAGGCCATAGAGGCTTGCGTCCGAACCATAGGCATGCGATGGTGTAGTAAGTAAGGACGTGAGAGATGAATCCTAAAGCACCGAATGGAAGACTATAGCAGTGCAGTTCCTGCTGGGGTATATCTTGCTGCAGCGCAATACTTCGCGTGCTCAGTAGGTCCATCTGAGATATGTATGTTTTAGCGGAGAATCATTACAATTCAAGGTGTATAACGTAACTGACCTGAAGCAAGCAGACCTGCACATAAGCAACCACTGACTAACCAGGTGCTTGAAGGTTGTAGATGGCCGTTCGTGGACAAGGGGCCAAGAGTCCAAAACTTCCCAGAGCGTGTGGGGCCTATCCCTATATTCGTCCATCCTCAGGAGCGAATGTATCCCCATAGTTCACAGAAAGCTGTGCTAACTTCTGATAATAACACTGGGCAATGAGCAGGACTCCAATGCGTGGAGAAAGCACATGGGATTACGCTGTGAATGTCGCCCGGCATTGAGGACAAAAGTAGATGGATGCTTGCGCCATGATGAGCTCATGGGAAGTAGAAAGAAGAAAAACTATCATTTCTTTTTTGGATCTCTCACGCCGGCCCTAAACTCAAAATTGACGCGTCGCGTCGCGTACAGATTTCACCCTTTAAGTTCACCCTCTCTTATATCTTAACCAGGTTTTTTTACTCCCGTCAGGATGTCATCCCCACCTGCTTTAGATTTTCCCTCCTCTGAAATGGACGACGTCACGATGGCTGATGGAACAGCGGAGACCAACCAAACTTTCTCTCAAGCACCTCCTCCAGCAAATCCTCTTTTCCTGGCAGGCACTCCTTCTACGGCTGGAACACCAGCGCAACAAAGATACCATCCAGGAAACAGCTCACCATTAAGAGGGGCTACAGCACGAAGAGCTTTAGGAATGAGTACGCCGAAACCCAAGACCCCGTTGTTCATAGGTGAGGACCATTCCACCCAACATCGAATTATCTGACGCGCTTTTAGGTGGTAGTTCCTCTCCAATAGCATTCCCCTCTTCTACACCCTTAAGGACTCCTCAGAGACGCGTTCAGCTGCCCTCAGATCGTCCCCAGGATTCCGACCCTCTCGACTTCCCTTCGTGAGTCTTTTTTTTTCTTATCCAAACATTCATCTGACTTCTTGTTTCTAGTACCCCCGTTGCAACTCCTAAAAACCGCAGAGGCGACATTCACTCTTCTTTGGTTATTACTCCATCCGCTTCTCTTCGTCGCACTGCTCAGCCAAGAGCTTCCAATAACCTCAATTCTGATGCTCTCGAACTTCCACCATCATCAGCACCCAATCTCTCCGCGCAAGCCGCTCCATCTGATGAACCCGACGAAATTAGGGCCATTTGGGGGACCACCGTAAACTTGGCGGAAACAATGAAATTATTCAAAGATTTTTTCAAAGGTTTCAAGCCCAAGTATCGTGTTTCTTATGATAGGGAGCTCGGTCTGAAGACACGCGGTTTCAGCTCCCCGGAGGAGGGAGAAGTTATCTTATATGAAGGCTACCTCAGGAGAATGCGCCAAACGGGGGAGACCAACCTAAACCTCGATGTTACCAATCTTTTGGCGTACCCACCATCGAAAAAGCTGCATTCTCAACTAGTGAAATACCCCCAGGAAGTTATACCCGCGATGGACCAGGTTCTCAAGGATATGATGTTGGAAATTGCGGACTTGGATCAACTCGAAGGAATGGAAGGCATGCAAGGCGATGAAGCTGAAGCTGAAATTGCTGAAATCATGGGACGTATTTACAAGGTTCGACCGTTTGGATTATCTTCCGTCAACATGCGCAATCTGAACCCAACTGGTATGCTCTCCTGTTCTATCCACGACTGCAACTTAACCGATTTTCTCAGACACGGACAAGCTCGTGTGCATCAAAGGACTGGTTATCCGAGCCACTCCTGTCATTCCTGACATGAAGGTGGCCTTCTTCCGATGCTTAGCTTGCTCGCATACTGTCCAGGTCGAAATCGACCGCGGAAAGATTGAAGAACCCCACCAATGTCCTCGCGATGTCTGCGCCTCCGTGGGCACGATGAATCTTGTCCACAACCGATGCGAATTCGCCGACCGACAAGTGATTCGTCTACAGGAAACACCCGATGCTGTTCCTGACGGTCAAACGCCGCATACCGTGTCACTTAGCGTGTACGACGAACTTGTGGACGTGTCCAAGCCCGGTGACAGACTTGTGGTTACTGGTATCTACCGTAGCGTGCCTGTGCGATCCAACCCCCGACAGAGGACCCTTAAGAGTCTTTTCAAGACCTATCTGGATGTCGTACATGTTAAGTTAGGCGCCGGTGGTACTCTAGGACTCGACAAGAGCACGAGGCCAGCAGGTGGTGACCGTATACCAGGCGTTGGAGGACTTGGCGACGGAGGCGATGAGGATGAAGAAAGGGAAGGACGTCAAAGCCATAAAGCTGAGCTCGAGCAGAAACTAAAGGAGGTCAGTCAAAGGCCAGATGTATATATGTACCTCGCAAGGTCTTTGGCACCATCCATTTGGGAGATGGACGATGTCAAAAAAGGAATTTTATTACAGCTCTTTGGAGGAACCAACAAGAGCGTTGCCAAGGGTGGAGGCGGAGGTGGTCCTAGGTACAGGGGAGATATCAATGTCCTTCTTGTTGGTGACCCTGGTGTTAGTAAATCGCAAATCCTTCAGGTAAGATTTTCCGTATGGATCAATATTCCATTAGCTAACATGTTCTTCAGTACGTCCATAAGATTGCCCCTCGTGGCGTTTATGCCTCAGGGAAAGGCTCCTCTGCTGTTGGTCTGACCGCATATGTCACCCGTGATCCAGAGAGTAAACAACTGGTGTTGGAGAGGTATGAATCTTGCCCCATCTTGCGACGAGCACTTTTCTGATCACTTTTTCCCGTAGTGGTGCCCTCGTCCTGAGTGATGGAGGTGTCTGCTGTATCGATGAGTTCGACAAAATGTCCGATGCTACTCGAAGTGTTCTCCATGAAGTGATGGTAAGAAATATCTTGAGATCATAGGTTTCAAAAACTAACTGTAATTGTTATTACAGGAACAACAAACTGTGTCCATTGCTAAAGCAGGAATTATCACAACCTTGAATGCCCGAACATCCATTCTCGCTGCTGCCAATCCTGTAGGCTCAAAGTACGACGTCAATCTCCCAATTACGCGGAACATCGATCTTCCACCTACTTTGATTTCTCGATTCGATCTTCTGTATCTTGTTCTTGACCAAGTAGACGATGCACTTGATAGAAGATTGGCACAACATCTGGTGGGACTGTACCTCGAAGATACGCCTACAGCCGAGTCTCAAGATATTATGGTATGCGTTTGTTGATTGCTTCGAGATAAAATTAATTGATCATGAATGTAGCCAATGCAAGAATTGTCTGCATATATCGACTACGCACGAGCGAAAATCCATCCTGTAATATCTGAAGAAGCAGGTAACGAACTCGTAAACGCATACGTCGAGATGCGCAATATGGGTGACGACCCCCGTGCGAGTGAGAAGAGAATCACGGCGACGACCCGTCAGCTCGAAAGTTTGATTCGTCTTTCCGAGGCTCACGCCCGCATGCGGTTCTCGGACTTTGTCGAGGTTGAGGATGTCAAGGAAGCCAGCCGCCTCATGCGTGAAGCTATCCGGACCAGTGCTATGGATCCCAGGACTGGCAAGATCGATATGGGTCTGCTTAATACAGGCACTGGTTCTGGACAGAGGAAGTTAAGAGAGGACATGAGGAAGGAGATCTTGGCTTTGTTGGAAGGAGCCGCCAAGGGAAGAGGAATCAAGTGGTCTGAGGCCTTGAGGCTGTTGGGCGAGCAGAGTAGCGTCAAGATTGACCCAGTGGAATTCGGAGAAGTTATCAAGGGATTGGAGAATGAAGGAATCCTTAAAGTTGCAGGAGAGCGGGAGAGGAGGACGATCAGAAAAATTGAGGCATGATAAACATATACCTTCTACTTCATTCTTTTTCTTTTTTGTTTACTGCTTTCCTTGCTCCCCTTCCCTGTTAGTTGAATGTAATCAAGTATTTGTATATAGTGGTCATTCTGATTGAAATCTTAATCTGTAGTTGTTAAATGAGATATTTAGAATACAATTTCCATCTGTCTACTTGGAATATCTTCTGTTCCTCCACTAGATCCAGCGAGACAGTCAATTGGGTACATTTGTTATCCGGAAATCTGTAGATATTTTAGTCACCGGTCACCATCTATTGTTCGACGATGCATGCGCAAGTTCCGGTGGTTTCTAGCTCAATCAAATTCTGTATGGTGGTGTCTGCAATATTTCGTAGTGCCTCTGATGTGAGGAATGCTTGGTGGCCCCTGGATAACAGCCTCTTTAATGACTAATTGGCAAAAGCAGATAGTTCCAACACTCACGTCATAAAAACATTGTAAAAAGATAGCAATCGCGCAAAGCTATCGTCGGCGATGACCTTCTCGCTTGAGTCCGCAAAGAAATAACCCGACTCGCGCTCATAGACGTCCAAGCCGACAGCAGAAACGTGCCCTGTTTTCAGAGCACTGCGAACGGGAAGTTGGGACGAGTTGGGGTCAGTATGAAGCAATAACACAACTTCTACGATCGGGCGCATAAAACATACCGAATTAATGCGTAGGTGTCGATTAGGGCTCCACGAGAGGTGTTGATTAGGACCACCCCTTTCTTGGTTAAAGCCAATGTACTATCGTTGATGATATACTTTGTACTATCGACCAGGGGACAATGCAGACTGATGATATCCGAGGAGGAGAGTAGGTCGTCAAGCTTATCAACATACGTGATACCGTACTCTTCTGCAAGGTGAGAAGGATAAGGGTCATAAGCAATGACATTCGCTCCGAAGCCCTTTGCCAGGATCTTGCCCGTTAGCAAACCGATCTTCCCTGTGCCAATGATTCCTATCGTCTTGCCATGTATGTTGAATCCAAGTAATCCATCAAGTAGGAAATTCCCTTCACGGACACGGTTGTATGCTTTGTGGTACTTTCTAATGACCGTCATGATCATCCCAACAGCAAATTCAGCAACGGCTTCTGGGGAGTAAGCTGGTACTCGAGCAACCTTGATCCCGTATTGACCAGTAGCTTGTAGGTCCACATTGTTGAACCCAGCACATCGGAGAACGACATATTTCTGATAGTAGAGCAATGCATGGAGTTGTGAATTTGATGATTTGGAGTAGGACAAGGACTCACCACACCCAGTTCGCTAAGTCTTTTGACAACAACAGCGTCACAGATATCGTTTACGAAAATGCATACAGCGTCAAATCCAGCGGCCAGGGTAACAGTCTTATCGTCGAGAAGTGGATCGAAATATTGGAAGGTCAATTCCTTGCCCTCTGGTACAAGGGCACTGTCAATCGATTCCACATCGTACTGTAATAATAGGTTAGTACTAGATGTTCGAAGTTAGCCTGTGAGTGCACTCGCTTTCTTTGCTCCAAAGACTGCGATTTTCATGGTTGTAGGGGGACACAAGGTTAACAAGGTTTACCGCTCATCTCCATACCCTATTTGAACATTGTATAGTTATCGATGTATGTTGTCAGCATCTTGGCAGTTCGGGGGAAAGGCGCGTACATACATCCAATCACGTTCAGATCACAAATATATACACTGCATTGTCGTTATTTTTGATAGGCCTTGTCCACCAGAGGTCTGACTTCTAGAGCGGTCTAGGTGGTAGTAAGAAAGTCGTGTTCTATACCTTGAATTATAATGACTGCATCGTGGACTGTGTCGAGTGTAAGGGTACGCTTGGTTGTCATTGCAGGAAGTAGTGAAAGAGAACGTACCGTGCGAAAAGGTAGCTAGACGGTTTGGGAGTCGTCAACATAAGCTATTTTACAATCTTAAACCAAGCTTGTCCAATGGAATGAAAACAAAATGAAAACTTTATCACATACACACTAAGTACATTCGATAGTTACGTTTGATTTGAACAATTCAATCCAGAATACGAAAGAACAGAATAAATGCAAAAATACAGATTACGATCCTCACTTCGAAGTGAAGACAGGGAATTCTCCAATCCTTAACTTGGTTGCCTGTAGCGGTAAAATTATTCGTGAGTTAGCAATCCAATTGAAAGGATGAAATTTAACGTACGCCATAAGGACTGAGCTTGATAGTAGTTTGCGAGCCTGTGCAGGTGGGGTTGGTTGGAGGAGATGCAGCAAAGGTATCCCCAGCAGTAGCCCAAGAGATCGGACATGCAGTGGCTGTAATTGACATCTGGGGCTTCCCAGAGTCAAAAATGGGAGAAGGAAGGGAAGGTGCTGGAGTTCCTGCGTTAAACTTCAAAGTGGCTGGGTCAATGGCATATTGCCACTTGACTGTCGCATCAAATTCAAGGTCAACAGCAAGAGGCTGTTGGCTATTTGTCGCCAGAACGGTCTGGTTATGCGCAACTATTTTTTTCGGGAGTAATTAATGATCTCTTCGTAAAAAACTGTACGGTCGACTTACTGTCGAACGCGTAATGCAACGGGCCTCGATGCACGGCGACGGAACCATGAGGCCTGCTCTCTACAGAATAGTAAGCATGTAAACCAAAAAAAAAATAGAGTTTGAAAAAAGGAACAAACCGATAGTAATTGGTGCAGGCAGATTGAGCACGAATTTCGTGGTTCCAGCCCCGACATTAACAGCTTGCAGGCCGTTGGAAGGGTTAACAGCTTTCGCTGCTCCGCCATTTATTGCGATAGTTCCGCCGACTACCCAGCCTGGAATCCGAACATAGTATATAAAAGCCTTGGCCGCTGTAATGGTAGTCGTCAGCGTGTCGCTGAAGGGGTACTGAGTGTCGACAACCACGTTGACTTGGTTGGCTGTGACATAAGATTTATCAGTAATAAAAATCGGGGATAAGGATAAGTTAATGATAGTACACACCTGAAGACAAGGTCGCGGAAGTTTCAAATGGACCTAAGTAGATGTTAACAAGAGATGCTTGGTCGGGCGTGGTCAGGTATGCGTTCGAAATAAATTTAGGCCATCCTTGTGGGTGGTTGACTGTGCAACAACTACTCAGATTATAAGAAAGCATGATCTTTGGAAAAAGGGAAAATACACACGGATAGTTAGGTTCAAGACCGAAGACATTAGAGTATGCCCTGTAATAATGGTTAATCGCTCGCGAAAAGAGGCTCGTTGGTCACCACATACCCATCATTTGGGAAAGGATTACTGTTCGAATTATATCGGTAAGTTTTACGGCAGTTGATCAGGGGCAAAGGGCTATCGCTCACGGGTTCATGTTCTTCGCTGCGATTTGGTTTTGCTGTTGCAGGTATTGCCTAGACCACATATCTGCAGGGCATTAGCAAACCTCCTTTTCTAGGCAAACCCTGGAATATTAAAACCCACCTCCTGTAAGGGTTGCAGGGAGAGCATTGTACGTGATGCGTTCAACCTGAAGCGTGTAAGGACTACTTGAAAAGATGGATATTTGACATGAATTACTTACACGATCTGCGAACTTGAGGTCTCCAATAACCTGGTACAAGTAAGACCCACTATTGCAAACTTCAGCACGCAAAGAAAGCACTCCATCAAGTATTCTTCGGCACGTACGAGAACATTGTTTCCTAATATAAGTCGCTATTAGCGTCGCTTCCCGCTTTCAACTTTTTTAAAGAGTACTTGCCACGACCAAGCAGAGCTCCGTTCTAAACAAAACAAGACAAAATCAAATCCAGTATTGTGAATCAGTAATATGCAGAGACGTACCCTCTGACGGCCTCCAAACCTGCAAGATACTCGTCGGCAGCAAATATCCCAGAAGGACGACCGTGGTATTGGAATAGCAAGTCCCACCCAAGGCTGGCAGCGTCAAGATCTATTTGTGCAACAATGTAAGACTAATGAAAAGAAGGCATGCGCACGATAGAAATACCTGATTGGTTATGAGTAAAGCGGTACGTTGAAGGGAGTGCCTTGAGGCCTTCAGCCATATTGACACCATGCCACTAGATCCCAGTAAATATTATGAATTAATGTCAATATCTCAAGCTCTCGTACCGTCAAAGGGAGATTGAATGGGTTCTACCCATATAGCTTAGAAATCAAAACGAAGAAATTTAGAGAATATTTACCGGAGTGTGCTCCACTGGAAAAGTATCGTAAGCAATGTTTGCGCACGTGGAAGTAGAATGAACTCACCTGCGGTAGTGGGGAAATACTGTTGCGAAGCAGTCATTCATATTGTGTTCTATATGAATCTACATGTTTTACTTCACCTGAGTACTGAAAACCTTTTCCCAAGGAACGCCAGTGTATTTAAGCTGCTGCATTGTATCAATAAGGAGGGACTCTTTCCCATTGGGATGATTGTCATATAGCCTAAAATACCGATGCGGGTCAGACGCAAGGATATCAGCAGAATAACGGATTAAATTACCACTGCAGGACGATGACGAAGTCTTCCCATCGAGTTTGTGTCCAAGGCTCTAAACCTTGACCGGCATGTAGCATCGTATTGGCCAAAGCAACGAACTTGTGCAAAGCAGTGACGACTTGGTTAGTCAACGTAGGGTCGTGTTCCGCCATTTGGATTGCGCCAAACATGAAAGGATATCTAGCAAGGAGTTAAACCATTAATAACGTGTAACGTAAAATCCAACTGACCTTCCCCATAGATAGCGAGGTTTAGTGGTATTGACCTCAGGACCGAGCCACCCTGTAGAGTCCTGATGGGATAACACGTAGGATAAAAAAGCCGACGTCTTTG